>JAAUXU010133151.1_pt1 | contig 17995 bp, 17 predicted proteins | sample 7278151 | NCBI WGS metagenome assembly JAAUXU01 (sample SAMN14350113, study PRJNA611818) | marine sediment metagenome | isolation source: surface marine sediment (1.8m) | place: French Polynesia: Moorea | collected 2018-08 | reverse complement strand
TACGCAGGTGAAGGGCATGGTGTAGCCGACGAAAGTGTACTGGAGCATGTGCCAGGCGCCGTACACGTTGAGCAAGCAGAGGGCAGCGCAGAAGCGCATCTGCTGGCGCCCGAGCTCCCCAATCTCACCGTAGATGGCGTCCACGTCCAGGGACATGACGGAAAGTTCTCAACTGAAGCTTGAAAGTTTTCTTCGCACCTGCTGATTCTTCTTCTCTACTGGTTCACTACAAGTCGCAGACATCTGTTGCGCATACCTGGGGAGGGTGAGTGAAAAGAGATCCTGCATCCCCATTTGCAAGCAACTGCTGTACACACGATGCAGCTGTTTAATGCGAAATTTGTTCGTAAATTTGGTGAAAACAAGTGTTTGCAGACTTTCTGACAGTTCTGCTTTGACGTTGCCTTGAGCCGTGCGAGGTTCAGCAAAAGACTTGCCTGGGCTGCCTTTGGACTTGCACTTTGGACTTTGTTGCAAAAAAAAAATGTATCTTTTGGAAACTGTTACTTTTACTGGCCACCTCTCTTGATGTTGCTCTGTTGCAAAAGCTTCTCCTGAATTTGCTCAGGGCTCGTGGTGGCCAGAGTATCAAGAAATATCAACAGTATGCTCAAAGTACTTAAATACAGACTTTTCACCACCAGCAACACACTTTTATGTCTCGCACCAGTTCGAGAAGTGATTCACTTCACTTTGTACTTGAGTTGAAGGGCAAATAGAGCAGTTGTTAGAAAGAATTCATGCACATCTGCACTTGCGTATCCACTCAGATTGCCACGAACGCATCTAGCGACAGAGGGCGGTAAATTCGCACAGGCCTGACAACAGCTGACTGCGACGTGTTTGTAAACAAACCCACGTCTCCTCCAGGCTCGCCGCTTCGCACGTTGTGTGGTGAGACTTGCGCCAGATCCACTCCCAACTGCGACGAAGTCGAGATGTCCATAGAGGAGGAACACCGTCCGTCCGTCTCCGGGGACAGCGATGACGACCAGGAGGAGAACGACGACTTCCGGCAGCTCGTGGCCAAGCAGAACAAGAAGAAGAAGAAATCAGGCGGGTTCCAGTCCATGGGCCTTGACCGAGACGTCTTTCGAGGCGTCGTCAAAAAGGGCTATAGAGTGCCTACGCCAATACAGAGGAAGGTAATAATAACATATTGTGAATCAATAGGTTCAAGTCCACTTCGCTCTGGCCAACGTAGTCCTGGCAGTGAAGTCACTCATGCTCTCGATCTTGGTTTCTAGACTATCCCGCTGATCTTGGAGGGCCGTGACGTGGTCGCCATGGCCCGTACGGGCAGCGGCAAGACCGCCTGCTTCCTCCTACCCATGTTTCAGCGGCTAAAGATGCGTTCGGCCAAAAGCGGGGCCAGGGCGCTCATCTTGTCTCCCACCAAAGAGCTCGCGCTGCAGGTGAGTCAGATACTCTACAACTGGATACCATCCTCGAACTTCTCAGCGTCGATGGACGTCATCTGGCATCTTGACCACACAAATCGGTCTCTTCGGCTCACAACGACGCAGTGTGTTACAGTTGTGACTTCTACAACCATTATCCTTATTTATAGACTCGCAAGTTCACTGGCGAGCTTGGACGTTACACGGGACTTCGCTCCGCGTGCGTCCTGGGCGGCGAGTCCATGGAGAAACAATTCGCGCTCCTGCACGAGAACCCCGACATCGTGATCGCGACACCGGGAAGATTCGTGCACATCTGCGTGGAGATGGGGCTCAGGCTAGACTCCATCGAGTACGTCGTATTCGACGAAGCCGATAGGTTCGACCGCGATATTTTTAGAAACCGAAAGTACTCTAACGATGAAGGTTCTCTAAAAGGCTGTTTGAAATGGGCTTCGGTGAGCAACTTCGCGAAATCCTTGGTCGCCTGCCGGCCGCCAGGCAGACGGTGTTGTTCTCGGCCACGCTGCCCAAATTATTGGTGGACTTTGCCCGGGCCGGACTCTCAGATCCATCTCTTATCCGGCTCGACGTTGACTCCAAAATCCCGGACACCCTGCGGCTCGCATTCTTCCACTGCCGGCCGGAGGGAAAACCTGCGGCCCTGGTGCACCTGGTCAGCGGCACGATCATCCCCGCAGACCAGCAGATCGTGGTCTTCTGCGCCACGCGTCATCACGTCGAGTACGTACACCTCCTGTTGGATGCTGCTGGCGTAGACAACACCTTCGTCTACTCACACCTGGTAACAACCTCATTGTTTCATTCGAGAGACCACTGCTCATAGTCACATTTGACACATCAAGGACGCGACTGCCCGCAAAATCAACTCTGCCAAATTCGCGACCAAGAAGAGTCGAGTGCTGGTGGTGACCGACCTTGCAGCTCGAGGTCTGGATATCCCCTTCCTGGACAATGTCATCAATTATAGGTACAACACTCGACCTAAGATTGCTTAACAGGAACATCGTCGTGTATCGTTTTCCATTCTCCCAGCTTCCCCGCACAGCCTAAGCTGTTCGTCCATCGCGTGGGTCGAGTGGCGCGCGCCGGACGCACCGGAACTGCCTATTCTCTTGTGGCCGGAGACGAGCTTGCCTATTTCATTGACCTCCAGCTCTTCTTGGGCAACTCTGTCAGACTCGTCGGCAAAGACGATGACTGGCACAACGTCCTTGGTACAGTCCCGCAGTCGGTCTACGATCGTTACGCTGATCAGCTGGCTCAGTGGCATGAAAACCAGCTTGATTTGACCAATGCCAAGGACGTGGCCGACAAGGGATGGTTGAAGTACCTGAAGTCTCGTCCGCCCGCCAGCACGGAGAGCATCAGGAGGGTCAAGAAGATGAAGGAAACCAAGATCGAGATCCATCCCCTGTTCAAGGACGAGGAGAACGAACAACAAATGAGCGTCAAGCGTGAGAGTATCCTGGAGGAGATGAAGCGTTTCAGACCGCATGCCGTAAGAAAACTGTCGTGAAAGTCGCGTGTCCAATTTCGAATCGACTACTTGTTCTCTTAGACCATATTCGAGATCGGCAACAGCGCAAAGAACGCCAAGGTCAAATCCGTCATGTCCGTCAAGAGGAGTGTCCATGGAGACGCGATCCAGAGGTTCCAGCAGAAGATAGGTTCGAACGACGACTTTGAAGCAAAAGACACTACTGAAGAACCTTCGGAAAAGTTGGCGCTAACTCAATCTTCTCAGGTAATGCGTCGAGTTCTCATGACGGCTTCGTTCGAACGCCTGATTTGTTTCACCCTGCAGGAAGATATCGCAGCCACTTTTGGTACTGTGGTCGAGAGCAAGAAGTCGAACAAGGTCTTTCTGAAGAGAAAGAAGAAGAGTGCAAGAATTGCGCGAGATGATGAGAACTACATCGGATATCGAGCCAGGGATCATCACTCGGAGGCAGGGTAAGGGTCTACGAGACGTGGAAGCCCCCAAATGGGCTGGTTTAATCGTGCGTTAACGCCCATAGGTTGTCGATGATGTCCAACTTCGATGCGCAGGCAAAAGAGGCCGTACTGGACTTAACCGGCGACGATGATGACGCGGTCAGGAGCAAGAAAAATGCTTACAAATGGGACGCGAAGAAGAGGAAATACATTAACCAGGTGCTCCATGTGTTGCCGATTACCTGCGTAGGCTAAGTGTTTCCCACGTACTGGTTGAAAGTTAGAGTATCCCCAGCTTCAGGCGGACTTTCGGAGCTAGAAAGGTCCATTTTTTTCAACGATTTGCTAATTTGCGAGCCTTGGGGAATATCTTCACGAGTTGTCACGTAGCTACCATGATCTCTTCAATAGGCTGGAGAAAGCAGCAACAAGAAGAAGATCAAGACTGAGAGCGGCGTCTGGATTCCGGCCTCGTACAAGAGCGATCGCTACAGCAGGTGGAAGGAGAAGACCAAGCTGGCACAACAGATCCAGGATGAGGAGGACAACGACGAAAATCAAGCAGGACAAAGGACGACCAAGCGTGAGTTGCACGATGCTATATAACTAGTGTGCAAGTTCAGGCGCACTTCCACGGACCGACTTTTACCAGCACGTTCAGCGCAGTGAGCAGTAAGAGTCCAGTGGCCCATAATGATACAATTGTCTTCTTTTTTTGCAGGCAAATTCTCAGGCCTCCCTGCCAGTCATCCAGCCATGAAGAAGGCCCAGAACGCGCTGCCCAAGCACAAGAAGGGGCCCAAGATGGAAATCAAGAGGCCTGAGCAGGTGCTCAAGCAGAGGAAGTTGCAAGAGAGGCAACGGAGGAAGAATATGAGAAAAGACAAGAGGAAGAAAATGAAGCACTGACATTGTTCTTATTGTTCATGTAACGTTAGTAGCTCGAAATGAAGGCTTCTTCTTTCACTTGTGAGCCTGAGATGTCGACAGTGGCTGTTACTGAAACTTGTGCTACCACTAGGAAAGCTACTATTGGCGTGTTCATCGACATCCGTCAATGCCTGAGCAACAGCAGCCACGCGAGCGGCGCCTGCCAGAATTCGATGTGGGATCTTGATCCGACATTGCATAGGTTCTCTTGACACAAGCAAAGAATCACCCTGAATCCTCCGTGTCCTGGATTGGGCATTGGAAGTTTGCTTGTTCAGCTTGCTCATGTTATTTTGCGTAAGTTTTTATGGTACCGGTGATCTGTTCCTCGCAGCCGCTCCTTTTGTACCGAGGGTCCTCCTTCTCGCAACCTCTCTTGACCACTGAAAGCGACTTGATCGTGATGACGACGAACACTGTCCTGTTTTAGCTCCCCTTACTTTCCTTGCCGTCCACCGACCACAACTCCTTGACGCACTGCATCTTGTGCCTGCCCGCGCACGAGATGTTGGTGACGCTGTGCGTGCACCAGGCTGAGTCCGGGGGCTGGGTCGGCGGGACCGGACGGGCCATGTGGGTCATGGAACCGCCCTTGCCTCTCCTGCCACGGGTCGAGGTGGAGCTCTGTTGCTAATGACAGCATCTATGCTTTTAAGTTACGGTTATTACTCTAATTCTTTACAAATTGGACAAATGTACTGTTATGACATTAAATTTCTTAAAAATATGAAATGGCGATTGCAATGGGCAGAAATGTGTAGAAATGACGAGTCACTCATAGACCTTGTGGCAATCACTCTGTAAGGTGAGGAAAAGAGATCATTGATGAGCTGTGACTCTCAACTGTCTAACGGTTATAGCACATTAGGTGCTTTTGCCAAAGTAACACGTTTAGAACACTTGGTTGCCGAGGATGTTGCTGGCTAAGGGAGGCCCGAGGATAGCACTGACCTCAGAGGTTTTGCTAAGTACCCATTTTTGCCAAATGCTCGCATCGTGTCTCATGTCGGATTGTCCACTTCAAGCACCTGACTGTGTTTCACTGCAAGTGTTTTATGTTAGTGAAAATTTTAACATTTTTATGAAGTGCCTCAGGAGTCCTGACCTGTTCGTTGCCGCCAGCTGTCAGTACATGACGAGGGCGGCAAAGTAGCTCTTTCCTGGACCTCCTTTGTACAAACGAAATGAATACAGAATAGGCAGTTTGATATATGAGTCTTCTCCATGAAAGGGAAAAACTTGACTTTTTGGAACTTTCTAAGCTTTGCCAAATGAAAATTTCCGGTTTGCAAGCTTTTCTGAATCATAGACATCTCAATTTGAGTGCTGATCAGAGATGTCATTTGCCACTTCTAAACCAGTTTTGAATTGCTCTTTTAATTATATGTAGAGGATTTTGTGCAGTAAAAACTCTGTTCTGACATATTTTGCTACATAGAAGGGATGTCTCTCAACTGATGCTCTACGATTAACAGGAGTTCACTGCACTGACAAAGTGAAATATTCAAGACCTGTGTGAGCAAGTGAGCACAGGCACAACATACATTTACGTACTTGGGATAAGTACTGAACATCGCAATTTTTCTTGTGAATCTGGCTTTTTTTGCCAGACAAATTCTTCCATTAATCGCGCTATTCTTGACCCTGAATTTTTGAGTGTTGGCAGCTGGGAAGGGACATTGAAAAACTAGTTTTCGTCGAAACTCAAAGAGGAACGGGACTGAGCAAAATTGGAAAATCGACTACTGCAAAAGAGTCTCTTGTTTTCGCCAGCAAAAGGTTCCACTGCTCAAAAGAGTCGATTAAACGTGATTCCTGACGCTCTCCTGCCCATTGACACAATGCCAGGTGAGGTCTGAAGACTCAATTTCACGCCACTTTTTCAGGCACTCAAGTCAAGCTCTGATGGCTGCAACTTCAATTAGCTACAATTTCCCCACCCAACCCCAGTTGTCAGAGAATTGCATTAATCAACTGTGTAACGTGACAAAGTGACCTTCTGAGAGCAGTGACATTTGCAGTAGTACTAATGTCCCAGATTGAGGACCTGCACAAGCGTGCAAACGATCGTCCCGCTACAGTTCTCCAGGCGGTTGCGCTTGTTCAGGGTCTGGTCCTTGAACAAGCTGAAGCAATCATCTTCTTTGAGGTTGTCAACACAATCAGGTCGACACCTTTATTCGCTGCACCTCTTGGGCTTCCTTTATATCATGTGTCCTTCATTTCATTCCTGTCTCATTTGATTCTACTTCTTCGACTTCCTTACCTCAAGATTGAAATCCTGAGGACTTTGACTGTGGCCGCACGCCCAACAATGAAGACAAAGACTCTGTTGGACTGAAGATTGATCAAATGTTCAGTCGATTGCGGACGAAATGTCAGAGGTCAAAAGGTCACCTTGGTCCAAGACCGTCATGATCGTCAAAAGTCGGCCCAGATGTCCCTGCAACCAGACCACATGTATGACCTGTGTGTGACAAGGGCGCTGTTCTAGATGTGCCTCAACCATGCTTTACCATATCCTTGCTGGGGCTGGACTAAGGTGTTCACTGTCTAGAGGTGAGCAGACGACTAAAAATGGGATTGGCTGAAGTCAGTCCAACGCAACCGTGGGGTCTATGTTTCTTTTTTTCTGTGTCTCCACCTCTTTCTTTGGGAGGGTATCGTGCGGAAAAATGTGGAGCTCGGACAAAGAAAAGGGGTTACTTATCCCAGATGTCTGCTGATTATGTATGGGCCATTCAGGACCATGAGCGATATGAGACATTCAGGGTAGGCAGATAAGATTAAGCTGAGGGCGGGTACGCATGACAGAAAGAAATTGTCACTTTTTTCTCTGACGAGAGCTTTCTATGTCATTACTGGCCACTACTTTTGCCTGGTCTGTCCAGGCACCCCACGCACGCACACAGCAACGAGGAGAGGCCTGCCTGGCCAGGCAGTGTCACATGTGACCAGCGTCAACAGCCTCTCCAAGATGACCGACACAGCGGTCGTCGACGTGGACGTGGCCTCGAAGGGCCTGACCTGACCCAGACTTACCAGCCACTTCTGAGGCTGTTTCACAAATGGTTTTATTTCTGTCTCTCTCTCCGGAAGCCTCGAGGTCACTACATGAGGCGGGCGGCCTCGAGACAGCCTCGAGTGATGCGGCGAAAACATGAGTCTTTTTTTTTGCAACTCAGCTTATAAAAAAGTGTGCACTAACGCTAGATTTTCAAAGCGTGAATCCACATGCACAAAGAGAACTGGAGGACAAGTCCCTGGTGAATCCCAGCTTCTGAGCCAGCTTGTGGAAGAATCCGCTCTCAGTACTGAAGAACAGGAAACAGCACAAGGTCTGAAATACACAAAACTTAAGCATCATAGTGACTGCTGAGTACATTTGTTCAGTTGGGCAGCTCAAAATGCCTCTTCAGCAGTGATGACGAAGTGCACAGAATGACTTTCCTGTCCTATCTGTCGAAATATCCGCCAGCAAACGAAAATGGGACCTCAGACACCGGTGCACCCGCCCGGGTCTCGTCCAGATCCGCACCCGTCCTGGGGTCTTCATTCAAGGAAAGTCGGGGTCGCACCGACGTACGCAAACAAGGAAACCGCTTGCTCTGTTTGTTATGACGTCTCAATGTTTTGATGGCTGGAATTGCTCATCCTAGGCCAAGGTTGAGTTTCTCTGACCCAATTTTTGACAGCTTTGAAGAAAATAAACATCATACAAGATGAGTCATGGGCGTCTGCATCCCTGGTCAGGAAATGTGACTGTCTGGATTCTCTTTAGTCTCTGCCCGTCCCGATGGGTCTCTTTTTTTGACTCGCACGGTACTGGCGCAAGTCGGTCAAGTCCGATCATGACACTTCCATCGTCAACATGGCGGGACTCATTCGAAACAGGCTCTCTCTTCTCTAGGACAGCGGAGGAGGAATCGATTGAACAGCTGAGCAGAGGAGAAAGCATGAAAATGAACGAAAAAGGTCGGTTTCCTTCAGGGATAAAACGGAAAGAACAACAGTCGAGACCCTGACACGAGCTTTCTGCGTGATCCTCATCACGGCCATGAGGTCGCGGCAGAGGCAGAGAGGCCGGGGCCGAGGCCGATCAAGCCTAGCGAAAAACGACCTCTCATGCGAAATGACCTCTCATGATCGCTAAAATGACCGGAGACAAACTTGCATCAGACGAGTTTCACTCCCTGGCGGACGACGACGATGGCGACGACAGCGCAATCATGCGCCGCCGCCACCCCAAGGGCAGGAGTCGCTTCTTTCACGCACCCGCCGCGCGCACGTTTGAGTGCACGAAGCCTGATGTCCTCTGCACAACCTCTTTCAGCTCTCCTCTTTGCCCTTGAATAACCTTCCCCAGCCGCCTTTCCCCTAACACTCTAAGAGCCGCCGCGGCGGCCGCCGTGGCCGCCGTGGCCGCCGTGGCCGCCGCGGCTAGGGATATGACTCGGAGCTCACTCGTCGGGCTCGAGCTGATTCTGCACTAGCTTCTTTGCTCTTGTTCGCTCTTTCTTTGAGTCAAATCGACTGTGGAGTTGACTTTGACTTTTTCAGTGCTGCCCCCCCCAACTGTTGCCCAGAGAAAATGCGCTTTGCAACCCATCCCTAAGGTGAAGGCCTGCCTGCCTGCAGTCTCTAAACTTCCCTCGAGCGCTCTCTCTTGTTGTACGTTCGCATATTTTTTCCTAGCATCGTATTTTGTAGTGGGAGCAGCAAATTCCAGCTTCAGGAGATAGCAACAACTTTTTTTTGTCAATCTAAGACGAAGCAGAAAGTCAAATGGACAAATTCTGAACGGTACTTTGTAGTCTACACACACAAAAAAGCATGGCTGAAGACGGAGAAGGTAAGGAAGAAATAAGTCTTTCTTAACACAAGTACACTGCATGCAAATGTGTGGTGGTAGCAGCATCCCTGCACTGGGCAACAACACATTCATACGAATTATAACAACACACTTGTTGTCAGGCTCCAACTTGGTGCAAGGGTGAGTGTCAGGGGCTATGTTGAGGCCTTGGTCTGCTACCCACATGTGAAACCCGATCTCATGGAGCTTGTGAGGGACGAACTCTTTGGGCGCCCCAAAAAGCCCATATGTCGTACCCACTGGATAAAGAAGTCTCCTCACAATTCCGTACAACATTTTGCTGTTAAACAAGGAAATATTGAACAATTCTACATCTTGACGTCTGGTGAGCAAGGCCTTAACTTATCATAGCCTGACTCTTTTGTCACAGTAGCTTCAGTTGTTTGGATGATCTTTAAGGCATTGCATGTGTGTGTACAGTCTGATCGAGTGAGCGACAGCAGCCATGCACGATGTGCACGGCGAGCAAGGAGTGGCATGGATGGCCTAGCAGGTGTCCTACGAAGGGGGAAACGTTGCTTTTTAGGTCACATATCATTTAATTGCAGCGTAGTATGCTATTCATCCATCCACTTGGGCTCATTGATCAAAGTCAGCCAGAGTGATAGTTCTTTGTTAGTTCACATGTGAAGTTGCAACTTAATATGTGCTGCAGAAAATCTTTTGTCGCAAGTTCAGTTTTCTTTCACTGCCAAAAGCCATGTATTACCTTCAGTAACATACAAATTTCACTGTTTTGCTTCTGTATAAACAGTCAACTGTAGGTTTGTCGAGTCGTTTGTTGTAGGGATGGAGTCGACAAAGGGTAACAATGGACTTAAAAAAGTTGTACGGGACGGAAAAGGCCTTTAAGTGAGCAAGACTGAGAAAAGGTTGGACTTAGCTGTTTATACACTCTGTCTATTCACCGAAATGAGTTAAACAAAAGAATAAAAATTGAACAAAAGTGCCTACTTTTCTCGTATCTCCACGTAGAGGAGCGAAGGTGTATAATAATACACTTAAGACAGATGAACGTATGTGTTGTCAAATGTTGTTCAGTTCTGTCTGACACACAAAGCTGACGCGCATCACAGGCAACGCGTTCGAGTTTGAACCCATGAACTTGTGCAATTTACTCACCTTCAGTCACGTTTAAGGCCATGGATCAGCCCAGTTATTAAGTCAGCCAGTGTACTTGAAGGACAGTTCGTTTGACAAGGCCAACTGCGGCAGGTCCACAATAGTCAAGGAAGAGCTTGAGTAAAGTATAGCTAACGTGTCCATCTTGGCCAGGTACACCTTCCAACACTTCCACAGTGGTTGCCCTTTGTACCAATGAGAGGTCGACTTTTTTGCATTATAGGCCAACCTAAGAAATGGAAAAAATGAGTTTTGCTGAGTGCAACTAAGGTTTCTTACCTGATGCCCAAAATAGAGATGTAGTCAAATGGAGTTCAACCAATTTTTTTCAGCCTCCCTCTCTTAAAATAAAAAAGAGATGAAACTACATGAGTTCAGAAAATAACAAGGTGTTCAGATTTGGAAGGCAAAGCTCGACACACTTTGTTTTCACTTTCATTTGACTGCTGTTTAGTGTCTGAGCAGTAATTGAACAAGTCCCGATCAAATTTGTAATTTTGATCTAACATCTCTATGTACAGGGTGCCCTTGAGACCTAACAACCGATTACCTTATTTGACTAGAAATGATTCAAATTGAGCCTTGCAGCAAATACATTAAGGCCGCAAGAGAATGAACTTTTTAGTCTAGCCTAATACATCTGCATATATTGTAAACCTGTAGATACTATAAATTAGGCTATGTCAGTTTTTCAAGCCTTTAAAGTGAGCCATATTTGTTTCCAGACTCCGTTCGTATCAATGAAATGAAGAAATGGTCATTATTTGTGTCCAGCTCTTTGGACTACAAAAGCTCTGCTTTGGCACCTGAGGTCTGGAGGACCGACCAAAACTATTACTAGAGATCTAGGTCAAAAACCTTCTTTTTTCCCCGTCTTGAACTTCACCATTTGACATGCGGCAACGGACCTAAGATGCGCTCAGTCAAAGGCCAAAATCTTCGTTTGTTTGACCTTGACTAATGTTTTCTCAGTACGATCATGAAATACTTGACTTCTCTCGTCAGATGGTCAAGTCCGAGTGGTGACACCTTCTAAAGGGCTTCGATGGCGACTGATTTTTGCGGTGTTGGGCGCCCTGGGCATGGCCATCATCTATGGGCTCAAGGTCAACCTCTCCGTCACCATCGTGGCTATGCTCAACCACACGCATCTGGCAGCGGAAGCCACGTCCCACGCACACGACGATGCACACGCAGTGTCAGACTCGCACGGAGAAGGAGCCGCGGCAGAAGTGGACGAGGCGGTTCTCTGCTTTGGCGGCGAGAACACGACCGAGTCAAAAAATGCCGAGGTGAGTGAAATGGATATTGACATCCATTCCATACACTTGCACTTATTCATCATATACATCCTAAGTACCTAAGTTTTGAAGCGTCGAGGGGGGTCATCAAGGATCCGCAATTAGGGTGTATATATGATAGTGCTTCTCGTACATGGGGGTCTTAGGTCTTCGGAATCAGCTGAAATTGAAAACAGAGTGTGCTTAACTTTTAAATCGAAAAGATTTAACATCTGATCACCTCGTCGTGTTCTGACCTTCTGCAGTGAAAATGTTTTGGAATGGAGGGGTCAAAAAGCTTTTCTTGAAAACCATTCATCTGCATCATTTGGCGTTAGGAAACAAACCTAAGACTCACTCGGCAAAATTCCAAAGTTTTCAGTTTTTGGTCGAGCCCAATACGCAAATTCAAATGAACAGCCAATTGTTGACCAAATCGAACAACATGAAAGATGCTACAAGGTATGAGTTGAATGGCTCTGGACACCTTTGACAAGCACAGGATGGCAAGGTAGTCCCGAACTCTGAGGAACTTCTCGTGCCCAATCACTACTGGCTGCAGCTTGGCCGTCATCGGGGTCAGCAACAACCAGATTTGGAACTCCCTGACCATGTTTGACCAGGAGTTTTTGAATTATGTTGTGTTTGGCCCATTTTCGACTGACGTGTTTGGATGATTTGGAAAGCCTAGATATTTGGCCATTTTGGTTTTGTGACATGTGCCAATATTGTGCTGCAGAACTATCAGGTCCATGTCCTCTCCTACCGTGTATCGATGAATGGGGACATTTCTTTGTGACCCGAGCCATCAGAAATGTTCTTTTTCTGTCGTTGCAATAACAAAAAAACCCAGCAAGTTATGAAGTGTGACCGTCAACTTAGGAGTGTACGTAGGAGCTCTCTATAAGTAGACATTCCGTAGATTAATGAATAAACATGCAATGGTCCCAGTTTAAAGCCACCCTCCTAAGTCATGTTCAAGTCTTTTTCTGCATGCTTTTTATCCTCTTGGCCACATGAGAAGATGCTCTATAAAAACTGGATTTTTCAGTCAGATCAGCAAATTAGCGGCAAGACACAAAATTGAAGCTTTATTCACAGTGGGGTGGCAATTTCTCAATTGATCTTCAACGTTCTGACTTGATAGGACATAAAGTGACAAAAAATCACCCCTAGATCTTTTTTACTACAGTTAATAATCTTGTGATACTTGGACCATTCACACTAACCCTTTGCTTCTGCCCATGCTCTGCTAAGAAGACAGTTTGTCTGGTGCAGTGGACGACGGATGTCACAATCACTGTTTGGGGCAACGGTTTCATACCGTGATGTAGACATCCGTTGACCATCTTTGATGCCGTCAAATCCAGCCATCCTGTTATATCCACATGCACATGGAGGGGTGGCAATTCTTTGACTGGATTCTTCAGCTCTGAAATGAAACATGTCCCAAAGAAATGTGTATGATGTCAACAGGAGGACGGCCCCTTCACCTGGACGGAGCCTCAGCAGGGCTTGGTGTTGGGCTCCTACTTCTGGGGCTACCTCATCACTCAGATCCCTGGAGGACGCATGGCTGAGCTTTTTGGCGGGAAATGGGTCTTCTTTGTGGCAGTCTTGATGAACATCGTGCCTACTCTGCTCAGTCCGGTGTGCTCGTACGCAGGCTTCCAGTACCTGATTGTAATGCGCATCATCGAGGGGCTCGGCGGAGGCCTCACCTTTCCAGCTATGAATGTGCTCATCTCGAAATGGGCGCCCAAGGAGGAGAGGTCAACAATCTCGGCCATTTGCTATGGAGGTGAGAGAGATCCTCGCAATGAGGCAGCCTTGAGCTTTACACGCTGGTCTCGACGCAGAGCTTTTTGTCTACGGCAGCACTGCATGCTCACAGCAGCCCTTAAAAAAGTAGTCCCGGGCAGCAGTAAGGGTTTCTCTCAGTGCTGTCTCTCTATATCTCTGTACTCTGTCTGTCCGTCTGTGTGTCTGTCACGTTATGGGTGCTCTAACTGCTGCACCGATCGCCCCCAAACTTGGTCAGCAGATGCTACTTTTCACGTGCCATTAAAGTTATGTACGTAGAACTTTATGTCAGAGACAGTTTAAAGATCAAAATGGAGGTCCAAAGTTGCATTTTCCACATTCTTAGTACATGTCACAGATAGCTACTCCCACCTATTCAACGTACTTATTGATCACTAGCTCCTCATGGGGAGAGCAATAAAGAGAGAAAAGAGTTGCCACGTTCTGACCAGGAAATGTGTCGCAATCGCAACTTCACCACAAAAGAAAATTATGCAAATTGACAACACTGGGGAGAGGGAGAAGAGGAGATGAGATATAATCAGCCAGTTTCAATAGAAAGGTAAAAAAACACAACTTCAACAAAGCAGATCGGGGTGCGGACCGTGTGGATCGTGTGGACGAAGTGCGTGAATAGCACGAAGAGCGTGGACGAAGCACAAGATAGACAGAAAAGGTGCTCTATGGACTTCTCCAGAGCAAGGCAGGGCAGGACTTCGGCTAGCTCCTTACATTCAAGGAAGTCAAGTTTGACCTCAACTGCATCTTGTTGCCAGGGCCTTGTGCTTCCCCACAAAAGTGTGTGCGCAGGCCCAGATGAAAGTGGCTGATGCAGAAAGAACTGGATTGCAAACAAGTATCACAGTAATAGGCACATTTGTATGCTCTAGGTTTCCCACAACACCGAGAGTCCTTATGTACACTTCTAATGGGGACTCCGGCAACCCCATCGCTATGGTTGGGTTGTGCCTCAAGTCCAAGAGCCATTCTGTATGCTGCAAGGTCGTTGGCTTGTTTTAGGCACCGCACTGGGCACAGTGATCTCGATGCCCACAGCCGGCCTGATCGCCGGCGGACTTGGCTGGGAATTTGTCTTCTACATCCACGGCGGACTGGCCTGCATCTGGTGCATCCTCTGGGCCCTGTTGGTTGCAGACTCACCCGGACAACATAGACTCATCTCCGTCGAGGAGAAAAGTCTCATTGAGCAATCTACTCAGGAGGGAGGAGCAAAGGTAAGCAAGACAAATTGGAGTTGAGGAAAAAAAAGTACTTTTGAACAAATACTGTTAACTTTAGAAAAAGAGTCCTCCTGTTCCTTGGGTGAAGATCTTCAAGTCATTGCCTGTGTGGGCCATCATCATTGCTCACACATTCAACAACTTCGGCTGGTACATGCTGTTGGTGGAGTTGCCACTATTCATGCGAAATGGACTTGGATTTAACATCAAGGAGGTGGGATAATCATTTGCGGATTTTTCCACGTTCAAGCTCACAAAGTATTGACCAAAGTTTTGCTGCTCTTCAATATGACTGGTCGACCTCCTTCTTGGTAAAATGATGCTGAAGCCAATGCTTTTGATGCTTTCACTGTTAGCTAAGCTATAAAGTGCCTTAATATCACCTTATGAGATCTGTCTTTGTCTAGTCCCGGACAGGTGAAATCAGTAGAGATCTTTTTTGCACCTGATCGTGCAAACTTTTGACCTCAGGTGTACACCACGTACCTGATACATCATGGGCAATAATTTACACAACATTACCTCCACAGAATGCTGGACTCTCCTGCGTGCCATTTTTGTGCAATTGGCTGTTCTCGCTGGTTTACAGCAACCGTCTTGACTGGGCCAGGGAAAAGAAGTATATCAACACCACCTGGGGAAGGAAACTTTCAATGGCAATTGGTAAATAAAATCAGTAGTGTTTGTAGGAATTCTGCAAAGTCTCTGCTCAGCTTCCATCATTCCTGCGCTGTGTCTGGTCGGCGTGACTCTCGCTGGATGTGACAAAGTGGCCGTCGTCAGCCTCATGATAGTTGCCACCCTCTTCTTCGGCTCCATGTTTGCCGGTGTCTTCTCCAACCATGTCGACATCGCCAGCAACTACGCAGGTGAGGACCTTTTCATCGGGGTGCACCTGACTCCAAGCAAATAGAAGCGGAATAGGCACAATTGCGCAATCTTGATACACGAACTCTTCTTCACCTTCGTGTAGGGGTGCTGATGGGCATGTCCAACATGGCTGCCACAATTCCAGGATTTGCTGTCCCAGCTTTTGTTGGCATCTTGACGCATGGAAAGGTATGAGAAAATGCCAGGAGCAGTCGAGTCTTGCACTGTTTTCAATGACACCGTCATTTCTAGCCTGGCATTGGTCCCTGGCACATTGTCTTCTACTGCACCGCTGCATTACTCATCGCTGAGATCATCATCTATGGCCTGTTTGCCTCCGGAGTAGAGCAGGCAAGAGTCCAGCCAGTCACAGTCCTGCCTCAACTTATGTCAATGTGTCAAGTTTGCTACTTACGTGTCTCGCTTTGCAGGAGTGGAACAGGACAGAGGAGGAGGCCAAGGATGATGAGGAGAAGGTCGAGCTGAAGAAAAACGACGAGGAGGGAGGGGAGAATAACAAATGAGCCAAGTTCTTACAGAGTTCGTCTCCGGCATCAATTTTTAAATGACAATATTGATCCTGTAACATTTGTGTGTGAGTGTGATACTTCTTGTGTGGTCATTGATATCATTTAGTGCAGGGGTGTCAGTACTTGGGACCCGCTCAGGTGACTCTTCAGTTCTGACGTGTGAGGTCCACGTACGCCGAGTTCCCGTTCCTGACGGATGAGAAGTAGACTGGGTTTTCCTCCCTCCAAAAGCACTTGGTCTCATCACCTGCAACGTCCTACCCCACCTGTAGCCGTCACATGCAGGCCCTGAATTTTCTGCGCTTTTTAGCGAAATTGCGGACTGCTAAGCAGTTTAATTTTGGTCAAGTTTGTGCGAGTTGCCAGAATAATGCGTATGACAGCCTGAAGTCGACAAATTTGCACAGATGCTGCCCCTTGGGCAGCTCGCAGAAAGTGGAACTGCATTTCTTCCCTTCTTAAAAGACATGTTCAGGGCCGACGTGAACACAGTGTAGAGCACACACTGTAATCCTTTTTTTGCCACCATCACGGTCATACTGATCGTGGACACGGGAAGGGGGGGGTGATGTGGTGTAGCACTACACGTGTCACTTGGCCCTCTCCTTGGGTTCCTTGGGCTTCCAGTTGAGGGACTTCAGGCTGTCCTACTCATTACCGCAGCAGCTTTGACAAATTCAATCTTACAAACCAAGGCTGCCGTTTAAAAAAACAGAAAAGAAACTGTACTTAACTAGTTGGTTTTTATTATTTTTAGAGAAAGGTGGGTTCATTCTTGGTGGGGCACCCTGTACGTGCAGCATGGAGGAGTACCACGCACCGTACGAGTGTCCTACATATAGTTGTAGATGTCACTCTACCTTACGTACTTATAGAACACCTGTATTTGTGTGAACATAGTCTATTAAAGATGACCTTTGGATACCATACGGTTGTGCTTGGCCTTTGAAAAACATCTGGCAGGGCTGGGTTGTCTAACTCGATCGTGTTTTGGGCTTGACTTTGACGACCAAGCCCGTGAAGACGCGTGAAAGGTAGTTGCTGACATGATCACACTATATAATTACTTGCATACCTGTGCAAAATATATACGTAATTGAGTAAATTGCATGTAGTGACATTTTTCAAAAGCTGATTGCAGTTCATCCCGCTGCTGTTGTTGCTGCCGCTGTCGCCCTCGTGCACCTTGCATTTGTGGTCGTCCGTATTCACCAGACTGCTGCATGTAGCCATTGTTCCTGGCCTTGCCCAAGTCCTTGACGGACGCTCAGCTATCACCTGCTTCTCATGGGGTAGATACTCATACTGGAGCTGAACAGGCTTAAGTATCACTCGGCTGCAACTGATGCATGTAGATGGCAGCAGCTGCAGAATTCATGTGCAACAGACAATGTTGCGAAATTGTGTCTGCCTTCACATGCATGTGCCAAACGAGGGCGGCAACTCTTTCTTCTCTCAAAAAGGGCACCCAAAGAGAAGAGGTCAAGCATTGCATCCATTTGCAGTGGAGGTGAAAGACGCATGAGTAAACAAGTGCTTATTCTGCATGCCAAATACGATTGCAAACTCACACACACACTGTAGGCACAGATGAATGCACGTATTTTCACATTGGTCCCAGAATATGTGCAGTGTATCAATTTCCTTCATACAGTGCAATCCCTTTAAGAAGGTACATAGCAAATATTGTGATCCAGTTTAAATATGGCCATATTGACAGTCATTTACATGTACATGTAACAATACCATTGAAAGGACTAAACAGAAACCTACGGGGTGCGCGGAAATAAAGGCCTCACTTATTTCTTGAGCTATTCCTTATATTTAAAGGCAAAGCAGGGCTATTGAGTACTCGAGTAGTTTAGTATGACCTAATGTTCAATGTTATGCAGTACTGACGGTTCTGGAAATTTTAAGGCACTACCTTGGGCACAGTCGTCTCAATGTCCACGGCTGGCCCAGTCGCAGACAGCCTTGGCTGGGATTT
>JAAUXU010085256.1_pt1 | contig 18012 bp, 18 predicted proteins | sample 7278151 | NCBI WGS metagenome assembly JAAUXU01 (sample SAMN14350113, study PRJNA611818) | marine sediment metagenome | isolation source: surface marine sediment (1.8m) | place: French Polynesia: Moorea | collected 2018-08 | reverse complement strand
GCTGGTCACCAATTGGGGCTTAGTGGCAGCTGATTCAGCTGTGGACTTTGCGTTCCACATTCGAAGGGCGAGCGTATAAAAGAAGCGCGTTCTTCTTCTCTCTTTTCTCTGGAACAGACTCGTCAGGCAGGAGGCCATTTGTTGTCAAAATTTGTTGTTGAAAAACGACAGTTTGTTCGTCAAAGTCGGATATCGAGATGGACTGGAATGCTTGGGTCTGTAGCCTTAACTTGGCTATTGCCCCGAATCGAGCTGTTTGGCTGCACATGAAGTTCCGTCGATCACTCGGTCTGTCAAAAAATGGCCTTTGTGTTCAGGATGAGATAAGTGACAATGAATTGTAGTCCTGTGAGGATAAGTTTGCATGGAGCAAAGAATGACACAGCTTCAGAAGACACTGGGTTTTTCTAGGCAAGCCAATCTTAGCACCGATAGAAAGGATCAGGGTAGTGATGAAACTGCACAACAGGTACGGAGGTAGCAACGTCATTGGCAAATCATCACCTTTGTTTCCCCGATTTGGCTCACTTAACTGAGCAATACAGTAGCATGCTCAGTATGGTGTAGGATGTGGGCAGTGGTGTTTCCTGACAGGCTTGAAATTTGAACGGAGTGTTGCTCACATACAGAAAAAACTATTACAGGCCGCGAAACAGTGCAGAGCGGTGTTGAGGTTTCTTCAGGGGATTTTCCCATGCTTGCGCACACCATGCCTGAGGGGGTTGGGAATCTCTGGTAAGAGTCCAACTGGAAGGCTTAAATCCAAATTTAAGCGCCTAATAGTACAGCTGTTAGTACAGCTTCAAATGTCCAGTCACGCTGTCAACTAGGTCGACCGGTCCAGGCCCTACGGCCATGACAGTCCTGGAACCTGCTGCAATCTGTGTGTGCCCTGCATCTGTGATGACGGCAGCAGGCAGCTCCAGCGACTGTACCATTGCCATTGCCGTCAGTAGCTGTTCTTCATTGTCTGCCTTCACCGCCACCTTAGCTGCACCCGAGTGCTCCCAATGCTGCAACAGCTCTGGACAAGAGCGCCTTGCCTGGCGATAGGCAGCAACAGCGGCATGGCCGCATTGCATGCAAACTTTGCCTTTGCCCATCTTGAGGTCCTGACGCACCACCAGCATCATCTTCAAAGGTTCTACATTGTTATCATTGTCGTCTTCATCATCGGTTGCCCACTCACTGTCAGTATCCCCGTTGAAGTCATTGCTCTGCTTTGTCTTCTCGCCACCCACCTTGTAAATGAGAAAACTGATGGCCAGGCCCAGCCCCAGTCCCGAGATAAAGACTAGGGCCGAGGAGTCCAGAAGATGGACCATTTTGGGCCACAAAAGAGGAGGGCTTTTACTTGGTAAGTATGATAACTACTGCTGCTTCTTCTTGTCGTAGTTCCTCGGGGTGAGTCCGACGACGACTGCCTCAATCGCCTCTGCAAGGAGGACGGGATCATCTTGAAGAAGTTCTTAGGCGGAATAAAGAAGTGACCAAATGTGCCTTTGATGCTCAAAACTCCTGTTAAAGTGTTCCTCAGTGAAAGAACTGCGACTGCTTACCTAAATGTACATTGCTTTTCGGGTTGGGTTAAGCTAGGCTGTCTTCAATTCTCTTTTCGTTCCTAAAGCGCCATTAGACCAAAAAAGTCCCTTGCAGCACTGAGCAAAGCTCCAAACGAAAGGCTTCTGCAATACATCATGCTTAAGCTCTTTGTTGCAAAATAAACCGCAGGTTTATGCACTTTTATGTACGTCTTAGACAGGTAAAAAGATAACTAACAATAGTACTGGACAAGAATACTGATACTACATACAGGGTGGACGTACGCACAATTTGTGACAGTGTCTTTACAATCATAACGGAAAGTAAAGCTACTTGTTCGATCTGGCCGAAAAGTCTAAGGGAGCCTCGTCCTCCTCTTGAGTGGCGGAAGCGGTCAACGGCGCAATCGCCGCGGGCGGCGGCGCTCTATGCACGGCCGCCGCCGTCGACGATCCATGTGCTGCCGGAGCTACCGGAGCCTGTCTCTGCAACAACATCGAGATCACTTCGTCGGTGGTGGCGGCTGGAGTAACACTACTGCCACCGTTGCTGGTCGTGCTAGCCACCCGTGATCCGCGACCTCGTCGCCGAATGGCATTTTCCTCATCGTCATCAATCTCTTCCTCTTCGTCCATGACGCCGCCATTGAGCACTTGGCCGCTCCCATTGGCAAAAGAATGAGTGACAAGTGGATCAGGTAACTCTGTGTCGTGAGCTGGACCTAGCAGGCGCCCCCGGATATAGCGCCACAGTCGCTCATCCTGCGAAAAGAGAAGTCCAATTTTAATTTTGAAATGGAGTGAGCACATACCGCACTGAGTTATTTCACCCACCTGGTCTCTTGGAAACTTCGGCAAGAGGCTCCTTCCCATCTTGGTGGCCAGCGACGTGTCGCTGTTGAAGTTCTCATGGAAGGGAACCAGATCTTTCTCCTGCTTCCGACAAAACGCAGCCACTTCGTCAAGAGCATCAAGGAGTTCTTGAGACAGACAGGGGTCCGCAACAACAGCGTGCAACATTCGCATGGGCCTCCCATACTCTGCCTGGGCGACGTTTTCGGGAGGCGGAATAACCCAGTACACGCTCACGTCCGACTCGTTATGAAGGGAGGCGTAGGGGCGGACCATGAGGCCCACGCAGGGCGTGTAGGTGGCATCGCTTGCTCCAAGAAGTCGAACCTGGAAGTCCAGCTGAGATTCGCTCTCCCTCAGCGTCGGCAGCGCACGTGGAGCCCGTGGACAACTTTTGTACCATCCGACGAGGGTCAAATGTCGATTGTAAATGCTATTGTAGATGTTAAACTCTTTTTTTGCCGCCAGTTCCAGGTCATCGTCAATGTCTTCACCGTTTCCGCTGCTGGACATAAGACAGGGGTAGGCGTGCGTGATGGCCAAGTTTTGTGTATTTGAATCCCAGTGACCCGCCAAGTATCCGCAGACCGATGTTCGCAGGGCGTGTGCGTGCACGTCCAACAGCAGAAGTGCCGAGGATGACACCGATACCGTAAACGGTTGCATTTTACCGGCAGAGGCGAAAGTCTCCAGTTCCACGAGTGTGTCCAACAGCGGGTCGGCAGAAGGATGCATCTTTGGACCCAGTTGACAATGTCGCACAATCTGGGCGTAACCGTCTAAAAGGGCCGTAGCGGCGGCGGCAGGGTCATCGGGAGTGGAGACCCCGGACTCTTTGTTCTTCTCTGCAGCCTCCTCTGCATCGCGCTTGCTCTTCAACTTTGTCCAAACCATCTTAAAGTGATCCATTTTCCGACCCTTGTACTTGACGCTAGCCCAACCACAGCCCGACTTCTTGGCCGGGTTCACGATCTTCTTACAGTAAATGGCCCAAGCCGACGGGTTATTGAAGAAGAGGCCCGTTTCTTGGGACCTAGAAGTAAAGCATGCGATGGAAATGAGACTCAGAGCTTCGTACAGGTGTAGACATAGATAGGCACCTTATTTTTCCTCCAGGCAGCAAGTCTCCTTTGAAGGTCTGTCCCAAGTAGTCGATGGTCATAACGCTGTCTCCCGGTTCTATCAAGCCCTCGTGGATGAGCGTTGCCAGGGTGAGCTTGTTGTTCCCCCCGCGTCCGTCGTCCAGGAGAGCGCAGCCGTCAGCGTCCGCGTCAGTCGTGGTGGCCTCGCTTGACTGGTCCTCGTCGCGCCCAGTCAAGTGCGCTGCTGCCGTGGGCGTCGGTGCCGATACCCTGGGAATGTTGAGGACCGGTCGCTCTGGCGAAGAAGCCGTCGCGCCGGTTGGAGAAGCTTCTTTCACTTCTGACTCTCTTGCCTCTTCCGTTTCCCCCTCATCCTCGTCCTCCTTCTTGACCTCGCTGTCTTCGACCTCCTTGGCGGAGGTCTCATCCTCGACCTTGTCCATCTTCCGGGAGGCCAGCGATGGATTTCTTGTTTTGTTTTGAGGATCGATCCAGCTAGTACAGTAGCTTGGGCTGCCTGCCCGACTGCCTGGGGGTGGGACTGCTGCTGCTGCTGCCGCTGGGGGCGTACGCCTACCAGTCTGCAGCCGCCTTGGCCGCTGATGCCTCTTTGTGCGTTCCAGTGACCAGAAACTTCTTCTCCTTCGATCCCCTGCGGTCAAACAGAGCTGCGATCTCGTCGCCTCAGAGAACATGACCCCGGTCGCCTCCGAGACCGAGGGTTGGCCAAGGGATAGCCGGGCAAGATGTCTCGCCTCAACAGGCGTAATAAGGACGCAAGTGGGAAGGAGTGGAACTGGCAGGGATCCACTCTTGTCGGTACTTGGCCAACTTTTTACCCGGTCGACTTCTCCGCCCCTCCACTCAAGCGTCAAGGCCCAACAGAGCCGCGAAACCTCTTCAGGCTCGTCTTCAGATATCTTCGTCTCGAAACGGATCGACGCCGCTAAGGTCATGTCGGGGTGGCCGGCGTCCTCCACCTTCACGGTTGCGGTGTCAGAACAGTTGCTCCTGGTCCAGTCTTTGGCGATATAAGGCGTCGAACAGAAAAGTCCATTTGAATTCTAGTCAAAAAATTTTTCTGAACGTTTCATCTTCCTTAGCTTGACAGAAACGGCATGTTCGTGCCATACACGGAGGTGAGCTGGCCCAAGTGGCATAAGCTGGCCATTACAAGTGCCAGTGCCAATGGCAGTGCCAGTGCCAAGAAAGAGACCGTTTGTTCAAGAGTTTCTTGTCTGCTCGTGAGACAAATCACTCAAGATTAGTGAATCAAGGAGCAGCACAATGAAATTGATATGGCATCAAAGATGAATCAGATCTACTACACGTAGATCAGATCCAGTGAAATGGGGCTAAGTAGGGTTGTACAGAGGCTTAATCATTACCTTCATGGGAAGTAAGATATTCATGTCTCTTAAGTCTCAATAGACGCGACCTTGACGACTTCGACTGTTTCGCCCCGCCCTTGGCTGAAGTGCCAAATCTCTGCCAACTTGTTCAAGCACTAATTCATTGACAACTTAGAGCAACTGTTGTGCGAACAGGCACCCTCCGTCATGTCCCTACTCTTGTTGCGCGTGCGGCAGCTGCGCCGAGCAGTGACACAAAAGAGACCCTTCCGAAGTCCGCAAAATCGGCGGCTGGTGCTCCTGATCATGGTGGACGTGCTCCTCGGTCTCTGTGTCTCGAGGGTCGCTGTACCGTACCTGGCGTCTACGTCGGCGCGGCACTCGGCAGCCAGGTTCTTGGCGTCGGCGGAGCGCGCCGTGGCCCACCTTAGAAGTCTTATCTTCTGGCTAATGGATGCACCGGCCGGCCTCAAGTTGAACTCTGCACTCAGCAACGCTCTCGGAAGGTGAAAATGGATCAGTCGAACCAGCTTTCAGCACATAATCCATAATCGTTACTCTTGCTTGCCATCGAACAGGTTCTTCCTCTACCACGTTCACCTGTGGTTGACGTTCCTGCACTTGTCCGCTCCGCCGATAGCCTCGGCTTTGGCAGCAGCGCCATCGACGGTCTCTGCAATCCTGTCTCTGTCTGGAGCGTCCACTCAGTTGTCGTTGGCTCAGGACGCCTTTGCGCTGGCCACGTTTCACGTCCACTGCTTCCATGCTTATGCTCGGAGGCTATTTGTCAGCCAAACCGAAGGTCTCACCAGCCTGTGGAGGCTCTTCAGGGGGAAGAAGTACAACCCACTGAGGAAAAGGTAAGCTCGGCATGCCGAATGTTTATGAATTGTCCAAATCATTAATCCACCGGACACTCTGTCAGGGTGGACAGTGCGGAGAGCAACGTAGACCAGCTGTTTGTGGGCACGATGGCCTTTACCATCCTGCTCTTTCTTTACCCCACGACGATTGTGTACTTCGCTGTGTTCAAGTCCCTCGAACTTGTGATCGTCTCCGTCAACTGGGTCATGGGCTTTCTAGTCAAGAACCTCACCTCCTACGGATTGCAGGAAGAGGAAATGGTGCTATAACCACAGTATTCTGTTACTGGCCTCAGTCACGAAATAAAGAAAATCCTAAGAATTCTCCGTACATCAATAAAGTACCTAATGAAGTATTCGAGGAACAAGGACGAGTAAGGCAGTAACTGTCCATCAATGAAAAGGCTTGACAAGCGAAAAAGAGCTCCTGATGATTCTGAATTTCCCCAGTACCTCGGGACCCTGTCAGATGATTCCGTCTTGCCTCCCTGGGGCGCCTTGCTCGGCAGCAGTGACTTACGACTCCAGGGCGCATTGGGACCCGCTGGCCAATGGGTGACCCATGACCTCGAGGTGCGCCGTGGAGCGGCACCACTCGTATGCGGCCTTCCAAGTCCAGACGAGAGGCCACGTCCATTCACTTCATCCTGGTCATGATGACTAGTAGCCTGAGGGGAAGAGAAGAATTGTCTCCTGATCAGTGACCAGGAGACAATTCTTCTCTTCTCCCCAGCTTAGTGATAGCAGCGGGCCATCAGTCTCCGAGTCGAGCCTCAGTTTGGCTTGCCTGGTCTTCCTGGCTTGATGTCCGCTCTACTGACTTGTTCTCTTTCTCCCTCTTGCCATAGACAGCTACTCATACATACTGGTACTGCACAGCTATTCCCAAGAGGCCAAGAGCTACCTGTACCTCTTGCATGGCCGTCTATGGCATGTACAGTGAACGGAACTTTGGACCTCGATTTTGATCTCAAAACGGCCTCAGACTGAGGCCCTGACAGACTGATGCGCACACACACACTACATACGGATCCTCGCGCATTTTATGGACAGATAGATAGATATAGATAGATAGATTTTGAACTATAGAACACGGTAAGCAGCAATGCGACCGGCCAAAGGTGACGCGTTATGTACAAGGACGTCCTCAGGCCGAAATAAGAGCCTTCTTTTACATTGAAGAAATGTGATGATTCAACATTCCACCTCCCGCTCCATAATGCTGCTGCTGCTGCTGCGACGTCGTCAGAACCGGCTTGATATCGACTTGCTCGCCGCTGTCGTTGCTGTCCTGCCTGGAGGACTTCGACCCGGGACCCGTGGGGTCGTTGGAATTGAACTTGCCTCCTTCACCTCTTACCTACGAAGGAAGACTTACGTAAACACGAGTGTGAACAGTACAGACGGTTCCTCACTTACCCGCTTAAGAGCGTGGAGGTGTCGGGATTCATGGAGGTACTTCTTACGCTCCTTCGGTATCCTGCCTTCGGCCTCCAACTTTGCCCTCGCCTGTCTCCGCTTGAGAATTCGGTGGTATTGCTTTGCGTTCACGTACAATGGCTCCTCTTCCAACATCTCCGGGCCTGCGGACACAGAAACATTGCTTGTTTGCATCTGATATGGAAGTATAAGACTGTGGCTTTCACCTGGAAGAGGTATCCGTTGAATGGTTGCCGGCGCGGCAGCCGCGGCGGGTCCGGGCACCATCATGATAACGTTTTGAGCAGCAGTTGCCGCAGTCGGCGCCGCCACGGTACCGTCTTGAGGCTGCTGCGCGGGTTGCTGTTGATTGGAGGGGGAATTTGCCGTGGAGGTCGCCGGCGAAGTTGTCGCCTGTTGCGCCGGCGCACCTTGGTTAATGGTGGTCCCGCCGGGCAGCTGGATGATTTGGCCCTGACCCAGCGTCCCGGCTGGAGTGGCCTGGCCCACTACGGTGGCGGTGCTGCCGTCTGCGGTTGCCACCTACAGAACAGCACGAACCCGACGTGAGTGACCCCGTAAGGTACACAAGAGCAAACTGAGGACAAACCTGCACAGGTTGATATATTAGTGTCTGTCCGTCCGCGGTTTGGAAGACTTGTGCTTGTTGCTGGAGCATCATTTGATTGGGCACCACCTGAATTGGTTGGAGGTCGGTACCGGCAACCTGTGGCAGAAAATTACGCTGCACAAGTCATTCGAGGTTGAGTGAGCTGCATTAGCCGCAGTACCTGAAAGGTCTGCCCGTTGGCCTGGGTAGTGGCAGGGATGGCCTGGACCAGGATCTGCTGACCCGCGGAGGTCTGCACCAGCTGGGGGTGACCCTGCGACGTCTGGATCATCTGGTGAAAAATTCATTTTGATTAGAAAATTGCCACCAACGCAATTACGATCACGACCAGATCGGCGGCCATCTTGGAAAGATCATGCGACAAAGGATTGCAATTGGATCGACAAAAAGCGCCCGGACCTCCAGGTCGGCGGGTGTCACGCGAGAGCCCGGAGCCCAGCGAGGCCTGCGGGGCCTTCGTTGGGCCCGGTTGTTGACGCTTTCGGCGTAAAACGTCGCGTCTTTCGCGCGATTGGCCCCGACGCCGAGCGTATAAAGCGCGTGCACCAATGCGAGGCGATTCAGACGGTGCGATCGCCAATCGAACGCCGTCCAAAGCCCCATTGGTTGGGAGGCGAAAGGCCGGCAAGAAACTCACCTTGTCTGTCCTGAAGGTCCTCGCGAAGGATTCGGGGTTATGGACGATCCCGGGGGAGGCGTTTCGACAGTCCTCCGGGCGCCTCCGTCTCGCCCGGGCGCGTCGGGAGCGAGAGCCGAGACTGGCACACTGGAGAAGGGGGCAGCAGACGACGACGAATCTACAGAAGAGGCCACGGAAGTACAAGGAGAAAAATTCAGAATTGTTCTTCAAGATAACTTTTTTGAACGGTTTTAGCACTATGGCGACATTGCTGTCTTTGGACAGAACTCGACCTTTAACCTTCGTGCCGAACGGCGTCGGTGGCGAAGGCTTCAGCGTACCACTTGGGCTCATGCTAAGGTCGTGGATGACAACTCTGGACCTCCATTTGACTAAAGGATTCCTGGCAGCGGCGGCGGGGCTGGCAGTGCAGGGGCAGGCCTGAACAGCGACTGGGTCGAACTAAGTTGACATCTCCTGCTCCAGCTGGTGCGAGCTGTTGGGCAAAAGCGCTGCTGCTGGTGGTGCTCCCGAACAAGACCCTGGACATCGAGGAAACTTCATTACATTAGACAATCATGTCCGAGGACCCCCAGACAACGCAGGAGGATGTCACGAAAGGCGAACTGGGAGGAGAGGCGGCCACGTCGCCTTCGCCGACGGCCTCGACTGTGGCCACTTCGACCTCGGGTCCGTCCGGCGAGTACACTTCCAAGAAGAGAACTCGAAGGATGGCGGGTAACTCGCAGGAGAAAGACGATGACGACGTCACAAGAGATGGTGTCATCAGGGAGGAGGTAAGATTGAAGAAAGTTTTATGGCAGTTGACAAGTTCATTCACGTCTGTCCCGCGCCAGGTCCTATCTGCCCTGGAGGCTGATCTGCTGTCCTGCGACGTCCACGTGAGCTTGTTCGTCTGCGCCGCCGCCAGCTACAGACATGACTCGGTGTTGCGACCATTTCCAAATGCGTTCGAGACGACTTCGGGGGAAAAAGACATCGAGAAACTCGTATGTTTCGAAAGGTTCTACTCCAGGTCTCTTGGCGACAGCTTGAACGATATCCTTCTTAATATAGAGATCCACTCTCCAGTGTCTGCCCGACCTGGAGACGGTGAAAGAGCGCCTCAAGCGGGGCTGTTACGTGCCTACGTCCCTAGTCAGGCTCCTTCATTGGGTAGGTGTGCTTAGTCGTGGATGCTTTAGAGCAGTAACGAGCTTTAGCCCACTTCTCTTAGATACTAATTGACAATCCCTCTGGACTGGTGATGTCTACTGTCCCCAAAAGCGATCACGCGTCAATACTGAGTTTGTCAGGATCGGACACTGGGTTAGAGAAGGCGTCGTCTTCCACTCCAACCTCCCCCCCGACGCATGTCTTCAGGGTGAGACAAATCCTATGGTGTTTAGCTCCAGTTGCTCAAGTTAAGCTCGTCACACAGGTTCACAACGGACGTTCGGCTCAGTGGGAGGACCTGAGACTGTCGTCTGCTAAGAAGAAGACGCTCTTCTGCTTTCACGGTTCGCGAACGGATAACTTTCACTCAATCCTATCCCATGGATTGCAGCAGCATCTGAACAAGGCAAGGAGGAAAGCACATGATGACACTTTCAGAGTTCACATTAGGTTCCTTTTCATTGCGTGCAGACTTCTCTCTTTGGTGAAGGCATCTACTTCTCCAGCGAGTTGGTCTTGGCGCTGAGTTTCTCTGGCCAAACCATGACCTGGGAAAGGAGTTTGTTGGGAGACCGCCTCACTTGTGTACTACTTTGTGAAGTCATCGATCACCCTGACGTTAAGATGAACTCAGAGGGTAAGTTCGCAGGCTGTACTCTTTAAATAGAAGCACACACCATGACATGACCAAGTGTCCATTGAACAGATTCTGACCGCAACCACATCCGTGGCAGTGAGGGCGGAAAGGTGCCCGAAAAGTACCTCATCGTACGAAACAACGATCTAGTTCGAAACAGGTAACCTAGTCTGTATGGATTGGTAGACGCGCTATCCATGGAGAGAACATATTACCATGTGAGTGATGCTGTATTTTAGGTATCTGCTCGTCTACGCAGCGAAGGAGAGAGAGACTGTGACATCGAGGTACTGCCTCACTGCAACTGTCTTTGGTTTTGGGTGCTTGAGGTTAATCGAGACATTTTCTCATGTATTTGCAGCCTCACAGGCTGGGAGTCGTGGCTCCGAGAGCATAAGTTCACGTTGGTGCTGGCACTCTACGGGCTCCTGCTCCTCACCGTCGGTTTGTGTAACTCGCCCCAACTGAGAAGACTTCTCAGACGGAACGGGTTCGTGCGGGACTGAGATGTCATTGGAACAGCGTTGTTATTGCATTTAACAAGTCCGATACTTTATGCCGCACTCATGGCACAGACATGAGGAATAACTAATCATCTGCGAAGTAAAAGTCACCACCGACTTGATCTGTTGTGCCAACGTTGTGACAGAAATCTTCCGCATCTATGATCGAAGTTGAGTGACCACCCCTTGCCACGGACAACTCACTTTTTAGAAGTGTCCACCTCTGTGTATCTTCGTCAAACACCTCCACACTCTTTAGAACTTCACTGCTTGTCCTCGCCCCACCTGCCACAACTAGGTACTTTCTTGAGATGACCCCGACTGACGGGAAAGTGAACCTTTGGACGTTTAAATGTCTAAGAGAGGCCCACACACCAACCGATGTTGCTTTTATATCAGATGTGATCCCAAAGGGCAGGATTTCAACACTTGCTGTTGGGTCGCTGTGGAGCGCAGTCTGACCTCCGGCCACCAAGAGGTAGGTAGATTCATCGGTGTCGACCAGACCACAGCCGTGAAGCCAACGAGGGGAGGATAAGTCCGGGTAGTTGAGGCCTACAGCAGAAGTGATTCTTTGCGTAATGAGACAACATACGTCATTACTAATGACGCATGTTATTCTTACCGTGTGCAACTGCACGTGTATGCATTGTAAATTTTATGTACTATAAGTTACATGAGAAGGTGGTTCTCACCTGCTTGAAAGCCTCCATTGGTGATGTCATATCCCCTGACTTGCTTGAGGACTCTATTTTTATCTCCTTGTCCACCTAAGACAATTACACTGTCGTCTGTAACGACGTAGCAAGCTCCTCCCGCTGTCAGGGGCTTCAAGAAAGACCCTGTCATGGTGTCGAGATGCCCTGAGTGCGTGCTATACATGACCAGGCTGTCTGTATCGGCTGCCATGTACAAGTTGTGTCCCCAGGTGAACCCGGTCTGGTTCTGCTTCAGTGTTGAATCTCCGGTCATCGTCATCGTCCACTTCTAATAACTTCGCGTTGTTGGATTATAACTTTTTGAACCGCACGTGGCCACAAACTGTGAGAAGACACAGAACCACGTGTACAGGCTGGTTGACACGTACCTGGATGTCCTTGACGAACGTCCGACAGAGAATTTGGCTGCTGTTTGAGACGCAGAAAGCGAGGCGGCCGTTATAAGTGACGCCGGAGATCCGGATGGGATGGGATGGAGCACGAATTAGTTTGCTGCCAAGGCAGAGTGGACCGCATGTGTGACTTGTGGAGACGGTTATTCTTTGCAGACTTACTCAGGTATGTTGGGCATGCATAACCCGACTCCATGTGCATTCGTATCATTGCTCAGGACAATGGTGGTGCCGAGGAAAATCTCAATTTCCTCTATTGGTCTCCCTCCTTCTCCAAATCCTCCAGATAGCACAAACGCACTGTTTTCCTTCCTTGTTGTAGATATGTTTCTCAACTCAACTGATATTTGGTCAGAATTGCTTTCCTCTTCCTTGTGGCTCTCACTGAGGGGGGAGTTCACGCCCAGCAGACTCCCCTCCATGAGACAGACGACTGCTATGACCGCCGAGATCGCGACTAGACCAAGGAGCATGAGCACCCCGGTGAAGGAGGAGATCCCTCGGCCAAACCCGAATGAAGGGTTCTTGCTCAAGAAGTGCTCGAATGTAGGCGTTGGACGAGCTTCCATTGTTGGTAGAGGATAAATTTGACAGTCCTTACATGAGTGTCTTAATGTAGTTCGTCTCCTCTTACGTATCAGGGGATTGCAGCTCGTACTAAACGTACAATGCATAAGATAAGCTCCTAACAATGTTTCTACAAGAAACTTCCTGTTCCCGCAACCCTCGTGACAGCGAGGAAGGACCTCGAAACTTCTCATCATTAGGCAGTGCCTGCTAGATGGTATGCTCACTGTGTGAATGCATACAGTGCAGTGCAAAAGTGAGCGTTATTTGCCAGCCCTGCCTTTGCTATGCGATATTGCCCAAAACTGAAGCTAATGCCTACTTGCTTCGATCTCGAGCTTTCCAACAATGCCAGTAGATTTTGAGGAGTTGCAGTATTAAGGAAGTTATTTATGCTGCAAAAGTGGATGAAGTGAATCATGCCCCAGTTATGTTGTGAAGAACAAAGTGTATCTAGCATTTTTGTGTGAGTTATTTGCCAGTGCTGCTTTTGCTATGCAACATTGTCCAAAAGTAAAGCTAATGCCAAAATGCTTAAAGGCCTAAGCTTTCCAATGATGCAAGTAGAGTTTGTGTAACTGCAGTATTAAGGGAGTTACAAATGATACATGTCAGTAAAGAACACAAGCAGAGTATGGACAAAATGGCCAGCACTGCCCTATACATTGATTTTCATCCAAAGTGGAGTAAATAAGTGATGCTTGAAAGTGGTGTATGCTGACTTTTGAACCAGCAAAACTGCGGGGTGAAAACTGGGGGTCTGGGGGCTTGCTTCCAGTGGGGGACCAGGGGGCAGCGGCCCCAGTGGGGGGATAAAAGGGGGGCGACGCCCCTCTCTAACAGAGAAAGGTCACATTTTAGAACTAACAAAGGCCCTAAAAATGAACTTTTCTGTCGTTTCCGCCGCTGTACGCTCATTTGTGGCCCCCACTGTAGGTATATTTGGAGTCGATTCCTGCGTACTTTTGCTTAGATCTAGGAGGAGCAATGACTGGGCCGAGACAGTGACAGCTCTGTTTACAATCATGAATGTCCTCAAGACATCTGAATCTCAATAAGGCTTCGAAGTCAGCGCCGAACGCAGTCTGGCTCCGATAAACAAAGCCTCATTTTGCATGTGGAAATTCAGAACGACGGAAAATGGATTGAAGAAATAATTTGAAAAAGTGGATGACAGTATAAAAATTACTTTTGATAGGGAGAATTTGACAAAAGGCTGACCATATCATCTATAAAACAGGACTCAGCGGGGAGGGATTCTTCATTTCACGTAGTACACGAGGTTGTTCTTGCTACATACAATAAGAGTGTATTTCATACACATCAGGCTAGACCAATGAACGATTTTTTTCGAATTTTGCGAAGTGCGTCTTTGATTTGTTATCTAGCACCGAATAGTGAAGAAGTCACTTGGTTTTTTTTTGTTTTGTTTTAGAGAACGTTGACCACCATCCTCTTTGCTGTCTTATGTCACCACCTTCCCTTTCGAAGCATTACTACTTTAGTTCAGTTCATAACGCGGTGCTCAGATTTGAAAGGCCGTGGGGCAAAGCTAAATAAAGCTAAGCTTCATCTAACTTCAGTGCCTCAGTAACAGCTCCTGGCAAGTACCTAAACAGGTCCAATTTGTAACGTTGTTTGCGGTGTTTTGAAGACTTTGTAGGCAAGGAGGGGACGTAAAAAATTGATTAGCTCTCTATTCCATTTGACATATGGATTCAAAAAGAATCTTGCAACAAATACAACCCATAGAGAGATACAAAAAATGGTCTATCTCAAGACATACATGTATGGACATTTGGGCCTTAGCACAAAAGAATGTATCTGACCTTCAGTTCGAGAGCCTCATTGGCTGCAGTTTTAAACTTGTTTAGAAGTTCGGATATATCAAAGCCTAGTGTTGAATTATAGTGTTAAAGAATCACTTAAGCGCGCATGGCATATTTTCACAAAGACACATGATGCATGCTACCCTTCTATGTACGTACTTCACATACTGCGTGCTATGCATCAATTCACAAAAGCCAAGCAAGCATTCTATGATTGCACTCCGTTCTATTCATACCCTCTCTTTCTACAAATGGTCTAGAATAAATGCTCTTAGTAGCTACATCTCGACTCATGAACAATGCATGGCATCATGAACAACGGACAAAGCCATCAGTGCATCTTATGGTGCCAATCCTCATCTTCAGTACATCTTATGGTGCAAGGAAAAGTCCCCACACATCTTTGACGTAAAGAAACTCATCTTAATATGTTTTCATTTTACATATGCTTGTCATTACACAACTGTCAGTGAAGTGACACAGTAAGTCTTTGCAATGGCCATTGCAACTGACAACACTCGACCAATATCTCAATGATTTTTAGAGGCCTATTGATTATCATCAACCATCAATGAATAATCAAGGAAGATTCTGAGGTGGTACTTATTGGTCTGTCCATTGATGATATAGTGATGAATTGAGCAGCAATGATTATTAAAAGATGGTTGGAAGATTTTGAAAAAGAGCATTTTCTGCTCCTTGAATTATCATTCATCTGAAGGTAACCAACCATTGTTTCAAGATCAAGAAATAACTTTCAAAATTGTCATGAGGGAATGTCGTTGGACTCAAAAAAATTCATTTAATTATTAGTCAAGAAATAGTATTTAACTCACATCGAAGCAGATCATGACTCATCAATTGATGGAGGTTCTTAGCTTTTCTCCACACTCTTTGCCCTCACCATGTACTTTGTGCTCAACACACACCCTGTGTTATCCAAGCAATCTGCACCACGGAGAAGAAAGTTTTTACTTTTGAAATTGGCTGATCTCGATGCACCTCACCCACCTCTGCATGAATCATCTTCTAACAAACAGAACATGATTGCTCAATTTCAATCATCTTCCTATACCAGTGAGAAGACTTCTTAAAGATGCGTAATAGATCCTTATTTGATAACTAGGATCAAGCTTCATAAAATCATCCAAGGATAACCATCATGTAGGCGTCTTTTAATCATCATTTATGGCTTTTGTTTGGACATTTCTGATTTTTTAATCGATGGTTGTGCATTTGTTGCTTAGGACAATCTTTCATGATGATCAAAATGTTGGTCGAGCATTGCCAAGCCTCAGACCTCATCAAGGGGTTGCAAAGGCCGCTCTTCGTGTGCCCTAAATAACAAGGCTAAACATTTATTGGACCATGTCATGCTCAATCCTTCCCCTTACATCATACCATACCTGGAAGAAGCAAAGCACAAAATCTCACGGGCCCACGCACTGCTTCTTTCCGCACGGTCATTACGGACACTGATATGATTTCCTAATCAGATCCAGATCATTCACAAGAATATGACAAAGGTTTAGAAGAAATGAGATGAAATTATGCATGAAATTGTACTTCTTCGAGCTGATATTGCTCAATAAATAGCAGCACCCTCACAGGCTGCACCTGCCCAGGCATCGGCATCTTCATCCGTGCCACACCAAACAGAAGATAAAAATGACCGAAACCCTCAAGCACTTTCTACTCACTTGGGACCATGCACCCACAGAGATGAAGAAGTGGATCGAGCAATTGACGTCATACTACAAGATTAGCAACGTGGCAAACCTGTCCATTGAAACCAGAAAGCGCACTTGCGTGTTTGCTTGGACACAAGAAGGCCCTGGCTTAGCCTTTCCAAGGACACGCTTCCTGTCTTGAACAGATGAGGTCTCCTCATCTTTCTCACCTTCAATGGTCTCGGGCACGACATCGTCCAATGGGATCAAGCCCATCTCCTTCCTGACCTCTATGACAATGTCCTTTCCTGTTGCTTGTCGACAAGTGGACAAATCAGGATCGTCTAAGAATGTTTCGAGTACTTCAGCATTGGTCTCTTCCTTACCAGAAAGAAGAGACTCGTCTTATCTGCATTCCATCCGTATTTGTTCGGATGAGAGTTCCTGAAGCAGCTGAGGCCATTCATTGGTCACGGGAAGTGAGGTCTGCTGAGATACCCCCTCTCCGTGAAGCAGCTTCTTGAAGGCCAGCGCTTCTCTCTCCTCAAGCCGCGCAAGCCACTCATTGTTGGCCCGGAAGCTATTGCAGCCTAGCGGAGGAGCAAACTCGTCCGCCTTCGTCATGAGGAACGACCCAGAAATCATTACCCCCATGTCACAATATGCCCGGATATAATCAATTACAGCAGCGTCAACTTCGACTGCTCTTTCGCTCTGTAGGACCAGACTCTTCAATGTCATGCTTTTCTGGGGAAGATCATTGAAAGGGGACTGAGAGATGATGTTGAGCTCCTGGGCACCCTCATTGACATAAAATTTACTGTTCCGGACGAAATAAGTGCCGAAGAATTCAAATCTCACCATGGGCAACTTTTCATAAGCAGCTAGAAGGTCCTTCTTCCCCACGAGAGACAATAAAGTCCACTTTGGAGGCATCTTCGCAGCCTTTTTCTTAATCAAACACAACTCTGACTGATGTTGTTTCCATGCATTGCAAATGTACATTTTTCGACGAGAACTTGACTGATACAAAGATCGTGCGTGCCCTTGGGGAAAGACTGCACTATGTGTCTGGACTTATGTAGTGCAGGATTCGTGCGTTGTTCTTCGATCGCTATAAATGTTTGATCGCCACATCCGTGCCCTCTTATCCGTCATTCACTGTAGAATAATGCATCACTCACGGTATTCGGGACTCCGGGTTTTTTTTAACCCACTTTCAAGAAATGTTTCACCAACTTGTTTGCCGAGAAAGTTGGTGACAGAGGCTCATCCAAGTTGGACACCTGACGTCCACAGCAAACATTAGCGCCGGTGGACCCCCGTCAAGGCCGCTGGCTCGGTTCGCACCCATGTCGACCTCTTGACCTTGGGGACGAGGGGGGGTCTCTCCTCCCCTTCGCAGTGCTGCTCGCTCTCGCTCTCCCTGTCAGCTGTCCGGGTAACCCCTTTTTTTCTTGACATCCAGCTGGAGGCGTCCTTTAGGTGGAATTAGTCGTGCAAAATGCGCTCTTCGATTATCCTTCTTTCCCCCTCTCCCCGGAGAGAGATCGGATTTTCTGCTAAAGGGAATTACAGCTACAATCTACCCAAGGATCTTGTTTCATGCCTTTCCTCGGAGACCCAAAATTAGGCTTCGTCGACATCATTGGCAGCAGTGTCCTGTGTCGCAGCCTCTTCTCTTTGCATGATGCATGAAGGTTACGAAGATGCTTGACTGCCTTCCTGCCTTCCTCCACCCTTTCTTTTGCTCTTCGCTTGTCAATAAATTTCGTTCCTTCTCCGGTGACAGCACCCTTCTCCACACCTTTTATCATCCTCTCTCTGGCAGCCGTTGCTCACACATCAGTTACAGGATCTATAGCAACTATCGTCATCTCTCACCTCACCGACGTGCTTGTCTGGGAAAGCTCCAACATCTGCAAGTCCGACCTCATTGTAAGGAAAAATGTGATCCCACTACTTTCTTCTCTGTCTTTACGTCATCTTCCTATCAGTATTCGGTGCTACTGTGGAACTTTGGCATTCGGAGAGTGGGTCACAAACGGGGGGGGGGGGGGGGCCAACGCAAAGCCTCATTTCAAGTTCAAAAAGAAAAAATACAACAGGCGTGGGTTATTTGAAAAAATTAAATAGTGCGGATGTCAAGAAAACGGGGGG
>JAAUXU010110108.1_pt1 | contig 18016 bp, 19 predicted proteins | sample 7278151 | NCBI WGS metagenome assembly JAAUXU01 (sample SAMN14350113, study PRJNA611818) | marine sediment metagenome | isolation source: surface marine sediment (1.8m) | place: French Polynesia: Moorea | collected 2018-08 | reverse complement strand
GGGTAGTTTCCTTTTGAGCATTGAAGCACCAAAATGGGCAGCCTGGACATTGACCTCTGTACTGAACATTGTGTCCCAGCATCACATCTACACGTTCCACATCAAAATTCCACCTCAACATGTTTCAGTACAGCGTAGGAGGTGTCGTCATGCCCGACGCAATTTCTTACAGCCAGGACTGTGCATAGCTTGTGCATGCAACATCCTTGGTTGAAGCAACCTCGATGAACATTATTGGTTGCATTCAGCACTCAATTTCTGATCTGTTGATGCTAAAACCTCCACAATTCGATCAGGGACGAACAAGTTATCGCCCTCTCAAGCTGTTGAGTCGAATAAAACGCGCTCCTGTTCAGGGTAGAAATGTAGCCTCAGTCATAGTCTCGCTGGGGTGCCAGACACAACATCGAATCACTGCCAAAACCTGGACCGACCTCATCTCAAGAGTTTAAGATCATACTGAGGTTGGTTCAAAGCTTTTCTTTTTTCTTGCAACACGATCAAGTTCTGCCATTGCTTCTAAGATCTCAGGTCCTTGATCACTTTCGCCAGGCTTTCTTTCCATTGGAAAAAACTCAGAGGCAAGTTTACTTGTGCCAGGGAAAGTAATTCTCGCTCAGACAAAAACAGCCCACGAAAAGCCGTTGGTTACGTGTCCTTTTTTGTCTAGCAGAGAAGCTTTCTCAGACTTTCACAATTCGTTATATTTTACAGTTGCATGAATTTTTTTTAAAAAAAGTTTGTACCTTCATCCACCTTATGCATACGTATCTATTGGACTGAGCTGCATTTGAAATTTCTTTCAGCGTGCTATATTTGTTGCAGGTCCCCTTTTAAATCCATTTTAATGAGATGGAGTGATGAAATAATCATTGTTTTCGGCTCCTCTCGTCCTTCAGAAGGACTACAAGAGCTGTTAATCTTGGAGATCTCCGGACTGGGGGGCAGAGGGGGCCAAACGGTTTTTGGCAATATTTGGCACTGCTTGGCATGGGATGGTAAACCTAAGATGCACTCAGTCAAATTTCAAAATCTTCAATCTTTGACCAAGACAGATGCACAGAATTTAGTAGGGGTCCATATCAAATAGTACGTGATTCGTGTGATTATCTGTCCAAAGTTCACGGTTGCGAGGATGATTTTAAGTGCTGGCTATTGGTAGTTTGAACATTTAACTGGTCGTGACTTTAGGAGTCAACTTGGTCTGGTTTTTGTACCCAATCCTGGTCTGAGGATACAATTTTACTTGGACACCCTAGTATGTGCGTGTCTGTAGCGATCATGAGACATCCCCGAGTACGTCTCGTGATTACTCTCAGTTTTCAGATGCTTAAAAGGATTTCCTCCTGTCCATCGCTTTAAGTCTGAGTTGTGTAAGCAACAACAATGTTGGAACTTTTGTGTCCAATAGGTTTTTCCTGTCTTGCATGGAAACCGCACCACGTGTAAATGTGTAGAAAATGGAGTGGCATTCGACGCAAAAACTAAACAACAACAGCATTTTCTGCTCATTTTTTCTAGCAAATTTGCAACATTTTCAAATGAAGGGGGGGGGGCAGCCGCTATCCCCCATTACAGTCATTTCGATTTGCTGGGGCCCCACTCCAAAGGGGTGCAGAGCTAATGGAGAAGATTTGGCCTATTTGGGCCATTTTGGGTCATTTTTGGACCATTTTTGGACCATTCCGACCAATTTGATGTCGAAGTTTTCTACATGATTTTGCCTGGGTGAAACTCGGGTTCTCGGTGTGTCCAGCATCCCTCTGCCACTCAGATGTGAAGCAGTACAACACAATGCATGTATGAAAGGACCTAAAAACTATAATCGTTGGACGTAAAGTTATTGTGTGCATGTATTTACCAAGGAGCCGGGAAAATGACTGTGAGGAGATCTGAGATGGCCATGAACATTAGGACGAGGTTGGTGGGCGTGCGCATGTGCTTCTTGCTCAGCACGATGATGATCAGAAAGTTGGACAAGAACGTCACGGCCTGAAAGTAGGATCTGCAGGTAGGTACAGCAGGCAAACAGACAAGCGTCGGTATTCATAGAGTGTGCGGACGAATTACCCGGACTTGTTCGAACGGTCCTGTCATGAAATTGAGCTATGGCTGTGCAAATATTATGAAGGGCTGAATGGGCCAGGTACTTAACACTACAGCAATAAAGCAGTGCAAAAATCGTGCTCAAAGTAACAACACAGCAATTTGACAAAAACGGCGCCAAACTCCAAAGCAGCAGGAAAAAGGAATTTGCTTTTTGGTAACTTCTTCACTTTGGTAAATGCTCAGGTTAGGACTGATGCAGAAAAGCACTGGTGTTAGTGCAATCAGAAAAACAATAACTTTTTCCAAGGACCCTTGGAGCAAAATGAGAATCAACCAACTAATGTTTTTTGGTGAAACGCAAGGCATGTTAAATGCAGCTGAATTTCCAAGCAGTTCCTTCACAGACAGGAAACTCTTCCCCCAAATATAGCCAGGTTCTTTGCATCATGTGCTCAAGAAATGGATGCCTACTCAATACAGGTCTGAGAGGCCAATTTAACGTGGAGAACAAGATCAGAAAATGACGGGAATTAGTTTGTGGAGAAGGGCGTTCCTCAGGCAACCACCCACAGGATTTTCCACGAGGTCGAGTTTGACAAGAGAAAGAGGGACTCTGGTTGTCAGGGTGAGGCCTTAAGAGGAGACATCGAGACTGCCATTTCTGCCAAAAGACGACCAGAAATTGACGAATCTACCACCCTTCAGTGTCTAGGACAACGGATGTTCAAAGCGCTCCAAGAATGAATCAGCCATGTCAGAAAAGCAGAGCATTCCCCGAAAGAAGAGGCTGAGGAAACTGACATAAGAGTTGATTCCATCAACTTCTGCAATAGAGCTGCTATTGAATGATGAGTCTTACTTCTCCGCCACAGGCTTGAATGCAAATATCATGTACGCTAAGGAATCCGTATGCTAAGGAATTACGCTATTTCACGAATCCGACATCTAGACGTGTGTTACACTTGAAAGAAAGTTCCTCAAGAGGGTGGATTGAAGCCAGAAAATTGCCAAAACTTGCATTCATTGCACCGAAAACAATTTTCGTTTCCAGGAACGAAAACCATTGTGCTTGGCTCAAGACAGTGGCTCCCTGTCTGACCCTCTAAAGGATAAGTAGTCATAGCTGTATTGTTTGCAGAATATCTTCAATGGTTGCAGAAGTCAAGCTTTGCCAAGATCTTGTCATTTTTGCTCCATGGATCTCTATTACTTCGGAGGTCAACATCTTGCCCACTTGCGCCATGGTCAAAGGTTCGGACAAGGAGACACATGTGCACGTTGTCGCCCTGATGGGAGTTGGTGACGTCACCCACACAGGATCTCACTGAGAGGCTGAAGGCAGGAAGAGGAAAAAGCGGACGCTGACAAATGTGACGAGGCCATGCAAATTCGTCAGGTTCATCGAAGCTTCTGTCAGTGCGTCAAGGTCATGCTAACCTCGGCAAAGATGACGGCAACACCTCCAAAGCCAAAGTGGAGCGTCAGGTCGGGATGTAGAAGAGGCTCGAGGGTTCCACATAGCTCCTATGGTTGAATGCCAACTCCGGAATGGTGACCACGAGTCCGGTAGACGAGAGGACCTTCGCTGTGAACCGCACATTCAAGCCTCAAGTTGATGGCGGAGCCATCGAGGGGAGGGTGAAAATCAAGACAAGGCACCCTGTGAAAGAAGTACCTCTAGGTGGTCTCTCCGCCACAAACCAGGATCACTGAGGACTTGTGCCTGATAGAGGTGCTGTAGCCCAAGGATGTTCAGTACATGCAGTGCACACCCGCACCATGGCTGTCAGGAAAGAAGAGCTTGGTGAGGGGATCTTGTGAAACAAAAACTAGTGGTCTCCTCCTCGTGATTGAAGCTATCACGCCGCCCGCCAGACATCTGCAGAATTGTACCTGCCCCCGTTTTTGTGCCACAACAAATCTAAAGGCACTTCGAGGGATTTGGACAGCAGGACACGAAGCAGTCGAGTGTTCTTGATGAACAGTTCCATGACAACTTGGAGGTAAACATACGGTTAATGACGGCACAAGTTGGCATTACTCTTTTGGCACACACACTGTGGCACAGTTGCCGAGTGGATAAGGTAAGTCAGAATCCGGATAATCAATACGCATGTTGCAGTTCATAGTCCCAGGAAAAGGTGAGCCCCAGCTTAGCTGCCGAGTGCTATGAATACCGACTGAGAACTGAGTCCTTTTTCTCTCCCTTCTCAACTTACCAGGATGAACGGCATGATGTAGCCATAGATGGGGAATGCCAGCTTCGGAGGCCCGTTCCAGGTGGAGCAGTTGATGAAGTAGCACTGACCTGCGTACCAGCATTGGCCCAGAGGGTGAACCTGAGGTGGAGACTGAGGTCTAGTTCAAGTTGGACAGTTGCCCTGCGCTGGCTCAAGATGCTTTGCATCTGTGCAAGTCATGCTCACCAGAGGATCAGATTTAAATTTGCATGTGGGAGAATGGCTACTTACTTTTCATCATTCATGCAATCTTCTCTGACAAATCAACTTTTTTCATTCTACATTTGCATCACAATTATTCCCTGAGTAATAAAAATCAGAGTATTGATTTTTTCCTTAAAAGAAAAGGTTTCCCATTGTAAAAATCAGTGAAAAATGGCAGAAAATCGGTGAAAAGAAGTCGACCAGTCACAGAAAAAGGTTAGTCACTGCAGCGAAAACATCTCGGTGTGTAAACATTTCTTTAAGTCTCCATCTCATTGACTACTGTATGGCGCTAAAGCAACATCATAGAAAAAATGATTTATGCACGGGGTGTTTCAGAAAGCGTGACAAAGGGTGTCGTGCTTTTCATCCTGCTCTGCGGCTTGGACTCCACTGGTCTTTTGCATATTAATCGGCCAGTTTCTGCCAAATTAGTGTTAGAAACGTTGTGTGAAAGCAATACTTATTAACATGACAATAGATTCTGTGTGTGAGCAGCCGAAAGTGGCTCGTCGGGAAGAACCAAAATTTGGGAAATGGCAGCTACGCCAACTTCAAAAACGGCCATAGAGAGAGTGGACAAACTCAAAATGATCATGGAAGACTGCACAAGCAGCATTCTGGAAGACATCATTGGGTCACCAACGGAAAATCTTACAAAAAAAGTCACAACATATTTCTCAAAAAAAGGGTTGTCATTTTGAGCACGAAATTAAATTAAGGACGAGAGTCTCTCCCATCAAATTTGGCAGACAAAACAGGCCAAAGAAAAGCAGCGGAATCCGAGCAGCAGAAATGGGTGACTGAGATAGATACTCTTTGTTACTCAATCTGACATTTTTGTACGAGAGAATAGGAGAGTAAAATCTGGCATGTCAACTCCGACAAATCTCTACTGACAGGAGCATTTCCGGGGAGCCAAGTTCTTTTTGGCTCATTCGTTTTTTCTTGCCTTTTCATCTGCTCTCACTGGAGTGACTTGGAGTGCCAGTAGAAGGTGACACTCTCCTCCCTCAGCCCCAGGGTCAGCCTGAGGTGCAACAGTGCAGCCCGTGACCATCCCTAATCTCTGCTCAGTGGGGTAGGAAAAAGCAGTGCAGCTTCAGTAAGTTGGAGATGACAGGTGTTGCCACGAACTTCTGTAAAGGACAAACCCGGACCCGCCCGGATGTGGAGTCGGATATGTCGAACCGCCTGTGCAGTCAACTCTGTCTGGCAGAGGCTATGGTGCAGCTGTTGTTGTTTCTTTTTAACTACATTAATGCACTGAGTCGCAACTGCACTTTTTTGCGACCCAGTCTGGTAACCTAACATTATACAACCGGAGGTCGCGCCTCATCGCGTTTCATAGGTTGTTGACGGGATCTGGCGCAATCATAATGAATGAGCTTTAACAACGCTGACCTGGTATTGAGTGTTGCTGTCTTACTCTGAGCTTGGCGTAAGTTAAAGTCATAAATTGTTAATAATGCTTGAGATTCCGTCCATTGTTCCTGCTGTGAATCTCGCTGTCGAGGGACAGGACAAGACAGATGGAGCTCATGAAGAGAAGATTCTTTTCATCGCGGAGCTTCAGACAGGTAAGAAGATCTCTACACTGCTGCTCTACTCTCTTCAGAGAGAAGCACGCGCGTGTTTTACTTTTCCCCTGGAAAGACGTTAACTGCTTTATCAACTCATAACAGACACACACGCGCAGAGAGAGGAAAAAAGGAATTTTCTAGCATGAATGATGTCTTTCTCTTTCTTCTCATGACAGACCGAGTTGGGCAAGTTGGACTTGCCGGCCTCCACCTCCTACCCCGTCTCCTTGTTCACGACCTCGAAGAGTCCGGTCGATTTATTGGAAAGGTAATATTTCACAGAAGGTTTTTGGGGGTCCCATAAGCGTGCAGGTGCAAGAGAAAATATAAAAAGTGAGAGAAAAAAGTGCTTCCTCTGGCATTTCCCCTCCCCTGTCCTAATCGTACGTGAAAAGGATTCGCAAAGGGCCGGTAAAGGGTGAGAAATTTGGCAAGTTTCACCGCGGCCTTTGAAGCCTTCGAAGCCTTAGAGGCCTGGAAGGAGAGTGGAAGGAAAGACCGCGGCCTCTATGATTTATTCCACGCACCCAAAATGTCTGGAAAGAGGAGGTGGAGGGAAACACAGGAGGAAAAACTATGATGATTCTGGTTACTCAGCAAGGCGAAAGTCAACACTCAAGTACTTTCGGGGCAACCGAAAGTCGAGACCTTTCCCTTCCTCGTGGAAAGGAGCAACAGGAGAGGAGAAGCCAACAATGGGAAACCCTTCATTGTTTTGTTGAAAAAAAATTGAAAAAGGAACACTTTCGGTGCAACAAGACTCCCCTCGTCCTACTATAGGAGGTTCCACAGAACAAAGGGAGGAAATTGCAGCAACTTTCGGTCTTTCTGGTTCTAGATGGGCCTACCGATAAACACGGAAAGTTTTGCACCCACCCGGATTGATGCGAAATCCTTTTTTTTCTCGTTTTCCGGCTAAGACTCCTTTCCAAAAGTGATGTTGTGACAAGTCTCATGGAGAGCTCTCCAAGGAGGAGACAGACACACATTTGGTGCAAAATTAATTCTTTGCCTTCTGCCAGATTTTGTCTCCTCCCCGCTAAAATGACAGCCAGGTGTGAAGGTTGCTGAGGATACTTATCCTAGTGGAGACAGCTGCAAAAAAGGGTGCTCTCCGTACCTAACAAAGTGTCCAAAATACTTTTAAGCACCTTGCAAATATTTGCTCACGTAGATTCTGTCGTATCTGAGATCCAAAAAGCAAGACACTGCTCAAAATGTTCTGCGCACTTTTAAACACACTACATGTAACTATTTATTTATGTTCTGTCCTCCTCGAGATTCAAGAGAAGCTTTTAGAGCATTAACAAAAGCTTACAAGAAAATGCTTTTTATATGAGGCCAACGGCTTGTTTGAGAAGAATCTTTAACAATTGGCACAGCTCAAAGTAACTTGTCTTTGCCAAATTTATACAGAACTCTCGGATTAAACAGCCACTCAGTTGTGAGCGCGAAAAGCAGGGGCAAAGTACGTATCTTGAGTCACTCTGAAATCGAGAAGTGTTCTTTTTCACTTTAACTTTATGACTACAGTTCCGGCAAGTGAATTTCAGTCACTCAATGAGAATGGCCTTTCATTCTTTTGGCCTTGTTGACGGCCTTCAGTCGTCGAGGGCCATCACCTTTCATCATTTCCAAAGTGTTGCTACAGCAATTTGCTTATGACAACGTCACTTTCGTCTCACTGCATGACTTAATAACATTGTTACTGCAGTTGTCTGTTTGTCGCGCACAGTGTCAGTGAAGCCTTTCTACTTGAGCAGGAACTCCTTCTGACTCACCCTGTAGCAAAAAGGCACCTGCTTAGGAGTAATTCTGAATGTACCACACCCGTTTTATTACAATATTATGCGAACTCCTGCAGTAAATTTGCGTTTATTGGTGCTTCTCCATGCGTTATGCTATCTGTACCAACAGGGTGGAGCGAATTAAGCCTCAGCCTGTGTTTTTGACGTGTCAATGCACAAGCTGAGGTTGCAAACTGACTTTTCTACGCACAGTCGAGGACGAAAGTCATCATCCCCCGACAAATTTTGCACTTTTTGTGTGTACTTTCACAGCTAAAGGCACGTTGCAAATTGAAATTAAGTGTGAAAGTCAGGGCCTGCAGGCAGATGATAAAGGGCACAAAAATTCTCGGCTTCTAGTTTGGGATGCACAACTGCACTCAAAACAAAAAAAACAGGCGATCAAAACTTAAGCATAGCCAAGCACACACAATGTGCATGTCAGTAGCAAAGACCCCACTCCATGATATAAGTACGATTTTTAAAAATTGAAAGTTGGCCAATGCCACTAGCAGCAGAACAGCCCCACAGCATCATGTTTTCACCACCCCATGCTTGACTGCAATGATGATGTATGGGAGGAGCTGACAGGGCTTCCCTTGCACTGCACTGATCTGTACTGGAACTGTGCTTCTTGCTTCGCACTGTGTTCTGAAGCGCAGCTCAATATTTTTGTTTCCTGTCTGCCAAGGACGAGTGATGTAAACTGAATGACTTGCTCGAACCATCAGCAAAGCCTTTTGAATACTTGAACAGTGACTGTGATCTTGTACTCCTGATGCCTACGCACTGAGCTATGCTCACTCCCCACCCACCCCAAGATTCTTTGCTGCGAGTGCAGTTAAGAAAAGTGCAAAAACCTCTCTCTTGCCGACATCCGTCGGTGTGCGACTTTCACACTTAATTTCAATTTGCAACGAGCCCTTAGCTGTGACGCCAGAAAGTGCAAAAAATTCGCAGATGATGAGCTTTGCCCCCAACTTTACGAAGTTGTCAGTGAAGCTTTCGGTCTTCGCTACACATGCATGCACGTCTATCTTTGTGATGACTTCTTTTGCACGTTGGATACCCGCTAGATCCAAATATTCCGCGCTCTTAACCAAACTTTATTAAACGAGCCAACAGAAGCTTCGAGTTGGACAACAAACTTTTCTATGTCCACAATGCCTTTTTTGTCCTCCCACCCTTTATTAGGCCAGTAAATAAGAGGCTGTTGAGGCCCTTTTGTGTAGGTCAAAGCACAGAGAGAGTTAAGACTTGTTGCAAGGGACAAAGGCATTTTTCCTCCCTCCCCCTACTCCTCTCAGAGGTGGCAACAGCAACAACCGAAACCTTGAAAGTCGGTACTTTCCAGCCCAAAAAACCCCACCCCACTCACTTTGGCAGCCTCGGTGACTGTCTTGTTCTCTCCGACCTCGAGCGGGGTGACGAGGGAGCCGTTGGCGAAGCACTCGGACCACACGGAAGCCTACGAAGCAACGGATCATAGACGATGAGACGTTGAACAGCAGCTGCTATCGAAAGTAAGCACTTTCGAGAAAGTAGCGTTGTTGTTTTTTTTACCTCGTCTTCTTCATCCATGGCTTTCTCGAGGCTGTTGCTGACTACTTTTTCCTTGTTCTCGTTCGCTCCAGCGCTCTTTGCCCCCTTTTTTTCAGTCGAGTGCAACTCCACAAATAACTGTGGTAAAGTTATTTCCCTGAGCTGTCCATTAATTTGAATGTCAGCCTGCTGTTTGCCAGGCAATTGCTTCATGTTTGGAGCTGCTGGGTAACTTGAACGTACAAGCAGCATTCACAGAGCAACGAACTGAAGGAAAAGAAAACGTAATCCTTTACATTTCCACTGAGTCCGGCCCCCTGAGACAATACTTGTGGCTCACAGTGTGCAGCTCTTCCCCTCCCTCACCTTATTACAAGGCCCATGGCTTAGCAAAAATCCCATTATGAGCTCTGCCAAGATGTTTGTCTTCCTCGTACCGCATTTTCTTTTCCACTCGCTTTCATTTTCCTCCTTTATGAGCCTTTATGAGCCTGCCAATGCTAAGAACCCGTGCTCATGATAGCTGATTTCGTCAGCATTTCTGACGCCACTAAACGGGCCTTCAACATCAACCGGAGTCTACTGTACCCGTAGGGAGACTCGGGCTAATCGTTTTGCAGGAAGTCGACGTTAGCTTTGACGTACTATTATGTTAATATAACAAAGTCTTGTCTCTCGGTAAACATCTCTCTTGCTCAGAGAAATGTGCACATTGGACTGGAAGGTCTTTCTTCTTCATCTACTCACATTGTTTCTCAGTACATTACTTTCCCGTATATAAAAAGGAGGAAGAAAAAAGATCTTTCATGACGAGGGAGGGAGGGGGTCAGAACCTTGTGAAGAGAAAAAGGTAGGTAAAGCAAGATGTTGTCTGCAAGGGGGGGAAACAGGGATCTTTCTGGCTGCTCCTTTACATATATACACACGCGAGCTCAGTGACTCTGGCCTGTGAGAGAGAAGAAAGTCAGGCAAGCCTTTGTCTGAATGGTGCCAAGGGAGCCTCAAAAGATGCCAAAAATTTGGAAATTTTTGGACAGGCCTGAAGAGGAGGGACGTGAAACGCTCATAAAGGGAGTAGCAGAAAAATTATTCCTTTACAGCAGATACAAATGTTGACAGAGATCATTGTTAAGCCTTATTCACACGATAGCGGGACAAAAATCCCTCTTGTTCCATTCCACACTTTTATCACTTACACATTTCTGAAGCCAGGCAGAGCGACGAAGTCGCCTGCTGGAACTTTACATAGGGAGGTCTACAGAAGGCTTCATCATAAAAAGCAATGAGATAAATATGACTGTTTCACCCCTTTTGAGCCAGGAGCAAGAGAGAAAAAGCTATTGAATATGCTTAAGGAAGACAGCGTTTATGGTCCCAGTCTACTCAACCGATTGCTTTGGCAAAGAACGTTGGTGTTCCTACATAAAAGACCGCGTTTTTGTCTCTTGTTTGACTTTGTCCTTACTTCCTCTTCTTTCCTCTCAATTTCCCAGATTACTTTCCTTTGTTGTAACAGACCTGGAAATAAGAGAAAAATGCACACAAGTGAGGTCGACAATTTTGTTTTTGCAAGTGTAAGAGAGGACTGATTCTGCTCTGGAGGCTAAGGTTGCCCCGGGGGACTTTTGTTTACCCCTGACCTTAGGCGCAATCAGCTTGGCCCTGACCACTGAGTTGTGTTCATGATTGACCAAGCAGCGCGCTGTCTGGTCTAAACCAGTTAACTCCAGGCGTGGTTGACGCGTACCAGTACTGGATTGGTACTTGGCGTCTGGTTTAACCAGCACATCCAATGCGTGATGAACTGTGTAGCATTGCCGGTTAAACCAGTTAATTTCCACTATTTCACTAATTTACTTTGGACGATTTGAAGCGACACAAATGCAATCTGTCCGTACAGGGTGTCCATAAAGTCCTTGCCAAAAGCAACGCTTGACATCTCAAATACTGCAGCCGAGGAGTTTCGCCACTCATGAGGACCTAAAGTTGCTACTGGTGTCCCAAAATATCCCCTCGGCGGGGATTTCTCCCGCCCAAAGAAACCGCTCCCGTGCGAAATTAGCCATTCTCGGCGATTCTTTTTCTGGGCGAGAAGGGGGGACAAGACGAGAAGAAACCCAATTCGCGAAATGTCGATCGCGCAAAAAAGGCAGTTGGGAGAACCGCAACAGCATTTTCGCAATCTCTGCTAGGATTAGCCCCGATCTCCACGAGAATCGGCCGTGGGCGCCGCCACCGGCGATCGGCTGGTGTCCGACGGGCAAGAGGAGCCACCAGACAGCTGTCCCGAAGGTCACCCGAAAGTCTTTAGCAGTTCTGTGGAGAGTTGGCCAAGGCCACGCCGGTCCCGGCGTGCATGTGCAACTGGGCGAAGAAGGGCAGGAGCACCGGTTCGCCCTGTGACGAATGGGAGGACGGCCTGGAGCGTCACAGCAGAACTTCCGGGGGGATAGATAGTTCACGAGGACTTTCACACGCTTTCATTCTCTGCCCTTCTTTGTCCCACAGACCGACGGCTTCATTCCGGATGGTCTCCCCCGCTGTGGAGCTGGACAACACACTCAGGTCCACGGCCACGGTTTGGGAGGGTCCCTTTCAAGTACCGGAATGCCCATGAAGTGAAGGATGGTGACCTGTCCAACCAGAAGGACACAGCTGAGGCGACGTTGGACTGCTTTGATGCTGAACCCAGGAGGAACCTCATCCCACCGGATAGAGACACCTTTCATGTCGTTTCTGGTCGGGTGAAGAAGGCAGTGCGCAAAACCCTGCCTGCACCGCACTGGCTCCGAAAGTGATGGTCCGCTGCACCATCGGCAAATTGGACTCGCACGATGTCCCTCCTTTAGTGGAAAAGTAACTGGAGCCAGTTAACTTGACACGCCGAGGGCCGCCTTCAAGCTGGAGACCCTCTGACGCCTCCACGGAGACGGCGTCGCCGTCGGACATGCCAGTGAGGCCCTTTCTGGATCAGGTAGCTGTCGGACACGGGGTCAGCGGACGAGGTCGCACTGCCTGGACCGCCCAGGAGTCCATGAGACAGGTTTGCCCGTTACTCGTGTTCCCCTGCGGTCTCTCCTTCCAGAACTCGACATCCTTCAGCCAAAATGGCAACTTCCCGCGCAGAACATTTTGCAGAGCAGTGCAAAAAAGCGGGTCTTCCTTCATGACAACTTGTACAGTCGTACTTGTCCAAAGGCAACTACTCTGTTCTTCCTCTGAGTGCTACCAAAGCTTTAGGCCACGGTTGGCAGAACTCCTCACGAGCCAAGACACAGTTCCTTCAATAATGTGATGCGATATTTTTTTAATGTTTCATTTTAGTTTCTGCTCAGCCAGGCTTTCCTACCTTACGGGTTGGTGTGTGACACCTTCAGCCAAGGTTATCTGCTGTCAACCTTGACATTCAGCTTCACTCTGGGTTTTGCTGCACTGTTTTACGCCGTTTCCACTGGCGAGCGAAAAAGTTGCTGCAGCTTTAGAATTTGAGTATTTGACTTCGTAATGGAACAAACCAAGCTTTATTCAGAAAGCTTTGCTGCATCTCTTCAACTGCAGTCATTTTTAGTGACGATGATCAACAATGGCACTTTAAAGCTCATGTACTTTCTGTTCAGAGTTCTACCGACTCAATTTGCTTCCATCGAAAACTGCATTTTATTCACTGAGATACATATTTAGGAAGAGTGGGTAGTTTTGATGCCGATCGATCTGGCATTGTTTGCCATCAGTGTTCACTTCACTGACTTGCTCCAGTTCCAAAGCTTCAGCAACTTCTTCTCCTGCTCCACTCCACGACATAGAGTGCATATCCAAAACGAACGGGGAACGAAGCATTTTTTTCCGTAATGTTGCCTAGAAAAAAACCCTTGGAAATCATGTGTGAAACCTTCTCAAGTCAATTTGTCACCCAAAAGTGCCTTCACTGACAAAATCTCAGCTCCCCGAAGCGGCTGAGTCAGAAAATATGTGCCAAAGATGCCTCGTTCCAAGCTTGAACCGACTGCACATCCACGTCTGCTTCGTCGTCGCTGTTTCCCCCGCTGGCGCTGTAGACGACCAATTTCCATCGGTCGCAGTCATCAGATTGTGTTCAGAACAATCGGCTTCTCTGGCATCTCCACTCACTCCTCCTTCGGCATAAGCAGCGTCTGGCGCAATTTTTTGCGGTAAAGGCTTTTTTTTCTCCAATCCAGGAATTCGCGCAGACGTCGGAGATGTTGCGGACGAGAATTTCCCGCTATTTTCGCCAATAACCCGCGAGTTAGAGGCGCACGAGGGCAGTCAGGCATGTTGTACCGCAGCCAGCGCATGCCAGCTACAAGGATCCTCCGCTCATATAGACATCAAGCGTTGCTAAATGAAGTGACGACTGCTAGTGGAGGCCACTGTGTGGGGGAGCATCTTTTGCGGCGAGGACTTTATGGGCACTCTGCAGCTACCTGCTCCATGTGATTTGACCGTTGGACGTCGGCGGCAGGGTTGCCAAGCGTCACCCACTTTTCCACCGCCGGTGGCAGTCACGCTCACGTCCCAGCAGTGACAGTCGGTTGGCAACCCTTGACTTTCTGAGACTGGGCATAAAAGCAGCTTCTGCTTAACATGAGCCGTGAATCATCCTTGGTCCGACTCCCGGACATACATCCAGGCCTCTTGTGACGGCGCAACACCTGTACTCAATCAAGTCCACCATTGCACTGGCGAGATTGTTCATTGTGAAAGTGCAACGAGTCCAATTCCGGCCCCATTGGCAGTCGTGCTGCAGTGGCGAATATCGATTGGCAAAGAATCGTGATTGCCGATAGCTGCAGTCAAGTCAATCCCAACCCTGGCCCCGCTGTGCTCAGTCTTGGGCTGGCTCAGGGAGTGCCAAGCCCTCCAGGACTGGCTGAGCAAGGCCGGACTCGAGAGAGTGACTCAGGTCCATTTGTGTATGATACTCCTTCATCTTAGTTTGTTGCACTCTTTTCATCAATTTGTCTGCTGCTCCTCTGCAAGGCCTCGTTCAGGCCAGGGAAATAATCAAAACAGTGTAGAGTCGAGCTTGACGGAAAGAAACACAATTCTCTGGCGACTGATTGACTGATGGAGAAGAGGAACTCACACACACACACGAAAAGAAAGTTGGGGCGAAAATTTTCCTAAGAAAGTTGGTTTATTAATTTACGATTATTGCCTGTTTTCTCCACTCCTTCACCAGGATCTTGCCTCGTCACGCACGTCGTCACTTGAAGGATTTGTGGAAGAAACACTTTTCGCTTACTTTTATTATGCAAAGCAACAAGGCCTCGCTCCACTCTCCTGGGTCACTCTCGACGGGCCTGAAGGAGGCCTTGCACAGGCAGCAGCAGCAGCTACTTCACCCTCGACTGAGTCCATGCGCTTTTCAGAGCGCGTCTTCAGCTTTGCGTGACCGCTGACGTTTCTCGGGTGGAAAATTTGCTTTTTTTTCTCTCTTTCTCTCTCTCCACAAGACGGATGGTGATGAAAGCTGCAGACTCAACCAGACACGAAGTGGGGGGAGGGGGGAAAGTCTCGGCACTGCGTAGAATAAGAAGAGTCTTAATGAGAAAGCAGCGCTATTTTAAGCTGTTAGTGAGCAAGGCTCTACGTGGTAATGGCAATTGTGGACCAGCATCCCGTCATCCCATTCATCAATCTGATCCTTATTCCAGGTCCTCCCTAGGTCAACAAATTGCGACGAAAGCTTTGTGGCTGACTGAATTATGTATGCATGGGCAGGTTTGGCTCTAGATGTGAGTCACTGTGATCAAAAATTTTCGCTGTCACTGTAGTTGAAGAAGGATACGTGAAATGTTAATTTTGGGTGCCAAAAACACGTCAATCGGTTTGAACTCTTCCCTTTGAGCCAACGCATGGAAAGTGCAGAACCTCAAGAGAGATATTTCATGAGAAAGAAAATTCTACAGTAATTTTACAGTGTCATGCGTATGCAAAAGACCCTCACTGCGTGCGCCTTCGGGCTCTTCGTTGCATATTTCATACGTGCGATTTTTTTTTTTTTTTTGCAAAAAAACTAAGGTTGCATATGCAAAAACCAAGGAGAGACCTTGAGAGACACGACTTAGGGCAGAGCTAAGGAAAAGAGCACCAAGCGGCCCCGACTTTCCAGCCATTTTGGCACACTTGTAAAGCTGAAGTAGCTATTTTGAGTAAGAGTGGAGCAAGGAATAGGAATACTCAGCCAAGGATGCATATTTATAGCGAAAACACTCCTTGTCGTGCTCAAATTTGCCATCGATTCTCAGTGCGTCGATAGCATTGTGTGCCATGACTTTGTCGTCATACACGTCATGGACCTCGTCATGCCTCCATTAGGCCTCTAAATGAATTAGGCCTAGACACAAACAAAAGTCTTTGCGCAGCGTGCAGTGCCAAAAAGACTCTTACCCATTGCCACACTCACAGAAAGATAAAGACTTCAAACAGCATGACTGAGTTGTCAAGTCAAGGCTGCTGTCGCACGAACTAGAGGCTCCTTCTTGTCTGGATGCGTCTTCAATGTTTGTACTCCTACATGTCCTACATGTCAGGGAAAGGTCAATTATCCATGTAAAGCCAGAATCATCCTCTTGCGTGTGTTTCCCTCGCCAAAAATTCATTTGTCCATCTCCAGCTAATGACTAATGACCAACTAATGACCCCTGCCTGACATCAGTCATTGACGTCGTTGACCTGAATTTTGAGACATTTTTCTTTCGCCCTCTCGGAGAGACTTTCCGACGGAAACATCGCAAGCCGAAAATAAAAGCTCGTGTTGTGGCTTTCGCAGCTACAAAAAGAGACGCTTTTTTGACTAGGAAAAGAAAAAAAAAACCCTACAAATTCCACCAAGAAACACGCACAGTCCTCACATTACCGGCCCATAAATGTGGTCGTGTGAGCGGCAAAAAATGAGGACGTTGCTCAAAGACTTTGACGTGCCGGAATTGTTCAGAATTGTCTTATAGCCCAAAGTGTGACGCTGTCTCCGAAAATGGGCGGTGTGTATAGAACGACGGGGTTGCTCAGTAAAACTTTCTTTGGGGGGTGAGGGGGTCCGGGGTAGAGTGAAAAGAAACAGTTTTTACTTGCTGGGGGATGTCGTTCCTCTCAGCTTTTTCGATGAAACGATTTTTGCCTTTCATGTGACATTGACAGGCCTTGCTGGGCCTTTTTCAGGCCCCGAGGGAGTTGCCCTCCTACGGGTTTATTTCCTAGGAAGAGGGTAAGAACAGGTCCTTCTCCTCCTCCCGCGATGCCTCACAATCTTCCCCTCTTTCTGTGCTCTCTACAGTGGAAGCCCATTAAGTGCGACAAGTCGAATTTTCCAAAGGAAGTCTCGGCTTTCGTCACTTTGCTGCAGGACAATCAGCGATGAAAAGACCGGCCCCAAACAACGAGGTTATTGGGCAAAAAAGAAGTTCCTCTTTCTTCACAATAGAGGAGACAGTCAGGAAGATCACGGCAACAAAGGTTTTATCCTTTAAACTTTATAGCACGGGAAGGCGATTGGGGGGGGGGGGGGAAGAACAGGCCTGAAAAGGCCTAACTTTGGAAGACACGAACAAAAATTTGCGAACTTTTAATCACTTTCTCTCTTGTCGTCGATGCTCGCCGAGTAGTTCATTTTTCTAGCACGGAAAACATCTTTGTTTGAGGGGGAAATTGTAGGTGAAAATTTAAGGCCTACTCACGTACGTTTTAAATTGTTTTTGAAGGAAAAAAGCAAACTTACTTTTCCTTTTCGGTGGTGTCTCTTCTTGTCTGAAATCTAGAACTTTCCTGAGAAAGTTTGACGCTACGGTTTTGGCTTCCCCGACCCATGCGTCATAGCTGAGCACACTTAAGACGCGCTCACCCGGGACAAAATCGCTTGCACGTGCGTCAAATCCCGATCTTGCTTTTATTCAATCTCGACAGCGTCAACAGAATTTTTGAAGGCCTCGTTCAATTCCTCCCCCCTTCTTTTTCAAAGTTGTTGTTCGAAGGAACAGGAAGAAAAGTTCCAACTAAGGCCTCAGATGGGCCCCAGGAGGCTCCATATAATAGGGGAGAGATCATTTTACGCGAAAGTTGTCGAAAGAAACGGCCTTGAAAAAGCTCCCAAACTAATGAAAAGAGCACTGGATATTTAGGCGGGACCTACAGAAAGCGTGACTTTCCGACGCATATTCTGGAAAGTCACCAACCAATACCGGAGTGACCGGAAAAATATCACCAGACTTGGGGATTTCTGCTGGCAACTTTCCATGTCGCCGGTGAACTTTGAAAGAAACTTACGAAAAGTCCCTCAGTGATGAGGAAAAGATACGATGATGAAGTTTTTTCCGGCGTCGTGAAAGGTCTGTCTTTCCTCACTTCTTCTGCAGAGCAAAACTTGACTTTTAGCAAATATCCCCGAAAATCTCTTTATTTATCTGTCGCGTTACGCCTTTTTTTTATCTCACGCTCCAAAAAAGCCACGGAATAATTTACAACCTTGAGTGACAAGTTTAGTTTGTGTAGTATGATTATGAGCGTGACCTATCTCTACATTAGATCCACCTCTAATCTCTCCCTCATGCAACGTATGCGTTTATGTGTTGATCAAGCTTCTCCACCCCTTTTG
>JAAUXU010149369.1_pt1 | contig 18020 bp, 22 predicted proteins | sample 7278151 | NCBI WGS metagenome assembly JAAUXU01 (sample SAMN14350113, study PRJNA611818) | marine sediment metagenome | isolation source: surface marine sediment (1.8m) | place: French Polynesia: Moorea | collected 2018-08 | reverse complement strand
TGCACACCTCTCTTCATCTCTGCTCAGTTCATTTTACAGTGAACAAAAGACAATGATCACTCTTTATCTGACTTTCTCTGAGTTCGTTTCTTTTCCTACCTTATGAGTCAGTCTCACCCTCGGTACATTACAGTAGTAACTTTCTTTCTTTCGATTGTCAACGCCGCCTCAAATATGCACTATTGTCAAAAGTGGAGTAAAGAAGTTCTACTACCAATGCTTCAAGCTTTCCAACGAGGTCAAGATCATTTCTGTAGTTGCAGTATTAAGAAAGTTACAGAGGGGTCACTTCTGTCCAAAAGTTTGGATACACCTATACTGTAGCGTATGTAGTATAGCCAAGCTAAGCTAAGTTCACCTCAGCTCACCTAACTTAAGATAAGCTAAGGCAAGTTAAGCCAAGCTAAGACAAGCCAAGCTGACCATAGATAACCAAACCTGAGGTAAGCTGCCCTGCAACCTTAAAAAAAGCTAACTAAGCATGAGATCTAACTCTAAATCGTACCTTGTGTGCGGTCAGTCGTCTTGACGCATAAGCAGCCGCTTTGATGCACAATATTTTAGTGTACACAACGTTTCGATTTGGTGCATCAACATTATCCTAGTTTGTTAGATTGATGTCACGCCACGATTAACTTACGGGTTCCACCCTGTGTCTGGTAGAGTGATACTACTGTCCAACTGCTACTGCGCGTGCGTTTAGACTCGTCAAGTGGCGTCGTTTTGCTGAAGTCGCTGATGAAATAATTCGAGTAGGCAACTGCTGGATTTGACTCTGCCGTCACTGCTGCGTCTGCAAGACGTAGCCCTAGGCCACTGTAAGTTCGAGTGTTCAAAACTTAACTTAACTTGGACGACAGCCTCGAGCTGTGATTTTTGAAGGCTTTGCGAATAGACCAACCTATTCGATTTGCGAATAGACGAATATGCGAGTACCCTCTAGGCATGAATAGAATTGACGAATATTCATATTCCTCTTTGCACTTGACAAATATTCATGAATATTCATCCTCCCTCAAGAAGCTACTGCTAATTTTCTCGTTGTCGTGAAGGTAGGCCAGGGCTGATACATTACCTGTGTTGAGGCCGATCCTGACATTGCAGACCAGGTTCTCAGACACAATCCTCTGGGGGGTGGCGCTGGACGCCCGAACGCCCAGGTACTTCCTGACCGACTGGGCGAGGCTGGCGAGGCTGGCGAGGCTGGCGAGGCTGCTGGACCACTCCAGGACCTTGGTCCCATTGGGTGTGGCCAAAGCGAAAGCAATCGAATATCGCGAATACAAAAAGATATTCGGCACTAATCGAATAAAAAAGTTGCCGCTAATATTCGCAAAGCCGATTCAATTTTTGTGAATAATCTTTAGACATTTCTAAACAATTTCTATTTACTTCGTGTCTGCTGATTTCAAATACAAGGCACTCCACAGGGACTTGTAGAGAGATGCTCGCTAAGGTGCTTCTACTCTCGAAAAGTCCATAGTTTTTGGACATGTCCAGGTCATAATAGAAAATGAAAGCTTCTCTTCTGTGGCGCAAACTTATTGCTTCATACAAACAATTCATGATGACGGAGAGGTGGCGTTCATGACACGGACTCTTCATAAATCTCCATTGCTGATGAAGACGTTGCCCTCCGAGTGCTTGCCCTCGTAGCGGTACTTCAACCTGCCGTAGAAGGCTCTTCCCTCGGAGTCTCTCAGGTGCTGCGCTTGGCAGTCCTCCCTGGGGAAAAAAGTAAAAATACTTCTTGCGACGAAGCGTGAGTGCAAAAATTGGCAACACAAGGGCATTGGAGACAAGAGTGTCAACAACGGTCCAGCCCCGGATATGAGGAACCAGCCCAGCGATAACTCCTGCCCTGGAGAGTGCTGGCAATGCCTGACGAACTCTCTATCCGCCATCATCTGACAAGTGACAAAGTCTTAAATGCGTGTGCTCAAGCTCCTGACGCGGGCCTTGATATCCTAGACCATGGCTCCCAACCCTCTTTCTCACATTTCGGTGGGAGGTGAAGGCCGACCGGCTGTCAGGCCTTGGCCTTCTTGAAGAACAGAACTGGGGGTCGCCTCTAGAGCCTCTTCATCTTCTCCCTCGTCCAATCTGCCGTCGACGCTTTTTGGGGAGCTGCTGGCATCAGGGGGGGTAGAAGATGAGCTTGGAATCTTCTTCCTCTGCTTCTTGAGACGTTGCTAGAGTAAGATCGATTCAGTCGAAAGATTTTCACATATATTCTTTTCCCCCTACCATTTTGATGGTTACTGACCGATGGTCCTTGGTGGCTGAGGTGCTTGGAACAGTCTTCAGACGGTTCAAAGCAGAGGCAAACCTGTTCAAGCCTCCGAGAGCTACAGAGAGAAGACGCTTCTGACAAAAATGAAGCCCAGTCCTTATGCGATAAGGCCGAGCCCCTTAAGAGAAGGCAGATGTAGGACAGAAATGTACTTACAGCCTGGGTCTTCTCCATTAGCACACTTGCTTTTTCCTCCCTCCTCTGACCAGTCGGTCAGAGTCTGCGGCCTTTCTATAAGCAACAGTCTCATGACTACAGCGTCGCCGACTGAACTAGGTGCATTAACTACCTCTATTGTGCTTCCACCAACCCTCTGTCCACAGCCTCCAGGTATTCTTCTTCTGTGCCATTTGTTCTCTCACTCTGTCTGCCTGGAACTTCTCGGCCTCAGACACCTGACGGTCGTCGAGGAAGCGTAAACTGTCTGGGAGCTGGCAGAGGACCATGAGACGAAAGCTGCAAAGGCAGAATATTGCATTAAATGTTATGCAGCCATCAGTCTGTCGTGTCAATGCTTGTGTGTACTTCCTTGCCTCCTGTAGCTCTCCTCCGCGGCTGTGAGGTCGCTGTTCCCTTTGCTCTTCCTGGCGCAGTCCCCATAGTTGAACGACGGATGGGGCGAGAATGGGTTGCCCAAGAAGCTCAGGTGTCGCAAGTTGGGGAGCCGCCAAGACACTCCATGAACGAATTTCCACAGGTCGCTCAAATTATTTTTGTTCAAGCTGCAGGATATTTATTCGTCACTGGTGTACCCTCAAACTCACGTGGATCGCAAAATCTCTGGATGTCACGGCACCATCACGTACTGTACACGCACTGGCAATTGTAGCTTGCCTTAGTGTAGCTAGACCGTGCATTTTTGGTAGTATGAGCCAATCGCCCAATCTGCAGTTGTCGAGGACGAGGTTCCGAAGACCGCTCAGTCCCTCAAGGTGACGGAGGTCGCTCTCAAGGCTGCTGAAGCTTGAAGAAAATAACACTGTTACTGCACTGGAGTACTGTGCTTCTTCCAGAACAGTCATTGTGCCCTAAGAATGCAACGAAAAAGCGGAAATCAACTTGTACCTCAGGTCCAGCGTTGAGATGTTCTGACCCATTTGTCCAAGAAGATTCAGCGTTGATCGTGTTAAAATCGAATCTACCGCACCTGCCAAGATATGTGCCGTCAACACTGAGCTTCTCACCACTAAAAGAGCACCTGGGTCTTACCCTTGTAGAGAATATCAGTTGCAGTGATGTGAAATCTGTACTCCAGCCAACGACGGACATTTTCGTCCAAGTTGCTCACAGCCAGAGACATATTTCTGGCTCTCACGTTCTATGACGAGAGAGTTTGGCCAACTACTCGGATGGACACAGAGTGATGATTTCAGTCGCAGCAGCTACGAGATAACAGAAGGATGCTGCAGAGAGATAAAGGGTGGATTTTGTGCTCACGGTTTCGGGTGTTTTTTCGGTCCAAAATCGTTCTGGGCTGCCCAAAAACGTTCCCTCTCCGCACTTGGAGGTGGGGGGACAAACATGCGAGGACGTCCGGCCAACAGGGATGGATCGAGTCTACATTCGTACTCGATGTACTCGTACTCGAATGTAATATACTCGTACTCGAAAGACTCGCGAGTCTGCAAGGGATGAATCGAGTCCAGATTCGCACTCAATATACCTGTAATCGACTCGAAATACTCATACTCGAAATACTCATACTCGAAGTACTCATACTCGAAGTACTCATACTCGAAATACTCATGCTCGAAGTACTCATACTCGACTTGTACTCCACAGACCTGCTGATCAGCTGCCTTGACTCTGACTTTTTTTGAGTCTAGGTCACTATATGGCAGTTGTGGCAGCACTTAGCTGCTGTTCCAAAAAGGTGGTCTAGACTGAAAGATGAGAATGTTAGAATGCTCATCGTGCTAAAGTCGAACCTGAAGATGCTTTATCAAATATATTCAAGAGGTGACAGTACTGATGCAGCTTCGTGAATTCAGTAGCCTCAATGTATATTCAAACTCGACTTGTCCTCAAAACACTGTACTCGTACCAGACTCGTACTCGAAACTCCTGAGTCCTACTTGACTCGTTCCAGACTCATACTCGACATACCAGACTCGTACTCGACTCGTACTCGACCTCTCACAGCCATACTCGACTCGTACTCGACTCGTATTCGAAAAAAGTGGGCTCGATCCTCCCCTACAGTGGCCAAGGAGGAACAGAACAGGTTGGAACCTGTGCTTCACGCGGTCGTCGTCGTCGTCGTCGTCGTCGTATTCCTCGTATTCTACACGGATCGTGCAACTGAATGCAATGGTCTTTATTGCTCGGTATGAGTCGAAAACGTCTCTTATATGAATGAACTTATGCATGCAACTATGAGAGGACAGCGGCTGCTTCCTGTATGCCTCCTGCATTGAGGCCTTGAAGAAGCACTGGATGTGGAGAGAGAGATGCGTTCATAGACTCCCGCTTCCTCACCTCTGCTTTCCTCATTTTCAACATGAATCAACTGGATCGACTCATACAAGACCATTGCACTCAGTTGCACGACCTGTAACACGGTCCTCTCAAATAGTTGCGTGCATAATGATTGTGAAAATGAGGAAACAGAGGTGAGGAAGCAGGAGTCTATGAACGCATCTCTTCTCTCTCCACTCCCTGAGCTTCTTCAAGGCCTCAATCGGGTCACCTCCACCAACTGGGTAGTGCTCCTCTTTCTTCCGCTCTTAGTAATCCGAGATATCTGGAAGAGATCGTTCAAGTCAAGGCTGTCATTCAGCAAAAGGTTACTCACCAACTGCAGGTCCAACTCCGTCAACGAGAAGACCTCACAAGGATGTCATTTCGGTGTCTGCCGCTGAATTATTATTGTATAGAACATTATCAGGATGGGATGAGACTCAGACAGCCAACGTGACTACTTCTACAACTATAGCAAATAGCCAAATCTTCCTCACCTACGGCCTCTTCGTTGGAACAGATTTCATCTGCAAGGATAACGACAGAAGCAACAAGTAATGTGACGCGGTTGACTCCAATAAAGACTTTCTAGGGCTACCAGTGCCGATGGTGTAGTGGAAGCTGCCCTTGTGGCTCACGCTGAGTCCCTTCAGTGCTTCCTCCACGCCCTTGAAGAAGTTGTAGTGGCGACACATCAGGTCGTAGGTCTCCAAGATTAAGCTGGTGAGGAAGTAGCAGTTGCAGCAGTCACTGCGGACAGCTTTCTGTTGGTCACTCACTAGTCGCTTTCTATATGGCACACGATATTGCCGAATTCCTCATTGAGTTTTCTGTCTCCCTCGACAACCCAGGCGATTTCCTCCCACGTGCAGTCATTGGTGTCCCCACATTTGGCGTGATCCTTTGGGTTGTTCGACTTGCTGTCGTCGTTCTCGTCCACGAATACGTGAAGGAGCAACTTGCACTCTGAAAACAGGACTACTACAGCAGAGCAAACAGACTCATTCCACTTGATCCTCTTCTTTGTACCATACTCCCCAGTGCCTCCATACTCCTTGCTGGTCAACTTTGTGAGGTCCTTGACGTTTCGGAAGTGAGAACTCTGCTTCATAAGGTCCAGGAAGGTTTCAACCTTTTCATCGTTGCAAAACTCGAACAACACCCAGTGGTAGAAGTCTTGTCTGAGGAAGTGACAAGTACACTACATGCACTCGACGTACGGCACGATGAGTATTACGTGGACTGTGGAAAATTGTTGGTAGGGCGATTTGATTCACGAGCAGCACTTACGTGGTGCCGATGCAGACGAGCTTCTGCTTCTCGCCGGAATCGACCTTCAAATTGAACTCGCCAAAGGCCGCCTCCTGGACGTCGAAATACGTTGTCTCGTTGAGGTCGTCGGTGAGGCCGTCGGTCGAGTTGGCAGCCCTGGGCCCTTTGAGCAGCGTCAAGCGAAACAGCTTGCAGAACGGTTCAGACATCATGACTGCAATAGGAAGTATGTTTTGAAGCGACTTGCGTACACAAGTGTACACCGTGACCGAGGCACTCACAGTCCGTGTGCATGTCAACTTGCTCCTCGATCTTGGAGCACTGGCCGTCGGCGGACTTGGCCAAAATCCACGGGAGCATGGGCAACACCCTGGTACCGATCGGGGACAGCGTGTTGTCGGCCTCTGAAGGGTCAGGCAGGCAAGACCCTTCATCGAATCTTCACGTGTGGGACAAACATGAAGAACACACGCGTCACAGTCACAATGGCGATCATCTTTTACCTCGCCATGATCCCAGATAGAACCGACAGGACGCGCAACTTGGATTGGTTGTTGGCTGCGACAAGAGATAATCGTTCACCTGCAGAAAATTCTCACTACCACCCAGCACCTGTATCATCGGTGGGGAGCTCAAAGTTCTTCCAGATGGGGGCTCCTTTGTCGCCTTTACAAGGAGCACCGTACATGTCGGGCCAGTGCTTATTGACTAAGTGGCTGTAACGTTTGAGAAAGAAGTCCGTGGTGTTTGGTTCGACAGGAATCCTGCAATACAGGAAGTTGTTCAGCTTGTCGAGAGACATAGAAAGACATAATAATGCAGTGACCTTTCAATAGTTGTCTTCGTTATCGTAGCTGCTGGGACGTAGATGTGGACGTAATCGGGCCGGGGGGTGTCCAACCCCGTGCAAAATTCATACTCTTCATCGGCGTAACATTTCCTGCGATGCATATGAACGTGTAAGCTCTGTTGTACGGATGTGTGGGTGCTGTACAAGAGCCTGGGGTGCGCGAGAAGTAGTTCACTGCCGACTTCAACTGCCTCTCCCAATGACGAAGCGTGTGCTACTGCAGCAGGATCAACTTGAGCAGCAAGTTGAGACTTTGTACTTAATGCGGAAGTCACTTTCATGACATGACTACAGGTGCCATGTTAAGGTATCTTTAAACAGAGCGGCTGAAGTTGATTTGCCAGGTTCTTGTTGACATGAAAAGTAAAGTCTGAGTGGATATTCCCAAATACCGCACTGGCATAAAGTTTTACTTGGGTGATTGAAAGGTGCATTAACAATATGACATTGCAAAAAGTCATGGCAACTGCTTCCCTTGTGGGAGTGCAGCAATGCATTGACCCTCCTTGGGCCGAGCCCAAACTGCTCCCGATAGTTCGAACTTTCCCTATGAAGTACATTCAGTGTCACAACGGCACATATCAGAACATTTTTTGTGCAACCCTTGCACCTGTTCAGCCTGGCAGTCATTTTCTTGCCTTTTGCTTACTATGCTAAAAGAGGGCTGTTTTTTCATGAAGTTGACTTCGGTAGCAACCAAATTCCCGGTTCGTCGATCCCCAAGTCTCTGAATATGATACTCAAATAAGGGCAGCTTCACAGTGTCTTCCGTAGCAAGCTCATTCTTAATTGTGCCCCGGGTCGGTACATAATGCGAACGATAGCAGGATTGCCAATCTAATTTTTTTTCCCGCCAGATTTGAGAAACCGGGCTTTTTTGACATGATATTTGGCTTTGGAATTTTTCAAGTTTAATCAGTCTTTGGCTTAGTTTCGAGCACAGCTGTGGATTCGGCCTGCTCTTCAGATTCCCTGTGTGCTTGCTGTTTTCCTTGCGAGCAGTTTGGCTCTTTATGACGACAAAGAGCTGGCAACCCTGATCAACAGTACTGCACTTCACCGTGTCGAAGGCAACACGTGAAAAGGAATCCTGAGGTCCCCTTCAGCCACCGCTGGGTTTCCGAGGGGACTACTTGGTGAATACGAACCGTTCACTCGTTTCTACTGGCTGACATCCAGAGAGCTGAGGTTCACGGCCTCGTCGAGCTCTGCCTCTTTACCTTTCTCCCATCTCCAAGGTGGGAAAAGTCCTGATTGCCGTCTCTGCCAAGAATGCCTCTTTTCTGTTTCTTTCGTTGCAGGACGGCAAGCAGAAGCCCCATTGGTCCTTGTCAGTGCGATCGTCCTTGTTGGTGGGGCACCAGCCGTTGGCGTGCGCCCACAAGTCGTTGGTGTTCTCGGGGATCTCTTTCCCCTTTTGAAAGTCAATGGATTACAAGTGCCTCCACGAGTTCCGTATGCCAACTTACTTCCTGTATGAACTTTTCGTTGAAACAGAAGTACTCGCTCTTGCCTTTGCTCAGGTGCCAGAATGCGTGCGTAGTCAGGTTGTTCTTCTCTTTCAGTAACTGCTTATTTCGAATTTTGAATTGGCTGCACGCTGAAGTTATTAGACTTTTAGTAGCAATACTGATCTATCACAGCTACCACGAGCGTACAGTGGGTACAGATGTGACGCTACCTCTGTATTCAAGCGGCCCACGTCCGATGACTATTTCACTGCAGTTCTTATCCACGCACTTCTTCAGCACTGCAGGTCCGAATTGGTTGGTGAAGCAGGCATCGTCGGGACCGTGGGCGCCCGGCTTAGCGAACGAGTCCAGCATGCTGTAGGCCCGCAACTTCCACTCTTCAGTATGAGGGTGACAATGAAGCTCCTCTACCAGTGGGCGTTGAAGGGGAGAGGGGTATTCGGTGGGCGTCATGCAGTCAAAATCCTCGAAGTAGTACCAGCGGCCTGTGGCCTTCGGGTGGATGACCCGCTCGAAGTTGCCATCTGGATCAGACTGACGGATGGCCTTGTTGAAGGGCGGCAGACAGATGGGCTGCAGCTTTCTGTCGAGGACACAGAAATGAGTAGAAGAAGACTTACTATGTGACCTCTTACTCGGTGATGCGGACTCCGAGCTGCAGCTTTATCAGGGCCATGTCGCGCACGTTAGTGTTGGGGCCGCGACCCAGATTAGCAGTTCTGGGCTTGTCCATCGTGGGGCTGTAAGCGTACACGCCCGGTATGAGCACGAAGGCGGCGTGCTTCCGGCGCCCCTCGTCCCACCAAAGCTTCTCCCCGTCACTCAAGTACACCTGCGTGAGAATAAGCATGGAGAAGTCCAGCGTGGTTGCCAGAGGATTCTCGTAGCATTTGGGTGGACTTCTTACCCCGAGGCTTTCTCGACGATTGATTGTAATGTTCCTGGTTGACGCCTCAGTCTTCACACACCTTTCCTTCGCCTCAGGGAGGTCCTTGCAGAGGCTGCTGGCCGTCGTCAACACGTAGAAGGCGTTGATCAAGACGCCGGTGCACTCTTCCTCGGTTTCTAATATGAAATCAAAGTACTTGGAACAGAAGATTGTCCTGCACAAGTCGCAGTAGGGCTTCACCAACCCAGGAGAACTTGAGTATTCTTCCGTGAGCTACAGTAGTAGGCAGCTTCCGTACAGTGTACTTGACCAGCTATTGGATATTTGCTTACATTTTGCAATTCTCCGCATATATCTCAGTGCCTGGTTAATTTAGCTGCCACCTCATGAAATTTATGTATCGAGAATTAGAAGGTTGAATGAACACTTGGTCTAGCAATGACCTGAGTTATAGGGAAAGTAACTGGAGTACCTGGGTTATCCGGAGAACAACCCGACAACCCCCAGCCCGATGATGCAAATCCGGCTCGTGAAACACCGAGTCATAGTCATGTGTGTCATGACTCGTTTCTTTTGACCCCCTGACCCTCCAGCTTTCCTCAGACATCTCATGTCAAAGCCAAGGTAGCAGTGATTTCGATGGGAGGAATCATGGAGCGTAGGAGTGATTTCAACTAGCCTAGTCAAGAGTTCAACTCAAGGGTCGACGTTGCTACCTTTCCTCTGCTGTCCAATGGACTCTGTACCAATGTGCCTGACTGCGAACACGTACATGCAGTACGTGGGCAACGTGTGACAGAGCCCGGACTTTCCCAAGTGAGAAGAAGGTCAACTGACCTTCTCCAGTGATGCGTATGAGCGCCATCCACGGTCGTAAGGTCTTTCTCGAACGCGAGGGCAGTGCCTTGTAGTCCCCGTCGTAATTCCCACAAGGGCAGTACCCCTGGGCGGGGTTGGGGATGACCACGTCGTAGCTGTCATTGGCCAGCATTTTCTTGACCATGCTTTCGTCAATGACTCCTGGACCTTGGTGATTGATCTTCAGTAGGAGGGGCTCCAGCTCGTGGAACGTTGACCTCTCTGTCCGAGCGGTGGTGGTGGTGACCTCGCCTAAACAGAATGGTTTGACATCCAAGCCTCTTGAAGACCGGAAGGAGCCGAGCATTCATTTCGTACCGGTGTCGCACGTTTCAGGCGGGTGGACCTCGATCAACTCCGCGTATTTGCTGTCCTCGACGGGATCGTAGGGAACGCCCTGCTGCTTGATGATGGTCGTCGTGTGACAGGCCAGGTTTAAGCGGAACAGCAAGCCGAAGACGAGGACCTGCGTCTCCATGATTCACACACAATGAATTCAATTCTGATGAATGTCCATTCATGCGCGGTGTTGAATTCTCCCGAAAGTTGAGACTCGTCTGCTTCGGCGGAGACGAGAAGGTGCAGCCCGACGGATCTGGACGACCCCGATGCCCGGGACACTTTGTCTGAAATCGGGTTTGTTTCGAGCACCAGCGGCGATCATAACTGTAGCTCATGAATTTGACTGTGTTAGCTGTGATTTGAAAACCAAAATTTGTAAGATTCATGAAATGTGGTCGTCTTTTACTGCATGAAAAATGCAGCAAATCAGTCAGACGTTGTGTGCTGAATTTTGCCACGGGCTTCATGAATATAAAATTGCATCCCTCTCAAATGCACCCAAGTTGGTCGGGATTAGATCGGGGATTAGACCGCGGATTTGACGCTGGTGGGGGTAAGTTAGACCTGAGGTTGCTGTTCTCGGCTGCCTCCAACGTGAGGTGCGTGGTGTCCCTCTTCCTTCAGGGTACCTACTCGACCTACACCTCAAGGTTGTTCAGACGGTTCCCATTTCGCATCCGGGTGCCCAACTGAGGAGCGGGATACACGGAGAACTCCAGCTTGGACTTCCTGCCGTGGTTCTGGCTACGCAGACGCGACTCCCGGAGAACCCACCCTTAGGGGTGTCTCTGTCCGGCAGCCACGACGACTATTATTTAGTTACTATTAGTTGGTGGAAACCCACTGATCCTGGTGTTGCTAACAAGCTGACGTGTTCTCCTTCATGATGTTCACTCAACCTCTTGGGAGTAGCAACAGTGGAGGGTCTCTCAAGACACTTCTCTCCAGGAACATCTGTGCCTTGTGTCAGAGATCAGCGGATATAAATCGAAGTAGTTGAAAAGCCTTACAGATTATTCACATAAAATTTCACAGCTAGGGGTAGTCACACTAGTGAACGTAAAGAGTAGCTTTGTTCTCTTGAGCATCTCTCCTCTGTCAGATGCAGGAGGAAGACAACTTGAAGTACAGTGGACGCCGCCTAAATCGCGCAACTGCATCAGAACCTGCTCGACCTCCTCTCTGAGAGGACAGAGAGAATGGACAGCTTGTTATGGGCCGAGGATCTTCACGCAGACGTCTGATTTGTGCTGTGCTCCCCTACAGATTTTGAAGGCTCTGGACGAGCTCGCTGCAGTCGTGCGTAGGCAGCGAGGGCGGCGTCGCTCTGCGTGACCAAGTGAACGTTGATATACGCGCCAATCTTGTAGTGTTTCCCGTCTTATTCAAGCTTGTACTTCTATTGCTGAGAATATATAGACGCTAGTACTCTTCAGGCGCGTCCTCGTCTTCCTCTGGATCCAGAGTATCCAGTCCGACCTCCTCGTAGTCCTTCTCAAGGGCCGCAAGGTCCTCGCGGGCCTCTGAGAACTCGCCCTCCTCCATGCCCTCGCCCACGTACCAATGAACAAAGGCTCTCTTGGCATACATGAGGTCAAACTTGTGGTCCAACCTGGCCCAAGCCTCTGCGATGGCGGTGGTGTTGCTCAACATGCAGACGGCGCGAGGCACCTTGGCCATGTCGGCTCCGGGCACCGCTGTGGGCGGTTGGTAGTTGATGCCCACCTAATGACGCCGCATTGTAGTAACAACATTCTTGAATAAGTCAATTTTCATTCACCTTGAACCCAGTGGGGCACCAGTCCACGAACTGGACGCTTCTCTTGTTCTTGATAGCGGCGATGGCCGAGTTGACGTCCTTGGGGACGACGTCACCGCGATACAACAGGCAACAAGCCATGTACTTGCCTGCAAGGAAGCACAGACACAGCACACTCACGCCGACACCTGAACACAGGTTGTGCAAGACACCCACCATGTCTGGGGTCGCACTTGACCATCTGATTGTGGGGTTCGAAGCACGCGGAGGTGATGTCGGCCACGGTGAGGCTCTCGTGGGAGGCCTTGTCTGCACTCAGCACAGGCGCGTACGTCACCAAGGGGAAGTGGATCCTGTAATCACACGTGTCAGAAAAGAGGCTCTCGACACCAGCTCACATCTTGGCCGCTTTTACTCCTGCTCACCTGTATCCTAATATAACTTGACTTCTTGTATGATAAAGCTCACCTGGGATAGGGGACCAAGTTGGTCTGGAACTCGGTAAGATCAACATTGAGGGCTCCATCGAAGCGAAGAGAGGCGGTGATGGAGGAGACGATCTGACCGATCAGCCTGTTCAAGTTGGTGTAGGTGGGGCGGTCGACATCCAGGGATCTGAGCAGAAATGGACGGCTCTTTAGTACAGTCGACTGAAAATGCTGTACGTACTTTCAGATTGTCCGAACAGTACGAGTTACCTTCTGCAAATATCATAAATGGCCTCGTTGTCCACCATGAAGGCACAGTCAGAGTGCTCGAGTGTGGTGTGCGTGGTCAGGATGGAGTTGTAAGGCTCCACCACGGCCGTGGCCACCTGAGGAGCGGGATACACGGAGAACTCCAACTTGGACTTCTTGCCGTAGTCGACAGAGAGGCGCTCCATGAGGAGGGAGGTGAAACCGGACCCGGTGCCACCGCCAAAGGAGTGGAAGATCAGGAAGCCCTGGAGTCCGGTGCATTGCTCAGACTGCTTCCTCACCTTCTCCAGGACCACGTCCACGATCTCCTTGCCGACGGTGTAGTGTCCGCGGGCGTAGTTATTGGCCGCGTCCTCCTTACCTGAGGAGAAACCCTTGTTGACGTCTTGTAATGAGATCGAACTGCACAGAATCTCACCACTGATGAGTTGATCAGGGTGGAAGAGTTGCCTGTAGAGTCCGGCGCGCACCTCGTCCACCACCGATGGCTCCAGGTCCACGAAGACGGCGCGAGGCACGTGCTTGCCCGTGCCAGTCTCTGCACAAGACAAGGAGACTCTCTTGAAAGACCCGCAGCTTCTTAGTCATGTCACTGAACTCCTGCCAGGTCAATGACATGACTGAACAACAATGGAACATCATTGAACCCGCAAGTGTTGTTGGATAAAGAGAGCTTAATTGTCAGCCAGTCACAAGTAAAACATTTTGTACGCATCGTTGCTAAGAGATATTTCATCTGATTCCAAGAGGAAATCGGCCTTTAGCGGCCTTTATTGAAGCCCAGACTATGCTTCTGGCATCTGGGAGTGCTATGCAACATTCAGTTCATAAGCACGCGCCAAATTCTGCCTCCTCCTGACCAAAACTGGAGGCTTCTGGCCTCGAGGTCACAGCACAACCTGCTTCGACAGAGGTTCGATCCAGGCCTCCTCTTGAATTGTCAACACATTGACAGAAAATGCTGTGTGAGTCACCCTATATCACCTTGGAAGAACGTCGAGAACGAATCGTCCCCGGCGGCCTTGTCCTCCGGCATGGTCCCGTCGGGCGCGATCCCGTGCTCCAGGCAGTAGAGTTCCCAGCAGGCGTTGCCGATCTGGACGCCGGCCTGGCCCACGTGCACGGAGAGGCACTCGCGCATCTTCTTGGTCAACGAGGAGACTCAGGAAAACGACGAAGGAGAGGAAGAAAAGGTCCAACTTCAGTTCAGACAGAGGATGAGGAGAAGCCTAGCAACGAATGGCGTTCCACTCACGACTGCTGAAAAAAAAGAAAAAAAAAGAAAAGAAAGAAAAAAAATGGGAAAGAGTATTAAGTAGATAGATGCTGACTCGGTCAGAGAAAAGTCCGAGCGAGTACTTGACGCAGGCCGCTTGTTCATCCCATGTCAAGTGAAACTTTCCGCCCTCCCAAGATGAGTGCGAGAGCGGAAGAGTTTGTGTCTGGTAGAGTGGCAAAGTCTGCTTGTTAGTTGGCCCTGCTGTTGTTGCTTTCTCGTCGAGTTATTTTGGGACGGCCCCGGCATTTTCAACTTCGTACACGCCCCCACCCACACAAGCCGGCCGGCCGGCAGCAGCCAGTCACGGACACGCCTCGTCTCCGTCGTGAGAGGAGCAGCAGTAGCATCAGCAGGCGGACTCGTCGTCGCACCCGCTCACCACGATGCCGGTGTCGACGAAGGTGTGCTCCGTCACGCACTCGCTCACGCCGTGGACGGAGCACCCAATGTGATACTTGGCTTACCACACTCAGCCCTGTTTGCGGGTCAGCGAGCAATTCAAAGTGACGAACTCGTCCCTCCCTACGATGTTTGCGTAGCAGCTGCGATTCGTTGATTTTTATACTTAGTCAGGTTTCGTCAGATGTATTTTTTTATATACCCAGTGTCTGACTGTGGCCGCCTCGAACTCTGCGTGCTGAAACGAACCACAGGAGTTTGCAGTGCAGATTCTGACGTGCAAATGTGCACAATTTGCACATTTGCAAAGGAGCAAAGAACTGAGAGGATGAAGAGAAAATGTGGCTAAAACTTACGACTGCTCCCAGCTGCTGTTGCTGCTGTTTAGTAGCTTTGAAGCAGCTTCAATTCGGCATCGCACTTGAGCACACCCAGAAAATTGGGCAGCTCGTTTTTCATGTGCAGCATTTGGGCAAACATGAATGAGATAAGGAGCTCAAACAATTTTGACCAAACGCTTTGCGCGGACAGAAGGAGTTTGTTCAGGCATCAAACACCGATCGACGCTCACATTCACGTGTTTCGACAGATCCACAGTACAGACATCATATCACAGTCTTTTCACATAAAATGCATCGAATTTGAATGAATAAAATTGATGGGCCTATCACGATTTCTGGGGGGCATCAAGTCACAAAGAAATGTGACTAAAATCTCTGCTGTGTCTCTTGCTTTGGCTCCTCCAGAATGAGACGCTCATGCTTTCTCGGAGTTTCGTTGTCTGACAAGCTTTGGTCACCCTTGTCCAGCTCCTGGCCGCTGGTCTCCACCGACAAGAGCAGGGAGACGACGCCGGCTATGAAGCCTGCGGAGAAAGAGAGAGTCAAGACTCTGCCCCGTGTGCAGCAGCAGCTTGGTTCCTTACCTAGCAGAGCGTAGACGGCCACAGCCCAGTACACGGACTGCCGGAGGAGCACCTGGGCGATGTAGGGGGTCAACATGGCCCCGACCCTGGCGGAGGCGCTACCAGAGCCTGAAACGTGAGCATGTGTGACACCTTCGGTCTTGAAGTACCGTGTGAGCAGGAAAAAAAAGGGAACAAACTGGAGAAATATCTCGATTTTGCTATTACAGCTACTCATACGTCCTCGATGACGTCACCGAGGAGGACAGACACAAACAAAATTTGCACCACCAGAGAAATCTTGCGGTGTTTTCGTGACTCGCACGGTAGCGATCTTGAGCGGTTTTTTTTCTGATTCGCACGCACTCACCCATTGCCACAGCTCTGAGTCTGGTGGGGAAGACCTCGGGGGTGTAGACGTAGATGGTCTGGAAGAGCCCGGTGGCGCAAGCCCTGGCGCTGAACAGCGCGAAGACTAGGAAGGAGCGGCCTAAGCTGCAGCCGGCCACCAACATCGTGCTCAACGAGAACAAGAACGCCTGGAAAGGGAGAAGAAACGTCCGTGTTTGGGGCGGGGGACAGGTCTGAACCATTTCCACCGAACCTGCGAGGCCAGCGTGTTCTTCCTGCCAATGATGTTGACGCACGCCATGGCCAAGAGAGTGCCCGGGAACTCGGCCAACGTCGTCCAGATCAACTGCACGTAGTCGTCCTCTGAGAGGCCGCTGAAAAAGGGAAAATCCAGAGCACATATTGAGGCGAGTACGTGTACGTGTGCACAGGATGCGTCTAGATTGGCTTTACAGCGCAAAGTGTTATAGGTGGAGCAATCAGACTAAGACAGTGTTTTTAAAGCGCTTAAAACTGATACACGAGTTAGAATATTACAAGCATACATCCATAGGAGTTCAATATAGAGCCCCTTCTTGTTGCCCCTATTGTTCTTGATGAAGTTGAGCGTGTTGGTTCATTGCTAGAGTGGTTCTCAATAACCACCGTCGTGCCAAATTTATTCAGATGCGCCCTGCACATGTCATACGAAAAGTCCACTACAGTCGAATCGCAACATAACGACAGCAGGGTAATGGACCTTATACTGAGATGATGCGTTGTATAATGAGATACTTTACATTAAGAAGTAGGAAATCTGTCAGCAGGGAAAAAATACTCTATATAGAGATTCGACTGTATCAATAATATATTGGAATAAGGCTCAACCGTTACTGCAAAAATGCCCCAGCTCATCTTCAACAGAAGGTGTCCGTGGAAAGACATCATCAGTACAGAAGCAACGATACCAGCAAGTCGTCTTCAAAGCGGACTTACACACACACGTGCATCGAGCACTTGACCTCCTCCTCGCCCGCGTAGGTGTCGTTGTCCGTGACCTTGCGTGTGGTTGGGGCGCTGCTCGGGCACGCGTCCCTACTGGAGTTAAGCATCTCAGTGGAGAGGAGGACGAGGCCGTAGTAGCTCAGGGCAGAGACGAACCACAGGAAGAACACGGACCACGTCAGCCATGGCCCGTGGCCCGCCTTGCTGGAAAATTAGGCACATCCATTCACATGGGTCAAGGGAGAATGAAGAAAAGACTCAGTTCAATGTTTTGGCGTGGACGGATCCAAAGTCTAGCCTTCAGTCAAGTCTTTCAGCTGAAGATGACAACGCAAAGACGAATGCGGGGGGGTTGCCACCATTCCCCATGCTCTCTTGAGCTGCCAGAGGGTGCTGGACGTTGCGGGTGAACGTCCCTGGGTGCTGGTGAGAGGACCAAAGGCTGCAGGACATGTTGGACTGAATAACGGACATCCTCATCTTACTGAGAGAGGACAAAGAACTCTTGCAGTCCAGTGTCAATGGTGCAAACTAGGGATGGTTCGAGTCGAGGTCAAGTTTGGAAAAATGTGAGTCGATCAATCACAGCCTACAACAGATTTTTTTCAGGACTGAGTCACCTAGCTTGACATAATGTTATAACTTGTGCTATGCATACAATAATGGAACTTCCCATGGCCTCAGTCTGTCTATGCGGTAACTTGTAATGATTGATTCGAGTGAAAATCATTATTGGCGATTCGAGTTTCGACTCGGCCCATCCCCAGTACAAACTTATGTCAGGCATAAAAGCTAGGCCTACTTTTTTTTTGGGGGGGGGGGGGCGGCGAGGATAGGAAGTGACGCTAACCTTCGCTTAAACAGATCCATGAAGCTTCCTCTCGAGGCCGAGGACGACGACGAAGAGTCCGCGATCAACGGGCCGCTGACGTGCAAAACGCCGTTGCGATCAGCCACCTGTAAAAGTGGTTCAGCCGTAAAGAAAGTTGTTCTCAAGCTGCTGTGTTTTATCAGCAGAAGTCTTCAGAGGTCGATTCTAGACCTTTGAGGGGGAAAAAATGTTGCATTGACACTGAGGTTATTGCTAATATTATTTATAAATTTCTTAGAAAGTCACAGCTGCATACTTAAACTCACCTCATTCAGTTGCCTAACAGCTGCATCTCTGTCGCCAGAGACCGCCAAGAAGAGGATGCTCTCAGGCATCTTG
>JAAUXU010161554.1_pt1 | contig 18021 bp, 22 predicted proteins | sample 7278151 | NCBI WGS metagenome assembly JAAUXU01 (sample SAMN14350113, study PRJNA611818) | marine sediment metagenome | isolation source: surface marine sediment (1.8m) | place: French Polynesia: Moorea | collected 2018-08 | reverse complement strand
CCACGGACTACTTGCAAGCATCCCTTTTGCTCACCCCTCCTTCTCCTCCCTCCCCTCAAGCTGTCCTTCTGCCTCCAAGCTGCCTATCAGGGATTCAATAGATGGCTCTGCCACGCTGGACATCTGGGTGTAACTACTAAGTCTGTGACCTAACATAGCCTAACCCTTGCTGGCTTCAACTGATGTTCGCTGATGTCAGCTGAAAGTAGGACTACATAACTCTGCTAAGCCGCACATCCAGATTGACCCTGCTTTAGTTCTTGTGATCATGATTCAAAGTCATTCGGTTTGACACATCCCTAGTGGTGATGGAGAAGAAGTTTTCTTCTAGACGTTGCTGATTGATCTGGAGGCTTTCCTTTCGAAGTGATGGACTTCTTTTTGTTTCGACGTCTGTCCTAATTCCTGATTGGTGAACTTTTTCTTCACTCCCCCCTCCCTTTGGATGTACCATGACTGTACAAGATGTTTGATTTAAGAAGATATGAAGCTCTTTTCGCATAGAGCCCGAGGGTTCAAACTGGACGAGCGACGATCGTAGTGGCGGCGGTCGGAGGTCAGGGCAGGAAAGTGATGCAGCAAAGTCTGAACTCAGACTGGAGATGAGGTGTATTTGTACACACTGTCCATATGCATGTGGATAAGGAAGGGGAAGTGTTACTTGGTCAGTCTGTCTGCTTCCTTATGCTTAGCACATTCTCCTCACATGGAACTGTACAAGAACTAGGGCTCGTAACATCACAACTCGCCAGTACCACCTGTTGCATAGTGCATGGCAAGCTATGGAAATGGAGTCGAGCCGGGACTTCATGGATTGCTTGAAATTTACCAATTTCCATCTGCCACCTGAACTGTCTCAATTTTACGATTTTCTTGAGCTACCAACAATTTATCAGGTGACATTTTCAAAGGTGCCTGAATTTTTGTTAATGTTGTCAACTTTTCAAACTCAACCTGTGGTCACATTCATTGCTCTACTATCGTGCTCCCATGTACTGCATCGTGCTATACTACTCGTCCTCGCCTTCCTGTGCGGCGGCCTCCACGGCCTCAGCCTCCGCCACACGAACCAGGTCCTGCTGTCCTCGACCTTTCTTCTGAAGACTGTATGATCGTCAGTGCTGGATGAATCTCTGATGAAAATGGGTTTGGGTGACAAAGCAGCTGCAAAGCAAGCGGGAGAATCACAAGACAACAGCATCTGTCTAAACAGCAGCTTTGGGTGACAAAGCAGCTGCAAAGCAAGTGGGGAAAACAGCTGTTCCTCTACCGGAGACACTTGGGTGCCTTCATATTAGATAGTTCTGGTGTTCATCTTTATTGTGTCAGAAAATCTTCACTTTCATCAGCTGTGCTTCACTGTCATTTGACTGTCATTGATACATCATTTGACGTACGACTAACTAAAACTTGGCTTTCTGACCAACAAATTTGTAAAGTCATGACCTGAATGAAGACAGCAGTGTTATGTGTTAGATCATCTGCACACTCATGGAAGCAAGACATAGTCAATATCTTCATTACACGATATTTTTATTTAACTTTTTTTAGGCCTCCAAGTATGTTGTCCAGCTTTTTATCTTCTCATTCAGCTATTCTAACTTACGAATTCAAGTCGAATGACAAGCAACTTTGCTGATGCAACTCCTGATTGGATTGGTCAGAATGATATTCGGAGATCAGCTCGAGTGCAAGACCAACTGCAGCGACTTGAGTAGAGACTATGGAAACAGTTGTACTAAAATGATAACCCATAAATATCTAATACGGTATGTACTTTTCTGAAGATTACTTTTTTGGCCTGGGTTTTTGTCCTTTGGCCACACTACTTGTCTTTTACTAAAATCATTTGGTCCTTAGGTGTTTTGAACACCTTGTTTCATCGCTGTTTTAAAACATATCATGTAAGTGGATTCCTATTTTCACCCAAAACTTTAGACTCTATTGAGCTACGAGGGTGTTTGAGCCATTCGTATGAACCTAAGAATCTCCTCTAAATCAGAAACATTACACACACTTGCTCTAGAACCACTCATTGCTTATGATCGAGTAGAACTTCCATGTAGTAATCTGTGCTACAATCCTGTGTCGCGGAAATATGTGTGTTAAATGAAATGAACATTTTATGCAAATTAAAGGCACGCTCGAAAGTGGATCAATTGCTTCCAAAAAATGCATCAGAAGCAATTTACATCTACTTGTCGATCTAGCTTAGCACTAACTTAGAAGGTTTGGCCTTTGGCCTTTGCTGGATCGACCGACCTTGTTTGCACTACCACTAAAAAAACCCGAGAAGTTTGGTCCCGCAAGACCGAGATGAGATGAAGAGCATGGGGGACAGCATGGCGATCTTGGTCCGCCTGTTGTACTTCTTCCACGGGAAGAGCTTGACCGCTCAGGCGGAGCTAGTTTACATATCTAACATTGCCACTGTCCCTTGACTCGCCCTTGTATATCAGACTCGTACTGTTGCCACCTTGCAGGTTTGCCGACGACCACCGCATGCCGCTGTTCGAGACGTCAGCCAAGGATGACGGCCGCTCTGACCACGTGGACGCCATCTTCATGACTCTGGCGCACAAGATCAAGTTGGCGGGTCCCATCCTGGCGACGACCGAAGACAACAGTGGCGGCGGCGTGGAGAACAGGACCGTCCGCCCGGGCAGGAGGATCGTGTACGCCAACGAGGCGTACCAGGAGCAGGGCGGATACTGCTGCGCATGACGTCTCATCAACTGTGTGAGCGACAGTGATACTTTTGGTCTCACCAGAAAATTTGCTTTTCTCCTAGTCCGTGATTGACCAAGCTTCTGTGGAGAGGATCCTGAAGAATTGTGTGCGTTGTAAAAGTAGGAAATACAATTTCAGCTGGCTCTGCTTAAATGCGACACAAAAATATAATTTTTGAATTTGATCAAGAGTGGTTCCATCAACATTTTCCATCAAATAAACGTCAGCCAAGAAGCGCCACGCAAAAGTTTGCAAATTCGCATTCGCAAGTCAAGTGAGGCTGTTGCTTTATTTGGCAACGGGAGTGGGGGCGAGCCAGCTCGAGCTCACAATGAGCTCGGTTCAAAGGAAGCTGCTCGAAGAAAAGAAACAGGGCTTGATGCAGTTTGGAGCAGCTCAAGCTCGATTTTCCCTTCGTTTCGGGTCGCCCCGATTGGGCTTGAAATGGCACCCAACCACCCGCGGTACCGACGAACCGGTGTTTGCAGTGCTATTGATACTCGAGTCTCGTCTGTCGAAGGACTCTACTTCAGGCGAAGGACTCTACTGCAGCGTGCAGTCCATGTGTTGTATTTGTCAGCCCTTGATACCCAAACATGGTGGAGGCAAATCGTGTGACTTGGCACATCAACAGTGCCAAGGTGCCAGCTCAGATCTCGCTTCCTTGTGACCCCGATCACAGACCTGTACACCTTTTATACCGGATTTCATTGGTGGGAGACTCAGCTGCAAAGTTCTTTTTTTTTGGGGGGGGGGGGGGGAAAATTAAAAATCTTTCTTTTCTATCTCATGGAGAGTCAAAATACTGTACGGATCTGGACCAAATTTGGCATGTAATTGTCCTCTTACTCAGGGAAGGTTATGGAGAAGTCAAATCCGACCTCCGACATCACTTGTGCCAGGACATTGACATCAACCGGTTAAATTAAGGGCACGCATTAAGGTGAAACAGTGAAATTACTGTTTTGGGGGCAGAATAACTCCCCAAATTGAGAAAGTGCCGCAAAGCAAAGTTGCTCAGCATCCTTGGAATAGGAGAGGTACAAGGTCAGACCTGACCTTAGAGGTCATTTGAAGTTGATAATTCAGCATAAAGACATTTCACACTTCAAGAGGTAATGAGGTGTTGATTTACTAGTAAAAGTATTCTGATATCCATTTTAAGCCTTCAAGTACTCAACAAAATGTGTTCAGTATGGCTGCTTCAGTCAACAACATTTTGTTCTTATCTTCCCCGGGCCTATTTTTATGCCTGCAGAAGGCCTCTGGGCCCTTTGGTCAAATAAGGGCCATGTTTCCAAGGAAGACTCGGTCCCAATGAACTACTGACTTAGACTCATTTTGATCAGGAGCTCCAGCTGCACCAGGTGAGCTGCAGAAACCTAGAATCATGCTCCACTAAAAATGTTTGGCTCACCCTAGTGTGTGGTGTGTTTGATGCAAGTGTCATGATGAGGAGGGTCTCATGGATCGATCGTCTGTCCTGCTAAGGTGTGCTTAAAAAAAGAAAGAAAAGGAAGCAACAAAACAACACCTGTCATTGAACTGTGTGAGCTGAAGTACTTTGTTGCCTCGTTACCGGGGACAAGAACGGTTGTCTCGGAGCACTGGAGATGGTAAACCCGGTGGAGCGGAAAAAGATCCAGAATGGTTTTGCTTTCACAGCTGTTCTAGACGAAAGACTAGAACACACAGAGAGTGAGCGAAAGCAACCTGCACAGTAAATGGAAGCAGACACCCTTACTTCGACTCCTGATCAAGGCTGATCAGCGGGGTCTTGTCCATCAATTTGCTTCACACAGTCCTCGTACTGGGAGTAGCGTGTGATCGTCCGGACTAAGACCTGCTGGTCCTTGGTAAGTCTGTAGTAAATACAAATTAGTCATGCAATGCCCACAGTGACTTCCATCTAGCATGCCATTATTCACGCCAATCATTCAAGCTGACTTTCAGACAGTACTGGACCGAGGTCGCAAGGGCCTTACAAAGGCCAGTGGTCTTGACCAAGTCAGGGTGTTCCAGTTTGAACTTTGGGTTTGCTGCAAAGCAGTTGAGAACTAAGCAAGGCCGTCAACATAACCATTTTCCCGTCGAACAGAGAACAAGAATTTGTTCTCATCGGGGATGCCTTCTTATGGATAGCTCGGTCAACCAAGAGGTCCGTGCCTGTCCCTCTGACACTTGGGAGCAACTGTAGAAGTGGCAATATTTCTTCCCAATCACATTGATGGACAAATCGGACAGGGCGGTTTTCCTCTCCAATTCCAATTCAGTGAGGGTTTGGAAGGCTTTGCCTTGACAGCTTCCATTGCATGAAGGTGATCTCTATGACCATCTTGCCAACCTGGCAACTGTGATTCCGTTGAGCAAGACTAGCAATGGTATCACTTAGCAGTTTCCTCATTCTCCAGGATAGTTCCCGGGGAAGCTCGTCCATAACTGAATCTCAGCTTGCAAACAGCCACTTTTTAAAGTCGTTGCCAAGGGGCTGCTTTTGCTTTTTGTTCAGCTTGATATCTGTCATATCCTTCGCCGCTCGGCTGCTGACTAACTGACCATTCACATTCTAATAGGGTTTTTTTTTTGAAAAGCCTTTGCTTTCTTCTACACATCTTCATCATATTGCCCCATGGTTTGGCCCCCCAAAATAGTTCAAACTTTCATGGCACTCTGGACAAGTCCCGAAGCCAGAGTTCGGTATGGTTTATCATCTGACTTGCATATGGACTGGATCGTGGGGCAATAGGGGTCCCACTCAGCTGGACTTATTGGCTATCTTCATCCTAATTTCACATAAACAACCCATACAACGCAGGTCAACCTGGGAAATTAACTTCAAAACGTTCGTCGCACGACTTTTTGGGAGCTTTGTGTCACCTGTCACAACTCTAAGATCTGAAAGATCTGATATTGTGAGCTCAACCCATGAAGATTCATAACATGAATGTCCATGAGCAAGATGCAGAAAATTAGCCCATTTCCTCTGATGCCAAGTCACGTGTTTCTTGGGGTTTGCTTCGAATGTCACTCGAAGTAGCTGGAGACGTAACTTCGTCGAACCTCGGGCTGGGGCCTGGTCCGAAACCCCGAGGCTCGGCCCGAGATTTTACCAGCCTCAAGACAGACAGACGACCCTCGAGCGGCCAAGCAAAGGTGAAAAAGCTAGACTTGCAAAATTGTCGAGCAACTCTTGCATTAAATGAACTGGCCTCACACTGGCAACATCGCCTGCATCATAGTGATGCTTACGAGCCGGCTTTTTAAGGCTCGAGCCGAGCCGAGCTAAAAAGAATCTGACTCGAAATCATCTACCTACGAGCCGAGTCAGCCATAATATCTGTAAAACTGGACAAACGCACTTGGGGCAACAGCACTGAAGCTGTGACCAGTAGTACTTGACAGAAAGGACACAGACATATATTGTTATGTTCAGAAACTGTGGACTCATTCTTGTGACTTGCGGTCTCTTAGAAATTTCCATTCAGTAAGCCAAGGAAAGCTGTATCAAAGAGTTACACTAAATTATATGTATAGTGTACTACATAAACGGCCGAGCTAAACATCGGGCTCGGCTTGGCTAGTACCTGTATGAGTTGAGGCCAACTCGTAACCATCACTACTGCATCAACAAAAAAGGCTTCCCAGCCGAAGAAGCTGCAGATCCCTTGCTTCCAGAGACATCAGGAGACCCCGCTTAACCTGACACAGTGGTTCTTGTGGAGGTTGCGAGGTTTTTGTACAGAGTGGAGCATTTACCCCAACAAACTTTCAGACATGGAGGGTGTGTTGTATCCTTTGGTTTTTGAGGTTTGTTGGGGGTAAATTAATCTCTTGACAGAATACCACACAACGGCAGCTATGCTCCTGTCGGGGCCGCTACGTACGACATAGACGAGAAATACGAAAAGGGGCAGGAAAAAGTTCGCTCGGAGCAGACATCACTAAGACGACGAAAGTGCGAGAGTCGAATCTTGATCAAATACAATGAATTGAGGAAACCTGATCAACCTAACCTGACCTAACCTAACTTAACGTAACTAAACCTTACTTGACCTTACTTAACCTAACAGTTTGTCTGCCATGTGGACTTCATCGATGGCAAATGAAGACGACAGCGGTGGCAGCGGCAACGGCCATCGTAGAGAACTGTACGGGTCGTATACGTAGGCAGAAGAAGGGACAGGACTGTAGTGAGGGATGATGGCGCCAGCAGCATTGACAATTTTATTGGTCATTGCCCGCACTCATGCAGTGCGTATTTGACCGTGTCAATTCAGAATCAGCTTCGGCTCGACTGTCATATTGACAACACCTCCACTCTACCTCTTCCACATGCATTCATCCACTTCAACATGGTTGGCATCTATCACTCTATGTCTCATCTGCTGGACCCTGCCACCATTCCTGAGCAATCTCAGGATCTCATCCAGCAGTGGACTTTGAGGGATCTGATGTTGGCCACTGCCACCACAGAGGACACCATCAAGTTCCTAGCAAAGCACAAGCTTCTGGCCAACTCCAGCACATGTGTTAGACTGACAACATGTGGGAGTGCCCAAATCATCAATGCCGAAGTAAAAAGTCAATTTGGCATGGCAGTCTTTTCTCTGAGAGCCAGCTATCCTTGACAAAGCTCATCACCTTCATCTACTGCTGTGTGGAAGAGTATCCACTGTTTCTCTGCAACAAGGAGTGTGGTGGCATGGCAGAACACACCCAAATACGCTGGGCGCTCATGTGTCGAGGTGTCTGTGAGGACTGGCTGATTGCCCACTCCACTCAAATTGGAGACATCACCACTGATGGCAATCATAACATCGTCCCAAAAATCATGGAGATAGATGAGTCATGCTTCACAAAGAGCCAGAGAAGCTACCATCACCCCGAGTTTTTGGCTTTTTGGTGAGTTTATACACATGTACGTATGCCGCTGAGATCATACAGGGTGCAAACTAATTGATGGTGCCCAACACTAATGCACACAAATCTTTTTTTTGTAACATTCATTGACCTGTTATGTTGTATGTCTCTTTGACATTTTTAGTAAACATAGCCAGGGGCCATCAATTAGTTTACAACCTGTAATGCGCTGTGGGAATGATGCACTCTGTCAGCCGCCAGAGATGGCAGAGCAATACAGATTTCTCTCTCTTCAGGTGCTGTTGAGCGTGGCACTGGTCGCAGCTTTCTGGTTGAAGTTCCAGACTGAAGCTGGGCAACATTGGAGGCCATCATCACAGAATGGGTTCAGCCCGGCATCAGAATTCTGTCTGACAGATGGGCCAGCTATTACAAATTAAAACATATTCATGGTGGGATCTATGACCATGATGTTGTTCATGAACAGCACCTCGTGGATCCAGATGATGACAGCCTCCACACTCAGAACATAGAAAACAAATAGGGCCAGATTAAGAGGAAACTGAGGCACCAATACGGAATCGGCTACTTCATGTTCTCCAGCTACTTACATGAGCACCAGTGGAGAAATCAGCACAGGACTGATATTGCTTTTGCTGCATTTCTATGCTCCATAGCTGAAATCTACCGTGCTGACTTGGTTTCTTCTTTTTCCATTCCTTTATTTCATTTATACTTTAATAAATTTATTTACTTTTCCTACTTCATTTTTACCTCAGTATTTACAAGTGGTACCCCTGTCTATGACTCCTGTTTAGGCAAGGTGCATATAGGATCACCACATGATACCGCAGTTCTCTACAGTGGCCACAGCCTTCACTGCCACTGTCGTCGTCGTGCGCCCCCAGGATGCAAGATAGCCCTCAGCTAACCTCCCAGGGCAGCACCCTAAGCGAGGTCACCTTATGTCTCAGCTTGCTTCCTGCCCCACTCAACACCTGACGTCTCCCTTCTTCCATCCTCAACTGTTCATCCCATCCGTCCCACCTCATGTCTCTCTTCAGAATGGCTGACAATGCAGCTGTCCTCAACTTTTCAATTATTACACCATTTTACTGTGCCTGCCTATGAGAACGTGTGTATGAGAACATAACTAAGAGAATGTAGCTGGTGACGAGAATGTCAACATCGTCCTGAGCATGGACATTGTCCTTTCCCTCAGAAGAACGTTCTGTCCAAAGAAGAGAAGAACTTGTGAATCAGTTTGCAGGTGCATCTACTTCGTGGCATGGGATGGTCTGCCAGCTTCTTATTCTGGTGCTTCCCCTGGTTATAAGTAAGTCCACTATATTGGACTAACTACTGCTATACAGTTCCTTGGGCAGAGCGAATGGCAAAAATATAACACTTTATGTGTGTGTCTGTTTGTGTTTCACACCACGTAATCCCTGCTCACTACACGCTCAGTGCTCAAATCGACCCCACAAAAGCTAGAGATCTGCCCGGTTCCCCTCAAATGTGCGTGCAGACAATAGCTAGCATCGGGTTCTAGGGACTTTAACGTAGCACACACCGTCTGTCTGTGTCAGTGCAGTCCACGAAAGCTGTGCGTGTCAGCGTAATTCTCGCAAGGGCATTGTTTGGCACACTGATTCTAGCGAAATGTACTTTCCAGGGACCCAAATAAAGCATTGAGTTTTCAGCAAGCCTCAGCCTCAAGTCGAGTTCCATGAAGAATTATCTTCATTCAGATGCAGGCAGGAAATAGGAAAGCAAGTTGTGGAAGAACATCAAATGCATATTTCTATATTTTTCCATCAACATGTGCAGATGATGAATAAATGTTACATACTCTTTTTGAGTACAATTAATTTCTTGCATAAACAGTTCCCTCCAAAAGTACTCGAACACCCGTCAGAGGGACGAAAATTCCCCCCTCCACGTGGAACTGCAATTTTGTAAATTTGCTGCGAAAAACGTGCGAAACTTCGCTATTTCCGTCCCTCTGATGGGCATCCAAAGGCTTTTAGATGGAATTGTACACTATTCTTTGCTCTCTGCCATAGGACTTGTAGCTTGTGCAACTTGACATACTTTAAGCAGAGTGACTTTCTTGGTGGCGTCATAGCCTTAATTTCTTGGTTGAAAAAAAGGCACATTGCATCTCTCATGGTTTTCGGTCTTTACAGCAGAACATTCTGTCTGTCTCGTCTGAGTCTGTCCGGAGTCAGTGGTTTGGACTTGGTTCTCTGCCATTGTAGATGTTCCCTATTCAACTTCCATTGTCTCTAGGAGGTTTTCTGCTATTAGCAACTCAGTGACTTTTGCCAGTTCGATTGTTTCGTCGTACAAATGATCAAAGTCACGATGAACCTGGCCCAGGTGTCCAGCCAGTCAATCCCAGGGTTCTTCACCAAGGCTCAGTACCTGAGCTGTCGTCACAAAGTATTTCCGAAGCTTTCTGCTTCTCAAACTGAAACTCACTTGCACACTCTCATAAAATGGCCCTTGATCTTCAATAGGTCTTGCACGCAGGTATCAAAAAAAGATATGGATTGTCTTTAACATCATGATCCCGATCTTGTATTCTGTGGAACTAGAATGAGAACATGTCATCCTCACTTCCCCTTAGTCTTCAAGAACACAGACTGCTCAGTCAACTTCTTTTCAAGGGCATATACAGACTCATGTATCTTTTGGTTCATTGGGGACCCATAGGATGATACATCTCTATAGGCGGCCAGCACTATTCTGCTGGCCTCACCACCTGGCATTCGTCGAACAGAATCAGTCTTGCCAAGATAGTTTCAGACAGACTCCAAACGATGGAGGCTAGCCTTTTTCTCTAAATCAGTGGTAAGGTTGCCAATTTTTCTTCAGGCCATGGGTAAGCTTGACACTATCAGTTGTAATAGAAAGTTCATCCACTTCATTCATTTTATAATTGTACATGGTACACAGAGCTCGTGAACTGGCCCTGTCAGTCCACTCCTGAGTTGCTAAGTTCCGAAAACCTAGTGCACTCATCCTTAAGGGTCTCGTTCATCTTATATAGGATGAACGAGAAAGAGCTTAACTCACCAATCAATCATGCCTTTTCAACTCATGAAACTATTCATGGCAACCCTTTTTAGTTGGTCAAAGGCAACCCTGCTACATGCCGACGCAGCAGCTGTCTGCATCCTGCGATATGATACCAGAGAGAAGGCTAGGAGGTATAGAGAGAGCAAAACAACGAAATGTCCGCACGCACGCAACCGAGACTCAGTTGTTGGTGATGGCACAGTCTATTACACAGTGAGCTTCTTGTGTTCACATCTATTCAATTTGCACTTTGCAAGTAGTGATTTTGACTGTCATAGGCTGAGCAAGACTTCATGTTGTTGCACTTTACCGGGTTTTGCAAAGTCTTGAAACCTTTTTAAAATGTTTATAATGAGGTTTAGAGATTAGTCAATTGGCCAAGAAGAAGTCTGTGAGCACCTCAACTGTGTCAAGACCAGTCAGGGCTGTGGGAGGGAAGTCCCTGAGGTGCGTGGAGCATCCTCTGCTCACCCAACATCATCAAGAACTTCGTCTGGAATGATGCGGCCGACTTCTGAATGAGTTGAAGCACTCTGGAGATCGAGTCATCTTCTTCTCAGTTGAAAAGACTTTTACAGTGGATCCAGTCTACAACAAACAAAACTATCGCATCATCTGCTTTGAGAACACTGACCACAACATTCGTAACATCTCCAAGACCAAGCACCCGGCCAGTGTCATGATGTTGGGTGTCGTGGCCTCGACTGGTGAGAAGATGGCTCCAATTTGGTTCCCCACAGGGTGCAGGCTCACGGCTGCGGACTACTTGGATGTCTTGAGCAACAAGGTGCTGCCATAGATGCTGAAGACTGTCAAGAAGTCTGGCAAGTCCTCCTATGTCTTTCAACAGGATGGAGCTCCTGCCCACATGGCCAACTTGGTCCAGAAATGGATGGATGACTGAGAACATGCAGTTCTGGCCCAAGGACTTCTGGCCCACAGAGCTCTGATCTGAATCCCTTGGACTTCAGTATTTGGTGGCCTGTCGAGTCCAAGACTTGTAAAACCCGCCATGCCAATGTTGATGCTCTCAAAGCCTCCGTGGAGAAGTACTGGAAGACTATGATGAAGGCCTACGTGGCCAATGTGTGCAGGTCCTTCCGCTGCCGCCTGGAGGACATGATTGAGGCTGATGGCAGCCAAATCCACAAATAAGCTTCAGTGCTCAGTTATGAACATTTGTCTAATAAAAGTCTAACATGTACAACTTCACCCTGATTAACCAAGAGAACAAGCAGTCATTTCTGAGTCAAGGTCTCAAAACTTTTGCAAAACCTGGTATCACTATTTGTGTCACCAAATTGAATGCGATTGAAAAGTTTTGCTGCCGTGAACAGCTGACTGCGGTCGTTCATTTAGCACTGTTTCATTCCGCTTTGGGCAGCTAGGCAATGCTAGTACCAGTCAGGTGTTATACTAGACTAGGGTGGAAACACCAGTGGCGCTGCCTGTTACAGAAGAGAGGGTAAAAAATCACGTGACCAGAAGAGGGAAAGGAAGAGCTGGATCATTATTGGTAGGCAAAACAAACAGAGAACAGAACGAAAAGAAACCTCTTGGTCTTAGTTCCATCCTCAGGATCACTGCAGCCATAATGGTGATGAGCTGCTGCATGTTCAATTGTACAAACCGAGCCTCTACGACATCCACAGTCCAGTTTTTTTGATTTCCGAGGGATAAAAGACTGAGAAGGCAATGGGTAAGTGTGAAAAGGGATGAATAGTTGGAATAGTATAGGGTAGCAGATTGATTCGATGCTATGTTTTAGATCTTAGCTACGTACAAGAAGAACTTCAAACCCACGGTGAGCCACAGAGTCTGTGCTCACGTCACTTTACTCAAGAGGACTTTAGGCAATACCTCCGGCTGAGGCGATATTTCCAACTGAGGCGATACCTTCGACTGCAGCAACACGTGCGATTACAGGCAGAAACTTAGCAGGACGATAATGTTAGCCAATCTGTAACTCTTACCTCAAATGCAGCAGAATATAACCTTCCAGTGATGTACGTACTGTATTCCTTTGTGTTTGGTGCTCACTCTAGTCATTCATTAGATGGAAAGCTTTGAAAAGCAGTATCTGCACGTGTCACAATAAGGTCTCTACTTGCTCCCCAGATCGACCATGATAAAGTTGAACATCTTTGTTTCCCTGATGTGCTGCCAAGACATTGTATGTACTGAGTATCGACATTCATGTGAAATGTCCTTGCTATGCGGCTGTTTGTTCTCATATGTTCCATTTGCTGTGATGAAGGCAATCATGGAGTGAGCATTAGAGACAGACAGAGACTGTGACTAGCTATTCGTCTCTCAATTTTGTGCATTTTTAGTAATTTTGCTACATAAGGCTCGCCCAGACTGGCCCTGGACTGGTCAGTCTGCCTCAAAATAAACAAACTGCTGGCTTAAGTGGGGAATCCAGGTGCAGCTGGGGCATCGAGATCAAAGTGGACATCTCGAACTCAGACACATCCCTACTTCCTCTTTCCTACCACTGGCCATAGATGGCTACTGCTATGCTAGATCCCAAGTAGGCACAAATATTTACTGGGGATCTAGTGTAGCAGCATCCATTTATGCTCTGGCCTAGCCCACATTAGCCCACACTAGCCCACCCTGGTCTGGTTAGCTGTGCATACTTCTTTCAGTGCTGAACCTCTGGCCAGCCACACTAGCCCACCCTGGCCGTGCATACTTCTTTCCATACTGACCCAGACCACAATTGGTCCTGGGCCAAGCTCTGCATACTGCCTATAGTCTCGGCTGCAACTTTGACTTCACAACACATGTTGCTGGAAGGTGATCTGGTGAGCTCCAAGCCAGTTCACAAACTTGAGACACTGATGGTTTTGAATTTTGAGGAGAAGACAAACAGGACAGATGGAGCAATCTCCAAGGAACATGACCTGTACCTTCCACAATGCATTCTTTGCCAGTTTCAGTAAGTGGCAGGAATCAAGCAGCAGGTGTGTACTTAAAGTCCAACACACTGTCAAGTGCATTCCCAAGCCATTTTCACCCCAAAAGTGTCAGTGTCCTAGGGTTCATACTGGTCCAATCACAAGTGACAGAGTGGCATTTGAAGCTATGCTGAAAGCACAAGTCTAGAGCAATCTGTATGAGGCAACTCCGAACCTCCAAATCATTTTTGTCCACATAGAAAAAGCCTATTGGAGTCTTCCAGCTGCTGCGTAGAGCCGTGATTGTAAATACCAGCGCCTCATTTAAGACAGTTTGTCATCACTTCCTTCGATCTCTAGTTCTTTTCCACAATCCATGTAGCCTTCAAACTTGTCAAGACTTTTGTTCTGTAGCATCTGGATTTGTATACTCATTGAATCAAACGTAAGGGCACAAATTGAGTCCAGTGGGCTGACATCATTTCGGTGAAGAGACTGAAAGACATCTGGAAAGAAGCCTGGTTCACAAGTGATGGAGGATGCCCAAGAACTCAGACAATGAGGGTGAGGCAGGGTAAAAATTGTGCAGATGTGGTCGTGGGAGCTCGGTGTAAAGGAGTGAAGAGGGACTTTCTTTCCTTTTTGCTTGCCATGATAAACATAGGGAGCATTGACGTAAAGAATTACCCTGCCAAGGGCAACAGAGCTTTCGGACATGACATCTTTCTCTTCCAGAGATTGTAGAGGGTCCTTCAGAGCATTGCTTCTCTTCTCAGCCCTCCCCAACTTCTGTCGTGCAAGTCAAAGTTTCTTGTCAACCAATTCAATGGAGTCTCTACTTCTTCCGCCACACAAGCCAACAGGTCGGCCGCCCACAATTGTGACGCCCCTGAACATCAGGTGCCTGAAGCAGAGGGTCTCCTACAAGCGGCAGTGGTCTCTCAGGACCATGACCCATGAGAAGAAAATCAGTCTTCACTCAGTGAGGCGTCTGGTCAGTGCAGCAAGCCTAAAAAGTCCCCAAATGCTGGTCCGTCGGAAGATCTTCCCAGGACAGAAAGAGAGGAGGCTGGCGAGGACCAAGAAGCTATTGGAGTGGCGGGATAAGACCAGTAATGCTGAAAAAGTGATAATGCAGAACAATGACAAGTGGTTCACAGTTGATCAACATGCAAATTGCAGGAACACACGTTTCCTGACGCCAGTCAGTGACTCCATGCCCTTGGTTTGGATCATGGAGAAGACAAAGAATGTGGTCAAGGTAATGGTGTTTGGTGCTGTTGCTTCTGATGGGAACGTCTTTCCTCCTGTCTTCATTCCCAGTGGCCTCACCCTCAAAACATTCTCGCAGAAGTCCTTGTCCCTCCAGCCATTGATCAGGTGAATGAAGAAGACGTGGGCTCCTGGGCGGCCATACTGCAGCAGAATGGTGCCTCAGTTCACACATCCGGCTCCTCAGTCACGAGATTGGGAACTAAGAAGAACAAGACGAGATTGGGAACAAAGAAGAACAAGACGAGATTGGGAACAAAGAAGAACAAGACGAGATTGGGAACAAAGAAGAAGAAGACGAGATTGGGAACAAAGAAGAACAAGACGAGATTGGGAACAAAGAAGAAGAAGACGAGATTGGGAACAAAGAAGAAGACGAGATTGGGAACAAAGAAGAAGAAGACGAGATTGGGAACAAAGAAGAAGACGAGATTGGGAACCATGAAAAACAAGACAGAAAGAAAAGTGCTGGAACAAAGTTCTGGCGCCCGAATTGGTCAAGAATTCCTGCTTCAAGAAGCCTGGAACAGGCTTGTGGAATCACTGTAGCGGAAGCAGAGGGGAACTACTTTGAATTTTACTTAACGTGCAGTTAGATATTTTAGTAAGAAGTAAGAAATTCGTATGTATTGTTTGTTAGTTTGGCCAATGAATTTTTGCTCCCACATAGAAACACCTCAGCAGGTCCAACGTTATGGGTCCTGGATGCACCAAAAGTTGCGCACGAGTTCAGCTCTTTCTCGTTCACCCTGTACCCAGCTTGGCCAGGCTGCATCTCAATGACCCTTTTAAAGCTGTGACCTCCCTTCAGTGGAAGTGTGACAGGGCTTCTCTTTTCACCATCACGCGGTGAACCCGAGTGAACGAGGGAAACCGTGAATGATCATTCGAATCAGCCGTTTTCATTTTTGAGGGGCGAGGCCAGCCTCTTCCGTGAGTCACGGCTCTCCAACTCTACGGCATCGTGGCCTCTCCATCTCTCCAGGCATCTCTTAAGGCGAGGCTGGCCTCGCCAAAATAATGGAAATCGGCCGTTTCGAGCGAGGCCGGCCTCGGCACACTGTGCTGATAGACCCATTTTGCCCATTCCCAAAATCTTCCTCTTCTCAGGGGAGGAAGACGACGACGGCGACGACATTTTGGTGCCTCCTGACCTCCAGCACACTCACCTCCGCTGCCTTGTGCAAATTTGAATACAGAGTTTTTGCCCACTGAGCAGAAACCGATCAGTGGGCAAAAACCCACAACAAAATGTTGTCGCAATCGTCGTCCTCCTCCCCTAAGAAGAGGAAGCGTACTATGTTCAGCTCGGACTGGGCCCACTGGAAGTCCTCAGGAGGAAAAGGCCAAGTTAATGGTAATGGAGTCATCCTTATCGCGGAGGTGCGACAGAGGCACTTGGAAGGCCGAGGAAGGACGTAATGGATGTCACGCGGCTACTTGAGGACCAAGACGGGGTCCCCAAAAGTGCTGATGTGTCGGAGCGCGGGGGAAGCCGCTCATGCTGTCGTGGAGCGGACTGGCCTGGAAGACCCCAAAGGATTCTATGGCGGAGGCGTCTGTGGCGGCATTTATGCGGCATCATATTCGAGTTTGAGGCCTTGTCCTCCCTCCTCGCAAATGTGGCCAACATCACTGAGAACCTTGTATGGGTCAAGTAGTCTTGGGATGCTTTGATGACATCGTGAATGACATCAGGGACAATGGTATACTGGTTAGTGATGGTTACGAGTTGGGCTGGACTCGTAAAAGTACAAGCTGAGCTGAGCCAGATGTTTAGTTCAGTCATTCATGTAGTACACTATACATATGATTTAGCATAACTCTGTGATACAGCTTTCCTTAGCTTTCTGAATGGAAATTTCTAAGAGACCACAAGTCACAAGAATGAGTTAACAGTTTCTGAACATAACAATATATGTCTGTGTCCTTTCTGTCAAATATGAGTGGTCACAGCTTCAGTGCTGTTGCCCCAAATGCGTTTGTCCAGCTTTACAGATATTATGGCTGGCTCGGCTTGTTGATATATGATTTCGAGCCGAGCCAGCTCGGCTCATAAGCATCACTACTGCGGTTGCATTACGGGGCCGGGTCGCCAGATGCGCTGATTGACGGCCAATTTGGACGAATTGGTCCAATTTTGAAGCCCCTCGACCGGAAGAATTTTGGCTTGGCCGATCTTTTAAAATTTCCCACCAATTTTCCCCATCATTTTCAGCCAGCGAGTGAATGCCTTCTTCCGGGCAATCCACGAGGATCCGTCTCTTGCAGTTCAACAGCTTGAAATGCTCCACAAGGGTCTACACTGAAGTGTCTATGATCACAGCAACCAGCAGCTTGTTCTCGGGAAGATCGATTATGGTGTCAGATTCACCGCAGAAGTCAACTCCTACATCGTGAGGGAACAGCACTTCAACCTGGCAAAGGAGAAAGTCTCAGAAGTTAGAAGATGCTGCTGTGCAATGGTGCCGGAGGCCATCCAGCTTGTGGAGAAGAGACCGCCCAACTCCCGAGATGATGATGCTAAGCCTACCTCTTTTCTCACCAAAGGCTGTGCTTGGTCAGACTAACAGGACTGAGTTCCACAACCTGCCCTACCTCCATCTGGCCAAGGATCTTACCAAAGTTGAGATCATCATGGTTCACTGGCGCGAAGAAGAGGTCTTCCGTGATGGAATCCCATCAAAAACTCCGGAGTTCTGAGCAGGTGATCTCAACCGGAGGAAGGCTCTTGCCAAGCTAGCTCAGTATGCCCAAGTTTGCCTCATCTTGGCCATCTCTGACTCCACTGGCGAACGGGTCTTCAGCAGTGTTGCCGCCATCAAAACGAAGGCGAGGAACAAGATGTCGACAGAAACCTGTAAGCGATTGCAAGGATCAGAACCACTCTGCAGGTTCGCCAGACAAGTTGCAAGGACTTCAAACTAACCAAATACATATTTGAAGGCTTCAACTCTAACCAGATGTACTTGAACCCGAGCGGGGATGAGAAGGCGATCCCTGACTTCTAAATAAAGCATTTCGATAAGACTGGCCGATTTGGTCACGATTTTTGTTTCCAGACTGGCCGATTTGGTCCGATTTTTGTTTCCAGATTGGCCAGGATCTGGCAACCCTGCTGTGTCCTGAGCAAAACACAGAGCAGAAAGAACGACAACCGGTATAAGTGATG
>JAAUXU010032707.1_pt1 | contig 18021 bp, 27 predicted proteins | sample 7278151 | NCBI WGS metagenome assembly JAAUXU01 (sample SAMN14350113, study PRJNA611818) | marine sediment metagenome | isolation source: surface marine sediment (1.8m) | place: French Polynesia: Moorea | collected 2018-08 | reverse complement strand
TGGGTTCTGTGGCCCGCGACCCGTCGATGCCGCCGTGGCGGATGGTCTTGAGGCTGCCACCCCTCATTTTTTTTTCCTATTACGTGCACCATGTCCCCCCCCCCACCCCCCCCCCAGAGATAGGGTGTTGTCGTGCGTGCCTGCGTGCGTGGTGCGTGCGCGCGTGCGCAAGGGAAAAAATCATGCGCGCGCCTCGCGCGACGACGGCGTCGGTGGTGGCGGCGCGCGGCACGGACACGACGGTCGCGGCCAGCGCGCAACTCGCGCTCTTCGGCATTGAAATCTCTAACAGCGCAAGCAGTTTTTTCTCTTTTCTTCCGACTTTATACTCAGTCGCTCGGGAGACGTCGAGGAAGTTACCTCTAGGACGGCGACGACGACGACGACGACAACGACGACGACGACGGCAACGACGACGACACGTGGTGGAAAGCCTCAATCTCCTTCCCTCCCCCTGACCCTCCCCCACATCGCCAACAACACCACCAACACCTCCCCCCTGCAGCAGCATGAGTAGAAGTCATTGAACGACTTCCGAGTGACCCTCACCACCATGTTCTCCACGAGTCTTGATCCCTTACCCTTGGTCTCGCTGCTGCTGCTCCTACTCCTCCTTCCCGCCAGCCAACCATTGTCTCCACCAGACACAGACTCCACCTCAGCGGTCAGTCGTTATCTGGCTAGAGACCTGCTCAACTTGGACCTGGGCTACACCATCTTGAGCAACGAGTACTTGCACCGGGCCCTCGGCACAGATATTGCCGACGACATCAACCGACGATCGGACGATGGCATAGTGGAATTCGACGACGATGACGGTGAGGAGGAGGTGGAGAATGACGAGGCCAGCGACAAGTTCTTTGAGTTGGTAAGAGACGATGACAGCAGGGGCTTCGATTTTAACGACGGCGGCAGCGGCGGGCCCAACCCAGTGGGCTTCTGGATAGACTCTTCGTTCTGGGGTCGTAGACCGTCGTCCTCTTCCGGAGGAGGTCCCAACTGGGGTCCTTTTGGTGGTCGTCCAGGGAGTCGACGACCACCACCTCCCTTCGGCCCACCGCCGCATCGGCCGCCGCGGCCACAGCACAAGCCGCCGCCGCCGCGCGAGAGGATCCGGCCGCCTCGGAAAACACTGTTCGTACGTAACCAGCACGAGTGCAATACTGGCTCGTGCGAGTTCTTTCTGTTCTGCTGGCTGACAGGCGGCGTCCTGCAGGGCGGCTGCGGCGGGTTCCTGTCCGCCTGTTGCCACCGGCCGCACGCCGTTCCCTCTGACGTCCTCGTGGCCAGGGTGAGTCCCAAAGACAAGGCAGCAACGCTAAAGTGATCTTGGGAAAGCATGTCAAACTTAACCTGTACATAACAGTAAAGCCGCCACTTTGGCGGGTTGAGTTGTCAACGACCTTGCCGGGACCTGCAAAGGTGATGCCTTTTTTTTGCCTGATCTGACGTTCTTCTTTCTTCCGATGAGCGCCAAGAAACGGTTGTTGACCTCTTGTTTCTCTCTGTCCCCCCTCTCCTCGAGCTCCTCTTGAATAATGTGCACAGTGAGGACTGAGGAGGGACGATTTTCTTCCACTCACCAAAGCAATAGGATGTTTGCTGTCCCAAAGAAAAACAAGAAAAACAACCTTGCAGAAGCAGCAGAGATTGATTAGCAATGCTGCTCTTAACATGTGTGTCATTAACTCCTGTTTCAGGGCTGCAAAAAATTGCGCGTCCATGGCTAATGACCTCGTAGTACTTAGCATAGGTAAACTGTAACGACAGTAAGGAAAAAAAAAGATCTTCTTTGCCTCTAGCAAACACGATAGCTCTGCACATACTGTACTGTACTAATTCTTCCTTCTTGCCAAGGATTGTGTCTGACATGTTTTCCCCCCCCCCCTCCCCCCTCCCTCCTTAGATACTTTTGCTGTTTTATACTCAACATTAATGACAACAGCAGCAGCAAAAATAAACAAAAAAAAAGAGCACGACAACGTTTGGATGGTGAAATTTGAAAGAGTATTTGGGACTCACCACAGTAAGAAAGCACGAGTTTTGTACGATGATCATACTGTATTATCGTATTTTTTTAGTCATACACACATGCCTCCAGAGATGTGCCCCTCACGACCATCATGAGACGATTGCGACCAAAAAAGCCAGCTAACTTATACATATCAGCACTGCGACATCTTACACATACACACGCCCAAACACAAAAGCATCGTACATGTACACACTTAGCTTGCTCTGTGCACCTCTAATGTAGGATGCTTTTTATTGTGATAACCCTTTGTTCTCGTCAAATTTCACCCTCCAATTCGACGCTAGAGGTGGGCGATGCATCATACATACAGTAGTAGAAGCACTGGACTGCAGTTGTACGTACTTCGTAGTATGTAGATAAAGCTGACTAACCTCACTGTGACACCCTCATCTTCCTCACATATCCACTTATTTTCACTCTCCCTCGCATCAAAAACAGTTGTGTAGTAGCCAACAAAAGAAAAGAAAACCAAAAAAAAGTATAGAAACCCAATTTGACGCTTTCTTGATGACGTCACTGTAGGATAATGAGCACCGTCCTGCCCTGGAGTTCGGTCCTGTCCACAACGATCCTCGCTGTGGCCTCAACTCTGAGAGTCGAGCAGTTGCACAGAGGAGAATCGTGGGGGGCGACGAGGCTGGGTTTGGATCGTTTCCATGGCAAGCTTACATCAGGATAGGTAATCAGCTAACTTAACTTCAGCATAATCATTGTCATGCATAATAATAGCGCTACTCTGTGTAAAAACACAACAAACACTGCGCAGGCACCTCTCGGTGCGGCGGCTCGCTCGTCAACGAGTGGTACGTGGTCACGGCCGGACACTGCGTGGCCCGAGCGCATCCCCGCAAGGTGAGGGTGACCCTGGGCGAGTACGTGCTCAAGTCGGACCTGGAGCCGCTGCGAGGTCGCACCTACGGCGCCAGCCAGATCAAGGTGCACCCGTACTTCAAATTCACGCCGCAGGCCGACCGCTACGACGTGGCCGTGATCAGGCTGAACCGGCGCGTGGACTACGCGCCGCACATCAGCCCCATCTGCCTGCCGCCCAAGGACATGGACATGCATGACGTGCACGGGTGGGCCGCGGGGTGGGGCGCCCTGCAGCCCGGGTCCAGACTCAGGCCCAAGACTCTACAGGTAAGGGTGTAGCAGTGGCAGTCGGACAGGTGGTTCCACCGGAAGAGGGGACACTTGTGCATCAAATGATCATATTTGCGTACTTCCTTCTGCTTTTTCGGCATCAACGCATTCAAGTGTATCTGTGCGTAAGCACATGAAGGTCGACCGAGCACGTGACGTAGTTAGACATGTACATCAAGCTACAGGTCTTGCTGTACGACGTACTCGTTGCTTCTTCCGCATTTTTTCCCCCGATCGTACTCTCGTAACTGTGACGGATGACGACTTGAAACATTAATATCGTTATTTTCCTCCACAAAAAGGTTGTTGACGTTCCTATGATCAACAACAGAGAGTGTGAACATTGGCATCGCGACAAGGGCATCAACGTCGTCATCTACGACGAGATGATCTGCGCGGGCTACTACCACGGGGGGAAAGACTCTTGTCAGGGAGACTCAGGAGGACCACTCATGACAGAGATGGAGGGCAGGTGCGTTATTGCAGAGACACTGAAACCACCACCCTGGACGTGCCAACCGTCTTTACAGGTGGACGCTGATCGGCATCGTGTCCGCCGGCTACTCGTGCGCCAAGCGCGGTCAGCCGGGCATCTACCACAGGGTGGCGCGGACGGCGGACTGGATCTCGTACTCCGTCAACTCGTGATGCAGTGCGAAGCAAAAGCAAGCAAGAGCAATCTAGCCAAAAAAGAAAAAAAAAATCACCAACAGACTCTTTCTAACGTGGCCATAACAAAGCGCGTACGTGACGTGTGTACCCGCTGCTGCATACAAACTTACAGACACACATACACACATGCTCACACATACACACACATACAAACAGACACACAAACACGCACGGTTCAGTGATACTACAAAAAGAGGAAGAAAATGATTGTGTGCGTGAATGAATGCGTGCGTGCGTGCGTGCGTGCGCATGCGGAAGAAACTGTGATTGACGAAAAATAGCCAAGAAAAAGTGATGCTGCTCTCTACGCACCTCCTCCTCCTCCTCCTGCTCCCACTTCCCCACCACCTTCTCCTCCGCCTCCCCCTCCAGTCCCCCCTTCCTCCCCCCCCCCTCCCTCAGGGCTGTAGTTGAAAAAATCGTCCCTCAGTATTGACTCGACTTCATTTTTTTTTTGTGACGTCATAAGGTGGACAAAATTCCTTGATCGTCACGTCAGTGCCCAAGAAGACCTTGCTGGTGGTGTCTGAATTGGACGAAAGAAACCGCAGTCACTCGGGGGAGAAGATCAAAGGTACGTAATACCTTTAGTAGCGAACGGTGTTGTATACATTGATCACACGCTTGGCTGACACCGCGCAGGCCGATCAAGGTCACGTACGCATTTCATGCGTACGTGTGTTTATTTCCCTTTTAAATGGTCCGCGGAGGAGGGAATGTGAATTCACTGACTGGGCAAAGAAGCCACACAGACAAAGAGGCAGCGCCAACGTTGACCACGGGGCAATCGACACAAGGTCGTTCAGCCCCCGTCCAGCCAATCCAACTTTCCAAGGACGTGAACGGACAGAGACATCTTTGGCCACCGACAGAGTTCGTCTTGTCACCTTGAATGCGTGATGATGGAAAAAGGACGAAATTCAGAGCAGAAATAAGTGAATCACGCAGGCAAAACAGGAAGCTTTTTTATCTTTTTTTGAGATAAAACAAGGAAGAGATCGCGGATGCCCTCTCAAGTAGAAAATAACCACGTGTAGACAGCAATTAAGTCCCCTAGGACAGTTTTTTTTTCCTCTTTACGCACGTGAGCTGACAGACTTTTTTTTCGTATGAAAAGGAGGAAACTTGGTAAAGATGTCGAACAAATGTCACAGTCCAAACATGCTGGTCTCAATGAAGGTTGTGTTGGCTCTTCTGTCTCTGTGCGGAAGGCACACGACAACACACGAACCACGTGAATTTATACCCCAAGTGAATCCAACCTTAACGAGACCAACTTATGAAAAAAAAAATTAAAACACGAGCACAGTTAAACGATATCGAGAGCTGCTATTTCGTGCGTGAGATCTTTTCCTGCGCGTGTTGAGGTCAATCGACATCAACGCGCGGAAAACGTTTTTCGTGCAAATATGCAGAAATGACGCGTTTTCGTCGTGCAGGCGGTTTAAGGTCCTTTTTTCGCCCTATCTCCTGGCAACTCCGGAAGTGTCACCAAGTGGGAAATTTCTTTGCAGTGTGACTCACTTGGAGGCGTTAAACAGGAAGTGGCAGGGGAAAAATTCCCTGGAAAAAGATCTTCGTTGTTGACGCGCGCGAGCTCGCAGACGCACACCAGTTTTAGATAGAACTCAAGGTCAAGGTCGACTCACTTGTGGAGGGAAACAAGAGAGGCGCAGAATTACGCCATTTTTTTTTTACTGATTCTTCATCGTCGCCAATAGTGAATAACAATTATGGCATGATCAAGTGCGACAACGTTGGAAGTGCTGAAGGCTCTCGGCCAGCAAAAGATTGGCGCTCATCAATCGAATGCACCCAAACCCATTTTCTTCTCCTTTCATTTTTGGAGGCCAAGGCCGAAGCTAAAGGCGGAAGAAAAAGTCACGCCAGAGGAAGAGGATGACATTGGAGCCTCAAGGGGCTGTTTGGACAATGCCCAGATCGACACTCATCACCTCAAGCTGTTGTCGGGAGGGGGAAAAGAGAGTCGACAACATCTGTGTCTGGTCGAGGTCAGTGCAGAAGATCAGGTGAAGCTAAAGCTGTGGACGCCTCATACAGTCGGTGTTCTTGTGGCCGCCACCCTGTATTTATAAGTGGCCCATTGTGGTTCTTGGCTTTTTATGAGAGGCTTCTCCAAAGATAAGAGGGGATATTTTGAGACTGCTGCAACTGTCCGACAACAGCACCTCCATCCACATGGTGTAGATTCTACGTAGCCTGTTCAACGTTCAGCAATGACAATGACTCAAATCTCACAGCGGCTTCAACCGTTCGAAGCACGTCTAACTTGAACGCCGTCAGCCTCATGCCTTAATCTCCCTGCGCCGTACAGTGCGTCGAAGTCACCGAGCGAAAAGAACTTGTGGAAGAAGCGCTGGAAGCAAAAGCGTTGGGCATTCCTGACAAGGTTGGCACACACTGCGTGACTCGTAATAATCACCCTTCTGCTGAGCGACCAAGGAGCAGCAGCAGCAGCAGCAGCAGTCGAATCCTTGGCGAAAACTCTTTCTTGCTCGCTCACTTCGTCACCTTGGGCGTCGGATCCATAAATGCTGAACACGTAAAAAGAGGTCAACGTTCCCCTCCTCCCCATCAGTGGAATCTTGGCCGGAGGCATCGTCCAGGACCTGTTGTGCGGGTCGTCCATCAAAAAAAGGCATCTTCGTTACGTACTTGACTTCCTTTCTTCAAGGCCAACTGGGGCCGAGCAAGAGGACGAACGAAGCAAGTTCAAGGCCAAGTTTAAGGTCGAGTTTCTCCTCCTCCTCCGATAAAAAGATTTGAGCATCCCAAGGTCGATCCCAGCTCTGGCTGACGCCCTCGAGGGTGCAGGAAGTGCAGTGGTGGCTAAGCCGCAAGCCTGCCCTCCAGCCTGCATGTGTACATATGTGTATAGTTCCAACACGTCCCATACGGTATGATTTTTCTTCTTTCTTTCAGTGTTGGACACCAAAAGCGTCGCCATCGTCAAGAACTGCGTGATTGTTACCCTGTCTGACGGATCCACACGTGCAATGTTTAACGTCCGGTATGCATCGCAACATCTTGGCTGGCTTCATAGTATACTATTATTCTTATATTGACGTTTGATACCATCTCATGCAATCAAACTATTGTGGGATTCAGAGGCATTATTCATTCAGACTGTTTTCATAGTTCGTTATACCTACTAGTATATGTGAGTGTATTATAGTGTTTGTTCTCGTAGCACGTGTCTATCTCGAAGCCCTAAGTAACGTAAATTATGTTCAGTTGACAACGCACAAGTTGAAATAGAAGAAATCGTGTGATTCCCGCAATCATCACTTCTAAAATAGAAAAGGCGCGCTCTTAGTTCTGGTTGGCATGAAGTCTCTCGTAGACTCTTTGCCTATGCTCCTTGTCCAAGACCGGGGCCAGCAGGCGCTCCATCCTGGCCTGGTCGGCCCTCTTCTCGGCCACGTTGCTCTTCCTCGCAGCTCGAAGAGCTTCTGACAACAAAGGATCCTCGCTGATAAAGTCCCAGTGCTTCGAGTCAGTGAACTGCACGACACTCACGCGAGGAATGGGGCTGCCGACGTCACTGCTATGGCTCCGGTAGAAGTTGTTCCACCGTACGTTGGCCTCCTTGAGGTTGGCGGCGGCTGCCTCGTCCCTCTTCTTGGCCGAGGACGGAAATTGCTCTAGCCCAGGTTGGGCAGAGGAAAAGAAGTAACAGTCGTCGTCGTCACTTCCGGCCCTCTCTTCCTGGCGGTCAACGGGGTGTTGGGACTTCTTCTTTGAGCTGCTGGAACCCAGCTGCAACGGACAGACGAGGCCGCAGTTCTGGAAATAACTCAGATTAGTGCACTACACGTAGATAACAATAAATCTGATCGTTCCTACCTGCAGTTCGAGAGGAATATCGACAAGAGTAGCTCTGCCGGGATCACAGTCGTAATCCCAATCTTCCTCGTCAGAGCTGCAGCAGCTGCTGCTGCTGCTGTCGTCGTCGTCGTCGTCGTCGTCCTTCTCCTCGTCGTCGTCCTCGTCCCCGTCGTCGTCGTCCTCCTCTGAGTCTGTAGGGGCGTACAAAGAAGGTTGCAAGGCCTTCTTGTTCAAACTTTTGCTTCTGCGTCTTTCGGTCTCCCCCATTCGGTCGTGGTCGCCTTCGTCTTCATGAGAGGAGGCGAACTCGATGTAGGAGTCGTCCGACGAGCAGGAACTCAGAGAACGGAGTCTCTTGACCGGGCTGAAATACAGGAACATGATGGAGCCATGACTACGAGAGTTTTTCAGAGAAGTTCGCTCACCTGATTGTGCCCACATTGCTAACACTTTCTGACACTGCAACTTCAGAATCTGATGGAGACACAGCTGGAAGGCACTTTGACAGGGAATCAGGCGATCCATTAGCGCTTCCTACAGCCGCCTCTGGGGAGGACTTCTGCTCTGCGATCACATTTTCCTCACTTGATTCCGTGACGCTGTCATGACACGGTGATGCTGACAAACTGGCGGCCTGAGCGCTGACTTCAGTGGAATCTGTACGCTGCACTGTTGGAGCAGCATTACTCTGACTGGTCGCTGGCGCTGAGAAGGCGGGGGCGACCTTTGTTGCGGGCTTAAACTCCTTGGCGTAGGGATTCAGCGGCGTGAAAGACCTGGCGTTGGGGTTCAGATTCGATATTGCCCTGGACGTGAAAGAGCCGATGACTCCGTCCACGAAGCCGCAGACGGCGGCTGCCGACATTTCTTCTGGCAAACTCTGATGCAAGACCAACCCTGCCGAGGCAATAGGGGCCCCCAAATACTGCTCCGGTAGCGGAGGAGGCGGGTGGCTGAACCCCGCAGGAAAGAAGTCACAGTGCGATTGGGTTTCGCCCAAGTCCTTGTACCAGAACTCGCGCGCCACGGCCGGATTACAGCACAAGCCAGCGGCCGCTGCTTCAGGATGACAGTTAGGATATGAAGACTGCGAAGAGGAATAGGAACCGAACCACTTGGACTCCGTCTTGGTGGGGCCAAAAGGCAGGCGAGACTCTGGAGCTGAAGCTTCCGGGGTGGTGGCGCACTCGCCGTCCAAGGAGTTTAGCCTGACGAAACCCGTCTGACTCTTTCTCATTTCGGATCCGGAGAGGCGTGGGAGTTGGTTTGGGCGCTTCTCGCAGACGAAGAGCCTGAAAGACAGAACAATTAGAAGTCTCGGTCATTCGGTCCTTGCTGTATTGCGTACTGCGGTGCTAGATCCTAGGCAGGATTCACTCACCAAAGACAAGCGGTGTCAGTGAACAGTACAAGCCCCAAGCACTGATTTGGTCTGTATTATGAGTTCTATACTTTTATCCCACACAAAAAAGAAAATTTTGGCCCCGCGTTAGGTCAGGTCCAGGCTTAGCTTGCGGTTTCACAGAATAATTTGAAGGGGGGAAAAATATTTATCGTCACTGACCTCTTTCCCTGGTTCTTGTTGCTGTTCTTGCTCGTGTTGCCGAAGGAAGACCCGGACAAGCTCTTGGTGCCTTGGTGGCTCATCACGGTCTGGTGTCCGCCAAACGCCGCCAACACAGCGTCCATGGTTAAACCTGTCTCTGCTGGCGTCACCTGCTGTGTCGTGGGGTACATGTGGTGGTTCTTGTAGCTTTGTAAAGTCCGGATGGGCACGACTCCGGGACGTCTCCGGGGGGCCACGGGGTCAGTCTTAAGCATTCGCGGTTTGAGGCTGTTCTGTCGTAGTTGCTCTGTTGCCGGGCGTCGTCGGGGACTCCATTGATGGGTTGTTCTCCTCCAGGATGCATGTTGGCTCTCTTAACTGATCAAGTCCATCTCGTTGTTCAGCCTGCTCATATTCTTTCTCATGCTGTTCAGTGGAAACTGAGCAGTCCTCGTGCGTGAATCAGCCAGGGTCTGCCCGCCTTGGCAGCCGCCACATCCAGCCGCTCCGGCCTCCTGACTGGCACCTGGCACCTTCTTTCGTACGCATTTTCTCTCATCTCGCCCCTCTCAGCCCTGCTTGGGCAGTGCCTGCCGTTGCAGCCGCCCCCGCCATCGTCGTCGCAACGGTGCTGTTCTCCGGTGGCAGTGACGTCATCATGACCATGAAGCACAACATGCATTCATGACAAAATAGGGCCGTCAGATGATGCCACATGGGTCATAGGGATCACAAGGATCACTGATCAGGGCAACGTTCAAGTTACTGATGGAAATACTCAGAAAAGTTGCTGTTGACCGGGCGAATTCGGGCAGCCCTCCAGAAGCTTCTGGCGAACAACGCGCGTAGGAATCTCGAGGTGGACTACTTTCAGTCATCAGATTGCATCAGCCATGGAGAACAGGCCTAAGGGGGCTTCTAATCATCACCAAGGAGACGATGACTTTGGTCGGAGTAATAACCAGAGGTACCCGGGGAAGCCGAAGGACCCGGACAAATGTTGAAAGTCCTTAAAACACTTAGTCGTCTGTGACGATGTGAAAGCTATGCTGTTTCATGCTGACCTTGTCGTAGACATCTGCACAGAATTCTTCATCTACTTTAGCGTTCTCTGTCGGCTTGTTCGCTGCTCGCGTGCCTCAAGCTACTTTTGTTTCTCGCTGCCAATTCCACTGGGAGCCTTTGCAAAACTCCTGATAGTTGTTCAACTTCCACCTCGTCCGCTTGAGACCTCAACAGAAGGACAAAGAACAGTATTTGAAGCAACCCCGAGTGCGCAGAATTCGCCAGTGATTCGCCAAATCAGCTGACACCAAGGTCTAGCTCAACTTGATAACAACAACAACAACCATCAACTTGGACCTGCCCAAGTTGTGCTCAGGAATCGCGATGACTCGAGCTTGAAGGACTTCCTTCAAGAATCCGTGGACAAGGAGGACTTTGCGGATCCCTGCTGCATTTGCAACGCTTTTTTCATTGACTCGCGGCCGGTCGCTCCCTTACTTTTAGTTCATCTTGATCTCCTCAACATGGGCAAGGTCAGTGTGAAGAAGCACCTGCCTCCAATGTGCTCTATGAGTACGCAGGATGTCGTCATTTCAGCGAGCTCCTTGGGCACGCTGAGCTTTCAAATACATTAAACTCTTTAGTCCTGAAATGAGGAAGATTCTTTTAGTTGATTTAGTTAAGCTGGGCCCAGTAATATTGCTCTTGACGGCTTGTCTACGTTTCTAGCAGAAGAACCGTCTATATGCAGAAGAGGACATCTCTAAGTTGCGAGTCCTCAGCTCGGACACGTCTCCCATGAAGAAGTATGCAATGTCGGTAGCCGCAGCCTCCGTCGCAGAGTCCGTCACGTATCCGCTGGACCTGACCAAGACCAGGTGCATTCGTATGTCTCATTTGTAGCCATTGATGACATTACCTAACCATCTCATTTGTGACAGACTTCAGCTCCAGGGCGAGATTGCGGCCGGCGACCGCTCCAAGAGGTACCGAGGCATGACCAAGACCGCCATGGGCATCGCTAAAGAAGAAGTCAGTAGCTTTTATCAAGATTGAGGCCACAAGAATGTCTTATCGCACGAGTTCATTACAGGGTGTCATGATGCTTTGGCGCGGAATGTTGCCAGCGATTTTGCGTCACGCTGTTTACACTGGCACCAGGATGACCGCTTACGAGGAGATCCGGTCTTCGCTCACCAAGGAGAACAAGGATGGATTCCCTATTTGGAAGAAGGTGGAGGCAAGCACGACCTCATTCCAGCTGCGGCAAAAGCGTTTTCTTTTTCTTCACAGGTCCTCACAGGGATGAGTGCCGGTGGTTTTGGTCAATTCGTGGCTTCACCCACTGATTTGGTCAAGACTCAAATCCAAATGGAGGGGAAGAGACGACTCCAGGGAAAGTCACCCAGAGTACACGGAATGGTTGATGCATTCCGGTAGGAACTACATAAGAGCAGTGTTTTGTTTGTTTGTTAAAGGGGCTCATACTAGCCAATTGAAGTGTCTAGCATGAAGAGAGTAACCCTTGTTCAGGGTTTTTTCCCTATACCCCGCCGTAGCAAACATCTAGGCGCTTAGTAGCCGTACTGCCAAGCGTGGCGGGCCACCAGTGTGCTTATCTCACATCTGCCCTCCATTCCATGGCCCTACCTATGCGACCCCGAAGGAGTCTGGTGAGGCCTTTTAGGTCCGGAGGTTGGCTCCTAAGCTCGAGCACATGTAAAGCTCCCATACGCTCGACGGCGAGTGCCGGGCACTCACACGCAAGATGAATGAATTCCTCACGTCCCTCCCCACAAAATCTACATCTATCAGTTGTGAGGTTGTATACCTTGGACCTGTGATAGTTCAGGTAGTTGTGGCCTGTAATGGCTTGAAGTACTAGGTTCAACTCCTCCCTGTTCAGGAGGTAAATTTACTTGCCGATGGAGCCCGGGCTTTCAACCCAGAACAGTGTTATTAAAATGAATCCATGCTTACTTTTGCCCGGATATTGCAGAAAGCCCGGTATTGCTTCACTTGTGCTTCACCCGTAATGCATACCGTGCTGTGCAATAACTTAGCAGATGAAGCCGAAACAGTGGTGAGCAAGCTACCAATGATGCAATCCATTACCAAACTGGATATAAGAGTTTGTAAGTAACGACTACAGTGGTATTAAGATGTTCAAAGTACGACTGCAGTGTTGCTCGCGTATCAAATTCATCCATGTTTCTGTCATAGACTTATAACGATTGAGCTCGTACATACAGACTCGATGACAGAACTGATTGCAAATTGCATCATGGGCAGCTTGTGCATTACTAATTCATGGAGCTAATCAATTAAGTTTTTGGATTTGTCTGCTCCACGTCTTGGATGCACCATGTATGTTTTATGAGTGCAGTGCAGGAAAAACCAGACCAGGCTTTCCTACAGTGTCAGTAACATCTATCCCAAGCCATTGATGCAAGTCAGTCCGGACGTACGTCGATAATCCTGCATTATGTCGTCTTGCTATGTTTGCAGCAAGATAATCTCCGAGGCCGGATTATTCGGCCTTTGGCGAGGCTGCTGGCCCAACGTGCAGCGTGCGGCTCTAGTGAATCTCGGCGACCTCGCAACCTATGATTTTATCAAGGAAAAGATCCTCAGCATGACCACTCTGAAGGATAATCACGTCACTCACATGCTGGCTTCGGCATGCGCGGGGTAACAAAATTGATCGAGATGTGACCTTCTCAATGCATGACTCAAGTTTGTGCAGACTCGTGGGAGCCATCATGGGTACTCCCGCCGATGTGGTGAAGGCAAGGATCATGAACCAGCCGACTGACAAGTTCGGAAGAGGTGAGTCAACCGTTGTTTTTATCGTAATGAGCAACTGCTGAGCAACACGATATTAATTGCAGGTCTCCTTTACAAGAATTCTCTGGACTGCTTGCTGCAAAGCATTCGACTTGAAGGGTTCCAAGGACTGTACAAAGGGTTCGTTCCCTGCTGGTTGCGAATGGCGCCTTGGTCACTCACGTTCTGGATCTCATTCGAGCAGATCAGGAAAGTTTGCGGAGCCAAATCCTGGGGAGCTCCCAGCTAACGAAGAATGTTTCATTGATTCAGTCGAGAGTATGCAAGGGACAGCTTAAGCAGGATTTTATGCATGTGACACCAGAGAAATTACTTACTGGCAAGACCAGACTTCCAAGAAGGCTGTGCAGTCAATGATACGAGTATACGCCCAATCAGGCATTCTACGCCTCAAGTATGGAAATACACACAATTTGAAGAACTGCCTGTGAGTGTGTATCCAAGAACTAAATGTAGACAACAGTGTTACAGTGAAAGCTACCTTCAGATTCTTCAGAAAGGAAGAAAAAGGCTATGCATTGCACCGCAGTGGACCCCGATTATATAAATAAATTCAGCCATTTTTGGTACCGAACTGGAATATTCCTGTACAGCTACGTTGAAACAAATTTCATATCGTTAGGGATTACTCGTTAAATCACTCACACTTTCCTAACAATTCTAACCTCATTCGTGTTTAAAACAGGTGAATTCGGTGTCTCCACACTGTACATAGTCGAGCTGATTCTTACAATCTGTTTATGATGTTCTTAACTGAAGTAAAATTTATAGATTTACCAACTGGAGATTCGGGTGCACAAATGTTGATGGCATATAAGATTGTGACTGACATCGTCATGACCGTAACTTGCATCCACTGTACTACATTGCTAAGAGCAAAGGCGACTTTGCAACCTGGTGCTTTGCTTTCCTCAGCACCTGCAATCATCCACCTATGCTGTGAGCAGCGCCCAGTCTGGCTGCTTTCTCTTTCAACCTGCTGCGAAAGCTTAACCGTGCAGCCTCCGATGAGCAAGCTGCGCGATCTGTAAATGCTACCATTCTATCGCGGAGGCCAAGATGGATATGGTAGCTGGTGCTGGCGGCATCTTCGGCCAATTGGCCGTAGGGCTGGCGGGTGGGCTGGTGCCAGACTTGTCGGCCACGCAGCTCTTGCCGAACAGGATGATGATGGCCAAGCAGGCGCCAAAGCCGACTGTTGACTCACTGCCAGATAAGGTACGAAAAATGTTCAAAGGTCTGTCAGTCATTGCGACATTTGTGGATGTGCGTCAGGTGCTTCTCCGCATCTTCACGTACCTAAGTCATCGTGAGATCTTGTCCAATGCGCTGGTCTGCAAGAAGTGGCACATGATATCTCAAGACCCTCGTCTCTGGATGGCGGTGTCTCTGCGCCCAGAAATCTCTGGATTGCACGTGGACAGACCCGACGTCCTGCTCAAACTGATTCCCTCAAAGTTCAAGGAGCTGAGGTACTTGGAGATCACCACAGAACTTATTACACCGCAGGTAACCTGAGTGGAGACAGTGTCGGACCACTGAATATCCATCTTCTCTTCCTCTCTCTCCAGGTCCTCCAAGACTTGGCCAAGAAATGTCCCAACCTGAGCCACCTGTATCTGGACTTTGCGCAAGCATCGCAGCTCCATGACTTCACAGATCTTGGTGCTTTCCCAACCAAACTCAAGTTCATCTGTCTGTGCCTCTCGGACGTCATTTTCTTGGACAACTTTATGAAGAGAATCTACAGGTGCAACACTGATATCTTTGGCAGTGAGACACACAATTACGAGTTGTTGGTTTAGTTTCATCAATGGGGTCGAGCTCCTCCATGTGGTTGGTACCTATGAACGAGGAGAAGAGGAAGAGGGCGAGGTGTATGAGGTATGGGGAACAGTGGCAATGTGAGGAAAGGTCATGATCAGGGTCACCTTGCAGGTCATCAATATCAAGACCCTGAAGCAGGCGACACCGAACCTGAGGATCATCAATCTTTACGGGATCTCCTTCCTCGACGATTCTCACATCGAGGCTTTCAGCTCCAACTGCATCCAGCTGCAGGTGAGTAGATTTGACAGTGTGGACGACTCTGTTGAAAACGACTATCCACACAGGTTTTATGCGTCAATTTCTGCTCTCGCGTGCGAGGCTCCAGCCTCAAGATCCTGCTCCAACGGTGCCGCAATCTCAAGTGTCTTTTGATGCAGCAGACCAACCTGGATAGCGACAACGTCATGGCTGCAGAGTGGGACAAGGCCGAGCAGCTGCAAGTATGCATATTTGTATGCCAGTTTCTTTGTTTTCTTCAAAACTTTCCACCAGGAGCTGGATATCACCGCTACTGATCTGAGCAAGGAGTGTCTATTGGACTTCCTTCCACGCATCCCGAGAATCCGGTGGTTGTCTGCAGGGCAACTAGATGGAATGACAGATTCTGTTCTCAAGGTTTTCACAGTTCAAGTATAGCCTAAGGATTTTCTTTAACGATCTTTCATAACTCTTAGCACTGGATGGATCACGCCAACTTGAAGGAGTTGAGGGCTGTGGATCTGGACAGCTCTGACAACCTCACTGAGGACACGCTTGGAAAGTTTATCAACTCATATGGACCTCAGCTTAAAGGTACCAGAGTGAATTTCACATGATTGCTCACAATGCCTGAGGGGGTCCGTTACGCAGGCCTTGTCTTGTCGGGCATGAACCACGTGACCGACAGCTTGTGGAACACTATGCTTCCCCGCCTGCAAGGGTCTCGCATCCTGGTTATGGGGTCTCCGGAGAAGATGGCGGTCAAGATCCACATCGATCACCTGATTGACTCGGTGGCCAGACACTGCGCAGCATTGGAAAGAATTGAATTCAGATGGGATAACGACACCCTCAGGTAAGGACCACACCAACAAGCACAGGTATGCGAACTTGAGCCCGGTCGTGCTCTCCAAGGCGGCTGACTTTTCGCTGTGCGAGTACTTGGGTGTGGGATGAGGCCAACTTCGGCATGGCGTCAGTTGGTGGAGAGTGTCAAACCTCCGCCATGTCGTCAATTCAAACAATAAAGCTTGTATTTGGCAACTCCTGCCCTTGGCGGCCGTGGAAGGAGGGATGGTAACCCCTTAAAGTGCACACCGCGCGTTATTGCTGAACAGTGCTGTAGAGATCAATTGAGCACATTCTGCGCTTCATATTTTCAAGTGAACTCATGCAGAACTCATGGAAGTCTTGATTTGTTACTTCATTTGTGTAGTACATCGATTGGGCTGGGCTTGAGACCTCCAGGCTCGATGCATCTCTGATACAAGTTGCAGACGGTGTCTACAATGTACTTCATAACACTATCAAAGAAAAAGAACAAGATCTTAATAAAGTGTCACAAAACATAACGAGGCACAAACAAAACATTATGAAATGTCACACAAAAAAAGAAATTCGTGTAAAGGGTCCCATAGGGTGTCTGCTTAGCCCATGCTGAGAAAGTTCTGAACTTTCTGGCCTTTGAAAAGGCTGTAAGGTCTTGTGGACAACATTTTGCAATGAGTTGTTCAACAACAGGTCGACTTTGACGACAGGCGTTTATGGGCCTGACGACGTCACGCACACTAAGCACTTGTCCACCTTACCCACCCCGTCGTTGTCCCGTAGAACTCGCGGGGGAGATGTGATACATCTCCCCCGTATGTATTTACACCTACCAATGGTCCGTGTCAGTGGGGACAGATGCGCGTCCCTCAACTCACCAAGTGCTCATGTGTATCGTACATAGCTTCAAAACATTCTTCTCTTGAACAGGTTCTCCGACAAGAACCAGAAGGCCATCGACCTGCTGCGCACCCGCTGCCTCAAGCTGAAGAGCCTGGTGCTGAGCGACGGGAGGCTCTACGAGATCATGCGAGGAAACTTTGAGCGCGCGGACCGGAAGTCCGTGATCAGGACGACGATCAACTGCAGGGTGACCCTGCACTATCTCCTGGAGCACTACGAGGAGATGCTTTTCACCTGAGCGCCCACTTCCACCGGGCTCCCTTTACTACTTACCAGACCCACGCGTGTTGTTGTTCAAACTTCCATCCCTTCTTCAGGTTTCATCGACAACGAATTTCAGTAAAATTATGAGCACCTGAGCTCAAAAAATTCGCTCGTCAATCAAACCCGAATGTGATGGTGATTTCATGGTCTTCTTCTTCTCGACGTTCGACGTCTTCTCCCTCCTGAGGCTCTTCACACTTGAGCTGTTGTCAAGAAAGTCGACGAGAAGAAAGAGAGCGAGCGGTGGATTTTGGTGCCACACGAGACGTGCACCCGAGAGGAGAGAGAGACACACACACAGACACTTGGAATCATTGGGCATAGCTGGCAAAGAGAAGGGAAGTCCAGATCTCTGGTACTCATTGCGCAGTTTGGCGGAGGATTTCAAGTGTTGCCATTGACAGGGAAAACCTTCATTGTTTGTTACTTCTGGTCTCATTTCCGTGCCGATTCCTGTGCACAATTTGATGCGGTAAAGCAGATCAGTTATGGGCTCCAAGATGCAGAAATTACAGTGGCGAAAAACAAAAAATTGCATCTCGTGGTCGAGGGGCCAAACCCAAACACGTGCAAATTTACATCCTGTTTGTCCTTCAGGAGAGTGTCAAAAAGGTCGCTCAAAATCTGGCCAAAAAGAGGTCAACTATATGAGCATGCTCAATGTGCCCATCCCATACTATAACTGTTCACGGACTAAGGAGGCCAGAAACCACACACTCATCATGGTTTTAAGAGGCACCTTTATGTGATCTCACACAAGTCCCATGCATGCAGCCTTTTTTTCTCACTTCCCCACCTACGAAAGAGCTTTTTGGACTGGAAAAGTACGGGGAAAATGTCTTAGTGTTGCTGTCTTTAATGATCCCCCCCCAACAATCGAGCTCATTTTCTCTCTCGTGCC
>JAAUXU010004974.1_pt1 | contig 18029 bp, 18 predicted proteins | sample 7278151 | NCBI WGS metagenome assembly JAAUXU01 (sample SAMN14350113, study PRJNA611818) | marine sediment metagenome | isolation source: surface marine sediment (1.8m) | place: French Polynesia: Moorea | collected 2018-08 | reverse complement strand
GAGCAAAGCTGAGCAAAGCTGAGCAAAGCTGAGCAAAGCTGAGCAAAGCTGAGCAAAGCTGAGCAAAGCTGAGCAAAGCTGAGCAAAGCTGAGCAAAGCTGAGCAATGCTGAGCAGAGTTTTGCAAATCCGAGCTGAACAAAGCCGCTTGAAAACAAATGTGTTTGTGCTGAAGAAAATGAGGCAAGAAGGAAAAAATGGAAAGAAAGATTCCTTTGTGGGCTCCATCTAAAACAAACAATTCCTTCCGCCCGAAAAGGAAAAGATGCTTCGGAAGCGGAAGAGGGATTAGATCATGATGTAAACTCTGCTTTGTTTATGCTTGTGAGGAGTCCTGGGAATTTTGGGAGAAGATTTTTCTTTAGCCATTCAGGTGACGAAGATTACTTTTTTGCCTGCTTTTTTCATCTTTCGTCGAAATCTCGTCAATTTCTCTCTCGATTTTTCAACATCCGTCGGCGTGAGATTTCCGAAAAGAAGGCATCTTCAGCTCTGCAACCAATAAGTTTGGGCTTGCACCCAAAATTCCGATGTCTCCTCATGAGTCTCCCGCCCATTTTCGTCGCATGTCGTTTGTCAGACACTGTTTGGGGGGTGAGGGAAAAAGTCATTTCCTGTCTTAATTGCTGCGGACGTGAAATTGGAGAGAGAAGAATCAAATTCTCAGTTAGGTTCCCAGTTATAGTTTTTGGGCTCCTGGAAAACCTGTCCTCTTTTTTTTTTTTTTAAGTTGTCTAAGCAAAGTTTCCAGATTTTCTTCCTGTTTGAAAGTAAAGAGTGTTTGTTATGACAAATCTTCGCCTGAAGTGTTTTTGTGCCTCATGAGGCTTGAGCAGGTGAAGAAAAAAGAGACGAGTTTGCCTGATAAAAATGGGGAAGAGCGAAATGTCTCTCTCAAGTCTCTCGGAAAAGGAGAAGAAATAACGACTTCCTCCTTCTTCTAATTAGCTTAGAAGACTCCTTCAGCGATTTTTAGGTGTGCGAAAACCTTGAAACAAAAGTCCTGCAAAAGCGCATGCAAATTTTTGGCACAGGATTTTTCGGCATCCGCCAAATGGGCTAGACGAGTGGAAGGGGGGAGGGGAAATAAATCAGCCAGAGAAAAAAGTGAACAATTTATGCTCTTTTCTGACTCTGTTCAGTCTTGTGTGGGTGAACGAGGATGAAAATTTTACGGGCAATTTTCTCATTAGTTCATCTAAGAGATGCTTCTTCTGAAAGGCTTCGACTTCCAAATGTACTTTTGTCTGAAAATAGCAACAGCCAAAGAGGAAGTAAGAAAAAGTGGGCAAAAGTGGCGTTTATTCCTGACGACCGCTAATGACTCCATCCTTGGCAGGCGTGACTTTCTCTCCAGGATGTGGAAACACTTTTTTTTTCTCTCTCCGTCTGCAATTAAGTCTCTCACGCAAATGCTGTAAACTGATTTCGAACTTCCTCCTCCCTCCAGACATCGCCATGGACTGGTCGGACCACGCCATGTGGTGGCCGGAGAAGAACGTCTGGCTGGACAAGACGCGCTGGACACTCGACCAGTACAACATCACGGCCGACGCAGTCATCCACTTCACCCCGATGCACAAGACGCTCCGCATCCAGCTGCCGGATCTGAGATACATCGACTGCAACGTCGACTTCTCCATCCAGACCTTCTCAGCTGTGATCAACCTCTGCTCGGAACTGGGTGAGACTTTTAGGAGGGGGGAGGGGGCGAGGAGGGCGTGCGCAGAATGAGCCGCAAAAAGCCGGACCCAATGATGGGCGGGTTGGATGAGGGGAAGCAGATCATGATTTGCCTCGTGCAAAAAGACCCAAATTGGCGGGACTTTTCTGCTGAAGCCCACGCAAAAAGTAACTGGAAAAATCTTGACCTTTTTATAAACTAAAAGCATCATTAAAGGAAACGCCCCAGACATTTTTGCACTAATCATTCTTCCACGCACTGCGGGGATTTTGCAGCGAAATTTGCATCTGGGTGAGCCCATAATTTCTCAGCCAGCGTGCAAAAGTTTTCTCGTGCAAAATCGCGTCCGTTGCAAAGTCCATTTTTCATCGAGGCAGGAGAAGGAAGAAAAAAATTCGTTTCCTACGATTAATTATCGAGAGCTCCAACAATTAATGAAGGAGCGAAGGAGGGGAGGGGAGTGGGAGGGGTCCCTTTTTTTGACCCACACGGTATGGAATTCTTTTTGTACCGCTTTGTTTTCGCAGAAATTCGCCACCCCGAGGAATTGTCCCTGTGCAAACCCGTCGAGGATCACCACCTCAGGTTCAACTATGGAGATCTCAAGCGCAGGATGATGCACGAAGAGGGGAAACAGAGAAACAGGTGAATGGAAAGGGGTTGAAAGGGTGAAAAAAACGGGTCTTTAGCAGACACTACAATGAGTGTCCGGATTTAATCGGGTTATTTTAAGACTCGTCTGTCTGTCCAACAGTCTCCAGTAACTGACTGACCTCTCCAAGTCGTCACACACTGTGCACTCCACGCTGTCCGAGAAGATTTACTACATGGGCACTTTTGTAGCATATGCAAATTTCGACCTCGATTACGGCCTCGAAATGCACATGTAAAGGCCCCCACAAAAAGTAGCTCGTAACCCCGAAGCGCGTGAACAGCAGTGCTTCCTGACCAAGTTCAGGGACCATGGGTCTAGCGGCGGGAGCACCAGCATCGTGAGAGACAGACAGACGGACGGTCAGACATACCGCTTTATGTATAATTTTATATATAAGAGAATTTGGCATGACTTACAATGACAGAAAACCAAAACCAACGTTGCAGGAGGGTCACATATCCGGCGAACAATATTCGTGCCACTTCTCTGCTGGACATGAGGCCGGACACCAACACGTACGTGGCCAACGCGCACACCCTCAACAGAAAAGCGTCGACCCCGCGCTACAACACCATGGGCGGAAGAAAGGTGTCCACGCTGAGCTGGAACAACTCCCCCGCCAAGTTCATGTCCCTGAGCAGGAATCACGGAGAGCCCAACAGGAGAAAGAGCGATCACGTCGCGCCGAACGGAAACGTACGCACCCCGAAAATGTTTGCAGCATCCATCCCTCTTTGTACCCGTTATCATCGTTTCTGTTATTACTATTATTATTATTGTACGCAAGTAGTACTACTATTTCTCCTATTTTCAGGGCACGATTCGATCTGAGAACGGTTTGTATAATGGCAACGGGATGACTCCCGGATTCGCCCAAGGCTCCGGGTCTAACTGGTCCCTGGCCATGAGCCCCCCGCCCACTGAAGAGGCAAGGTACTCGCTCGTCAGGCCGAGGAACGTCGTTGAGAGGGCCAGACTCAACGTGGCGTGAGTACTTTTTTTCCCCCCATCTCTCAATATTGTTGTCCAGAGTGCTGGAAAATGCTCCCATTTCCTCTTCAGGTGGTTAGACAGCTCCTTGTCCCTGATGGAGCAAGGGACCCGGGACTTTGACACGCTGCTGCTGAGGTTCAAGTTTCACTGCTTTTATGACCTGGACGTCAAGAGCGACCCCGTGAGGATCAACCTCATCTACGAGCAGGCAAAGTGGCAGCTTTTGAACGAGGGTATCGACTGCACTGAGGAGGAAATGATGCTATTTGCAGCATTGCAAGTATGTCCATGTGGAAGAAGCTCTTGTTACTTAGTATATAGTCGGAGTCAAAAAAAAAGGCAACAGCCACAAACCCAAGTCATGAGACACTTGAGACATGCCTGAATCTCCTCTCTCTACAGCTGCAAGTCGGACTACAAGCAAACGTGCCACAACCTTCCGAGGACGAGGACGCTGAAGATGACGTTGATGCAGCTCTTACGGATCTTCAGATTTCTCTGGAGGGAGGAAATGGATCGACCAATGGGATCACGGACATCGTCACTGTGCCAAGTTTGCAAGAAGACCTCAAATATTTGAGGTATAGTGTAGAATGTCGAATTCCTTAGGCCAAATTTCGTATATAACAAGGTCTGTCCAGATGAAAATGAAAATTCCCTTATTGATACGTCGGTCTTGTGACAAACTATTGACTACGACTGTCGCAAATTCTTCATCTCCCCTCCTTGCAGGCCCAGGCGTTTCACGTTGAAGGCGTACAAGCAAGCGTTCTTCGTCCTCCGCGACCTCCAGCTGACGGCGTTTCGCTCCTCGTCTGGCCCAGAGCCGTCCGCACCAGCCTCGTTCACGGTCAATCTCAAGGGTTGCGAGGTGGCCCCAGAGGTCAACATCTCGCAGGGAAAATACGGGATCAAGCTGGCGGTGCCGTCGCAGGATGGGATGTCTGACCTCTGCCTCAAGTGCGACTCGGTGAGACAACTACAAAAAGCGAGAGAAAGAGTGAAAATCCTTTTTGGCAAGTGTTACATCGATGAAAGTCCTCATGTTAGGAGTCGCAATACGCTCGTTGGATGGCCGCATGCCGGTTGGCAGCCAAGGGAAAGACCATGGCAGACAGAGGCTACGATGCTGAGGTCAAGTCCATCCAGGCCTTCCTGTCCATGCAACACCCAGCAAGTCAACCTGTCATAAACCCAGCTACCCTGGACATCAGCGTGGAGGAGTATGTGGCCCCGAGGTTTCTAAGGAGGATGAAGTCCAAGGTACGGGATACACCTACGTCAGTGTTGCCACAGCTGCGTATGTTCAAGCTACTAACAATTTTATGATTGATACTTCTAGCTGAGACACAAGATCTTGGAAGCTCATGCCAATGTCAAAGATCTGAATCTGTTGGAGGCCAAGATGAACTTCATCAGAGCTTGGCAATCCCTACCTGACTATGGAATCTCCCTGTTTGTGGTTCGATTTCATGGTGAGAAAAAGGAAGAACTTCTTGGAGTGGCCTTCAACAGACTTATGAGGATGAATCTGCACACCGGAGATCCCATCAAGACGTGGAGGTTCAACACCATCAAGGCCTGGAACATCAACTGGGAGACCAAGCACATGATGATCCAACTTGGGGATAACAAGAAGGTCATTTTCAAGACCTTGTCTGCAGATTGCAAAGTTGTCCACGAGTTCATTGGAGGTTACATCTTCCTCTCAATGAGATCCAAAGAAGGAAGCCAAACTCTGGATGAGGAACTCTTTCACAAACTGACCGGGGGCTGGCAATAGAACATTTTTCTTACGCATGTTCAAAAGGCTCGTGATTTACAGAATTGTGCAACTTTTTATCTTCTTGAATGCATGCTTTAAAAAACCAGTCGAAATACACCCTTCTTATGTGATTTTTTTGCACCATTTATTTCACGGAGTATTCATGGTCTAAGTAGTTAATTCGCATACTTGTTGTGTCTGTGTGACAGGTGTCATGTAATGGGTACAGTGCTAAAGCGTAACAGAGTTTACGCTGTTATTCTCATAAAACGTACTCAGAAAAACGTTAACAATATTTACATGGACAGATAAGAGAAGGCAGAGTGATTAATGATACAACACATTAAGAGTTATAAGGCAGCAGCGTCATTTGCTAATCTATCAGGAAGAAGAAGAAAAATAGACATCACCCTGTAAAATTCGGGCGATCACTTTTGTCTCTCGAAATGAGGCAAATCTGGCCCAAATCTGCATCCCAGAGATGCTCGTGGCTCAGCTTCTAGCCTTAGCACTATCGTTTCAGCGTTGTGGGTCTTTGGATTTTCTCACTCAGTTGCAATTTCACAATTCTCGTTCAAGCAAATCCTTTCAAGGGTCGAAAATCCGAGGTTTTCACATATTTACACACGCAATCCGCTCACTCTCTCGAGAGGGCGCAGTCACACTATGCAGATTTTGCATGCAAAAATCACCACGAACAACAGCAGGCTTCTCAGTGAAGTGCTTCCTCCCTCATCCAGCGCAAATCCGCACACAAATCTGCAACTCACAAACTTGGATTGTTACAGTTAATATTGTTCTTTCCAAATATTTACATACATACATTGAAAAAAAAAAGACTAGTAGAGTTGGTGGTACAATGATACCAAATTAAGCATTTTCTCTGTGTTTTCTCAAAGAAATCATCACAGCGGTTCATCAGAACTCTCGATCTCTCATCTTTTCACATTCACACACCCACACACACGTACACACCCACACACACGAGCGCGAACCTGCGCTCTTGAAAGCATTCATTTTACAAAATATTGTTATCCCTCAGTGATGGCACTAGAATTCAATTCGAAGACTCTTTTGTCAAGCAGTCGTAGGAAGAGGAAAGAGGAGCTTGGGAAGTGCTTACCCAGGCACATTTTGCACACAAGTGCACATGCATGACCTTGATCGAGCTACTACTAATCGTACAGCAGTGAAAATTATGCTTGGATAAGCACACCCTATGATAAAAGGAAGAATAAGAGGGGGTGGGGGTGGGTTTGATGTTATGATACAACAATTGGGTTGCTACACAAAGTTCTGGAATGCTTTAACATAGTTATGCAGTACAATGTTATATCTCAAAAGTAGGCACTTTCTTGACAAAATGATTTCTTTTCATTCCTAACTTATTTTCTTCCTTTCTTGACGATCTTTTTCTTCTTGCATTAAGTTGTTGAGTTAGTCTTTTATTACACCCACCCTCCTGTGAGTTTGTGGAACATTTCCTCATTGAGTTGCTGGTTGGCATCCTTGCTCCTCATGGATAGGAAGATGTAGCCACCGATGAACTCGTGAACGACCTTGCAGTCCGCAGACAAGCAGTTGAAGATGACATTCTTCTCATCATCGAACTGGATCATCATGTGCTTGGTCTCCCAGTTGACATTCCAGGCCTTCATGGTGCTAAAGCGCCAAGTCTTTATGTGATCGCCGTGTGCCAGCGTCATCCTCATAATCTTGTTAGAGGTCACCCCGAGCAGCTCCTCCTTCTTCTCCCGGTGGAACTTGACCACAAAGAGAGAGACGCCATAGTCAGGCAGAGATTGCCAAGCCTTGATGAAGTTCATCTTGGCCTCCAGCAGATTCAAGTCTTTGACATTGGTATGAGCCTCTAGGATCTTCTGACGCAACTGGAATGAAAAAACACGACCAATGTAAGTTGGCAAAGTCTGAGAAAATCGTATTGGTCATGAGTGTAATTCTGTGAGGATTTAACATCTTTGTGTTTAAGCAACTAATGCAGCGCCGTTTATGTAAAGCTCTGCTTTATAGCTTCTGTCCACTGCTGTGCCCATGAGTAGCTGTAAATTAGTAAACAAAGCAACTCCGGAGGAGACGAAAAAAGTGAGTTTTTTTTCAGAGCGTTGCCAAGCAATTCACATAGCATATTAATAATGCCTGCGCTATCAGTACGGTATATTGTTACCGAACGATCAGGCAAGATAGCCGGACGACAGCCGCAGTTGTTCTGAAAACACAATTTCTCATTTTTGTTCCGAAAAGACACTCCCCCCTCTTGATTTGCAATACCTTTGACTTCATTTTCCTCAGGAACCTCGGGGCCACGTACTCCTCCACGTTGATCTCCAGGGTTGCTGGATTTATGGCAGGTTGACTTGCTGGATGCTGCATGGACAGGAAGGCCTGGATGGACTTGACCTCGGCGTCGTAGCCACTGTCGGCCATCGACTTGCCCTTGGCCGCCAGCCGGCACGCGGCCATCCAGCGAGCGTATTGGCCCTCCTGGAACAAGTTTCGTTCAATGCATTTTTGCCTTCGGACAAAAAATTAAGTTCTATGTTCTATCATCAGTGCAAAGCGTCGATGAGGACAAAACTACAGATATATCTAAAAGCGTTTTTTCATCCGAGGTCATTTCGAGGTCGCTTATGCAATCTCAAGGCCTAAAATGTCAGTTTCGAGCAGGAGGAAGAATTTGGCATATGATCACTACATAAAACTTTCAGAGTAAAGCAGACATAGTAAGATTAGGCTTTACAAAAAACAGCCAACCAAGGACATTTTCTCTTTAGTGCATCGTAAATCCTTCTTTGCGACACACAATGACAGGGCATCTACACAAAGGAAGTCATCGGAGAAAATGTGTCAAAATTGTATCAAGCTGCAATACAACAGACTATGTGGCGAAGGAATTTTAGCCGCTGACGTAATTTTGGCGCACTCACCGAGTCACACCTCAGCCACATCTCGGTCATGCCCTCGGCGCTGGGGATCTCCAGCTTGATCTGGTACTTGTGCTGCGCCAGGTTGATCTCTGGAGTGACCTCACACCCCTTGAGGCTGACGCTAATGACGGCCTCAGTGATGCCTCTGGAGGCAGATTCCGAGCTCTTGTAGGCGCTCAGGTTGAGGTCGCGACAGACGAAGAACAGTTGCTTAAAGGATTTCAGCGTAAATCGTTTCGGCCTAGGAAGAAAGTTTAAAAGCATATGGGCTATACCCATGTAAGCATTTGAACCGTACCTGAAGTATCTCAGATAGTCTGCGAGGTGAGGCACTTGTGTGATGTCACTTCCTCTGTATGCTGATCCCTCCAGAGAAATTTGCAGATCTGTCAGTGCGCTGTCGACGTCGTCATCTTCCTCATAGAGATCTTGCGGCTGAGGAACATTGGCCTGGAGACCAACTTGTAGCTGAAAGACATGCCAAAGATGAGTCACAGATGTTTCTTTTTGCTCGAAAATGGTTATCTCGGCAAGGTCGGGTGTGGCCTTTTAGGTCATTCAGTACTATGTTCCGTTCTGGACAGAGCACTGACTCTTCAGAAATCGGCGATCATTCTCGATCATGCTCAAGAGACGACGTAGTAAAATACCTGGATGCCTCGTGATTGTACCTGGAGAGCAGCGAAGAGGAGCATTTCCTCCTCAGTGCAGTCGATCTCTTGGTTGAGGATCTGCCACTTTGCCTGCTCGTAGATCATGTTGATCCTGACTGCGTCGTACTTGGTGTTGAGGTCGTAGAACGAGTAGTACTTGAAGCGCAAGCAGAGAGTGTCAAACTCGCGCACGCCCTGTTCCATGATGGACAACGAGCTGTCCAACCAACCGACGTTCATGCGAGCCCGCTCGACCAGCGTTCGGGGCTGTAGCTGGCGCTGGCGGACCCTAGGCTCCGGGGCCGGGCTGTGGACCAGGGAAAGGTCGGGCGAGTCGACACTTACGTTGTGCCCGTTTGAGTAGGGGGTGCCTCCTCCGTTACGCAAAGTGCCCTAAAAAAATGATGGATATAGGAAAGTTCTGGAACAGTGATGCAGTAAAGAATGGGCGTAGTACATTGCCACACGTGATGACACAGAACTTTCTTAGTCGTGAGATATTTTGCAAAAGCGGCTGCAAACTCACTTCCGCCGCATGGTGCAAGGATTGATCGAGCAACTCCAAAGTGAGTCAAGGCTCATTCAGTGATTGAGAGAGCGATTGGTCATTTAAGGCTCCCCCGAAGTGACGAAGCAATCACCAGAATTTGGAATTTGCTTGGCCAATCACTTGACTGACTTGGAGATCACTACCACGACCTCCAACCTTGGAAGCACTCACTGGATTGCTGTGGAACTGTCCATTCCGTCCTGCGGTCGGCGTCTTGTTGCCTCCGAGGGTCCCGTTGAGGCTCCCGTTGCTGTGGTACTGCCTGCCGCCCTTGGAGATGAATGTGTTGGTGTCGATTCGCTCGCCGGCGCTGCCGTCCTTGGTCGGCACCGGTGCGCGTTGTCGCAACAGCGTCTCCTGGTAGTTCTCCTTCAGGTGGGCCGGCTCCAGCGGCTTGCACAGGGACAGCTCCTCCGGATGCCGTATCCCGAGCTCCTTGCAGAGCGCGATGCTGGCACTAAACGTCCGGACGGAGAAGTCGACGTTGCAGTCGATGTATCTCAGGTCTGGCAGCTGGATGCGGAGCGTCTTGTGCATCGGGGTGAAGTAGATGACGGCGTCGGCCGTGATGTTGTACTGGTCTAGGGTGAAACGCGTCTTGTCCAGCCAGATGTTCTTCTCCGGCCACCACATGGCGTGGTCCGACCAGTCCATGGCGATGTCTGCAACGAGAAGAGCACATTTCAGCCACACGTGAAAAATGATCGCTGTGTGTTTATACATTAGCATTTCTCCATCCTTTCCCTTCTCAGTGGGCGGTCTCTTGAGTAAGAGGCCGTAAGAGCCATAAAAATTAATGTCTCGCAATGAGGCCAAAAGCGTTATTAAGTGAGTGTCGCAATGGAGTCAGCCAGACACATTTCGCGATCCCCTGACTGTTTTTGCACCATTTTGGGCGAATCATTCTGCATTCGCGATTTTGATCTCTGGCTACCTCTTAATTTCATCACTGGCGGGTCTGACATGTGTGTGTGTGTGTGTGTGTGTACACGCCAGCGACTCCGCCAGACGATTACCAGGTCCTCTGCGCGATCAGAGAGCGACTCTCGTGTTTAGAGAGAAATCAAGTGTTAATCATCGTGCAAAGCAAGCAATCATGTCTGGCGGAGAGAGAGAAAAGAGCTGGGCGATAAAGCGGGTCAGGTCTGCTACCACATTGGAGCTGGCCTAGGTGGGTACGTCCGTCTGTACGCACACGTAGACTCCAACTCTCTCTACTCCTTCTGCTGCAGGCAGTGCAGCGGACAAACCTCACAGACACCTTGTCCTGCCCATCACACACCCAGGTCTGAAGCTCTTAATGAGATGCATACTGTGATTAGGCCGAGGTAATGACGCAAAGAATTGGCGCCCGTCGTCTTTACCCTTCTTCTCCTCCCCTACACACAGATTCAGTCGTTGAAGTAGCAGTGGGCCCCGTGGGCCTCGTCGGGGCCTCTAGGCTGCTTTACCTTGCTTGACCAAATTGGAACAAATGTTCTCTTCAATGGCCGGCGGCAAAGAAGCGGCAGCCGCACACAAATTCTTCTTATAGTGAAGATTTCTTGCACCCATAAGAGATTTAGACCGGCCCTTTTTTTGTCGTTGCGAAACTACAAAGAAAAGCCCGTAAAGTTATGCATTCCTGACTTTGAAGGAAGAAAATGGATACGTTGAGGTGCATAAACCAAATCTTCTCTCTTTCAACCCTGCCTGTCTTTTATTACAGCATTTTAATTCCGGGTTCAAAGGAAAGAAAGTGGGTGAAGCCATGACACGGCTCAAACGGCGATGTCGAGCTTCACCCAGGAGTTCGTGGGCGCATCAGGAGGAGAAAAGAGCAGCTTTTTTTGTCGTCGTCGACTGAAGTCTGAGCCAAAATGAAATTGTGCTATTTCTTCTGACTCGCACAATGATACAGTAGAGTCATAGTCAGTGACAGCGTTGGGGAGCAGGAAAAAAAAACTGGACTGTATTCTGTGATTACGGACTAAAAAAAAAATCGCTTGCAGGGGTGACTACATTGAACGGATTTTTCTTTCATTGAGGTGTTCAAGGTGCTGATATCGAAGCTTGACTGTGCTTGATGAGAGAGCTTCTTGCCCGAATACTCTTGACGTCCCCATCTTGGCTCTTATAACGTGGCAAAGGGTAGTAGTAAAATGTGCCAAGGAGCTCAAATAGACTTTCTCCGAGCCAAAATTTGACTGAGGCCCATCTGACAGCGCGCGACAAATCGCGATTTCTTTTAAATAATGCTGTATTACAACCAACTACCCAAAGTGGGAGGGAAGGAGGGGGGGGGGGACGAGATTGCACTTACCCCTCTCCTCCTCGTCCCTGCCTCCCCCCCCCTCTCCCCAGGTTTCCGCAGTTCTCGTGGCCGCTTTTAGGTGTTTCTCTTTATAGCACTACCTAATTGGCACCTAGAAATTTTCGTCCAAAATTTTGCAAAAGGCTAGAAGGGATTTTGGGTGCCCCCCTCCTAGAAAAAAAAGAATTCCCCCCTCTTCTTTTTCGTTACATTTTCGCCCCATTCCTTTTTCTCTAAGGGTCATCGAACTTTAATTCCAGGCCAATAAACATTCTCTCCTTATGGGAAAAGATCCAGCCAAGCACGTCAGGGTCTTAAAATTAATCTCGACCATCAATAAAGTGAAGGCAAAGTAGCATTTCAATTCCTCTGTCGTCATCGACATTTTGCTCCATCTCCAACCGTGGATAAATGTGCCATTTTTGTCCACCCACGTCCTGAGGAGGCCTTCCAACTCATGGCCCGGCTGTATGAGCGGCAAAAAAAATGCCAACCTCCAGTACAAGCTGAGGGGTAACAAAAACATCGTATGGGACACATGTGAAGCCCATTCTTGTGTAGCCCAGGACGGGGAGGAAAAGAGATATTATTAATGATGTGGCAAATGGGATTTTGACATCAGATTGTTCCTCCACTGGCTGAAAAGCCAATTGTTGCCTCGGGGAGGCCAAAAAGGTCTTTTCAAAGGACTCTTGGTTAATCAGAAGCTTCATTCACTGATTCTTCACTGACGAATTCTTCGAGAGCTCCCTTTTTTTTCTCCAGAATTCTTTTTCTTTCTCAGCTTGATGACGCCATCCAAGCCCCTGAGCTCAACCCACCGCCCACATTCATCGAGATATCTGGCAAAAGCAAAACAAGCACTGGCGTCTCTCCTCTCACTCCACGGATTAGTCTTGATGAACGCGTGCGCGGAGGTGATTTTTGCAACAAAGGCTCTCAATTTTGCTCTACTTCTCTCTACCAGAAGTGAAGGACAATCGTGGTCCTTCTGTAGTGGCTTTTTTCTCTTCTCTGTAGCGAAAAAAAATGCACAAAAAGGGATCGAGGAATTGAAGGAAGATGAATATTCGATCACATTTGTTACTCTGCCTAAAATTTATTTCCGACGGAGGAGGAGAAGAAGAAAAAAAATGTCAGGGAGGATGATTGAAAACTCGTGGCCACAAAGGGTAGGTAAGACTCAGAGAGCTGCCTTCGTCTGCTTCTTTAGTGTATTATGGACTCCCCTTGCTGGCAACAGCATGCGATTCCACCATTTTTCAGTGGCCTCTGCCAACAAAATGCATGCAGGCAGGGAGTGTGGGTAGAGGTAGGGCGAGGCTTCCATCACAACGCCACCAAGAAGTGGAACAGCAGCCAGGGGGGGAGGGCAAAGAAGAGACCAATGATTATTTCTCTCTCCAAAAACGCCACTTCTTCCTTCTTCTCCAACACCTTGATCGAATGACACATGCGCGAATTGGTCCCTGGAGGGGCCCAGGGGAAGAAAGGAGGCAAAAATTATACGGAGAAGCTTGAGAAGTTATGGCGTTGGGAGAGAGGAAAACGGTGTTTCTCTCTCTCCCCCCCCCCCCAAAAAAAAACAGGAGTTTCCCCTTCGAGTATCATAGTTTCACCTCTGTGCGCTCGGTACAGAGCTGGTGTGTGTGTGCGCTCGGTACAGAGCCCGTGTGTGTGCGTGTGTGTGTGTTTGCACCGGAGGAAATGGCAATGAGAGAGGGATGTTTGCAGACTTTATTTGTCCAGGGGCAATCAATTAATTAGCTCGGAAGGGGTCGGGTCGGGGTTGCTTCGACGTGAATGCACCTCCCAATTTTAGGTAAGAACCCAGAAAATCAGCCTGCCAACTAAACAGTGGCTGAAGGGCCAAAGACTTTCCATACTTCAGTCACAAAACTAACACTTGAGGAACTTGGGCCTATTTGCACTGATGACACAAGTGGTGACAAGGAAGAAACAATATGCACCGAGCAGCAAAGCTTAAAAACAAATAAGACAGACTGAGCCAGTGAAAAAAGTTTGAAGGAAAACATTGCCAGAGGTGAGAGAAAAACACAAATGTGGCGCACTTAAAATTCCGAGGTCTGGCTGCTTCATGAATGCGCGACCGGAAATTGTAAACTGCATTTTGCGCGGAAACTCCCAGTTGACTTTCCTCTGTGTGTTGTCTCTGTCGACGGCCGACCACAGGAAGATGGCGGAGGTCAAGCCTCTAATGGCCATCAATCCGTTGGGCTTACAAGTAAATGCTTTTAGACTCTTCTTCCCCCGGATAGAAAAAAGGAGCAGCAATAACTGGGCGTGCTTCTGGCATGAAAAGGGTTGAGAGAAGGGCGTTGCTACGTGCCTTATCAGCCCAGACCCCTCTACTATGACAGGAGAGAGAGAGTAAACAGCCATGAATTTTCGGCGGCGAAATAACACGTCACTCTGTGCTGTGTAAAAAAAAAAATCGTTGTTATCGTGCAAAAATGACGTTTCACTTCTTGTCTTGGGGGCCGCGCCCAGAAATATGCCCATAAAGCAGCAGCAGCAGCAGCTGCAAAGGCCTCCCCAACTTTTCTTGCTCGGAAGCATTTAACTTTTTGAGCGGGAAAAGGGCGAATTTGAAAAGAAAACAAAAACCCAGGTTTCCTTTTTTCTTTCCCGCCATCTTGATCGCTTCTCGATGCGTGCGAGGACCTTTTTTTTTTCGTCTGAACAACGATCGATCACAGTTTTATTGCTGCGCAAGAAAAATTTCTTGGCTACAGCCAAAGGGGGGGGAAGAAAGCACATAAAATCCTGCCGGAAAAAAAAGGAGCAGAAATTTTAGGCACTTTTTGTGCTCCTTTTGTCGGCCTGAGCGAGGCTGAAGACGCGGTGTCAAAGCACTAATCTGGGTCGTCGAGACCGAGCGAGCGAACGAGGAAAAATCCTGCCAGATTCGACTCACTTAGGCTGATGAGTTTTTGGTGCAGAAACCAAATTAACTCTACATTGGGGAAAGAAGAAGGGAAGAAGTGTTTTTTTTTTCCCCTTGGAAAGAGTCAATGTCGGCAATCTCTGTTTTCCCATTGAATTTGGTGAAGGCCACGACACCAATAAAGTTCGATCGACGGTGGAACAGAATAGGAAAGAATTAAATTCTCTCTCAGGAGAGCGCAAAAGCTTAATCGAAGTCTCTCGACCTCTCTCGTTTGGCCAATAATAAAATTCAGGTACTTCTTGTCTGGGAACCTCTGTTGTCTCAGTCTCAGTCCTGTGTGTGTGCGTGTGTGTGTGTGTGCTGCAAAACTCAGGTGGTTCTGGTGCGCACGCGCGCGCGTGCAGCAGAGAAGAGTCAAAGGAGACCGACAAAACACGACCCCGATCAGATGACGACGGAGGGAAAAATGCAAAAAAGTCTCACTTAAGCTTTCTTTAGCGCGCAAATCTCGTCCGTTGTCTCCTTGTTCGTCTCCGTGCGAAAAGTAAAAAGGTCGGTGGAAACGACGTTATTTTCCTATCCGAGCACGCATCTCCCGACACATTTAGAGCTGCTCTTTTGGCATGTTTCGGCCCTTCAAAGTCTCAGGAATTCGTGCCTTGCAATTTCGCAATTTGGGCGAACACGTAAGAAAACAGAATTAGTCACGAAGGCTGTGGCGGAGAAGGAGTCATTTCCCGGAATATCTGCAGAGATGCAAGTACGTAATTGGACGGGGCTTAAGTGTAATGAACCGAGGCAGCAACAGAGAGAGATTTGTGTCTTGTAAGCTTGCCAAGAGAGAAAAGTGCTCACAGTTAAACTGACCGTCTCGAACAAGAGAAAGAAAGTCTTTCTCTGACCTTGAAGGCCACGAAAAGAAGAAGTTTTGCTCTCACAAGAAGTGAGAAAAGGCCAGAAATCAAGACTTCCGACAGCTCCTGCTAATTGTCCAAGTTTTTAGCAGCCGCCAAAGCTCCGGCATCCCCAGGGAGTGATGCTTTTTTTTCTTTTTCTTAAGAAAAAAACACACACAACTTTGTTCGTTGCACATGACCTGAAATGCCGCCCCTAACTCATCATCATTATTATTATTCTTCCGCTTCTCGGACTCATTTTCGCGGAAAATAATTGCCGCTTCCTCCCTCTGTAATGGGCCTGCCTGGGCCTTTCCTCACGAGTTAATAGCTTCTTTTTCCTTGAAGAAGGGGAGAAGAATTGAAAACTGCCAAATAACGTATGAATGACACGCTCTTAAAAAAAGGGGGGGGGGGGACGCGCATTTCATACGTACCCTCTACATGCTCGAGATGAAGGAGAGCCGCACCCCCTGCCTGCCTGCCTGCCTGCCTGGCTGGCTGGCTGGCTGGTTGGCAGGAGGCCTGCTTGCCTGCGTGGCTGCCTGCAACCCCATGGGGGTCCCCACCACGGTTCTGGGGATCCCTCACTTGTCGTGCATTGATAGACATAAAGAATACTTTTGTCTGCTTCATCAGAGGTCGCAGATTCTCTCTCTCTCTCTCTGGCTTCTCGTTAGGGAGAAGCATTCCTGACTGACGCGCGTGTGCGTGTGTGTGTGTGTGCGTGCGTGCGTGTGTGCGTGAGCACGCGCTGAGAAGAAGAGAGCACGCAGGAGGAAATCAGATAAGCGGGGCAGATGACTGCAACCATCCATTCTCCGTGTGCGCGAGCGTGCGTGCATTCGCGCACACAGCTGTGTAATCTGGGATCAGAGGTTCTCGGGCTTCGGACTTTGGGGTCACTCACTTCTTGAGTTTCTTCCTACCTTCAAAGGAGATCTTAAGAGCTTCCCCACAGCGCGTGTGCGTGTCAGGGAGAATCAAAATCTTGTCACGACTTCTGTCATCAGAGTTTGCTGCTCTCCATCTCTTAAATACAAGGGGTTTTGAGCTCGCAGACCTGACTGAGAAGAAGGGTTTTCTCCACTCTCTCGACTTGATTTAGTGCGTCTGCAGAAGAGGGTTCGATCCCCTGCCCTCCCGCTCAGCCGGACGGGGATGGATGAGGGCAAAAAATGGCAAAGGAATTTTATTTATCGAGACCTACGAAAATGTCTCATTGTTATGTATGTGCGTACATTGTGCTACAGCACCAGGTACTGCACGTCCGTACTCAGTCAGTCCCAGCTGGGGCCCTTTGTTGTGCTACTCAGCCAGGCAGCATAACTGTTCATTCAATTCCTGCCACTTGGCGGACTCAAAAGCTCCAAGAATTCCCGTCCAAATTGCTCGGGTTGAGAAGAAATCGTTATTATTGCTTCACAGAGCCTCTCCCCCCCACTGATTGAACTTTTCGTACCAACTGAACTCCGCTAGACAAGAACACAGCGAAGCAATTCTATAGATACAAATCTCCAGATGAAGCCTCAAGATGGGCCAAGATGTCAGGTGAAAAGAATATTGGCTTAGCATTCATAGATCGAGGAATTTCTTGCGCCCCGTCTAAAGTCTCTTTGCCTCAGGCCCTCAGCAGCAGCGGCAGCAGACTGAGAAATATGCGAATCTCACGGGAGCCTCAATTTGCGGGCGGGCGCGCACCCATAATTTGCGAGAAATATGGGCAGAGATGAAAGAAGATACAGCAATGAAAGCACCTTTATTTCTTGCTCCTGCACATTTTCATCTCCCTCCACACGACGAGAAACGTCCAGTTTGGGCGACAGGGACGTGATTGGGTGGAGTGAGAAGGAGAGCAGCTTTTGCAGGGAAATTGATGGACTTTGAACGGTTTCCCCCCCCCCCCTCCCCCCTTTGAAGGGGGAAAAAAGTGGGCTGAATGTGGGAGTTGAAGTGCACGAGAAGGATTCATTTCAACTTCCCAGAAGCACGAGTGGGACGACACATTCGTCATATCCACGCTGGGAGGCGAGCAGACAGGTGGGCAGGCAGGCAAGCAGGCGGGCAGGAGGGCGGGCGGGAGGGCAGACAAGGCACACCAAGGCCTCGTTTTGAGCTGCCCAAAATGGAGTCTCTTTTTTTTGAACACACGCCCGACGTGTTTGGCGCGGCTCCGCTAGATGGGCCTAACAGATTGCGCATTTTTCGCTCTCTCCACCAAGCTTGTGTGTGTCTCCAGGCATAAATTTTTCCTGCAGACACCTGAAAAATGCATTAATCATTGGCCAGTCAAATTGCAGCAGACAAAAAAGGAGCTGAAAAACGTAACTGAAATTAACCTCTTATTAGCTGCTCCTGCTACAGCCACGTTTTTTCCCCCCTCTCCTCCTCCCTCGTTTGGAACATATAGAGGTGGCCTCGGGCAAAATTGGATCGTAATTAAGTGGTGGTCCAGACCTCATACGGCCATGTGTGCGTGCGTGTAGTAGGAGGTGTGCGAGAGAGAGTTTCAAGCTTCGGCTGCCCATTTGTCCGCCGCCAGCCCGCACATTTCGGCAGGGTTTTTCTCGCCTCTGACAGAGCAGAGTGTGACAGAGCAGAGTGTGACAGAGCAGAGTGTGACAGAGCAGAGTGTGACAGAGCAGAGTGTGACAGAGCAGAGTGTGACAGAGCAGAGTGTGACAG
>JAAUXU010027344.1_pt1 | contig 18036 bp, 24 predicted proteins | sample 7278151 | NCBI WGS metagenome assembly JAAUXU01 (sample SAMN14350113, study PRJNA611818) | marine sediment metagenome | isolation source: surface marine sediment (1.8m) | place: French Polynesia: Moorea | collected 2018-08 | reverse complement strand
GAATGCGTTGACGATTTATAGAGTCGAATCAGGCTGTCCAAAATTTTTTAAGTACAGTCATAGCAATAGTTGTAATGATTCTCCAGTCACACTATAAAGTAAGGTCGGAACGAGGGAGCCTCACCTACTCACCGGGGCGATCAGGGAAATTGCTCTTGCGTCATCTTTTGGACCAAAAGCGTCGCCATAAGGCAAAACAATCATTGAGGGGTGTCACAGCAAAAATGTGACTGAGCCTCTCAATCTCTGTCCACACCTTGGTGATGGAGTCTCCTAAGCTCGGTCCGAGAGTCAAAGCCTTCAAGGAAGAAAATGACTCGAACAATTTGACTCTCGGGCCGAGTTGACGTCCTTCAATGCTATGACCTTTTCCAAGGGTGATTCTTCATGCGCATATGGGTAAAATACAAGATCTGCTGAAAAGCTGTTTGTTATATGGCCAAGTTGCTAGCGCGATTTCTCAGGCAACTCTTATTCCCCATGGCGAGATTGTCCGCATCCACTCATTTTTACTTGTGTTTGTTTGTGGAGAGCAGGCAGATTCTCTGTCTGGGCACACACAAGTCCCCAGCGCCATTGTGGACAACCGTTGATGTGCACCTGTCAGCTGCCGCACACTTGGCGGACGTCGTTGTCCACGCTGTCCTCGCAGATCAGCGGAAAGAGAGACAGGGTTGAAGTGAGTGCCCGTATGTGCCACTGTTCTGTACAGTGTTTGCGCCGGCCTTGATCTCAGGAGTTTTCTGAAACAACACAAAAAACTTGTTGTTTTCTTTGTCAAAATAGTGCAGTACTTTGAAAAAATGCTCAGGGGAACGGGAAAAATGCTCTTCCGAGAAATGTGATCTGTGCACAGGCGCACCCAGAGTCAACAGCCTTGCGGTCTTCGCCATCGTTGCAGTTCTGACGGTCAAGCCAATACTTTCTAAGTGAGTTTAGACTTGTCCGAGCAGATCGGTATCTTGCCTCACTCGGATTCGTCGTGTAAAAAGCACAATGAGCGGCATCAAAAGCGAGTCCACCGAGCAGCCTCAAGGGCCGCTCCTCCTCCTCCTCCCCCCTCCCCTCACATACGGTTAAGTATGACTCTGGCCTTTCTACCGCTCTCCCTTGGGTAAATATTTGTCGATTTCTTTTGTCGGCTTCTTTAACTACTAATTGATAAACGCTATTTGATTGGAACTGCAGAAGATGTTTTTTGCTCTCTTCGTTCCTGTCCAACGCGTCCGTTTGCAATCGTCCCAGTCAGATTCACATGTGCGTGGCCTCCCATGTGCGTGGCCTCGCATGTGCGTGGCCTCACATGTGCGTGGCCTCGCATGTGCGTGGCCTCACATGTGCGTGGCCTCACATGTGCGTGGCCTCGCATGTGCGTGGCCTCAGCACTTGTCATTTGGAGACCTCATGCACACCACCTGTGCTTCCTGAGAGTGTGCACATCCGAGGCCTATACAAATGCTTGCAACGGCTGTTCCTCCCCCCTGCCCGGGGTCGCAAAGGTGTGCCGATTTCATGCCGTTTGTGCCGGGTTTCACTTCGGGATCGGTTTGTGAATACTCGGTTAGCGATTCTTTACGCTGTTGAACACACACAAAGATTTTTTTCAATGCACCCTGACGGTTTTTTGTAATTCAATCATGTTTTTCCGTGCACAAACATTTTTAAGCGTATTCGAAGCAGCAACGATAACGGACGCAACCTCGGAAGTTGCCAAAAATAGCATCAATAGCTGACTCGTTCGAGGAGTTCACCGGGCGTCCACTCAAGTAGCTGTCCCAGCCTCGCGCCAAAGCAATTCTGCTTAACCGACAATAACGTTAGTTGGCTTTTTTTACCTTTCTTTTTATGCTTTTTTTCCGTTCTTCTGAACGAATTAACTCAGAGTCACGCTTGCATATTTTCAAATATTCACCCACTCATGCACAGGGTGGTCCAGAAATATTGTCTTTTTAATCTACACTTATCTGACTCCTGATATTGCGTAAAATGGGACGTTTAACCATTGTTGTATTGCAATATGATAGACATTTATTGCACAATTACAACAATTCATTCTTTTTACTCCCCATTGCACCAAGAGAAATATGCCCAGAGTGTACTCAGAGTGGACTCATTCTTTGCTCTCTCGTAGTGAAGCATGGAACGTAAGGCTGTAATACCTGGGAAATACTTCCAGGGAAATCCCGGGAAACTCTCCTTTTTTGAGGCCAGCAAATTTCCCAAAGAAATATGAAGAATTCCCTGGAAAAAGGGAACCTCCATAATTCATTTCTAACAGAGAGTGTAAAACACATCTAACAAGCCAAGCTACACATATTAACAATGAAAACAAAAGTGTTTTGTCATGGACCAGCCCAAGAAAACCAAGTGGACAAGAAGACCTGAGAAAATGCAAAATTTTCTTGAATGGCAGTCCTGGGCTCCTATTCAAACAGGGTCCTTTCTTGGGGGGGGGGGGGAGGGGTAACATTCACAGGGGGAGAGGCTGCAGCGATTTGCCAGGGGTTGCTATTTACACCACCGATTTTTCTGACCAAAAGCAGAGAGGTTTCCTATAAATTTTGCATCAGTTCCAAATGCTCGTAACAACATTGCAGATGTTTTTCAACTTCTCATGATTGCTCAGGCCTTCGCAACTTGCTCGGAGCATTGGAGGACTCGAGGCGGGGAAGCCATCCAGGAGAATCCGTGTTTGGGGAGGGAGCAAATGCGGTTGCCCTAAAGTTCCCGGGATTTTCTCCGACTTCCCAAGAGTTATGTCTAAATTTCCCGGATTTTTTTAGAGTTGTATTATGTGTGTCGTATGGAGGCCACTTAAAAATAAGTTGAAATGAACGCCCGATATAGTCAAAAGTCCCTCCATGGAGTCATGCAACCAACCCATAATAAGTCGCAATGGTTGAACTCTTCAGACAATAGTTTACGATTTCAAAAAAAACACCATCTGTACACGCATAGTAGCCAAAAAGTATTCACAATCGTTCTCTGTGCCCTGAGCTTGAGACGTCTATGGTCGGTAAACAGTTGTACCTTGGCACTCGCTAAACTACTTGTTACATCAGCCCAAGTACCTGCCACGATGAAGCTGAGTGGATGTGCAGTACTTCAAAAGGACCCAGGTGAAAAAAGACCCATAGCAATGTTACTGCAACAGGCTTTGGCAGTCCAAATCAGCATCAATCCGATGCCGTCAGTAAAAGCCGCCAATGCAGAACCCGAGTTCTGGCCTTGATGCGCAACAAACACGCGTTCAGTGGCAGCCGCATAAAAGAACAGACTTCTCAGGGAAGTAATCATGATGCACTTTATGGGGTGATTTCCTCCTCAACTCAAAGCCGTTTATTAGAACGATTTTCATCCAAAATTGCGTGGAAAACGTTAAAAATCTGCCTAATTTTGGGAACTTTAAATTTCATATGCAGTGTGGCTACGGTTGGTATAAGCGGAGATTCGATACATGCGACTATGCCCTTCCCCGCTGCAAAGAAACCACAACTTTTTTAACTGTTCTAAAAAGATATTTTAAGGAAAATGTCAAGACACAGTGTTGATGGCTCCAAACCAAGGGCTGCTGCAGCTCATTGTTGTGTCAGAGTCCGGAGAAGTGCATGAATTTGCTCCAACAGAGTCAATTTTTTTACATTTGCGTGAGTCCCCCAGGTTGGCAATGTTTAGCATAGGCTGCAACTGTCGATGACGCCAACAGTGGAATGCTCGTTGGGCTAGAAGAAACAGTTGATCAACCAAGATCAGCCATTTTTAAGTGACAGTTTTGCTTATGACATTGAATACAAACAGAGACAATTTGGTACAAGCATCTTTTGAAGGGAATATTTTGCACGCTGTCATCCATTCGGTTATGACTTTGCCTCAAGGTTCTAAGTACTGTATCACACTGCTATGCTTCTTATGTTGTTAATTTAAGGTCAGGTGGCTTAAAAGAACAGGCCACTTATAAGTATTTTTAATCAGCTTCCGCTGTAATAAGAATAATAAAGATTTCCAATAGTCAAGCTGGTTGCATCATGCCAAATGGGCAACCTCACGGTAGTAGAACTTGAAGTTGACCGTCTTGTCAGTGTCGATGTTGGTCTCGGCGGAGAAAACATTAGCTTTTCCAGGAAAACCAGATGTGTTCGTCAGAACTCACGGTTAAAAGTAAGTTAGGATAGCTTCTGTACACATTAGTCACAATTACGAGCTTTTCATCGGGCCTGGATCGGGTCAGGTTAGAGATTTGGGAGTCGGGTCAGGCTCGAATCCATCCCTAATCACGAGGCTGCTGCTGTAAGCGGAGAAAGCTTGATGAGCTCTTGCCGAGCCGAGCTCGGCAAGAGCTCATCAAGCTTTCTCGAGCTTCAGAGGATTTCCTGTAGCTCGATCCAACTCAGCCTTTGAATTTTCCAGCTTGGTTTGACTCTAAAAAAAAAGCTCGAATAACAATCCCATGACAATCCCAGGCAAGCCAAGTTGTCTCCCAGCCGAGTGTGCATGCATCACAGGTGTTTCGGGCAGTGCCCATGCCCAAGATGCCGCTCATTTTCCTCCTCTCGCCAGTCGCATACACCTCCAACGAAGTGCTCTACGTGTGGGAGAGGCCCGAGGGAGCCGTCAGCTACGAGGGGAAGCTCGAGCTGTCGCAGTTCGACATCAAGCAGACCTCCTTCAGGGGTCTCAACTACTCCAGGAGCGAAGCCAGTAAGATTGCCAGACGGTTCTGCCTCACTGGCACGCACTTGTATACTTGTGCACGTCCTTGTTCTTGGCAGCTGGCACCTACTCAGTGCTGCAGGTGGTGGTGGCCCTCCAGAGACACACCGGCTACTTCCTCATCCAGATCTATCTGCCCTGTACTCTCCTGGTCGTTCTTTCTTGGGTGGGGTTCTGGCTCAACAGAGAGGCCACGTCCGACAGAGTAGGCCTAGGTAGGCCCAACTTTAGTTGAAAGTTCTACGATATGGAAATGTTCCACCTTTCGTTGCTTTTTGCTCAAGTGACTTCATTTCCTTAGATAAGACATCAATTGGCGCTACAGGCACCATTTTCTTTGTTTCTAGAACACTCACTTCATTGTACAGAGCTTTGCTTTTCGTTTAGAGCTGACCGTTATTGTGGAGGACAACGATGGTGCCGAAATCACTTCTGAGCTTGAATTCCTTTTTTCCAGGCATCACCACTGTCCTCACCTTGTCCACCATTTCCTTAGAGAGCCGCACCGACCTCCCCAAGGTTCACTACGCCACCGCCCTCGACTGGTTCATCATCTGCAGCTTCGCCTACTGCATCGCCACCTTGCTGGAGTTTGCGGGAGTCCATTACTTCACCAAGGTCAGTCACTACTCAGCACTGATGACACAAAGCCTAGGAATCTACTCGAATGTAGGTTGGCAGTGGCGAGGTCTTCAGCGTCAGCGAAGACCCCAACGTGGACGACGACAACGACGACGAAAAGGTTGAAAACCTAGACATCGTTGGCGCCGTCAACGAGAACGACGTCGTCGTCGTCGACGACGACGACGATGTCGACGACGCTGACGACGATGACGGCGACTGGCAAGACGTGGAGATCGGCGAAATCCTTGGAGGTGAACGGTTCTGTCCGCAGCATCAGAGCAGCAGCAGTCTTGGGGTCCGTCACATCAGGAGGACATATCCTTGTCATGAGTGATAATAAAATGAACAATATGTTTTCACATCTCTCAGGACGATGATGGAAGCTTGTCCAAGTGCGAGCAGCTGGTGCGATACAGTCGGGAAAGCCGGAATGCCCCGGTCTCGGACGCCACCCCGTTGAGACAGGTACGTCTATGGATGGACAAATTTTCCTCCTTGATCTAGTTGAGCGCTGAAAAAAAGACTTTATACCCCTGTAATCCACGCAGGATATTCTGAACCGTCGTTAGCAATGAGCAGATACAACTGTACCTAATGAAATCAGCTTGTGTGTGTATTGTATGAGGACTGCGAACATATGTATTATGCTGTATATAAACAGCTTTATTAGTGTCAGCTCAAAGGAATGCGCTCGACTCTTCCTAGTGCAGAGGTTCATCTTTGACATAGCAGATCTGCACCTGGTGCAAGACCAGCGTGACCGAGATCACGCACTCGTGCCCTGCTGTGCACAGGGTGCCTCAAAAGTCCCCACAAAACTTGTCACTCTCATTCATCCTCGTCAATCTCAACTTGTCAGTCTGATTATTTTTATTATCTGCTCTTTTTCTCAACTCAGTCCCAACACAATTCAGCACAATTGTTGCTGAAAAAATATTTTGGTGGAAATGAAATATTTTTTTCATGCCACAATGTTTCTCCAGAGCCAATCTGTGCCTCAAGTGCCAGTGGCCTCAGGCGCGCAGTGACTGCAAAAGGCAGACATATTGAGTAAAGTTTGGAGATCGATGTCATTTGGCTTTTTTGGACACTTGGAGACTTCACAGAAAAGTTTTGCAACTGAATGTTTCTTTCTTTCACTGATGACGCTGTCTGTGTCGGATTCACTGTTAATGCGTGTGTTCAATATGTTTTATTAAGCTGTTGAACACTGATGGAAATGCGATGGCTTATGGCTAATCCACACATTAAGTTCTATCAATCTTTGGGTGTGGGTGAAAACTTTCCTTTTTCTTCAAAACACGCACCAAAAAAGGGAGTTGGGTAGAGGTCAGGCCGGGCCGTCCCGGAGGGGGGGAGGGGGAGGGGCGGTCAAGGGGGCGTGACAGCAACCCTCAGGTCTTTACGTCCTGCACGATAATCGTAGATGACTCAGGAGACAGGTGGGAAAGTACAAATTCGTCAAACACTTTCGAGAAAGCTTAGCTGGGCCGTAGGTTCATTTGTAACTTTCTCTCCAGTACAATCCCCTGTTCAACCTTGATCGCGGTCGAGGACCACAGCCCCTTGGGAGAGTTGGTCACAGTTGCCAGGTTTGTGACCAGCACGACGCCGGAGGTGGAGGCGGTGGAAGTGGAGGCAACAGCAATGGACAGCAGCAGCAACAGCACCAGTTCTGCCATTCACTTGATTCATTGCAAACCGTGAGAAAAACGTTTTGGTTTAGTTTCTCTTTAAAAACGTTTCAAGGATGTTGAAAGTTTTGGTACATAATTTCCAGGCTCCAATTTCCCACTTTTTCTAGAGCTTTTTTGCCTCTCTAAACTTTGTGTCTTTGCTTATATAGAAAAGACACTTGATACAATTTGGGAGGCCCAAGAGAAATAGAGTAAGTTGCACAAAACACCCGAAAATACTGAGCTCCCCCATTTTTTCAATAATACGATGTCGCGTTTGAGTGCAACTTTGCCTCGTGTGGAAAGAGGAGCGGGACAAAGAAAAATGTTTTTTTTTCAGATGGACCCTCTAGACCTTCCCCCTCCGCCGCCCGTTAAGTCCTTCTCCACCGTCAGATCGCAGACGCAGCAGCGACTCCATCGGAGACCCAACGGGTTCTGCGCGGGCGCGATGACGGCGGCGAACAGAAAAAGCGCTACTTCTTCACGTCAGATGATGGTGACAGACACAGAAAGAGAGAAAGCATGCTCGAGATGGCCCGTGACAAATCCCGTGTACAGGGTGTAACAGAATTGATTCCCCAACTCCACATTCAACCTGCCCATATGTGCCTCTCGTTGGCGAGGGTTCCGTCAGGGTTGCCATAGTGTTGTCCTCATCCAATACGTACACAGACGAAAACAGTTTATTAGTTACTGGCGGACTCCACCCGCTTCCCTGGGTGTCTTCTGGACTGCTCAACACCGAGATGATCTCGCACTTCACACTCACCATGCACTCCGGGTCGTCCACCCGGATCGGGTCCTCTTTTTTCTTTTGAAACTGGCTGATGCGAATACCATTCACTTTCTCTCTCTTCTCCCCAACTTGGTGATAGCACCGAGCCATGAGTCTCCGGGCCGAGCCAGATTTTGGTTTGCCTGGTTTTCCTGACTCAATCTTCACTCCTACTGACCTCTTGTCTCCCCTCCTCTTGCCATACATACCTACTGATACTGCACGTAGTAAGTGTAATGTTGGACCTCGACTTTGGCCTCAAAATGATCGCACACCTAAGGTGCATCCAATTGCTGTTGAGCTTGTGACATGTGGACAGTTTGGTGGCAATCGGTGCAGCATTTGGGGCACCCAGGGCCTGACAGACAGATGCACACGCAGAACACACAAATGCTAGCACTTTATTTAGAGAGATTAGACTAGGTCAAGTATTCAAAGTGTTTTAGACACAGTACATGAGGATGTTAGGTCAACATCACAAATTTGATGTGGACCTGCTTAGTTACTTTCTAGATGCCAAAATGAAGCTTTGTTGTCAAATACAACTAAAAACGCAGTGCTCACAGCTTTGTCACAGGGCTGTCAAAATCTGAGCACCTGGTTATGTACTGAACTCACGTAGTAAAACCTTATTGCCATGGGGGGGGGGTCAAAAACCGTTTGACTACAGCTTCACCATTTGGCATTAGGTAATTAATTAAAGGTGCACTCAGGCAAATCCCAAAATTTTCAATTTTTGACCTAGCCCAATATAGATGGATCACTCATCAGAGAGACCGCTAATCAATGTCGTCACACTCTCAAGGTGAACTCCGTGTCTATGCCCACCGAGCTGAGCGCGCACACCTTGTCGAGCTTCTCGATGACGTCAGACGTGAACGGAAATGGCAGGAGGGGCGGCGGAATCGGAGGCGGAGGTGGAGGCAGTGGAGGCGGCGGAGGTGTGGCAAAGAAGACCTTCAAGGAAAAGAGGGGATGCTGGTGGCAGTTCGTACTCTGTCTCTTGGCCAATCAGGTACGCGGACGCATTCGTGGTCATACACACCAGGTACCGTAAGGTCGTGCAATTGGTTTCGGTAATGACTTCATACGTACCGTCGACGAGCCACTGGTGGGACAACACACACAGTCCAGGGCACACTTTGACCCCGTTAACGGCATTCTCCAGTCGTCCTCGAGTCTGTCGGGGTCGTCCCGGTGAATGGAGGACTCCAGAAACTGGAGCTAGTCAGTGGCGCCGTCCTCATCCTCGCGGGGGCCCAACAGGTCAAGTTGATCAGCTCAATGGCCGACATCAAGATGACAATCCTAATAATAATGCAGGGTTTTCTGTCTGTTTCCACTGCTCTGCGCCGTTGATACTATGTCCTGATTCAGGTGTGCCTAGTTTGCAGGTTTATGTGTACCAAGTTTCAATGGGGTTTTAAGCGTAGCATTTGGTGGAGAAACGTATATTCAAATTTCCCGCCAAAACGTGTTCCGATCCCGTAGAGAAGCAGCCAGTGGTGATGGCCAGCCCGAGCTAGATTCGCATCTTTTTCTCGGACTGGCCCCCGACCAGTAGAACACAAAATAAGGCTTCAATCCCTTGTCCCAATCAAGTCCACAAAAATGCACAAAAGGGTGGCCCAAATTTAGGTGATTTGGGAATATCAACTTTGCTCAGTCACCGTGATGGACCCCCATATATGTTGTATGACTTTGGATTATCTGAAGTCCCTAAGACACTTAGGCCACTGATCCCCAAAGTGCTGCCACACTGGCGATGCAGTGGAGCACCATGTGGGAGTCACTTTAGGTGGGGGCTTCTGAAGTAAAGGTTACTCTACAATTGAATGAAGAGTATTTTAGCATTTTATAGCCAAGTCTCTAAAATCCCCCATTTTGAAGTTATGAAGGGGCCTTTTTCCCGACATGACAGTCAAGGGGCTAAAAGGGGTACTAAACATGGGTTTCAAAAGTTTGTTCAAAAGTTTGGTTACGAATCATGGGGCTCAGGGGAGGAATACGGGTAGATTAATCAGCTGCACAACATTCAGTTATAGCACGCAGAGAAAGTGAGCCACCATTTTTCAATGGCTTCTGAGTTTTCCATTGAAGTTAGGTTAAGTCAGGTCCAGTCATCCTAAACCAAGAAGGGTTAGGTTAAGTTAGGTCCAGTTGTCCCAAAAGCAATGAGAGTTAGGTTAAGCCAGATTTTGTCATCCTGGAACAACTGCAACAAACGTAGGCATGTGGCAAGGTTATATGAATTGGTTATATGAATATGAACTATGAATTGGTGAAGCCATTTGGCAACTCTTGAAAAGAGCTCAATGTTGTGCAGCTGATCAATTTACCCGTATTCCTCCCCCACTCCGAATCATACCCACAGTCAAGTTTTGTTGCTAAATAAGTTTTTCTCCAGGGTCAACTAATTCGGCACTACAAAGAAACATGTTTCAGCTCATTCACTACATACATAGCGGCCAATCTGGCAATTTTGGGGATCTGTAGCATATTTTTCTTGGGGACTTCAGATGCTTCAAAGCTATGCAACACAATTAGGGTCCATGACTACACTATGATGGCTGTGCAAAGTCATCACCAAAATATTGACCAACCAAATCCGCAATATAAGTTTTTCTTGCCGGCATCTCTAAAGGCGTGGCGCTTGAATCATGGGTCAACTAGGCAGGCAGCCACCAGGTCAGGGTTCTCCTCAGCGTCCCCTAACCTGCTGTAGAGCTTGTCCAAGATCTTGTGGCACAACTTAATTTTGATGGGCTTGGTATTCTTAGACTTTAGCTCCCTTTTCTTTGCCGCATACTACCCCAGCAGAGACGTCCTTTTAGGGACAGTTATGGAGCTCCCAGCGTACTTGGCACCAAACATCGCCTGTGTTGTCGCATATACTTTCTACAGTAGCATGACGATGGCCTCCACAAGATCACACTCATCTGTTGACAGTGGCTGAGCATTTGGGACCTTCGCAAAAAAACCAGGATCAGTATATTTCTGAGCTTAAAAAGGCGCTCCACCATTCTGAAACACGAGTTCCAGCGAGTGGGTGTCTCACTGATGAAGGGCTTGAAGGGCCGGACATTGAGTAGCTGCTCGCACTCCTCAAGTGCGTCCATCGTGGTCGTGCTGCACTTGATCAGCTTGACTGTGCTGGTGATTTTGTCATGAAGCTCCTTCATTCCCTCCACAGCACCTAAGGCATCAGTCACCAACAGATTTATCTTGCGGCAAAAGCATGGCAGGTGCCGCTTACCCACCAGCCTCACCCCTTTCACAACGTTTGTACCATTGTCTGTAGTTAATACCTCGACTTTGGTCTTTGGTCGCGGCACTGTACTCGGCCATCACCAGCTTTAGCTTCTCCGCAATCTCTTCACCCGTGTGAGATCCCTTAAATCGGACACAGTCAAGAATCCGGGCCCTGATATAGCAGGAGTTGGCATCGGCATAATGAGCGGTGACTGCCATGAAAGAGCTATTTGTCAGTGATGTCCACAAATCAGTTGTCATACCAATGTGCTCCACTATCTGGAGCTCAGCCTTTTGCTCCTCCCTGATGAACAACTGGGGCAGCAGCGTAGTAGACAACGTCTTTCTTGTAGGTAGTACCTACGTATCTGCTGTCAAGTGCCTTTACCTTGGTCTTGGAAACCAGCATCTTCAACTACAGAAAGTGGTCGGACATCAATGGCGACCCTGCGAATGAGCAATTTATCCAATTTCTTCTTGCGATATGAGCCAGAAGGGTAGCACCAGTCGTGAGTCTGAGCAAACATGGAAAACAGTTGACCAGCAGTCAACAGCTTATGCAGGGTTTTCTGGGTGTGACCAGTGAGGGTCACTACCTTCCTGTTGCGACTGTCAATGCCTCAGAATTTTGTCACAATCATTACGTTGCAAAATGGTCATGCCGATGCTCTACTACACTTCACTGCTTACTAGAATATCATGGGTACACTACATACTTAAAGAAGGAAAAATTTCGAGTCGAGTTCGGCTTGAAAAAGCTCAAAAACTCAAAAATTTGATCAAAAAAATCAAGCCAAGTTGGGCCGAGCAAAAAACCTTTCGGACTTCGAGTCGAGTCGAGCTGAGCCGCAGCTCGACCCAGCCCTAGTCGTGACTCGAGTCCACTCGCTGAAGGGTGCCGAAGGCTGCCTGTAAGCGAGCATTTGTTATTCAATTCTTAGCCAATCATTATCATACTAACAGTAGTAGCTTCAGCTCGATCTCTTACTTAGTCGTTGCACGACCAACTTTTGTACTACGACTTTTTTTTCTCTTTTCCCGACTGTTTTTCTTTTCATGCAACAACAGGAGTACAGAAAGCACCGCCAAAAAGAGGCCACCAAGCAGGGCTCCATCAACAGCACGTCGAGAATAGACTCGGTTGCCAGGTACGAGTGGCTAGCACAGGTGTGTGTGTATGCCTATGTCCAACAACCGTTTCTTTGTCAGGATTCTCTTTCCGCTCTCCTTCACTCTGTTCAACTTCGCCTACTGGTACAGCTACTTTCAGGCCCAGAAGCCCTTCGACTGGAGCGACCACACTCTGAACGGTATAAAAACAACATGAGATATAAGCGTTGACAACCTAAACAGGTACTGACTGAATTCAACTTTGTGGGTTACGCACAAGAAGGAGACCTGAAACATTTATTCGACATAAGGAAGCAAGATATGAGGCCTGTAAATGTGGCTAACATTGATACCATCAACAATATGGACAACTTCTTATAACTCAATCTAAGCCAAGCGTAGGCTTTGGCATTCGATCTCTTGAAATGTTGAGAGATCTTTCAGTATGGGTACTGTCAGACAGAGGGGTCTAAGAACCTATTTAAAAAGATACAGTACTCTCTCTGTTCTAAAATAAGTGTCCCATTTGATGCTTTTGTTGGATTATTGTGCTAGTCTTAAATGATGAAAATCTGCATGGCAGAAAGTAATCTAATGGTTGACATTTTTCTCTGGTCTTATTTTTTTTTTTTGGGGGGGGGGGGGGAAGGGGGGGGGAGAAAACTCATGTCTATCCAAATCTTGAAATAACCACAAAAGTAAAATCCTCATTTCTGACTGCGGGAAGGAATCACCTGCTGTGATCAGAATACTGAGTTGTTGATCCTGAAATTTTACAAGGATGTCCATCTGAGAGCATGGAGCCAAATCTCACTGATGATGCTCATGATTTGTTTGCTCATCTGAGCAAGCAAAAGTTGTGCAATCCAGGTCAACTACCCAAATGTCGCATTTGCGGTGAAGAAGCAGTAACAATTGCAAGAAAGGAACTAAAAAAGTGATTGGAACACTGATAGAAGGTAACTTCTTATGATTTTTATGCAGTTAACATATTGGACACTTATTTTGGAACAGAGGAAGTAGTAAGTACTTATTTGAAAAATTCATAAAAGTTGACCGAAGTTTGACCTTTTGCCGCCACGAAGTATCCTAATGCTTTCTTTTAGCAAAGCTTTAGGAATGACTAAAATGTAATATAAGCTCTCTGGACATAACTGTCGACTGACACATTGACACATTCCTGTGTGGTAGAAAAATAATATTTTCTCTCTTTTTTGAGCCCCCATTCAGAGTAAAAAATGTTGTCATTTCGAGACCTCAACTGTACAGTAGGGAACGTCATAAATTGCACTTTTGCCAGTGGGAAGTTTTATCTTTTACTAGCTGAACCCGCACCCGGCTTTGCTCAGGACAATTCTACAAATGAGTCTGTCGGTTTTACACCTTGTCCTCCATGTGCTTCATGCTCACCATACGCTTCGCAATCACTTTTTTAGTTTCTACTTTTGGAACTGGCTGATAGGGACAACCGTCACTCTCCTCTTCTAACCAGCTCGTGGCAGTGATGGCAGAAGGCCATCAGTTGACAAGTCGAGCCCCAGTAGGGCTTGCTGGGCTTGTCGAGCTCACTGTCCATCCCAACTGACGCCTTCTCTTCCCTGCTCCTGCCATAGATAGCCACTGCTAAGTGCTGGCACCACTCACCTAAGTCACGCGGGCTAAGCTACACCTTTTGGCATAGCTATCTATGACCCATGTAGTAAATGCAACATTGGACCATGATTTCAGCCTCAAAAGAGCCTTGCAATGCAGCTTTGAATGGCCTATGGGGTTCCTGCTGACCCAAAGGTCTCGCATGGAAAAAATCAGCTTCTGTGAAGGACAGAGAGCACTAGAGGGACACCAACATGCATACCTGAATTGATGAAAATGAGCCCTTTATGCCGGACACAAGACTCAAGTGGACTCAGGTGCAAAGTCTTCCCTTTTTCGTGTTTCTGGCATCCCTGCATGACCGCACCACGGGATGGACATGGACCAAATTTGGCATGGAACTGCCTCTTTACGCAGGGAAGGTTTCAGGGAGGGCAAGTGTCACCTAGGAGGTCACTTGAGGTTACACACCAAAGTCAAAACATGAAATTGAGAACTTTTCTATTGGAGGCCACCTTCAGCCCGAAATTGGACATGTCACATTTTGGGTACTACAGTAACCCCCTCCAGCGGGACCCCCAATCCCAACTTGACCGCCCTATGACCTTCTCTGGGTCCCCAGGGGTTTGTACGCCAAATTTGAGTGGCCTAGGTCCAAGGGTTTGGTCGTGCATAAAGACACACAGCCCCTTTCATTTATACTAGCGGAGGGCAACGACAAAATGTTTGATTTTTGACCATTTCTTGGCTTTTTTCTCAAGGAAAAGGGTCGAAAACTTCTGGAGATTTGTTGAAATTTTCAGAGAGAAAGAAGAGCCGGCGGAGAGCTTAGAGGATGAAGCAGCATCTGAGTCTGTGGAGGAAAAGGTGGCTATGGCTGCATAGCTCTTGGGGCTCATGCAGGAGAATGAATGGGCTACGAAATCCCACATTAAAGATATATCTAGAGGAGATTTTTCATCAGGCAGCACTCTCAAGGAGGCAGACCACAGTTACTTCTGAGTTTTCTTCCTGGCCCGAGTAATATATGACTATGCAGGGCTTAATTTCCCTCATTTGTAGTACGCTCGGTTAAATGCCAGACTCGGGTTATTGCAAGAGATTTTCCTGTCATTCTGACTTTTGTTTATTCGAGTTCCACTGTGTAAGATAGAAAAACCCAACTGAAAAGAGCTCAATTTATAACTCCCAGCACTGTGTCCTACATTTCTTCACCACCTGGCAGAAGAAGGAAGCTCCAAATCGAGGTTTCGAGAATTTAGACAATGCTCTTGCCGAGAGTGGAGATGTATCGTGACTCACTTTTCCTTTCTTTGCAGGCAACACTTTGTCGGCATCTTACCTCTAATTTATCTTTCCACGGAGGAAGCATCTTACGGACTGGCAGGTGGAGACATCCAGAGCTCTGACATCGCTGCGATTTCTTCGTGTGAAAAAAAGGGGAAAAAGAAAAGAAATACAACCAATTTAGTGCTTCTGCGACGTATGTAAGCAAACCATTTTTCAAGTCATTTTACACATACACAACATTGAGAATTTACCGGCAGGGACTAACTCAGCTACTCATTGTAAGGGATAACAAGGCTTTTAACAATCATTCGCAGTACTGCGATACATGCTAGAATCCTGTATCGGAGACTGAAATACAAACCCTACGATAACGCCGAAGACCTTGGACATTTGCTTTCTTCCTGTACTGGGTCTCACGTATGAATCCGAATTTTTTCAGAGGGGTGACGTTCAGTATTCAGTAATAGACTTAGGACGGGGAGTGCAGCGCAACTATCCACTATAATTGTGCGATATACCCATACCGAGTACCGACTTAAGATCTGACGATATTGCGTATCGCCGGTCGGTATTGATCTAGGTCGATATTCAGTAATATTATGTGTGCATTATTATCATAAAAGTCGGCATTATCGTCAACTTGGTATTTTACCGTCATGCTCAGTAGTGGATCTACAATCTACCAGTTTGTTTTCAATGCAAATCAAAAACAAACTAAAGCGATGAATGCGATCACAAAGTCGTGCATTTGGGACCAATTCTCCACTGAAGATGGGCAGAATAAGTACTTCCTGTACATCGAGGAGTTTATCAGGACTGAGTACCAGCTCTTTTTTGGGTACCAGCCTTTACCGAGTACTGACTTTCACTGACTACCAATTTGCGACAACAATGGTGATACCGACGAGGTCTTCTGAGACACCGAATCCAGACGTTTGGCCTCAATATCGTATCGCCCATTATTCAACTGCCGCCAGCAGCGACGACAGCCTGGGTTTGGGACCTGGAATCAGTGCAGATTCCGCATTCATCTGCGACGCCCTGTACATGTCTGACGTCGTTCGTACGAGTATTGTGATGATAGTGACAACTGAGAGTGTGCCGGAAATTCCCGGGTCAGCTTGGGACGTGCAAAAAAATATCGAATCATGCGTAACCCTTTGACGCAGGAAGGAGACAAGTAAGTGCGTGAGTCATCCTCAGAGCATCCTCCAGAAGGTTTTGACCTCGTTTCTCCTTCTTCTCTCTTTGCTGACTTTGCAACGACGTATTTCTTATGCAAATTTGTCTTTTACCTCAAGACTGATGAGTCATACTGTATCTCTTCACTTCCCGCTTCATTATCTGTCTCACCTGTCTGTGACAAAGACTCCATTTTTTATGTATCTGCTGAACGTCGTCGGGGGCGGCGGCTTCAACAAGGCGTCTTCTTGCTAAAAAAAAAAAAAAAATTTCCTCCGGGCTTTCAGGTCTTAAACACACTTAGGAGTACTACAAATGTGGACTGCCATAAATGAAATTGAACACGTAGCGCGAGCAGGAGAAGCTGCCATCAAACATGTGTTAGTCCTTCTATTTTTTTGGTGTTTTTTTTTAAAAAAAAAAAGATACAAAATAGCCTTGAACCAAAAAAAACCACACTTTTTTTGGTGACAGGACTTTCTTGACGGCTCTCAAGTGCAATCAATTCTTCTGTACCTTGCTGTTCTAACAGAAACTTTTCCTTGTGCCTCTCGGCCTTGGTCGGGGCCATTTGCAAGGATAGAGGAAGCAAAAAAATATGTCAATTCTTCTTCTCCTTCGTCGTCGCCTTCCTCTCGACGACGCAAAACATGGTGATTTTGCAGAGGAACTGAAACGCCTAAAAAACCGCACGGGTGTCATCAATTGCCTGTTTTACGCCATCCTGCTTGCAAATGAAGTAGTCTAAGGAGCGCCCACTTAACAGTACCCTCAGTCATGCCTATGGGGGCATCATCAGCGTCGTGCATTCCTGGGATTGCACGGACACAGGTAAGAGCGACAGCAGCGAGGAGGAGGAGGAGGAGAAGGCCACTGACCACACAAAAGTTCTTCCACAGCCACAGCGTGTGAGTACAACCTGTTTTTTTTTCCTTCTCGAACAGGTCCATGTACGGAGATGTGCAAAAGTGGTTTCGTATTGCTGTATAAGTGTGAACGGTTTTCAGGTTATTTCAGCTAAAACGTCGAAGTCAACCTTTTCCATTGAGTCTGATGAGTGAACAGACAAAGTTTCAACTTGACGACGGTGAACACGACCAAGATTGTCAGGGACTATGAAACCGTTGACTTTAGGCGGGCCAACGAAGTGACGAAGTGATGATCTATGCCTGTAAATTTCCCCTCATCCACTCATCTGCAAAATGTGCTGGAGTGAGTAATCAGTGTTTTTGAACACCTCTATGCTACTGCTAGAACATACCTACAGCATTGATTCATCACTTCAGGAACGAAATATCAAGTGAGGAGTGGGAGGGCAGAAGTACCTTCATGGCACTGTACTTTGAGGTTACCTAAGCCGGCAAGAAGCTAGCTGGCAACGTGGCAATAGTTCGCGGTTTTGCTACAGACTGCACTGTTCGTACATGCACAGCAATTTGAAGGCCAATTCAGTTCCTACACCGTTGCTACCCTTTAAAACCCTTCCCTTACATCATAAAGCACCAACTGTGTGCGTGTGTGTGTGTGCGTGGCATGATTGAAGTCTCCCAGGAGAACGCGGACGAGAGCAACAGCATCCGGCATCCGGTGCTCATCGTCACCAGTTAAGGCATGAAAGATGAAGTCATGACGAGGGCCACGTAGCACTGTCAACAGTCGTTGCCGGGCTAAGAGGAGAGAGAGAAAGCGTTCTGGCCTCCCCTTCCAGCACGTATGATGCGCATACCTTTGGGGCCCCCCCCCCCACAGCGGGCCCCCCCCCAAAACATACGCGGGCGGGGGGGGGCGAAGTACCCACCACAGGGGCGGCGGGGGGGGGGG
>JAAUXU010067125.1_pt1 | contig 18038 bp, 15 predicted proteins | sample 7278151 | NCBI WGS metagenome assembly JAAUXU01 (sample SAMN14350113, study PRJNA611818) | marine sediment metagenome | isolation source: surface marine sediment (1.8m) | place: French Polynesia: Moorea | collected 2018-08 | reverse complement strand
TTTTTTTTTTTTTTAAAAAAAAAAAAAATCTGAGTTTACTGCTTTTACAGGCTCCCAGAAAAACCCCCCCCCCCCCCCCCCCCCGGGGGGAAGGCCAGGTGTGGGTCGACCGGGAACGAATGGGTGAGTGAGCTGCTACACCTTCCCGTCCACCTCGCACAGGGATTTCATGCTCTCCTGATGATAGATACGTCGGGTCCGACCACACAGCACGTGGAGGGAGAAGTACCACAGTACGCATACCACTCTTGCGTGAATAGCCTTGGCGAGACCCACTATCGTCTGTACCAATCGTCTAAGCCTCTTTCCACTTTGCTAAAGCAAAATGCACGCTACATTTGCGCTGAAAGCGACCCTTAAGCTCTCAACGAAAATTTGCGAAGCGGTCGCTTTGCTTCCACTGTGCAAAATCGTTAAAAAAATGCGCAAAATCCCGTGAAAAAAGAGCGCAGGGAGCAAATCCAGAGAAAATTCAGCTACATATCAATTCTCAGTACTGAGGTTCCCGTCGAATTCCCCAGCGATTCCTCCTCCTTTCTTCGTGACCAGAAAATTCGTTACTGAAGTTGTCGGGGTGGCGGCCTTGAATGCCAACTTTTTCTCCCCGGAAAGGCTCGCTCGCTCCTCGGCGAAACAGGAAAGGCTATTGCAAGAAAGAAAAAAGTCCTGTGGGCTTTGCTGCTGTTGTCGCTGCTGTTGTTGTTGTCGCTGCTGCTGTTGCTGCTGCTCGAAATCATTTTTTGCACCCCCTTCTTCTCTCCAAGGTCTTCTGCCCCTTTCTTTCTGCACTTTTTGCCAGGGAAAACGAGGAAGAGAAAAGGTCCGACAGCAAAAAACATGCCCGCTCTTTTTGTCCCCCTTTCTCTCCGTTGCTGGTGAAAAAGTACTGGAAGTATGGAAAAACTAACGCTCATATCTTCCTCTTCGCTCAAGCTCACACGTGTGTGCGCGTGCGCTGCCATGACCTTGACCAGGATTGGCTGTAGGCGCGTGTTCTCTGTGAGGTGCGTTTTTTGTGTCATCCTTCCGCTCGTACCGTTAAGAGGACTTTTTTGTCTCCTACTGAGAAAGTGGAGAACAAAAAAACGTTAATTCAGAATGCCTCACATCAGCAGCATTGACCTTGATTTTGCTTTCTCCTGCTTTCCACCACAAGTTTTTTCTGAAAACAAGGACTGACGTAGCTCTGAGAGTAAACTGTCCTTGAAGTACGAAAAGCTCGTCGTGGGATTCGCCCATCACCTTGACTACTTCTTTGTCGTAGCGAGATTTTAGTTTAGTTCATTGCTGGCCAGCATTGGAAGCACGCTTCAAGTGTTACAAATGTTTTACCTGGAACGTTACAAATCTTGCAAGTCATTCTGGCACGGCGAGGAATCTCGTTCAACGCGCTGCGTGGCGGGAAACTTTTGCAGAAGTTGATAGCTTTTAGCATCAATTATATAAGATGCTCAATGAAGCATGGCTAGTTACACGCACCGTATATTAAAGTTTTGCACGATCAGGAGAGTATCGAACGACGTAAGTAAAAGTGTACGAGCATGTCGTATTCTTACCACAGGATCCGCCAAAGTCTATGCGAATGAACAAATACTGAAACAAGGTTGAGTACATTTCATTCAGGTCAGGAATATTCTAACAACTGATTTTCCAGACTGTCATGAGGAGATTTCACTTGATGAATCTAAAGACTCTGTCAAAAAAGGACCCCCTTGTTTTGGTGCAAAGTTCGAGGTAAGAGCAAAATTTTGAGCATGCTGCACGCACAGACCAATTCGCCCACTTCTTCTCAACGAGATCCTTTGGGGCAGCCTTCATGGTGACGGTGGTTCCAGCCATGCTCTCCTGGAGGGTCAAGGCGATAGAATAATCCAGTGGCATGAGATCAGTGGGTCAGTGATTTTGGGCCACAAATTTTGGTGCAGACTTTTTCAAGAATCGCTGTGTCATCTTAGAAGTGTGGCATGGCGCACCATCTTGAATGAAGATCCATTTCTCGCCAAAGTTCTCTCTTGCCCAAGGGAACACCCTCTCCCAAAGGTGGCTGATGTAGGTCTTGCTGCTCAGATGCTCTGAAGTGTCCAAGAATACGAGAGGCTCCATCTTCCATCCATTTGATGCCACGAGTGCAAGGATCTGAACATGGGCAAACTTCCTCTTGATTCAGATGTTCTTCGCATTGACAGACGCATCGAATTGTATTGGGTGCCAGGGATCTGCTGGAGGAGTTGCCAAGCATCTCTCGTAGGGGGAATGGAGTCTTGTGCACAAAGATGGGCACCCCACTCCCCCTTTTACAGCTGTTATTCAGAAACCAATGGCAGTATAATATCCTCCTCCCTGGACAGACTACAGAAGACCTTGCAGTTTCTGTCGCTTGAGAGTTTTCCATCCCAGATCTTCCTTTATGACCCTGGTCATGGTTGTCCTTTTGATCCCCATTTGCTTGGACAAGCCCTTCACGGACTGCTTTGGATTCTCCTCATTCATCTTAGCAACAGTGGTGATGAGATCAAGCTTGCGCCCCCTATGAAGGGCCATTGAAACATGCTCTTTCTGTCAAAGCATTAAAGAAAATTGGACTTTACTTGAATGGGACTAATTTTAACTTGTTTTACTTACTCTCCCGAGCTCCTCGCCCTGCTTCGTCCTCCTTTTGATAGCATACATTGTTGCGCTGAAGGAGCCAAGACCCATGATTTGTCCTGGTCGCACATCGCGCGCAAGCCTGACTGAGATGGCTTCTACTTGGTTGCTCTCATTCATGTTGGAGTCCGTCTAAGCGGCTTTTTTGTTAGTTTTTTTTTCGCCAACCGCTGTGCAACTAATACCGCGAAAAATCTACTTCATGCGCAGGTCCGTCCAATCACAAGAAGATACGAAAAAGTGTGAAATTTAAAATCGTTCAGATTTAGGTGAACCCTGTAGCACGTACTTACACATTCCGGAAGATCAGGAATATTTGATGGATACTCAATAGATATAGTAGATGTTCCTATATTGGCCTCCGAATGTGTGCGTATAGCATGTAGATGTCTCTCGATCACCGTCCTTCACTTCTCTCAACAAAAACCTCATTTGGGGTCACAAGAAGCAGTGGAGAGAAGAGAAGGTCCTTGAGGATGACTCGGAGGAAAAAAAGCTGAGCATGACCTTGCACGAGAAAGGGGCTTTCACTAGTGCACGAAACACTAAAGTTCGTGAATATTGTGTCAGTCGAATGTATGAGTGAGAGATGAGAGTGCGCACAGCGTATATTCCAAGCATGCGTGCATACAGGTGTTGAGTGAGGAATATACTATTAGTCCCTCTGCCCGAGCTGGACTTCTTACTTAAATTCTGTGCACTGCGTCGCAAATGTTGAAGGATCGCAACTGATCTTGACATGCCGGCTAAAATTGTGCATGAAAGACGAGTGGTTTAGGTAATACATGAATATAATGTGTATTTTTTGATTCCGTCTTTCCGTCAGGGCAAATGGCACTATAAGGTCGAGGTGGGGTCGTCGGGGTGGGTGAGTTGGGAGGGGGGGGGGCTGCAGGGTCGTCATGACCCTCGATCATCAAAATCCAAGAGAGTGAGTGTCAGCTTTGCTCAGATGGACCTTCGCAGTTTGACGTCACATTTTCCGTTTTCCCCAATTTCCTCAGCCCTGCACAGATTATGAGCGCAGCGCAAGGTCTGGTCTGAGGGTGCTGTAGCGGGCCGTAAAGTGCAGCGGGCTGTGTAGCAGCTGGAGTAGGCCGTATAGCAGCTGCAGCTGCTATACAACCCGCTGTAGCTACTCTACGGTCCACTGTGGACTGCTACGGCGCCGTATAATACGACTTTACCTTCCGCCCAGTAAATAAAAACTGCTCGTAAACGAAAAAAGTGACGTCAAATGATGTACAGTTTCAGTTTTACTTTTGGTTTTGCTACTCATGTCGCCAAGGACAGATACAAGAGTCAATGTATAAAGGTCAAAAACCCCTTACATCCATGTTCCCACTGGATAACCTAACCACTGTATAACGTAGGTATAAGGCAAGCTCCTCTTTGCTCTTTATTATTTGCTGGCGCAGTATGTACCGGACACCGAGCGTGGTGATTAGAGGAGTGTTTTTACTTACCCTTTTAGCTTTTGACATTGTGTCGCAATCGCATGAACAATAACACATTACATTATTGCAGCTGAACCATTTTTTGCCGAACTAATGTTCTCCATTTTGCAGGATAATAATTTGAGCGCCAACATCATCAATAAATCTGTCACTGCTCCAGGAAAGACCAACTTCCCTTGACGACTTGAGGCCTCGTGGCCTTGGTATGTGTACGACGTTATACACGCGGACGACGTCGTAATAAGTGCCTAATCTTTTTGTTGCGTGACCTTCGTATCATCGTTAGTTTTCGTAGGTGTTACGATGTACGCCAGATTCACTCTAGAAAATGTACTTGTTCGTCGCGTAGCAATATAGCAATGCAATCAACTCTCTCCGACAGCATAACCAAAACAGCACTCAGCTGCGAAAGTCTGGTGGAAAGAAATTACGGGCCATTTGTCAAAATTAACGGCAGGATAGCGCTCTGGTGTTTAGAGTCAGCTCTGGAACCACTGCTACATGCCAGGTGATTCGGAGAACGCTTCAAGTTTCCGTCGCATGTGCTCGAGGACGATCAGGAATCTACTATCAGGAGAAGTAGGAACCAGAGGTTGGAAGTTCGAAAACCGGTGAAATTACATGTTTTTTTTGCAGGAGAGGAAGGACTTACGGAGATAAGCCTTCGATGAATTTTTGGTGTTTTGCGTTAGAGAAATCTCCGTTTGGAGTACAGAAGGCTTAGTCAACCTGAAGTCGTTCTTGCCCTGGCAGAACCGTAATGGGGGGATTGTCAAGACTACACGAGCTACACAAGCGTCTCAAAGTAGCCACCCTCGTCTGTGGCCATGACCTCCACCTTGGACCTGAAGGCTGCAAGTGTGATGGAGTCATCTGTGACTGCAGTCTTCGGGGGATTCATGCAACTGGGAGGGAGAGCAGTCGTTTTAAATGATGCTTCCTATTCGCCACTAGACATATGCATACCAATTAAAAGGGCCTTTGAAGGCCCCTGCAGCAATTATTAATGAAATTTTTGGTGGTTTTGTTCAAGTCGTGTTAGGTACATTCTGCACAAAACAGATTCGAGTCGCCACTTGGTCTGTGTGTGTTTTCTTCACATGAGACAGTTTCACAACACCAGCGCAGAATGATAATTCTTGATCAACACCAGAGGCAAGGCAAGGTATCTACACCCCAACATTTTCTAGACATAGGAATGCCAAAGAGTATATACAATATACAGTCATTTCAAGATGGGAACAAGGCGCTTTTATGATTCAAAACCAGGGCCAGACCAAAAATGGCATCAAAATAAACAGATGGGGAAGAAACTGCTTGGTTTAAGCAGCCCTCTTGAAAGTTGGGATGAGTGTGAGAAAATTGGCTTCACATTTTCATGCGAGTGAGTCATACTGCTGCAAAATACTCAAGCAGAGACAGTTGCATTACCTGAGACCAAAAAATCTCCGAAATATACAAAGAGCCAGCATGTGAGGGCGAAAACTGTCCATGAAATTATACACTGCCACTTTTTCTTTCCATTAGAATCAACAGCAATTGTCCTGAAGGTGAAGCTCTCTGGACTCAGTCGTGAAGTCCTGGGCACACTTAACTTGCCTGGCCTGTTATGGTAGATGTGAGGTCAACTTTTTGCAAAATTTGCAAAAAGTTCAGAGAAGTGGACATGAGAAAGTGTTAGAGGCTGCTTCAGATTGCCAAGACGAAATAGTAGAGGAGCAGGTCTACGTGTTGAAGGAGTCAACAGTAAGCGTCACGTTAAGTCCATTGTATCATTCTGTGTTTGCTAAAGGAACTTTGCAGATCGGTTGAAAGTTTAAGGGCTATGAGCATTTTGAAATCTGTTCCATTAATCGGTGAGCAAACTTTAGGAGTTTGCTCAATAAGACATCCAAGTACTCCTACCCCATACCTCAAGTCTACCTGGACCCAGTGGGATGGCACGATCTCCTCATCCATCAGGCACTAGGTGCCTTGACACATTGAGTGGTGGCACCCTTTCAATTGCATAAGAAGGAACAGTCATTCTTGGGATTCTAGGACCAGCCTGTGGTCCACAATTTCTTGTCTGAGAAGATGCGTCGTATCACCCGTCGATGGGTGATACTCCAGCCAGGTGCTGTCCGCCATCCTCCGACAGCAGCTGGCACCATCGCTGGATGTAGCTGTACATTCTTCATGGCCCTGCAGATGGTCGTCTTGCTCACGTTGATGGCCTTTACGTATATGACAGTGCGTGCAGTGGCATTTTGCAACGATGTACGTGTACGTGAAAGTCATGTGTCCGCACGACCTACTGCGTGGATAAAATATGCCTCAACGTCACGTACATGGTAGTTACAATGTAAGTGAGGTGAATAAAAGCCTCTCACCGTTCAGAGTTAGTTGCCACTCAGCTCGATACATCAGGTAAACATGCGTTACTGCATGTTCAAGCCAGTCAAAGCAACATTTGCAACAACTCCCTCCACCCACTGATCCTGAGGTGCTCCTGCATTCGTTCATTCCTTTTGCACTCTTTTTTGCCTGGGCACAAGAGCTTTTTTATTCCTCTTCTTTGCATCCTCCCTTCGTCTCATGATTGATGCCCTCGATGAGAGTGATTCCATCTTGTGCGTGCGTGCGAAAATGGATGGACTTTTTAGGTCAAGTCATATCAACACGCAATCTATGCAATGTCTAAGTACGTGTGTTATAGAGATGGCTGTGTCATGCGCTATGCAGCAGATGCGAGTATGACATGTCATGAGAAGTCCAATGAAAAAAGTACATATACATACACACATCTCTCTATGTAAAGCATGAGGACCGTATGCACGTCTGTCGATCTGTCATGTTTTAGGTACGTGCACCAAGCGCTGCAAGGATCGTCACCAAACGTGGTTAACACCATGTGCACCACGTGCTAGCACAACGACGTGTGAGACGTAGACACATCGTTGCATGGTTGGCTCAGATGTGCATTTCGAGGCGGAAATTGAGGTCCAACGTTGCATTTATTATTTAAGTCATAGGTAGCCATGCCAATTGGTAGCTAAGCCAATGGGGAATGACTATGCGATATCAGTTTAAAAGTAGCTATCTATGGTGACAGCAAGCTGTGGAGGAGAGGAGGGCGAAAAGAGTTGCCACAAAAATTGACAGGAAACTTGTCATTCTCAAAAGCTTCACTACAAAAATTATGCAAATACTCTCAAAAAATAATGCGACTGGGCAAGCCTGGAGAGGGGACGAGGTGAGAAAAGAGAGATGGCTGAGCTGACTCAGCCAGTTTCAAAAGTAAACTCAAAATGGATCCAGGTGCGGATTTCATGGATGACATGGAGTGCATGACCTGCACAAAGCGCATGGACAGCATGAAGCATGACGACTTCAAGCGCAACTTCGAGGGTGACTCTAGCCATAAATTCGAGGGTGGACAGCATGTACATCTATGAGAGCTACATCTATAAGTCAGCTCAATAAAGCAACTCAATAAAAAAATACTGTAAGGTTTTATCTACTACTTAAATGTGGGGTAGCTATTCAACAGTTCTGATCAACCATAAAGTTGGTTCAGTGAGCTGCTATCTTTTAAGTAACTATCTCCACAGTAATAACACAAATGGTAGCTACACCCTAAATTTATTGAATAGCATGGCAGTTTTTAAATATCGGTCAGTCATTTAATTATGAGAGAGTAGCGTCCAGTGACCTCACTGGTAGTGTCCCACAAATACTACAGCTGCACTGTCGATCAAAGAAAGGTGGGTTATCTGACTAATTCGGCTTAAATGCTTAAGTTGGGCATTGAAAAACAGAGTCTGCAGATCGAACTTGCTGCCGCCCAACTGTGAGTTGCCAATCTCACTGAGAAGAAGCTCTTGGGCGAGCTTAAAGCCATGACTGAGATTTAATGTATGACATGTAATGAACAGTAATTTAACTTTGACTTGCCATTGAAATTGCTTACTGTGAAACATGATATTACAGTCTTACAGTTTATGTAGCGCAGGCGGATATTATTTCGCACTTGCATGCACGCATCAGTTTCATTGGAATATGTTGTTTAAGACAGTATGTCTGTACAGTTTTGCCAGAACTTTGGCAGCGGCATCATTCACTGGCTGCTCCTGCTGGTCCTCCAGCTCGTCCCCCTCCTTATTGTTGTCCTCCACCACACCAGTGTTGACATCTTCTTCCGGAAGGGGGTCATGATGACCCTATGCCAGGTTGTGTAGAATTGCAAGGGCACGACTTTACAGCATAGTGTTGTGCAGCTATGTCCTGAATCCCGTCCTAAGCATGGCAAGCCTCTGCTTCCAGATGCCAATTATGCTTTCTGTGCAGATTGTGCGGATGCCGGATAGCATTAGGTTGTCTCCGCGATGCTGGGCTGGAGGTGCCTCCTGTGTTGAATAGGGAGTTTGGGAGATGGGGTAGGCAGAGTCAGCAGCCATGGAAAAGATTGATCTCTTTGGCATTTGGGTTCCTCCATACCCTAACGTCATGTGTAGATCCTGCCCAGTGCCATGAGTTGGGGAGACCCACTGACGAAGAAGGCTATGGTCAAGGCCACTTGCTGCATGGGCGTAAGAGGTGTCCCCTTGCCACTGGCGAACTCGATGTCCAGCTCAACCAGGTCAACTACCTCGAGGAAGTTCTCCTTTGTCAATCAAAAGGCTCAGAAGAATGCAGTGTCTCTTGCTTGACTAGAGGATTCTGTCGATCCTTTCTTATCCTTATACTTCTTATTATATTGGCACCTGCAAGTAGGTTAGATTAGGTCACTTTAGATAGGATTAGGTCATTTCAAGAGTCAGTATTTTCTTTTTTGACTGACCGGTCATTCCATCATAGTTTCGGGTAATGATGATAACATAGTTTTTATTGCACAACTAGCTGAAGCTGGGCAGGTCTTTGCTCAGGGAAGTAATCGCTATTTCCGTCTGTCTTACTCCTCATACACGCGCTCCATGCTGTCCGTGCATGTTGAGCTCACCGCACACTTTGTGCTCACCATGGCCTTCATGCTCGCTTTGCACTCCATGTTGTCTATGTGATCCATTTTGCTTTCCCTTTTGGAACTGGCTGATTCAGAGCAGACGCCCCTCATCCCCCCTCTCTTCTGTCCGAGGTTGCCGAGATGCGTTACTTTTGAAAGTATTTGCAGTATTTTTTTTAGTGAAGTAGATATTTTCTGGCTGAAGCAAGAATCACTCTCTTTACCCAGCTCTCAGCTTGTGGTGATGCCTGTGGGTCATCAGTTCACAGGTCAAGCCACAGCTTGGCTCACCAGGTTTGCCCGGCTCATTGCCCACTCCAACTGACTTCCCTCCCCTGATCTAGCCATACAAGGCAACTGATAAATACTGATACTGTACAGTATTTCCCAATAGACATAGCTAACCATACCTATTGGAGCGACCATCTACGACTTATGTAGTAAGTGCAACATTGGACTTCAAATTTAGTCTCAAAACAGCCTCAAGATGCTACTTGGAATAGCCAATGCCCTTTCTGGTGACCCAATCGTGTCACATTCAAGAAATCAGCCAGCTCCGTGAAGAACTGAAAGTGCTACTGGGGCACAAACATGCCAACGTGAGGCGGTTTACATACATAGTTAAGTGAGTGTAATAAAGAGAGATAATATGCACCAGCAACGCCAAAGAGAGGTTTTCAAGAACAACGTCATAAAACCGCAAATGCACTTCAATAACCTTCATGTCCACGGGCATGCAAGGTTCAAGTGAACTTGAAAGACATAGATATCAAATTTTCGTGTGCTAAATGGTGCGTGCACGTGACGACACCAAGGCAAAATATTCAATAGTAGCGATCTTCTTTGCCAGACTGCTCTTCGTCCCCACGACGACTCCTTTATTTTTTAACCATCGATTGTGAGAACATCTGCCATGACTTCCCACTGCCTTGAACAGCCACTGTCATTTTTCCCCTTACTGTGCCTTAATATACCCCTGCAAAATGTGTGACAAGTAGGAAGGCTCTATGCAAATTTCATGCAGGAGGGCATCTACTTATATTCTGCGAAAAAGTGAGTATTTTTGTGCTTCTGAGTGGATGTTGGTTGATGTTCCTTTGAAGCTGTTGCTGACCTGTGATCATGAAGAGCACACTTTTGACGACAAAGGAGGCCCGTGTGTTCTCATTGGACGTGAGTTCTGTGGGCATACTCGGGTAATCATCACGCAAATGAATGCACAATAACAATGCACGACGAACAAGGAGATACTCTTGGGACACGTTAATTTCAGGGGGATTGTGTGCTATTCTCGTCTTCAAGCCAGAGTCTCCATTACTTCTCAGTCTGCCCACTTTTCTCGCAGCTTCTATTTTTAGCCTGAGAAACTGAAGGACGAGAGCTTGAAATATTATACAGGACACCCTGTTACGCAAGCACAAAAGTTTCACCAACTATAGGTTACAGTGGTTCTCATGGACTTCGTGTAAGGGTATGTTTTTGTAGTCTGCCTTAAACGCACAGAGGCGGCCACAGACGCACTTGAATGCAAGCATGTTCAGCCTATAGAATAAGACGTAGTTTATTACACTGTTTTCACTTTGCCAGACTGACAGACTTATAAAATGGTCGTCTGAATAGACAGACACAAAGTATATGGTGGCTTTGGCCATCAATAAAAATATTGATTGCGTCTCAGGTTCTTCAGAAAAGCCTTAAGCAGGCATACTAAAGTTGTGGTCTGACTCAATTAAGTCGCCATCGCACAGACAACTCCAAAGTCAGCTGCTCGGTCTGCATGAGGCGTTGATACGTACGTACGTACTGTAATATACTGCAGATGTACGTGCGAGTACATGTAGTCGTCACGTATGTAACATTTCCTTGTACGTGTAGGTCCTCTTCAGGTGAAAAACATGTTTTCGAAAAGTATTCTCTCTCTCTAACTTCAATCTTGTCGCCAGCCCTTTATTTGATCGGTATACAGAGGGTGTCAAAGGAAGGATGACTCACTTTAAAAGGCATAAGCATGTCACAGCTAACTCTAGAAATATGTACAATGTAGGAATTAAAGCTGAGAGAATGTGAAAAATGTTACTTTTATGGTACACCGTATGTTACACCATTAACACAGAAATATTATATTTCTACTCAATATGATGACCCCTTGGCACCAGAACTCCCTGCAAACAACCAGGGACAGACAGACTTTTTTGACTGTTTCAGGGACAGGTATTGGTTGAGATGGCTTTTTGTTGGATTCCCCACCACCGCCTCTGGACCCAAAACCCCATGGGCTTCTAGGTCTTGGGAGGTGGGGGCGCATGGTCTTGGTGCAAAAGTCTTCAGGGAGACCTGGGTAGAGTGAGATGCGTGTCCCCGAGCCCTATCTTGCTTAAACATGATCTTCTCCTTAAAGTCCAGGCCCTACAGAGCTTGGTCAGTGAGTTAAAGTAGGCTTCCCATGCTGCATTGACGGCGTTTGAGGTGGAATCTTCACACGGAATCGGTCATCCAGACAGTGCTTGACCGGATGCAGCAGCATCACCAGATATTTTATGACTGCTCATTTTGATGCTAGCGCGCTCAAAGTGCAGCTAGCCCTAGAGGACAACACGCCGAATTGCACCATTTTCTATCTTTCGCAGTGAAGATTCTGCCTCAAAAGCTGTTGGGCAGCAAGGAGCGCCCATTTTACCTCACTGACATCATTTTCACCAAGGACTGACGGCATTGTTCCTCAAGTCACCTGCTGACTAGACTGAATACTGAATGATGTCTTGATACACTTGGAACCCAATCTTGAGGCCTTCCTGGATGACAATTCGAGGCATGGCCTAACCTAACTGATGAGGCCAAACACGATGACCTTGGCTGAACTTTTGTTTGGATATGGCCCACACATCTCTTGTTCATGCCCAGGTGACCGACAATGGTGTAGTTGGTCTGCCCTGGCTCATGCGCCATACAAAAATTTATGTGTCTTTTTGCAGTCAAGCAAAAATCCACAAAATCCATCATAACTTCATTAACACTTGCTTGATTTTACAATTTGAAACATGCTGTGGAATTTATGATCTACAGATTATGCAGATGAGCATAAATTGTTTCTTTCCCATGCACTTCTGGCATAATTCGCTGTGGCGCACTGACACTTAGAATGCCTCTTTCAGGCTGTGTTAACTTTGGTATGAAGAGTTCCAGGCTTTGTTCTGCGCTGTATTTGACAACTGGTCATGCATGGAAAAGCCTAATTTGGACACTCACAACCTTATGACCTGAAAGCCACATGGCGTTAAGCGAGGTGTCCTACTTTGGCACCCTCTGTACATTTAAGCAGTGCTTTACACAGTGTGCATCAGAGTTAAGGCTGGGTAGTCTTGGCTCGGCTGAAGGAGATTCCATGTTCAAAGGAAAAAAGCTCGGCTCAAATCGGCTCAACTTTATTGACTTCAAACTCATGCCTAATGAGCACTCTCGTGGCCTAAGGGAGGCGTGAAAAAAATGTGCGCATATTGGAATGCTCAGGTAGTGTAAGAGATGCCTACTAAAATATGTGTCTAGAGTAAGTCTATGTGTGCACTATCTAACAAATAGGCAGAAGAATATTCTCACTATAGGCCTCATGGAACTCAAATTTCCAGTGCGAGCAGCGAAGTTTCAACATCAGATTTCGGTCTTTGCACATACAGTTGATGTTCAATTTAGTCGACATGTTTTCGCAAGCAGTAAAGGGTTGACTAAACTTGAAGGCTTAACAAAAATGAACATGACTAAATCTAATTTCTATCATATGCCTGCAATATTGATCTGGCTACTGTTTGCTAGCTTGATTAGGCTTGACTTAGTTTTGAGCTTGTTCAAGGCTTGGGTGAAGTTTGAATTAGAATTGAGCTCATTCGAAGTTCGAGAACTCAGGCTCAATTGGTTTTGAGGCTACACGACACCGTGTTTGACCCAGCCCTAATAATACCTCATGAACAATTTGAGACCGGCTTTACTCCAACTTATTCCACTCATGGAAGGATTATATTGGCACTTCTTGAAAAGTAATGGGGGGGGGATTCCATGCGAGGCAGAGAGCAGTCTGGTCTGCACAGGATTTGGTGGAATTAGAGCTATTAGAATTGCCCTTTTAAATTGCCACTCAAAGTAATTTCGGTCACTCTTTTCTAAAAAAAAGAAAATTGGTACCACAAGAATATACTGATTATCTGAAGCTAAGAAAAAACAGCAGTTCTCTTCAATAAAAGCATGATATATCATTTTTGCTTTTTCATCTCACAAAAAGTTGGATGGTTCGACTCAACTTCTGCACTAATGCTCTCTGCTGCTTGATGCATCCCAACTTTGTTGAGTGAAAACAGGTCAAACTTCATCAGAAGCATCAATGTGTGTGCACTAAGTAGCCAAGAGTTTAATGACTGTTATCACAGGAAACTTCAAGTTTAAATTTAAAAAAAAAGTAGCAAAAACTCGTTTTCTTTCTTTCCTCATCATCAGCTTCACTCTTCTCTTTCTTCCTCTGGCTCCACCTCTTCACCATTATTGTTGATCTCGTCCTCAACAATATCACCGCACTTGCTGACTTTCTTCTTCCTTTCCTTGAGGAGATGTTTGAAGTGCCTACCATTGACTTCAAATAACTGCTGCGTTCGAGTGATGACATGTCTGCATGCTCCGCTGAGCATGTCAGTGACTGTTTGATTTGCAGCTTGCTTGATGGCGGCTTTGAGTTCCTCAATAGACAATGGACACCGACGAAGGACTTCCTGCCTCGACTTTCTCCCAGAAGAAAAAGTCCAGGGGGTTGCAGTCAAGGCTCCTGATTGGCGAGCTGATTGCGCCCTTCCTGGAGATGACTCTCCCACCGAGCTTCTTCCTCAACAAGGACATTACCTTGTTACTAGCGTGTACTGGCGTTCCATCCTGCATGAAGAAGGTCTTCTTCTCCTTTTCGTGCTCCAACTTTGGCCAGACCTCTTTCGAGAGCCTAGGTACGAGAACTGTTCAATGTTGACAGTCTTGTCTCTTTCTTCCTCACACCTCACATGGGTCAGGAAGGTGTAGCCTCTCCAAAATTCGGCCCAGCAGAAGATCTTCTTGGCACCTTGCTCCTCGACTTCCCTGACATTGTGCATGATGGTGACAGCCCAGACATGGTCATTGCGGCGGTACGGATGCGGTCTGAGCAGAAAATATTTCTCATCACTCCACAATGCGTGAGTCTTCATGCTCCAAGATGAACCTTGCCCAATTGACCCTCTGCATCTTGTGGCACCTGCACAGTCTGGTACACGAAAGGTGTCATGCCGAACTCAAACCAAAGCACACTCTACACAGTCATCAAGCCTAAGTCTGACTCCTGGCCATGGCTCAGGTTGACATGGTCCTACTACGTCATGGAATTCCTTATCAATGATACTTTTTCTCTGCAGATCTTTTGGTTTGACATGAAATCCGAACTTGGACTGGTGGACTAATCGACGGGCATCAAATTGCTTCAACACCCTGGAGAAGTGGTTCAGCTGCAGCTTCTTGGCCCTGGATTCGTCCAATTTGAACTCCTCCTTGAAATGACGAATAATGAGGGTTATCTGGCTCCTGGTCGGATGATCCAGACATTCTCATCCTTGGTGAACATTTTGGATTGAGTCAGGTTTCGCCAACGGCAAACTTCCCATCCGCACAACACCATGTAAGAAGATACTGTATGATAGCGTATGTACCACATGTACCGATACTGTAAATCATGCCAATCCCAATGATTGATAGCATTCCTTAAAGGGCCTCATTTACCTTTCACGTAATGACAACATCATCCTTCTGTGAGTAGAATAAGTGGGAGTAGAGCAGATCTCAAAATTATTATAAATTGTTTACGAACTGTGATGTACACACTGACAGTGCAAGCACTCCTTTCCCCTTTGATTGAAGACAATGCATATCAAAACACCAGGGAAACGATTGCAGCATCCTCACTGTGCACTACGAGCACAGGTTCATGTACAGTACGTACAGATTGCAAAGAAAAAGAGGGAGGGTTATTTTTCCGAAAGTATGTCATTACGTCATAATATGTCAAACTTATAAAGTTGAAACACTGTAGGGTATACGATGGGTCATATCCTAAATCAAACATTTGATGAAGAGTAAAAAAATGTCATCCCTGGACAAGCAGTTTTGGAGTTGCTTTTTTGCACCAACTCCGAAGCAGCAGCTGGATGTCTCAAAAGCCCATTTTTTCATTGCCCGTGAGCTCTGAGCACAGGGATCTACGGATGTCTTCAAGTTGTTGACTCGCCTCGAGCTGACGTCTCTCAGCCCGGCCCGCGATAAGGCAGCCCGAATAAATCTCTAGAGCCCTGAGCCCCGAGCTCACGTGCACTGAAAAAATTCGCCAAAATGGCGCGAATCAAGAAGAAGCAGGCCTTGGCCACCTTGACCTGGGTCATCTTGCCCCTGAGCATGCCAATGGCTTCATCCCTGACGGATTCTTCTCGACGCTTCGCCATTTCCAGCTGCTGCTTCGCTGTTGGTCCGAAACTCCACTTTTTTTTCTTTACACCCTGTACTAGGTTACAGCAAGCGCGTGCTCAACTCTTTTTTGTACTTTTCTGTGCACGAACGTATGCACTACAGATCACAGTCACAATGCACTGTGTGCAGGTGGCATGGATACAAGACACTTTTATCCCAGTTCTATCTATGTCTGATCATTTTGAGTGTTCTCTGCAAAGCTACCCAACTCCTCCGTGGCAGAGTGTGCACGTACTGACGCAGGGGACCCAGATTTGCACTCGGCCCCTGGGATGAATCTGTGAGGGGAGCAGCTTTGCGTCAACATTGGCGGCAACACCAGGACCACCATTGCAGCTGAGGACAGCGCGAGCCGATGAACTCATTCTTTATCATTCTGGTCTCGAGGAATGATGTTGGCAAAGCCAGTTGTCAGCAGCGATAACCAGGCTTGCCAGCTGCAAACAACTGGACATCACGAGCCAAGTCTCGTGAGTCGTACCCGCAGCAGAGAAACCTGCTTTCCGGGGAGGGTCCTGGAAGTGATAACCAGGAATCCTGTTGCAAGGTGCATGCTCACTACTGAAAGCTGAGCTGGGACGTAAGATGACCAAGGCTACGTATGTTTCTTGAAACCTGCCAGCAGTTAAGAGTTGACCTGGTTGAGGTAAAAAAATAACCACTCAGGCGATACTCATCTAATGGTCCTGCCAGCCAATTGTGGCGAAAGAATGAAGAGGATGTTCACTGTGAGATGCACAGATGAAGGAGAGCACTCAGCACCACTGTACTCTCTGAGGATCTTTAGAGGCAGCCACGGGGATATGTTCTGACTTACACAACGAGTGAACGAGCGCTTTCTGCCATTGGCTATGCCGTACAGTACACACGTCACCTCACTGTCATTTTTTCCTATTACTCCTTCCCTGGAGTCCTTGCCACTTAAACGTACTTGCTTAGATAGCTCTTAGTTGTTCTGTCAAATGAAAATCCCCCGTGTATTCAAGTCGAGTATCAGAGCTCCATTAAGGAAAGAAAATTGTGCGTTTCAGTCATCACATCAGTCAACATGGACGGACAATCAGCAATCGTATTGAGGTATAGTGAATCATCAATCGAGCTAGAGTGAATCATCATTCATTGATCGCCTATCTGTAGTCCTCCGGTCGGGGAACAAAAATTGACTTTCCATGCGCGCTAGATATTTCCTCCTTTCCCACTATTTATGTCGCTGCCTACAAAGTCTCTGACGCTGTATGGGGCAGGAAAGAGGATTGGGCCTACCGCGGTATCTCCCTACTGAGGCCTTTAGTGTTTGGACCAAGCCAGAGCCGAGCAGCAACGATAAAGAGGCACTTTGGACAAAGGGTGATATATTGCATTACTGCCTGCGCTTCTCCTCTGCCCAATATTGGTTTGCCCAAGTGCAGATAGTGGGAGGACTGAAAACTGCGAGATTCCCCGCAGAGTTGTTTTGTGTGCGCTCGTTTTGTCAGGCCTACCAAAACTTGCAGATCCCATTTTGATATTGGCCCCCTTTTCCAGATACGTGCCTATTTTTTTTGCTGACGTCAGCATGTCATGCAGACTAATACCGGACCTATTAGACTAAGTAAACCTGCCCAATAGTTTTGATATCTGAATGCCAATTTTTTGCTCATCCTTTTTATCCTTTCATAAAAAGCCGTGCCCTTCACCAGAGTGATGGCCTTGTCCTTTTCCTACACACCTGAGTTTCTCCCGCCTCAGCAGTACTTCTTGCCGTTGGAGGGGGGGGGGAGAAGCAAAAAAGTAGTTTTGCTGCTGCTGTATCAAGATTCTCGTCTATTTGTGGGCGCTAAATTGAAGAACAGAGCTTATGTAACTTTTTGCTGCAGAGGAAGACTTTCAAGCCAGAAGGACACAGAGTTTGATAAATGGGAGGCTGAGTCAGTACGAGAGCTGAATTTTTCCCAAATGAGTCCTTGAGCAAATGATTCCCGCAAAAAAGATCACAGGTACCACGACTCTATTCAATGGAATGAAACACGGTAGCTTTTTTAAGGACATACGATTGTATTCAACACGTTGTCAGATGACAAGAAGTAACACGGAAACTTCTTATTTAATCCCTTACTGTGGAACCCCATACTTTTCCACTGAGAACCTCACTCGCCTCGTTATAACCACTGCATGACCACACATACAATTTTTTCTTTTCCCAATGAAATTCCTTCATACCTACGATTACGCTTGTTTTTTGTCTGTGTCTGCAAGTGTACGTGTGATGGACGTGTGTGTGGGTATGCAAGTACCTGTACAGGTACCCTACGTACAGAAGGTGTCTCTAGTGTGTGTACTGCACACCTAAGTGTACAACAAACTGCGCACGCATGCATGCGGAATTACAGTATACAGACGCAAAAAGGTGTTCAAATCTTTTTTAGTTTTACACAAGACTGATCGCAGTAGTA
>JAAUXU010135732.1_pt1 | contig 18041 bp, 13 predicted proteins | sample 7278151 | NCBI WGS metagenome assembly JAAUXU01 (sample SAMN14350113, study PRJNA611818) | marine sediment metagenome | isolation source: surface marine sediment (1.8m) | place: French Polynesia: Moorea | collected 2018-08 | reverse complement strand
TGGCATGGTTGACACACTTCCCAATCATGTTCTTGGAAGTTGTAGTGATCATGGAGCACTGCGCCAAGCAGTTGTCAATTATATGAAAACAGATGTTGCACTGAATCAGTCACCAATGTTTCAAGTAATGAAAAATGTCAATATTGATGAAAAGAGGCAAGACTTGGAGACTCCTGATGTAACTTGGAAAAGATGCCTTCTTCACATGGGGAGAAGTCTCTGCACAAGAATCTTTTTCACCCAAAGACATACATGTGGACTGAACTACACTTTTAGAGGCAGGGGATGAGTAATGGCCCCAAATAGCTAGTTCCCTATAGTTCTCTATGCCACTGCCACTAAATCTAGGCCAGTAGGGACTAAGTCGAGGCCAGGTCTGTGATCAAATTCAGGTCTTGTTTTTCTTTTTCGTTGTTTCTTGGGAATCGTGCCCTTTACTTTTCAGCTTGCTGTCAGCACCCACAAGCCGGGCTGTAAAGTCTTTACCGCCTGTGTTGAGTAATTCTTTGCTCAACCTCCTTAGCGCAAACAAAATCAATGACAAAATCAGCAATATGATTCAAAGGAATATTTGAGCACACGCTGCAGAAGCGTGTCTCTACAGTATGGCTCAGAGTGAGTTCAAGCTCTCTCTTTACAAATTTGCGCAGAGCCTGTTTTCCGAGGTGTCCTGGTACGTTTTACACGACGACGCAGAAAATCATCTAGATACTCGTAGCCAAAACTGCAATGTACAGCTACAAACGTCATTTTGGGGACAGAAGCACTTCTACGCGGGATTTCCCATTAAAAAGCTCTCGGGGTGTGATGACCCTCGGGGTCTCCGGCGTCTCCCCGGGGCAGTCAGAATTCCTCGAGCTTGAAGATCCCAAATCGCCGCTACTTCACGAAAGCGACGCGTCTGTCAGATCCTGGAATATCGGTTGCACTGAGTAAATGATGTCAAAGAGCCCCAGACCAACTCGGGAAGTTTTGCATACATCATCTTTGAGTCCCTGTGTAAAACGGGGCAAAATTTGCCCAAAAAAGCCCTCCAGGAGGGAAAACATTTCTTATAAAACTTACGTACAAGACCGAATCTCGCGTCTGAAAATATCGATATTTGCAACACTCTCATTCTTCATATTTCAAAGTTACAGTAATAATTCAGCACGTTGCTCAAGCTTATGAAGACATGTGACCAACTGCAACGGGGCCAAAAATAAGTCACTTTAGTGAAGTCTGAAGCAAAACTGTTACATACTGTGCGATGCAAACAGTTCAGCACTCACGCACTCGTAGGAGGAGGACAAAGCAACGTGTCCGGTAGCTTCAAAAACGCTCTAAACGATGGCCAACGAGCGGGCAAACGGCTGCATCATCGTCATCTCCAGGTGCAAGGGCGTCCTCAATGTAGTCTCCCTCCTCCACACTGCCTGGCAGGGCTTCACCGTGCAGTCCGTGTCAACAATGTTGAGCCACTTTCCCTGATCAACTCATTACGGTTCTGGAGTCTCTTGTTGCACACACCAAAGACAAGGTAGGACCATGTGGAGTGGATGGGCAATCCAGACAATGGTCAGGCCAAAAGGGGTCAGGTCTAGGTTACGTTTCAATAGACTACAGAGTGTGAGTTAGTTTGTTGGTCCTCAGTGAAGTTGAACGTGGTTTACCGTGACCGGGTGCGCGCGCGCGTCTGTGTAAAAGGGGGGGGGGAGAGTTAGACGCGTCTCCCCAAAAGTAGTTCTCACCCAAGTTGACCCTACACTCCTAGGTGGAGCTCAAGGTGAGCGGAATTGTCTCATTCTGCATGGAAGTGCAAAGTTCTCCTGCATCCATATTTTGACCTTCTCGAGAACAGGGTGCACACGCAGAGAAATCAGACGTGCTCTCGTCTTTGGCCACCTTTGGCATCATTTATCTATCTCGTTGACTGTTAGGAGATCTTCTTACTGAACGTGTCCATCTTCTTCGGGTTCGCCGCGGAAGCCTTCTTGCGCCTCAAGCTGACACCAGTCTCATCACACTACTACCTCAAGGGCCAGTTGAACACCTCAGACGCTCATGCTGCCTCCAGAGGTAATGCTGCTGGCCTCAAGAATGCTCTTGGTCTTATAACGTCGCCCCTCAGTCAACTCTGGGGCAATGATAAACATGAACTTGGGCAAACAGGCCTGCAATATTACGATGCAATTAGCGCGCAATACTGCCGATGATTTCCCAGATAAAAACTGGGTTGACCTTGCTGCGGTTGACCACGTTGAAAAGGCCTGTCTGACTTAACAAGAAGACTAGGTAGCACTGCTGAAGGACTTGGACTCAGCCCCAATCTTGGACACCCCGACTTGAAGGGCTGATTTGGGCAGAATGTTTGACACCAAATGTCAGCTGAGGGAACAAGTGAAGTCACGACATGAGCAAAGAACGCGCTAAATGTACTCCTGTTGCAGCAAAAACGACCCTCTGATGTAAAGCTCAGCTTATGACGCAGTTCACGTGTGGTCCATTCTTGATTGCGTCATGTCAATTTGGCAAAGTCCATTCTTAACTGTTAAATTGCATGTTGTATCAGCTAGAACACTTTTGTGTAATGAAAAAAACTTTAAAGTGAAGCATCTTCATGCCTGAATTCCGGGTGAAAGTATTTCCTACCGAAACTTTCCGCTATGTTCAATTGCTGTAATTGCATCCCCGTTCGTACGTATGATACGGTACCTATCCAAAGCGCAGCTACGACCGAAGCTGCTTAAGTACGACCAAGCACTGGTGCTTCAGGTTCTACTCGATCACATTCACTTGATCCGAGATGCATGGCTTAGAAAATTTATTAAGGGTAAGACATTTTTTTGATGTCCTCACCAGAAATTCAGCCTTAGTTCGTAACCCCTTTAATTATTAACATGAGACCTGCATCATTGACAGATACTATAGTGACCATAGTAGTGCGTTGGCCTTATGTATTGATTGCAATCTGCACCCGATCTGCCTCCTGGACACCTCGGACACGTTGCCACGGCCGAAAAAGATAACTGCGTTGCTCTCCGCAAACCGTCCACTCAGATGACGACCAGAGACCAGGAGGAGCAGTTGAGGATCACTGTCCCGGTCTTGATGAGCAGCCAGGCCTCCTAAAGCCTCAGCGAGGACAAAATGCTGCAACCAGAAGCAGTCAGAGGCTCCTTTCGTTTCGTCTCTGTTGAGGGGGTGCAGAATATAACACAGTTTCAGGTAAATCACAGTAAACTTTTGTGATCAGATGTTGAAATCCATCTCAACATACAGTCCTTGCTGTAAATAACTGCATCGAGCTTGACATCACTTCTCTTGAAATCTCGAGACTGTCCAGTATCCATATCGTCCCCAGCAGTACCGAGATAAGGCAGTCCGGACGCCGGAGATTTGGGGACCTGATCAGCCCCAGCAGAAGCGAGTGAAGGCAGTCCAGATCAAGATTTCCCAACTGCCGTCGATGAGCTTTCTTTACATGTCAAAGTGTCACCCTGTCGCTTTTTTTGTAGCTTCACAGCTACAATGTCACACGTCCCACCCGGACATGGGGCTTTTGAGTGCTTGCGCATGGTGCCAGAGAACCCAGGGAGTGCATCCCTGTGGAAATGGTGGGCCAGGGGGTCAGGATTCTTCTTTGAAATTTTCAGGCCATTTCATCCATGTTTACCCCCTGAAAAAGCCAAACTTCTCTTCTGTTTGGCATGGCTCCCTCTCCAGCTGGCTTCTGTTTGAGCATTCTAGCACCAAAATGGGCAGCCTTGACATTGACCCTGTGTACTCAACATTATGTCCCAGTATCACATCTACACTTTCCACACCAAAATTCCACCTCAACACGTTTCAGTGCAGCGTATGAGGTGATGCTATGCTCGATGTAATTACTTACAGCAAGGACTGTAATTTACCAGGTGCTCCAAACTTTTCCCATGAAGAGGTCGCATCTGACTGGACAAAGAAAGAATGGCCAAAAATTAGCCTCAGTAGAAGCATTTGGGGGAAATCAAGTCCTTCCATCAGTGCAGTCAGCTGCAGTGCAACGAGGAGTGGGTGGGTGGATGAACCATGAGTCCACCTTGGGTTGCACTTGTGCCAAACCCAGAAACTTGATGCCTCCCCAACAAATTGATGCTACCATTTGATGCTAAAGAAATTGTAGCTGCCAAAGAAGAACGGAGATGCTTTTCATTATGACCAAATGCTGTCAGATTGGGTGTCAATAGGAATCACTCTGAAAAGACTGTCCTTCACTCACATGAGCGCCCAAGAAAGGCCTTCTCTGTGTGTTCCACGATTTTTGAACTGGTCAACATGCAAGAATCCACTGGAAGGGACCATTTGAACAGTTCAGCAAGTAGCCTTTGCTCTGTACGTTCTCATTTTCCGACTTGTGCTGCTTCGTCGGGATGCATCGGACGGTGCTGGATCTTCAGGGTCGCCCGACCCGCGTGCTCGTTTCTGGTGGGGATCAGCCAACGCACGTCGGCCCGGCTCGCCACGTAGACGTCGTCACTCTTTAAGTGCTTCAGCCACACCAAGTTCAGCGCGTCGCTCCACGACAGGCTACTACTAAGACGCTCTACTATGGCTACTCTCGTCGGCCTCGCTGGAGGGTTCCCAACGGTCGCCTGTGCGAGTGGAAGGAGTCGACTTCGCTGGAACTGTGGTGCATGGTCCAAGAGGTGTGGCCGCCCTTGGTCTTCATGCTGGAGGACTGCTCCAGCTGAAAGGTTAACCGAGTAAAAGAACGTGCGTGATGTCCTGACGTGAGCCTGGGAGATGATTTGTCGTGGCTGAGACGGGTGCGTCGGGTGCTACGGGCCGGACTTATCCGACTCGGACTTCGACGAAGACGCTGATCTCTACTTGTGTTCTAACGCTACACAGATATCGTTCTGTGTGCATCGCTTTGCTTTGTCTCTGTTGCGCTTGTGCACGTCGATCCTCCCTTGATATCGCCTGATCTGATTCCAATCGTTTCCTTATGATCTGAACCAACCTCCTTTTGGCACAACAAGTCCAGTTGCTTGTGAGACGTCACCATGCACACTACGGTGTCTAGACCACACTTCTCTGGCGTGCACTACTACTTGCCCTTCGACAACGACGACGTGAAGTCTGTCATCGCCGGCGACAAGTTAGAGAATTGCCTGTCTAGTGCATGTTTGTAAGAGTAACTGAAGGTTCAGCAGGTGGTCACACAATGTTATACATTGCATTCTGCCATCATCTTACTAACCATTGCGCTTAGAAGTAGCTACAATTGTCTCATGTCGTCATTTCAACCAAAAAAGTATTGTTTAACCGTCCGTCTCACTCACCCAAGCCCCGCTGCTCGTACCTTCCACAGAATTTAAGTTCAAGCTTAAGGTTTGTTCGCAATGCCAGATTTTTACTCTTTTGACTGGGGAACTTTGTCCGATATTGTTGTTTTTGTTCAGACAAGCAACCTAGTCAACCTGGGCAATAAATGTATTGCTACTTTTGGTCCACTAACTTGGATTAATCGCAACATTATCCAGCTTTCATTGAAGGGCGTCAGTTACAGGACTACGTAACAGACAGCTCAAACCCAGTCTCACATTAACGATATTGACAAAACAAAGTCAGTACATAAAATGTTGCCACTTTAAGATCATTGTTTGACGAAAACAAAAGTTATTCTCCCGTGAGGATCAGAGTTGAATTCGCGAGAGAGATCTTTTGTCCAACATGTAATTTTCTTCAAATAATCGACGATTTTCACAGTGATTTCATTCCCCAAGAATGACAGCACCGTGATGAAACCAGACCCAGAATGTTAATCTTTGCCACGTAGGGAAAGACTTGTCTATAGAGGCCAGGAAGTAAGAAGCTGTGGTAAAAATTTAGAAAATGGGTGGAAAAAAGTAGAAATTCAGTGAAAAAAGCCGATCATTTACAGAAAGATTATTTTGTGGGGGCCAAAGTCGCTTTTTGACCACATAAGTTACTTTTTTGACAAATTTTGACCTTTTTGTGGAGAAACGACAAATCCAGTCAGCGTGAACGACTCAATGATAAAGAAGTATCAAGACAACAGCGCCAATGGCAGCTCTGCTGGCCCGGGGGCCTCCCTGTCCCGGGGGTCCAGTGATGGAGGCCAAGTGGCAAACATTGTTGCTCTGGCAGAAGATCAAACTGTGAAAGAAGAGTCGCTCTCTAATAAGAGTGGCGAACACAGGTAAAAAAGTTAATCAGAGTTGCTGCTCTGCATTCTGAGATCAGGGTAGGCAATAGCAAGAGATAATAAATGGTTATTGCGCAGAACTTCTCGGAAAATGACTTGATTATATAGATTAACAGTGCAGTCGCAGTCTTCCTTAGTGATCTGCCCGTCCGCCCTTAACATCAAGGAGCCAAAGAGACTTAAGACTGTGCTAGAATGTGCTGCATCAGCACCTCCTTGAAGTGCTGATTTACATTTGTACAACTTCACACTTCAAGTCCCCAGTGAAGCAGATCTTCAGTCTCACTGTATTTGTGCTGCTGACGGATCCATTGTTGCTCTTTTTTGTACTTTGGACTCACTGCACTGGGCCCCTACGGACTTTCAGGTGAGCATCCACAAACTAAGTACCCAAAATAATTAAAAAAAAACGAAAACGTTCATCAGTGGTAAGAACAGCAGCCGGTCCAGGTGGTGGGGCCCAAAACTAGTCGGAATGAGCAACATAAGTAAAGGAGGCGTATTTTTAAAGCTATCGTTGTGATATTTTGCACGTACTCTGACTGATGGCTGTATCAAAGTCACTAAATATTTTTTGACATCAGCATCTCTTGACTGGTGTGAAAGGTCCATAAGCTGACCCCTGATTGCTCAGTCCACACTCAAGGTGAGCAGCAGCCCATTGGTTTTTAGCAAAATATGCGTCTGCAGATTTGAGGCCTAAAAAGGCCGCCCTCCTTCCACTGCAGCGGCCTAGGCCACATTTCAGGCCCTCTTCTCATATCCCTCGTCAAGGGCAGTGCGCAACCCCGTCCTGACCCGGGTGATGAGGCCCGCCCAACTTTTGGGGCATCAAAAGCACCGCATTTAGCCCAAATGCTCAAATCCAATGGACTGCTTACCCTACGCATAAGTAGAGCAGTGAAAATAAGAGAGATGAGCCGCTGTCTCTTAAAGGACAGCATGTATTTAGCAACTTTGACCCAGTTATCACCATAACGCGTCCACACAACGTTTATGCACAATGATACCCGACTCATCTTGGCCAGCGAGGCACAGTTACCGAACACGCGGTCTGACTGCGTGAATTTATCTTATTAGCTAAAAATCAAGTTTTTATCTTCATCTGACAATTTCGGCTTCCAGACTTGACTAGCGCGGCAGCATATGTGATGTAAGTAAAGCGTAGTGTAGTTATGTTAATATGAGTACGCAAGGGTTTTCATGGAATTGTCGTCAGCAGCAGGACAAAGAAGAGCCCGCGTTCTTGCAACACCTACGGTCCTTTGTCCCTTTCACTCTCGTCTCCCCTAGCATTTTTTTACGCACACATAATATCTGTCCCTTTGTCAGTGCAAGCAGCGGATGGCGCATGCGCACAAAACTAGTGGCGCATATTTATGCAAGTGCATTGGCACGCACGACGTTTTACCGCAGTCAGCTGCTCAAGCTTCAGCCTTGGAGCGCAAACGCTAGGGATGGCGCGGGCCCTGTGACGGGGGGCCCCCGGGGCCCTTCGAGCCTGGGCTCAACCGCATACCGTATGAAGCTGAAGCCTCGAGAGAGGCTCCGTCGGCAGCCAACCGACCCAGCTTTGACTCGGGGCTTTGCAGTGGACCTCCTCTCCATGATCAACTTTTGTCATGGCTTGTATGTACTTCAGAATGTCACATTCTTAATTGTGGAAGCCACCGTCCTGACCCCGCTGACCTTCCTGGCCCCGACCCGGGATCGCGGTGCGCATGGCAGGCCCGGGAGGACTTGGACGTGATCATCAGGCTGAAAGCAGCATGTTTGTGCTTCCATCTCCACAATGGCAAGGTAAACACGTGTATGACCCTTTCAGAAGTTGGGGGTTGCCACCGAGAATAAGTAGTTTTCCCATCCAGCAGAGGCCGGGACGTGCTCAAGATGCATCTCCGTGCAGCCGAGTTGGGCCTCCCACGCAGTGTGCAGTGACTTTTCCCTCAGAACGAACGACGTAACGCAAATACTTGATATTAAGTGTGTGCAATATTGGCCGTGTTGCGTGTCCAATCAGGGGGAAGTGAAAAGAGTGCGTTGGGTCCCAACATTAGGCATCTGCAGTCCTTATTAGGAATCCTTTGGCGTGCGTGTTTGTTCGTTTATCAGTCTCTGCGCAGAACTGATTGATGCTAACGTTCCTCACGCACGCAAGAGGCAACTCTTTGCTCCAACGCGGAGATCTGGAACGGACCCTCCAGAACAAAATTGAGGATGAAGGGGTTGGGGCGAAGAAGAAGATGAACGCTACAGGGTGCGCCCAAAAACATGTGCACCTCTCGGAGTTTGGCACGTAGAAAATGATAGAGATTTGATGGGACTTTTCCGAGAAAATCATGCCCCACTTCTACGTGCAAAGTCCAAAATAAGCAAAGTTATGGCAGAAAGAAACATGGGTGAGATATGACAACAGGTGGGGGCCTGACTCAACTTTGGGGAGTCGCCTGCTGTAATCAGCCATCATTTGTGCGTCAATCGCACACAGTCGGATTACGGCATGCGGGGGATCATGAGGGCCTGGTCGACCTGCATGAGCAGTATCGACGAGCGCATGTGGAGGCCACATGGGCCTTGATGCCTCGAGGTTGCATGAAGTTTGTCTGCAAGAAGTCTGGGCCCAGGCCAAAAGCGTGTGTGGAAACAGATGTCAGCCATTTCGAGAATTGAGATTGCATAAACTTAAATTTATCTATTTTGCGCGCTCATGTGCAAGTTGTCCTTCGATTTGACCTTAGCCATGTGTGGCACATGCTTTGGCGCACCCGGTGTTATTCAAGGAATTTGTCACAGTCACAATTTCAGTCTGTCTGTCCTTTCACTGAAGGAAACTGTGGTGCAATGGTGCCCAAGCCATCATTGAAATTCTGTAGGCCTTACGTGGGCCTAGTGCAGGGGCGTCGGTCGGGTTAACTCACGTGGCTCCAGACTTGAAAATTATCGTGCACGTGTTCACCAAATGCAATCGCTCAAACAACCCTGCACTAAAGCATTGATTATGATGCTATGAACATACACGAGCCTCTTTTCTGCCGCGTGTTGTCCTAATTTAATGGGAGTAGAAAGTAGAAAACTTGCTTACATTATTATTTGTTTGACAAAAAAAAATTAAGTAAAGTTATTGTCATGAGCAAGTTTCACTCACTCTCGAGTTAACCTTGGACTCTTGCTTTCACAAAGAACTGATGCAACAAATGTGTTCAAAGCCCACGACGTTAAGGTTAAGGCTAAATTTGCGAGTGAGAACAATGACTTCTTTTTCATCTAACATGCTACTCTTTTTAACAAATCGACTTTTTTCAGAGTGAATGTGCAGTTCGGTCTTTCCCGAAGAAACCAAAGAATATCATTTGGTTACATGTCAGACAAGGCTTGTCGAAGGTAAAAATCAGTGAGAGAAAGTAGAAAACCGATGTAAAAAAGGCTGCTCACTGATTCTTCATTGAAAAAAGTTTTTCAGTTGAAGAAACACTCCAGTTTGGCGGACTACAAAGAGAAGCAGCTCAGCTCAGTCCAGCCAGCCCAGCCGGCCCAGCCAGCCCAGCTCGGCCCGCTCACTGAATGAATATTACTCGCAGGGTTGCAAAACTTGTGAAATGAAATTTACATCGTCTCACAATTGGCGTCGCAGCACCAGGGCTTAACTTTCCTGGTATTGATGCCAAATTTTTGACGTGCCAACAATTACTTTCAATTGGAGAGCGGTTATCATTGGCACATTTTTCTGACTGCCAATGCAGATTCTGTGAGAAGGCAGATTCCATTGGCAGATTTTCATCTTCACACGGCAGCATTTTTGACCCCAAATCTTCCCGTTAAAGGTCGATTTAGCCTCATATTAGATCTCTCTTTAGGTTGGGGGAAAGCAGTCAAGGGTAACTGGTCTGCGTCAACCCTGAACTTGACATACCTCTGGTCTGCTCCATCTGCTACTGAGTTGAGGCTGCGGGTTCTATTAGGGAGCGGTTACTCTTTCCGCATATGGCCAATTTGCTTCTGCTTCTATTGGAGCGGAGCTGAATCCCGTAGTTGATATTGCCTTGTCATAACATTTCGTTGGTGAGTCTTTTGTCACGGACTCAATTTCACCCATCCAAGGAAACTTTACTGACCCAGGGCAGAGTCGGAGTGCAGTAGAGTGCCCGAGGATGAGTCCAATGCCGAGGATCCACAGCAATGAGCTGAATAAAGACCATGTTTGGTGAGACAGTTTGTAATCTGACAGAAGAGTTTAGGTTTACCCTGAAACAATGTCTTTACTATGGCAATGCTGAGCAACAGTGCCCACTAGAGTACAGTAAAATACTAAATTCAAAGTTTCGGTTAAACCACATAAACAATTTTCGGTTAAAACACTGCCCATATGTGGACTTGGAGATCATGGCCACCTTGGCCGCCAACAAGAGCAGGATGGCCCCCACGGAGGGCAGGGAGTCATTGGCAGCCTCAGCCACTTCACCCAAAGAAATTTGACGTGCTTACAAAAGTTGGTTATTTCACCGGGCATTTCAGAGAAAGAAGAAAGTTCAATAAACGAGAAACCTTCCAACAAATTACGCATTTCCTTGCCATAAAGTTGGGTTTTCTTCAGCTCATTGCATCCTGGGGATTGGACCCGTCTTCAGGCATTTTCAGTGCCCTTAGGCCAGGCCCTGGGTCAGGAAAGTTCCCTTGGAAGGATCAAGTTGCCCGTGATTCAATAACAAGAAACCGTTTTTCACTAAAGCCCTACTTTAGTACGGTCAATACGATCTCACTTTTCAAGCATACATCGCAATGGAGTCCTAACGCACACTGTCAACTTCTTCTCCAAGTGTTCAGCAGTTAATGGTGATCTCTTGAATGCTCTGCCCGCGCCTGCTCAGGGTGAAGAGCAGAGATTTGAGACCGGACAAACAGCTGCGAGGCCATTGAGGCCACGAGGCCGTGCTGTGATTTGGCACATATGTAATACACATATTTACTTCCAGAAACAAGAAGTGAGAGAGTCTCGGTGGGAGCTTTCACTGAGCTCTTTCTTGTGTCAAGGAAGGAATCAACGATGTTTTTCGACTGCCCAAACCTCGTTTGGACAAGTGTACGAAAAAAAAACACAAGACACGTGGTGATAGAAGAAAAATCCGCTAAGCTGCTCAAATGGGGGTCTCTTCAGGGGCCAAAAAAAGGCCACAGAAAAACACGCTAGCGCGCACTCTTTGATACTGAGGAAGGGGTCTAATCTGATCCTCTCATTCGTATGTGGTCGTACTGCAATACCTATTCAGACTTTCTCGTGTCTTCGTGCTCGTACAGGGTGTCTCGATAGGGAAAAAGTCCGACAGGAGCGTGATGGATCCACCGGGTACAAACATGAGGGCGGCGGCATTGGCAGCAACGATGTTGTTATCTACGCACTTGCCTTGATGTTGATTTGGTTGCCTATTGACTGCACCAGCCTCTCCAGAAGCTTCAAAAATTATATTGCAAACTTTGGCCACAATTCACACAACTGACGAAATGTGTGCTTCCTTCCCACTTTATGAGGTCCTGATTTCATGGGATGCATCCAATGTTGAGGCTTTGGCCGCCCAACTTCTCGTAGCAACCCAAGATGAGCAAGATAGCTTTATTCCTGTGCCAATGAGACGCAGACAACATTGACGCCAGGCTCAGCAGCCAAAAGATATCTGGCAGGCAGATTCGTGGGTCATTCGTAGCACTCGTCGTCAGCACGTTGTGGAGTGTTGAGAGGGCAGCTGAAGGCTCAAACGTACGCTGAAGGGGGGGGGTCTTTTCGGTGGAATCGGTGCAGAAAGTGGACCTGCGCGGGGAGGGCTGGTGACGTGCATTTTCTCAGAAAAGCAGGCTGACCGGCAGGGACACCAGGTCGACCGTGGCCATCTTGGTCGCGATAAACACAGTCGAGTCTCGATGCCGCTCACAAAGATTTTTCGTCTAGTTGATGCCATGTTTGAATGTGACCCCAGTCTAGGTCAGGCTGACCGGCAGGGACAGCGGGTCGACCGTGGCCATCTTGGTCTTGACCAACAGGGGCACAGATTCAGTGTAGATTCTGGGTCCAACAGACCAATTGGTGGCCAAACCACAAACGTGACTGAGTCTGAATTAGGATGAATGCATCTATTGTTGCATGAATTCTTCTGAGGTCAACATTGTACAAAGTGTACAACGTATATCTGAATTTTTGAACAATCCCAAGGTGGAACGATTCTATTACGAATGAAAACCTTTACTTTTGCCCAGCTGACCCAGATTTTTTGAAGGCTCGCTCGCACGAGCACAAATGTGAAACAGCCCCCGTGACTGCCGCCGGCCTGAATGTGGCCTGTCAGCCTGTCCCGTGGGACTTCAGGGCGGGGATGTTGCAGTGCGGCCTCTCCGGTTCTGTCGTTCCGCAGGACCAATTCTCATATTTCCCCAGCGAATTCGTCTGCTCGATCAGGTAAGAGTGAAGAGCCTTGATTGCCAACAGCCATAACTCTATTAGCATCCTCCCTATGTCCAATGCGATGTCGTGTGCAAGGTGAGCCTCAAAGAACGTCGGGAATCGCCGAGAGGAAAACATCCGTCACAACAAGGGGGACGCAAAGTGCAATTTGAGAGGCCATTCAGCCTCCATCGATGTCTAGAGATGCTTCGAGCCAGGAAATCTGCCAGCTCGAGTCGGGCCTGACCCGAAATTAGCCCGGAGGTGTCCAAAACGAGCGGGAGAAGAGAAAATAAAAATACCAAGCCGGGTCTTTCCTTCCTCCCTCCTGAATCGTCCCGAATTGAGACCTGAGCCTGAGCTTGAAGTATAATTATTTGAGTTTTTTCCTCCATAGGTCGGAAAGCTCGCGAGTCAGCCCGACCTCGAGACTTTGAGCTTGGGTCGGGTCAGGCCAGTCAAAATAGCCTTGGAGCTTTCGGGCTCGAGCCTGGCTCGAAGCATTTCCAACTGACGTCAAGCGAGTCGTTTCGGTCAAGCCACGTGCGTAAGCAAAATGGCATGTGTGCAAAATGGAATGTACGAGGAGGACGAACGTGCTCAGAATAATCAAGACTTCAGCTATATTTACTCAGGCATTGATGTGCGAGCTCAGTGGCAGCTGAGCTGGCAGACATCAAAGCCCCCAAAAGAATAAGCATGAACATTTTGATTTTTCTGTATATGAAAGACCCACGGAAGTTCAAATGCATTCGCAAATATGAGGAAGCCTTAAAATTCGAACAAGTGCTAGTTTCTTTCAGAAATCAGAAAAATATCCTGTGGGCTAACAAACATAGCATTTCACTTGTTGCTGACCGAACGTTATTGTATATGCGAGATTTGTCTGAACCCCTCCCTCCTTGGTCTTACCTGTCCTCGGGACCAATGAAGGTAAGGCCTCGACAGGCGAAGACCACCCCGGTCGAAACCGACAACAACATCATGCTTGCAAGTTGTCGTGAGGTTGTTGCTTGCCATAAAATCTTCAGTACAAAATATTATGTTCACTGGTGTGTACAGTGCTGTAAAGCAATGCAGCAAAAAAATTTTACAGTGGTGCCCGCTTTTACCGACATCCTCCGGACGGGTTCTCTAGACTCCCGATAAATTTTGCCTAACCTAATATTTTCTCCATGATTTAGCATACGATGATCACTCGAACGCTTCAATACAAACTGTGCTCTCAAAACAAACAGCAGATCGATCACCGGGAAAGTCAGACACTTCAACCTAACTTGACTCTAACAACTTTAAATCCGGATAGAACTACCGCAATTTCTCCCGTCCTCAGGGTTTCGCTGTGAGTCGCTACAGCTGATTTCTCGAGAAAGACGTGAGGTAACGAGTGCAGGAGGAAAAATGCACAATCTGTTTCTCGGAAAATGCGAATTTAGTGACGAGCAACACTCCCCGCACACAGAAGAAGCTACAACTTTGCACCAATCACATCAATCAACATTTCGACTTCATGACCTTCAGTCATAACCTTTATGTTCAGACGCTTACGTCTGGGCATGACATCACACGATCCATGTGAGCGTTCAACCCGACATCATTTTCCACTTGATGCAAGTACTTACAGGGACAGCAATTGATGGTGTCTCATGCTGGAGTCAAGCCTGGCTACAGCATGAGCAGTAATTGAGAGACCAAGCGTCTTCGAACTCAACTTCAAGCAGCAACTTTCGTGGGGGAAAAGTCACACCCACAAAAGAGGCCTCTGAACAGCAGCACGGACGCTAGAGATGCATCGGATCGAATGATCAGGGATCAGGATCGACCAGGGTGACAAGGGCAGAAATAGGAGTGGATTCGGAGCATCTTGTCGGCTTCAGCAGCCGGGTCAAGCACTAAATATGAAGAGTTTGATTGAGCTGGGGTCTTTTATTGGTGACAAACCATTAAAACAGCGGTCCCACCAAGTTGCGAACTGTACGACCATGCCTCAAGTGGATGAGTGGACCCGTCACAATTGTGTGGCAACCTTCGATACCTACTCATTCAGGATGTGAGCGATTTCAAGGGAAATCCCTAGTTTATCCCAAAAATTTTAAGACACATCCTTAGTCCGTGGCCACATTTTAGGCACGTCCCTAGTCGATACAAAGATTTCGGGGTGCAACCCCCGCTTATGCCCAGAATTAGGCTTGACTAACCTGAATAGTCTCACAAAAGCTTTTTTATTACATAACGAATCCAACGAGTTGGCATGCAGACAGCAAGAGAATAACTCGGGCACAGCCCTCACTGGATTGTTTCAATATGTTCAATTCCGTGCCCCGTGCCAGTACAGGGCGGACCATGGAGATTTTGCAACTTTTTCTGGAAACGGCGTCCTAGTTGCCAATCTTCTTGCCGCACGCTGTAGTAGTAGTCAATTTGCTTTCCTCGTCAGTTTCTTCCTTCACCTCTGACATATTTGTGCCACAGCATGTACAGAGGCCCCCGGCGCTCTTGCCAAAAGTACTTGTTGCCGTGGGTGGCCCACCACACGCCGAACAGGGCGCCGGAGAGGTGGGCGGCGTGGTCGAAGAGACGCCAGCCCGCCAACAAGCCCACCGTGTCCACGGCCATCAGCCCGAGCAGCCCCTGCCAAGCGGAGAACGACACCAGGGGCAGGAACACTATCTGGAGCTTCGCTTCAGGCATCACGGAGGCAAACATACCTACCATGGCCAAGATGGCGCCAGAGGCTCCCACGGAGTAACCAGACCTGAAAGGAAATAAAAATAGCTCCCTCAATACTGAAATGTACTCAGCCGGACGCGGTCATTGGGAAAACATTAAATTTGCATATGCGGGCATCTTTGTATGGTTCGCACATCTCGCCAATTTGTCTGTGCCATCCCTCGAAAGTGGATTATCTCAACTCACAGACACTGCTCAATGCATCAGCCTTCAGAGAGAGACATTCAGAGCTGCTTGACATGGGTGGACACGATGAAGTGGCGATGGCGCCGCTGTGGCAACATCAGCGATGGCCAGAGTTGCCAGGAAGTTGTGTCACAATGACCAGAGAAAGCTCATGCACATGCTTCCTATCTATCCACTTTTGAATCAATATGCTGTTTGCATTACATCTCGCAACCCCTTCAAGTCCACAGGGCTTGGCGGAGGACCTCATTTCCCGCACTTTTCTTAGCCCGGGCCTTAGGTCGAAGGAGGCCACATCGACGACGTCAGGACTGCCCTCGAAATGGCAATGGTTGATAAAACAATTGGAAAAAGTTGAAACTCAAATGATCTCAGCTCAAGTTTGGGAAAATGCTACATTCTCAACTTTTGCCCGCCTGGAATATTGATCATAACTGTATTATTCTCCTAGATGAGACAATGCAACCGGATGCAATTTTCACCCGTGCACCCAAAGTGAGCGCGAGAAGTGATCATTGGGTCATGTTGATCTTTACATCTGGAGAGATGCACAAGTTTTTCACAGTAATCAATTAGTACAGGTCTGGTCAAGGCCAAAGGATTTCCCCCGAAGCAGTGAAACTTGGCTGGCATGCACAAGTGTCCTCCCCAGAGGGAAGCCATTCGCAGCTGTTCACGTTATTCCAGCAACGGAGACATCCATCCCCAACCATCAGCCAGCATCAAAATGTGCCTTGAACAAATGAAGTAGTGTGAAGAACAAATAAGATGTGCTCCAAAATGGAGCGGTTCTGGTCAGCATTTACAGCACATGCGCTTGTTGTGTCATCAACTGCCTCGCCTGATCTTGGCCACGTGATTCATGACTGCCTGACACTGTCCTGCCAGCTCCTTTCGTTGACAGCAAAGTCATAGTACGAAGTATTTGATGCGGATTTGGAACAAGGGAAGGCTGATCTGAATTATCAGTCGTAACCCTTTTAAGGCCACGACAAAAGCTCCAAAGAGGGGACAAAGGTTCAAAAGGGACAAAAGGACACATTTGCCTCAAGGTTATGTCTGTCTTTCAGTTTGTAAATCGCGTTTTTCTCCGCCACGCAATAAATGCAGCAACGCCTTTAGCCAGACTCAAAACCTAAAGCACCACTGTATAATTAATTGACTGTAAACTTAGTTGAATGTGCAGCGAAATGAGTCTCCGTGCAAGGACTTCTCTCGTTGATCACGAAGCCAAGAAGAGGTACTCAGGCTTGCCAGGTGCTTACTTCAGCGTTGATCCAACCAGACCTCAAAGCTAACCTGACCAAGTGAATCTAACCTAACCTACTGAGGGGTCCACATCAAATGAGTCATATTATCGCATTGCACGATTTTTCAGAGACTTTGGATGACTTCAAGTGTTGAAATTGTTAATTGTTAAAGTCTACAACTACAAATCTACATCACTGTATGTGACTTTTGGCATCTGACTTCTGCGCAGACTCCTGGTGTGAGTGTGCCAGTCGACGTGGACGCTTCAGCTTCACCAAACCTAAACTAACGTCCCAGACCTTATCGAAGTTACATGTACACCACGAGATAAAAACAAGTCCACGTATGATGCGAACTCCAGTTGGGCCTCGAGTCCTACGTCAGTCAGTAAATATTGCCATCGTCACTACTCTCCAATAAGCGCGCCTCAGCAGGGTGAAAATTACATAGCAACTCTGGTCTCTGTTTGCGCAAGTCTGGCAAGCCTACGCAATTTTTCAGGGGTGGCGGCGAAAGTATCAAGCACAACTACGTTCTAAGTTTACTGAGCAGGGGCAAAATGCTCGCCAAGGTGGCAACTCGTAAGTTTTCGCAGCATGCAACAAATTTTACTGCACAAACAAGTATGCCTGAAACTGTATTATAGTAGAATCGGCAGGAAAGGGTTCAATTTCGGCGTTGGGCTGAGTGCACTCGAACCTTGAAAGAGCTCGAAACTGAGATGTAGTCAAATAACAGTAAAAAACAATTATTCCACACAAGGGCTTCAGCTCTGGACTGCAACTGCAACGAAATCTGTCTGCTCCTGTGACGTCATCTGCTTTACGAGCCACGATGCAGGCTTGAAAAACGTCAAAACCCTCTTCTTTGACAGCAAAGTCACATTGTGACCTGCACAACGTCACATCCATGAGAGAAGCTCTTTTTCCTTCTCTGTCTCCAGACTTTCTGCTGACTTGGCTTCAAGTTGCTGCGCGTTATCAAACTCTCCAGGGTGTGGTCAATGCCAACCCTTTTTTTCATTATTAAACTACCTACAACTTGCAGCAACAAATCTTACGTGTCCACGGAGACGCCATTTTCCGTCAAGCCAGACTAAGACACGTGTCTCATGCAATCTATGTCATTACGCATGCACGTTCTGCTTTACTCGCAAAAGACTGAATACACTTGATCTCCCACGCTTACGCATGGCCAATAGAGACCTTAGTTACTCTGACACGGTGAAGTACCTGGGCATTTTGCTTGACAGCA
>JAAUXU010165029.1_pt1 | contig 18042 bp, 15 predicted proteins | sample 7278151 | NCBI WGS metagenome assembly JAAUXU01 (sample SAMN14350113, study PRJNA611818) | marine sediment metagenome | isolation source: surface marine sediment (1.8m) | place: French Polynesia: Moorea | collected 2018-08 | reverse complement strand
CCCAGGACGTTTCCTCTTCCAGGGGTCTGCCGACAGTCCTGACGCTTGTCCTCTTTTTCAGGGGGAGATGAGGCTTCACGTTTTGATGCCGACTGAGGGGGGGCCAGACCAGTGGGCTCGGGACCATGGGTGCCGTTCTTACCGTCCGTTGCCGCACCGCCCTCGGTCGTCACTTCTTCAGCTGTTGCCAATTCTTCAGCTGTTGCTGGTTCTCCGGCTGTTGCAGATTCTCCGGCTGTCGCCAATTCTCCGGCCGGTCCTCTCCGGCCTCTTCGTCTCGTTCCGGGACTTTTCCCGGGCATAGCCAACTCACTCACATGAGATTTTGCACAAAACACAAAATTACGCTCTCGCACGTTGTTCGGATACGTGTTTACGTTTTCCTCACCAGTGTTGCCATCCCATAAGCTACTGTATCAGGGTGACTTACTCTAAAGAAGCAAAGTACCTTGGCATTGCTCTAGATCAGAGACTTGCCTTTTCTCCCCACGTAAGGAAAAAGGTTAGGGCTGCCAGTCTTGCACATAGCAATAGGGTCACAATAGCACTGGATTCGACTCAAGAAGGACGCAGCCTCAGGATCTTGGCAGGCGACCAGGCAAAGCTCAGTGCCAAACTTAACTCCCATGTGCCAGTCCCTGTTCCAAGGAGAATCAGTAGGGGGCTGAATGAGGAATACTTAAGGGGCCAATGGGCTGGGTGGTGGCAGGAGTCCCCCCATTGTAGACAGACAAAATTTTTTGATTGCTAGTCCAGGTGCGTCATGTAGACAGGTCAATAGACTTGACTGTGGTAATTTAAGTGAGATCATACAGGCCATTACTTAGATACCATCAATCTCAGCTGCAAGAGTCCCCTATGGACAGATGCTGGAATTGTGGTAAGGCGCGTGAGGAGTTTGGGGACCTCAGACATAAGGGTAAGGTACTCACAGTGGAGCGGAGTATGCTCTGGAAAAACAACATCTACAACCCCCAAGGGTTCAAGGGCCTCCTCAGGTTCATTCATGTGAGCCACATTGAGGCAGCAATGAACCCTATAGAAGCAGAGTAAAATGTTTGTTAGATATTCTACAGGTCATCAGTTTGGGATGGGAAAAGGCCCTGAATAAGGGCTGCTCCCACTTCAGGCTCTCTAGTCCATCATAGTGAGAGTGAATCCCTTCAACAAACAAAAAGCTACCGTATCAGTAAGAGTTGTGTCAAACTGTTGTTAAGTCTTTAAATCGTAGTTTTACTCGAATAGGGGAGTTTGGATGTTCTGATGACTTTTATCAACTCCTAAATTTGGATTAAATTTCAGCGAAGTGCGTAAAATGCTCCTGATCTGTGGTCCCCGCCCCGGGGAATCCGGGAGTCCGCGTTTGCGGTAACTCCAATTTATGGTTCTTGACGAATACGATTGATAGCTCAAAAACGGTGATGCAACAAATAAGCATAATACCTGATTACTGATCATTTCAGGCATAATGCTGTGCTTGGCTCTCATAATAGAGTTTGGAGGAAGATCAGCGTGGTTCCAGTTCCAGACTCGTGAGCTGGCTGCGCTCTATCAAATTTCCTTTGAAGAGAGAGTCACGACTTCAGTACTCCAACAGTGATCGACGAAAGCTCCAAGTCAAGTTAGGGACTGACGAAAACATAGCGTCAAAGATTTTGTACAGCTCGGTGTCATGTAGACTCAAGAATATGGCGCGCTGTGTCTCTGTCATATGCTTTAGTGGATGCAGAACATTTTTTCAAAGCAACATTTGATTCAATGGGAGAGTCAAGTGAAGCCAATGGTGTATTCAATGCCGACCTAACTAGGTCATCTGTGTCGTCAGACTTGCCTCTGAAGTGACTGGAAAAAAGATGCTTTAAGAAGTTCTTCAAAAAGTGAGACACAGAGCTGCAGTCGTATGCGCCAACGTCACCTTTTTTGTTGTACGTAGTTTCTTTCAAGAATCCACTTTTTCTAACGCAAAATCATGGTGGCAAAGTAACTACTTTTTATTATTCTATTAACGCAACACTCAAATGGCCGTAGGGAAAAAAGTGGTTTCTCTAAAGAAAATCTCACCTTGAAGAATATAATGACTTTTTTTCACCAATGCATTTTCAGCAGGTTGAGGATGCGGGCATGAAAAAAAGTCCTGGTTATTTCTTTTTTAAGGAAACAGTTGTGCTCAAGGAATTATGCCGTTGTTTTCCTCTTGTTTTCTGAAATAACCTATGCAGAGCAAGTACTGATATATTCCATGCACTGAAAAGAGTTCCCAAGCAGTCCTGCTCTTGTGTTAAAATTAGCTGCTCACTTACTGACTTAAATGCCAGTGTAAATATGAACGTGTGAGTGCAGAACAACTTGTCGGGTGTTCAGCTTTAATTTAAGCCATTCTTCAGCGACCTTGGATCACCCAGTGAGTAAGTCCTTACTTTGTGCGAGAAATCTCTGAGTCTTGGAGAGCCGTCTGCTTGTTTTTTATTTCTCAAGATATAAAAAGTCACTTTTCTCACTAACCTTGTCAAATACTGCTCTTTTCAAAAGTTCCTCGCTGGTTTTGAAAGGTCGTATCTCGCTCACTACGCGTCTAGTGGAGCTGAGTTTTCCAACTGGACTTCTGATTCTTCAAAGCTTTAGATAATGAAACTTTGAAGTATATGATTTCTGCTAGATAGGCTGAACCATTTGTTGCTACTCGTTCGTTGTATGAGATCACCGCGTGAGAAGGCCTTGGGCATGAGGCAAGGCATAGAGGCTTGGCTGAAGTAGATAAACGCCCTATTCTTCTCTGAATGAAAGGCTCGGAGAATTTGCTTACATGGAAAAGTTGAGTGACTGGCGGAAAACGACCATGACGCCAAAGTGAAACACAAGTGAAAAAGAGGCCTTAGTTTTTTCAAAACCAGAAGTCTTCTTTTACGCCTCCACCACTTTTACCATTTGTCCTCGAGAAAAACCCCAGAATGCTTTTTGTCTTTTGTTACTATATCCTTGGAAGGCGAAGGCCCCGAAAATGCGTGAAAAAAATTAAGACGCGTGACTGTGCATTTTGCTCTTCGCCACCTTTGGGGAGCGAAAAAGTGAATGCTTGGAGGATCACTTTTTTGGGGTGGATTTCCTTTGCAAAGTACTAAAGAAGGTCAGTGGGAAGGCAAATTTCGGAATCCCTCTACTCTGGTTCTGTGTACATGGACTTCCTACCGCTGTGGTGGCTGTCAAAAAAGAACGTGGCCATAAATGTTGACTTGTTTGCTCGCTGCTGACAGAAACTGTGCTTCAGTCGAGAAAGTAGACCTTGGTCAGGACGAAATTAGGATCAGTGTCAATCTCGATTCGTATGAATCGCAAACAGCGCAGTCTCCATAGCAACCTAATTCTTGCGCACCCGGTATGCGTACAAATGTTTTGCTGGGTCTTGTAAAAGTTTGCCAAACATGCTTATTTGATCAGTGATCATGTTTGTACGTACAGTGGGGTGCAAAAGTGAGCGCCCCCCCCCCTGATTTTCTGAGTTTTTTCCCTTTTCGCCCCCAAATCAATCGTCCCCTTCACGGAGTGACTCGAAATATGGCCATCACGGCCACCTGAAGGGGATGGCGCAGAAGTGGATACCTACCTTGACACTGTACAGTTTCATCAAAGGTGAACGTCTTAGCACAAGGAAGCAGACAGTGTAATAGTGTCTAGACTAAGTAATGGCTTCCTTGTTGCAGTCGCATAGACCAGGTCACACCCAAGTTACACTTCCCCTTCCAACTGTACATAAACGCTGTACAAAAATACACTTCATCCCCAGTCTGAACTCAGACTTCGCTGTCTCGATGTCCTTGCCTCCTACCCCATCGCTCCGCTACTACGATCGTCACTCCGAGTTGATTTACTCCGGGTCACTTTGACTGAGTTACTCTGGTCGCCTTGCCTGAGTTACTCCGGGTCACTTTGACTGAGTCATTCAAGTACACGTAGTCCGGCGCGAACGTTACATCGTTACAGACACGAGAAAAGGGAACCACTTTGAGGTCGTCCTCAGGATCCAGTGCCCGTGACTACAATGTTTTTGTTGGTTGTCACCTATGTCACCTTTTAAGATAATCTTCTCTAGCACTTATAATATATTGAACTAGCAGAATATAAAGGAATATAAAAACGACTTTCTCAGAGTCAATCGGTCAGGGATCAGACTTGTCTGGGGGGTCGACTTATATAGTGGCCAATCTGTGTAAGGGTCAACTTGTCAAGGGTGAAACAAACGTCCGTGATTCTTCGTACACGATTCTTGTATCTTGTTGAACAGAAAACGTTTGGTGTCATCTGCGCCGCATCCGACACTTTCTAAAATGCCAAGGAGGTACGCATTGAAAATAATCTGAAACACTTTTTTAATTTCCAGCCATTGATAGGGTTGAAAAATACTCACCAAATGGCATTTCTCCCGTTGAAAAATCCTGCCAGGCGAAAGTCCGAGTCAGCCCTGAAAGCCACTGAAAGCAAAGTCTGTTCTCTAAGCCACTAAGCCACACTGCCAACTGAGAAATACGGTGTTTGAGACTAATCAGCTCCAAAGCATAATCTGCCAGCCGACAACAATGTACCGGCTTTTAACAATTCACCTGCCTGTAATAATCTACCGTGTCCCACAAGGGCTGAGAAATAATTTGTTTTGCGTACTTGTGGCAGATTAAAACGGCATACACTGTAATCTTGCAGTCGTGTTTGCACTCTTTGTAGCTTTCAAGATTCTAAACTTTGGCTTGAGATCTGGCCTTGCCGCACCCTTCTTTATCTTCAACGGACGTTAAAGTGGCTCTTCAGTGGCCCAAAACATCTTTATGATCTTCGAAATTCAATTGTAGTTCAACCCGCAATTTGTCCCAAAGTGAAAAACTTGACGCAAGGGTTTGGCGACTGCAGCCCTGTCTTTTTTTTACTCCGGCGCAGTTGATGTGCAACCATCTAAGTCCCGAAAGTGACGACAACAACAAGAGCAAAAGTAAGAGCTACAGCGATGGCAAGTACATAGGGTGACAGTGAGAGGAAGAAGGACTTGGGGCAATAAAGTAAATACTTCACAGTACTGCCTGGTCTTTGGGCCAACGGGCCACCCTGGGCAGGGTCAACCAGAGCCAGGAGCCAAGACTGACTCCAAAGGTGGAGGAGGTCCAACTAGTGGCACACAGAACTGATCACTCCTGGGGCTGAATGGGCAGCCCTTGGCTGAGATCAATATAGTGCTACTTTTCTTGGAGCGAATATCTGGTTAAAACCTTCTCTGGCCCAAAGCTGGCCAATGCCGTAGTAAGAAAAGACCAAAGGAGTCACTTTAATCGACGCAGAAGTGAGTATATATTTACACTGTTATTAGTAATTGAGACAAGTGATTTTTTATGTGTCTTAATAGCCGTGCCACCTTTCGTATGCCATTTTTGCCATAGAAATTGAAATATGACTTACACTACTCAGGCCTTAGCCTTTCCAACGGTGTAAAAAGTGTTTCTATGGAAGTGAATAAGTGAGGCGCCACGTAGTTTACCAAGAAACTCACGTCAAACATCAGATTGCATGGCCATAGTGTGCACTGCGACATCTTCGTTTTCCTCGCCGATTTGACCTGTCCTCGACCTTACAATATCCTGGGCCTGAGATTGGGGCCTCGGACAGGTCAGATCGACTCGGTCAAGACATGGAATACAAAGTGCTACAGTACGGCCGTGCAATATGTAGTTAAGTTAGGATATGTTGATTAGTCTGGTTGCTAGACACTTTGATCTACGATTGCAATTCTTTGCAATCTTGGTTCTTTTTTGAGGTGATTCGCGTTCCTTCAATCTACGAGGAGTATCAATACTCTCGTTGCCAGCATCATTGGTGAGCACTATGCTAACATGAGGTCAAAAATCAGCTGAAAATCTCCACCGGTAGAGCCTCAAAATGGCCAATTGTCTCTTAAGCAGTTATTGTGAATCACCCTGTCACTTTGCAGGTGCGACAAAAACTCTGCTGTTCTTCATTGCCTACTTGTATGCTGTCACGTGTGAGTTGTTGACCTTAAAGACTCGACTCATATTGCCCATCCAATTCTTCCATCACATCACATCAGATAGTAATCCTCTTACTTTTTTCCAGAAGGAATATGGGCCACCTTGGACACTTTGACACTGACAGCAAGCATGAAATTAGTGGTGTCAATCTTGCTTTGCTGGGCCTCATTTACGTTGAGGAATTCAAAGACAGATTTGGCGCGGAACTGTTGAAAAACTCCTTGCCTCTAAACTTACGTGTATGCACTGTACATCTGCCAGAAAAGTAGCCGTACTCACGTAAGAGCCCAATGTCTGAGGGTCAAGGTCATGAATGTGTACTTCTGTGTGTGTTTTGAAGGCAATAGAAAGCCCGTTTTGTCATCAGCACTTAGGAAGCAGAAACTGAGAAACAGCAGCCACCCTTAATAGAGAGCTGCCTTCGACTGAGAGCTGCAGACAGAAACTGACAAGAGCCTTGACTCTTAATTGCTGTGGCACAGTGTTTCCAAGTCAGTACGCAGTCATGGCGCAGCTCACACTTGATTGGCCTTGAGGCTAAGGGCACTACAAAAAAGTAACAACAGAGCTGTCTAACCAAGACATGACGGATGCGACTGGATGCCTACGATCGAGCAATGGTTCTCACTCTGGGTTGGGATTTTGGATAGGAGTGGCCAGGGAAAAAAAAACCTTTTCTGCTTTCGGTAATCGACATAGTTGACAGTGTACCTGCTCGTTATTGACTCGACTGTCAAGTGGGAGCTTTAGTTTCTTGAACAGCGCTTCTACTGTCTCGATCCCGCCGTCCTTCCCAGCTGAAGTACGTGTACGAGGCCACGCGCAGGCAACGAGGCAAACGCACGAGGGCCATTTCTGGCCAAAGGTAGACAGTTTATAAGTGTCGTTCTTAGTGCAAAATGCACTCATCTTTAAGTTGTGAGTCCATTTTGCGTCCCTTCGCTTTCGCACCCATCGAGATGGAACGCATTGGTCGTTCCAAGGTTTGATCAAGGTTCGTTGGCCAACTTTTTGGAAGCGCTTAAGTAGAGCAAAACGGGCGTTAGATAGAGTTACCCCATTTTAGCTAAGTGTTGACGCTGCATATTGTGAAGCAATCTGTCGCTCCTTTGAACTCGAAAGCCCTCAAGCCTCTTGACTGACGTCCCGCGGCTACACGCCTGAAAGGCATCAGGGGGTTCAAGGGCAATCGAAAATAATGAAGGGATGCACAGTCCTCACCTACTTTAAGACAATCTTTTCTAAAACGCCCTGAGTTTCTCAATGAAGTTTCCTTTTCAGAATAAAGGATCCCTTTTTAACGCGAGGATAGATACTACTGTCAGAAGGCCTTGCAGGGCCTCCGCCGGCCCATCCGCCTTTGAATGATCGTGCAAACTGTTGCCGCCTTCATACCCAGAGCAACCTTGCATTAAGCAGCGAATTTCCTTTCTAGCCTCCAGCCCTGAGCAGAGAACTGACCCACCATTTTGTAGCGCTCTTTTCGATTCATGTCCTTGGTGGCCAAGGAAAAGCAAACAATGCCAGCTCAGGCCAGATAGTCCTTGTTGATCTATCACATTTTCACCAGAAATGATCAAGTAATATCAATTGGTTGAACCCCCACAGGCGTATGAAATCGTTCCCATTTTATTCGCGTGCTGTTTACTGGTTGCATTCAGGCTTGGACACCTAGGAAGGTTTCACGAAGATCCGGCTACTAATACGGTACTTACACATCATGCCTTTCTGAGCAGGAAATTGAATCCTTACTTTCTGCCCACTTGCTGTCACAGGATAAAGACCATTTTTCTTCCGAAGTGGTCAACTTTGCGAGGTCATAACGTTCGACTAGACCGAGCTGGTGGTTTATCTCTCTATGGAAAGCAAAGAATCTCCTACGAACTGAAACAGACTTCTGCTCTAGGGTGACTTACTTTTTCAAAATATGGGGACTCAGGGAAGGTCAAAAGTTGGGAGCAACTGATCAATATTGGCTCCCTACAATAGGATCACTTCGGTAGGATCACAGCTTTTGACTCAATTGAACTGTAGAGGTGTTTCACTTCTCTGTAGTAACGTGCTTTTTCAGATTATGAGAACGGAGAAATGTTTAAACGTCATGTAGACATTTTCACCAAGGTATGCAAAAACAACGCCAGACATAGCCAAAATGTCTATTTTTTACATTATTAGAGTTCTTTCTATTACTTGGTGTAGGTATACAATGTTAGTTTTAAGATTGGACTGAGCAGGAGTGATGAACGAAGTTGTCTCAGGCAATAATAGTTTGAGAAGTTTGAGGAAAACTTTGTTCCTTCGTAGTGCCAGTGTACGCAGTAGGCGTATCTTGGCTCCTACTGTCTTGATTTCCCCGGGAAAGTTGTCGTCTCTGGGCTCAAATTTGGTCTCATCTTTCCGGTCTCGGTTCTTAATGACAACGGTAACTAACAGATTCTTGAATGGCTTGACTTTTACTAACTCAATCTGCATAAGTACGTGAAGTAGAATGTCCCATGATGCCCCTCTTTTATCACATCTCCACTTATAAATAGAATTCGATATTTTAGGAGATGATCTGAAAAAACTTTTTGCACCTGAACTTCCATGTCGGGCAGAAAGTCGAACGGCTCACTGAGACTGAGGGCCAAAGAAGCCAGCTGTTTCTTGGTATTTTTCAAATGCGAATTTTCATCGCGAGTTCATGAACTCCTGGCAAATGGATTGTCTACTTTAAAGGAAAAGGGCCTGTGAGGACTTGTTCCCGACAGAAAGGATCGCGCGCGCGTGGTACGCCGAGCACGCGGACGGCGCGGAGTGCGCGGATGGCACGGAGCGTGCACACGAGGCAGTTGGGACATGGCGCCATCCATATGGCGCATCTGGCTCCTACGGCGTGGAAGGCTGGGCTCATATATACTGCTGTCCTTCATCCATATATATAGACTTTAAATATAGACTTCATAACCCGAGCAGCTCGGGGTATCTTTGCTGGCACGCATTTTCGCTCACTTCTCCTTTTCCATGCCTGTCTTTCTGCGAGCGGCCCGTATAGTTTCTCGACACCACTCTTCTTCAGTGTAGTTACGCGGGTGATAAAGTTAAAAGGCCAATGTGCAAATACATGTGTGTATAATTTATGCGGCCCGCTACATGACTGGGTGGTTACCTTGAGGGTCAGCCGACAGCCCAGAGCAGGCAGCTCAGTGGTTAGAGTGTGTCCAATCAATACTCATGTATGACGTGTGTGCATAATGGTCACAGGTTCAAATACAGCCACTGCCACGGCTGGGTCGCCGGGATCGTCAAGGCCCCAGAGTCAACGCCCTACACTAAGCCAAGCTCGGGCGCATAGTGCTACTCGCCCAGGCGGACGTATAAAACTAATACACACGTACAGGTCGGTGCCATCAACCAAAAAATACCCTCTTCATTTTATAGAAACCACCACCTGAGGACTGCTTCAAATCGAATCCTGATGAGCCTGACGGTTGCAGACTTCCTCCTGCTCATCACTTGTTACTTTCTGGTGGCTCAGAGCTTGCAGGGCGGAAGACCTTTCTTGGGCGCACTTGGTAAGTGAAAAACAGTGGGAAGAGGAACTTGGAGCAGAGGTCATCAACAAACACAAAAGGGTGAGGGAAAAAGTTTTCGTGTAGGAACAGCTGCGTAGACCCAATAACTGGGGAGCGGATTTTTGTGCAAAGATTTGGCAAAACTTACGCACTGACTGAGCAAAAAACCATTGCCCAATTTATTCATTTTTCCCCAGCGCCGCTGTGTGTCATCACTCGGCTCATCGGAGTGATCACACCGATTTTTTCTGTACAGAAGAAAATCTGTGGAAAAAAGTCTGATTGTCCATTTTGTGTTCATTTCGTTCATACTGAGGGCGGTCCAGAAAAGAACTACTTTTCCACCCTCCTTATGTACTGGGAGCGGATGGTAAAGTGGAGGTCAGCACTCTTAAGGCAGTAAAAAAACACAGTCACCAATAATTGGGACCTGCAGTAATGCATTCAGTACCAGCGATCAAAGCGACCGATGACGATTGGAGCGACCAGGACAAGATTGGAGCAATCAAAGCAAGATTGGGGCAATCTCAGCTCATGCATTTGGCAGGTGGCATTTTACAAGCAGTCGATCTCTGCAGCTTTCGGGCTGCAGAGACCTTATGTTCGTAGAATGCTACTTTTCCAAGTGCACGTAATGCATTACTCTTCACTGCTTTTCTTCTTCACAAAAAAGGCGTAAGTTTTCATCCAAAATTAGCTATTAATATTGGGTAGATCGCTCCAGAAAAGTGCCCCAGTGTTTTTTGAGGGAATTTCACTTTTTTTATTCTGAGTAACCCCTCGGGTTTTTCTTCCCGAGGTCGTTCTCACTTTGCCCCGCTTGCACGCACCAATGGTAAAGAAAACACTTTCTCTGATCTTCCCATCTCAAGCAGCCAACATCTGGTGCAGTCGTAAGCGGAGCATTACTTAAGAGCTGGTGTGTGAATCCTCCTGTGCTCTGTCTCTGGCTTCCACTCTTTTTTGTTCACTCCCCGAAATTTGTCTCCAGGACCGGTCGTAAGTGAAATTAGCGCCATCGTCGACGCTCTCTGCTCTGACAAGTTTACGACACCGGGCGTGAATCATCCGTGGCTGCCATCGTGATCACGGAGAAGTGACAACAAGAGGAGAGCAGAACACAGTGGGACTGCGATTTCAGCTCTTATATCTTGCTCTATCTTAGTCCAAATACTTGACCCCAGTTCCAGTTCAGTTGTTCAAGAAAGAGAATAGAGGAATGTCTTGGTACAAAAATATTCATGGGGGGAGTCACTAAATCACCAACGCAGTAGCAGCATCCCGCAAATGATCGCCATTAATGCATAGTCTGTAATGTGTATGTGACATGCTGCGTCCCCCGTCCCCAAATTTGACGCAAATGCGAGGGCGACACCGACCAAATGTGATGCGTAGCGGTGCCAAAGACCAAAACCTGACTTGAGTTAGTGTGAAGCCCGAACATGCACACCGCACACAATCTTTAAGTGTTGGGAGGAGAACGAAAAATTGCATCCAGAGCCCAAACTGCTTGACCGGCAGTCGTCAGTATGTTGAGATGCATCAAACAAACTATGTCACAGAAAACTTTAAGGGTTCCATATTGCCAAATCCTAGGTGCTCCAAAGTGCTGAAATATCCGAAATCTGTAGACATGCCTTCATATAAATATATTTGCACAAAATCCGCTCTCTTCAACATGCAACAAACTCATTGTGTTCTTCCATTTATGTTGGCTGTCGACTGTATGGGTTTCTGGGCACCACGTCCGCGCTGGCCGAGATTTGGTCCCTCACTGCTGTTGGCGTCGATCGCTACAAAGCCATCTTTCATCCCCTGGAGAGCAGCAAAAGGTTGAATAAGCGACAAGTAAGAAAAACAAAAGAATGGCGAACATTTCTACAGTGGAACTCGCTTAGTCGTGCCACTCGCTCAATAGTGCAACATTGCCAGAGCTCCGGGTCTAAAAGCGAAGTCACCATGCTGAATCGGGTAACTTTGAAGTTAGGTGGCGCAGGACTGCAAAGTTTTGCTCCTATGATGCCAGGCAGATCTTCATTTTGGACTTTTTCAGAGCGTGTGAGTAACCAACCTCGTGAGCAACATATTGTTCACGCTTTCGTAGCCTCTTTTAAGTTAATATTAAGCTAAGGATATTCTAGTCTTCAGACGTCCGACACCAGGACTTCAGGCAGACGAGAGTGGGCCTGATTGGTTGATGAATCTTTTAAGTAAAGTTGATCCATAATTATTTTCGCACTCGTGAAATGGCTGCCAATACTCTTCAGCTGATGTCACTAGGGAACTGCTGCACGTCCCTCTCGTCCGTCGTCCTGGCGGATACGAAGTTCTCCTCGGCTCGATCCGGGCAGGTTTCTCAGACGATTTTTGGACCCCACTCTTAATCGGGCAACTTTTCCCGACCGTGTACGATCAAGCGTGTTCCTCTGCACCATGCGCAATAAGACTGTTCGACATTGAAGAAGCATCGCTTCTTCGGCGGCGTAGGACAGTTAAATTTTGCTCCCGCAGAGTCAAGCACATCTTCATTTTGGACTTCTTCGCTGTATTGGTTGCTTTTGTTTGGTATTTCAATTTTTTTTTTTTTTTGGGGGGGGGCAGGGTGAATCAGCGCCAAACAAGCTCATTTTCGGGAAAGCAATGATAGAATGAAGTGGTTACATATGTATACCGATGCATAATTTAGGCTAGTTCGAAATGGTACTTTTTCTGGAAAATCATATTTCTCCATCTTGGGTTTTTGGCATAGACTCAAAATGAGAGGATTTTTTGCTAAAAAAAATTTTCCTAAAAGATCGTTTACAATCCACACTTTTAATGTGAAGTTTACTACAGTAGCACAATACATAGAGCTGTCTGAATTTGTAACTCTAAAAATGCTATCTTATAAAAGTGTCCCTGATTGATCTGACATTTTAGGAGGTTGTCATGGGGAATGTCTAATATTAGCAAAAAATTCAGCTCAACCAGAGACACTTCTGCAACACTGCATTTTTTGGAGTTTGCTATGTGCTGTCTATACATAAGTAGTGAAACCATAAATTAAAAGTCAGATAGTAAATCAATTTGTTTTCAAAGAATGAGACTTGTACCAAGTACGCCAGTGTCTAGTGCCAATTTTCCACCATGAAAACCCAAAGTTGAAATTTTCGAACTAGCGTAATGTAGATGTATTTTATGATGGCTGATATCTCCAGAAATTGAGACCTGTAAATACAGACTTGACGCCTGAGACCTGGAGAAACAGATCTGGTAAACTGTGATGTTGCTATTGAGACCAAGAAAAATTGGTCCCTGCTGAAAATTGAGGAGAAGTGCAGAGCCTAGTCGATGAAAACTTTTTGTCCATCTAATCCAGCACATGCATGCAACTCCTCTCAAGAACTTTGAGCCCGTCATTTTCTTTTTTGACACTAAATTCCTCACTGAGTCTGTCTGTGATTTTGTGATACTACAACTTAGATATGGATTGCCGCCAGTCTTTGTATAGTCACATCTTTTTGCTCAACCCTCTGATCATTGTGATAAGCCCTTCAGCAATCTCTCCTTTGGGGCTTTATCCAACACGTCTTGGTAATGTTTCCCTGGACCATTTGGAAATAGGGCGAATCTTCTTTGCTATCTGATGTTGGGGCCCTGAACGCATGTTGCTTAGAAGTGGGAAGCTAGTCTGATAAGTTTAATATGGAAATGCTTCAACTGCGTCGTCAAACAGCGCTTCCGCATCTTCAGGAGGGAAGAAAGCTGAGGACGAGGAGCACTTGACAAAGTGTGCAACTGTGCATGCTCTAGGTCTTGATCATAATTTTGTGCCAACCCCAGATCTTGTACCCTTATTTGCACAGATTCTTAAAGGGGGAGGAAACAGTCAGATGTCTCCACACTAGGACGTATCTTCTGAAAGCAAAAAGCCTTGAAAGCCTTGCTTGTAGTCCAGCAGCAGCTTTGACGGCACAGCAGGCACCAGATGCTGGACAACTTAGACATCTTTTCGTGTGCCCCCCCCCTCCCTCTCGTTCAGCAAGAGGAAGTAGGCGAAGGGTGGGATACAGTGAAGCTTGTACAGCTGGAATAACCGAGAAGGTGCCTTGTTGGAGGCACCTTCTGCAAACCACTCATCACTGCTAGTCCTTAATCTGCAAATGCGAGAATTCATGCGGGATCTTCTATTCCTGTGTCATAAACTAGGATGCCAGTGAACTCATGAATTTTAAACCCTGGCAATGTTGGATCTGGCACTGGCAGGTTTGCTTTGTTCCTTGCATTCATAGCATAAATGTTGTGCTCCCAGACTTCTTTTTGGGGGACAGGTTCGTCAGCATAGGCACTTCTTCAAGTCGCGTCTCATTGGTCTTCCTATTCGTCGACAATTCATTGCCATCATCGTCCTTCATGAAAGACATGATGATCTTGGTCCCGGCTCAAGCCAAATGAGGTGCTCAGTAGGTGCCCCAATCACTTGTGTACATGCATAAAGAGCAGTTGAGCTTGCAGGACTCTTGGGCATCTCAAGCTGATCATCGTTTGGCTCTTGACGAGGCGCTCAAAGTTCTTGTGGAGGCAAATGTCTCCTCCATGATGACTTTTGTAAAACTCCATGATGAAGACTGGTCTGTCAGACAAAAAATCGAACAGACTAACGAGACAAATGTTCTGTAGTCTCAGAGTCACAGACTGCTGCATCAAGCTGGAGTCTTACGAGGAACTGATTCGCTCGAGAGGGGGGGAAATGAAGTACTCAGGATCTTTTGAGAGTAAGGATTACGGATAAAAAGGCGGTGATCAAGTGCAATTATTTCAAATTCAAAATTAGGAAAGATTTTACAGCTGGGACAGTTGTCCATGGTCTCAATAAGGAGGTCTCAGTTTACCAGCTTTGAATTTTCCAGGTCAGTCTTTCGGCCTCCACTTTCGCCGTCACTGTGTTTTGGGCAATACGATACTTCATACTTGACAGGGATACTCAACCCAGTACTCCAGTATCGCGCAGTCTTACCCGTTGCTATCGTTAAATGGAAACTTCTTCCGCTGAAGAAAAGTGAAAAGTTATTGTATGCTAGGACTCTGCGATGTATGACATTGACTCTGACATCAAGTGCATACAAACCACTGACATTTACATCAACACCGGGGGAAAGTTGACGTCAATGCCTATGTTCAAATTCCTCGCCTATTTTGCAAAGCACCACTTCCAGTCTTATTCCATCCGAAAAGTGAAATTAGTATTGTTATGCCAGCTCAGCTTGATCGAGCTTTTCGAAAAAACTGTGAAACTCGGAAAAACCTATCCTCGGATGCGCTCGAAGCCCTAAGTGAATTGGACCGGGCAGAACTTCATAAAGTGCATTACACAGCGGGTTCTCTGTGGGGCTCCGGGTCCTTCCCAGCTTCACAAAGTAATCTCTAAAAGATTCACATCTTTTCCCTAAGACAGTGGTGGGCACACAAAATTGTTGTTGTGGGGACTGCAACTTCTGGCGAGTAAAAGATGGACGAAAGTCACTAGTTTCATAGGCTAAACAACTACGTCCTTAGATCTTATAGAGTTGAGTCTTTTTTCATGTGGCTGATTCAGTACTTCGTGTAGTTTTGTCTGGTATTTTCGTGCAATCAAGCCGAGAACGTTGACACCGACACGGACACCAAGAGTTAGTTCTACCTGAAGGTAAAGATTGTCAGTGTCAATGTTTCCCCAACATCGCAGCCTTTCTGTCTACAGGTGCACCAGTGAACGCTTTAGACAGGTAGAGGTCTTCAAGACTGTGCAAGGCTGCCTGAGGAAGTGCTTGGCCTGAAGGGTGGAGATGTTTCAGCACCATGTACCACACCCAAGTAGCTGAGAAAAGCATTTTAGTCACTAAACGACGTTGAACATGATCAATAGGCACCGAACAAATGGCGTGAAGCATTCACTGGTGCACCCGGCATCTCCTGTACCATTCATTGTACATCAATACTTCAGGGTGTTCTTTTAGAGATGATCGGAGGATTTTTTGAGGGAGGGCTTGGTTCGAATGTGCTAGCTTTATTGGACTGAATATAACACTATTTTCGGACTTTGGCACTATGAAGATTTGTGTCTGTTCTACTATCGTCCACTTTTTCCTGTACTTGGACTAGAGCTAACACTCATAGACTGATCACTCCTCTTCCTACACTACAGCTTCTACGGCAGCAACCGGAGCCACTGGGACAGCCCAGCTAGCTCAACAACTCTTTACCACTCATGCTTGGTTACGCTTGTGCCAACTCCCTTTCTCTGATTCGTCGTTCTGAAGAATGTCGATAGTGTCTCGAAACTCTTGGAACCCTTATTGGTCAATGATGGACAAAGAAAGCGGCTCACTGACAGTCAATTTGATGAGAGCTCTATCACACTTGACCATCTTACCATTTTAGTTTTACCATACCTTTTTAGTTTCCTCGGTTTTTATATCTCTGCGCCACGAAACAATGATCACTTGATAGTTTGCTGTTCCACTTGACGTTCTTAACTATCTCCAGAAGTTTTGAGGGATGAAAGGGTCTGGCGTGACGTAGCCATGATGTTGCCATTTTTGGTGAAGAAACCTATGGAGCAGACTTTGCACTGCGCCTCTCAGACATTCATCTTCTTAAACACTTTCCTGATGGCAGAGCTTTCCATGGGTCCTGTCTTCCACTGCTTGAGCAGGTGCATCCACGTTGGTCCTTTGATCTTGATCTTCAGCTACCTTGCTGCCGCTGTTCCTGAGACCATATTCAGCAACAGTGTCTCGACAAAGACCTGACCTGTGGATTATCTCTTCCGTGGCTGTTACCTTCAGAATAGTGCTCTAGAAAATTGCTGAATGCTTCCTGTTGGACTAAAATCTGTTGACGCATTTTGCAAATTGAGCGGTCGTGGCTGCAAAGCAGCAAGTTGGCATCGCAGAAGTATCTGCAAATCATCATTATTGACAGACTCTTCTGTGGTCTTGGGGTTATTGACACACAGGTAGAAATGAGTAAGGTTCATCCATCAGGAGATCTGTTAACCAGACATGCTACGTCTCTGCCTTTGCATTCTGGCATCAGCTGCATTGACATGAAATTCCATAAGAAGCTGTCACTTTGACCATAAGGTACAAAAGTAGACGCTTCTCTGCAAATGAAAAAAGACCCAGTTACCTTCAATTATTAAATGTCTGGTTGAGGAAGTCCCTTGTCGCACAAAGAATCAACCAACGTAAATTGCGGGGCTGCATCATTTTCCACGACAGAAGTGGATATCGCAATCAGAAATGAGGAACACTTGATCTCTGTTCGTGTAGTGGTGCTGCTGCCAAGTTCAGACTGCATTTGAGAGCCGCCTTGCATGCTGCCAGGTTTCGCCCGGGCCCAACAAGCCCGATGAATGTTTCAGACTCTGTGGGCGTCTAAGCTTCGGGCCGGATCTAAGCCTGTGTCCAATGTAAGTTTCATTTTCGAACTTAAATCAAGATCGAAGAGCATAGACCTTTCTTGGCTTCTTTTGGCTGCAAACAGTTCAGCAAAACACTCGTCCTATGTCACATTGACAAACAGGAGGTTCTGCTTTTCAGTCTCCTTTCCGTATTGTCAACAATTCAGCACAAATATTCCATCGTCAGTGGGCAAGTTAATGTGACCATATGTTGTTGACTCACCTTTTCAATCAAAACAGCAAAATCATTCACCCTTTCAGGCACAAGGAGCCATTTCTCACATAGGATATTACTACTTCTCCGTGTTTCCAGAAAGGTGTCCCATGAAGCCAAGTAATTCCTTGATAAAATCATTGCTTCTAGAGAAAAAAAAGTCCGAGAATCCAGTCCTTTATCAGTTCCACTGTTTTTTGAAAACAGAGGTGACTTTTATGCTACGAATGATCAGATCTCCGTAACTGAGGAATATTTTGAATGTTTTACATGTGCCATTCTATGAAAAGAATCGATGGCCAGTGCAAAAATAGCTCCGATCACATCTCGTAAAACAACAGCCTGGGTGACATCGTCATCGAATAAAACACTGCTCGCTAACTTTGTCGGTAATGCCATGCACTCATATCCATTTAGGCTCATTGCATCGTCATGGCAATATGGACGCTGTCGGTCTTCTTTGCCATCTGTCCTCTGGTGGGATGGAATTTTTACTCTGCAGAGGTGAGATTGCTCTAGTTTCGTTCTCTGTCTTTTGTTCAAAGGGCAGCATTGACGTAGTTGAGCGGACACAGCAATTTCGTCGGGTTCATGCCAGTCTCGTAAGTGTACGAACGATCAGAACGAACTGTGTCGGGTGTCTCAAAGAAATCACGCATGCAGAGTAGACGGATTAGCTGTCACTGCCAAAATGGCTCAAAGTCTCGCTCGCCTTTAATAGAAAGGATTAATTCTTGAAATGTTTTCCTGTGCGAGTTTGTACCGTCCACAGTCCCACGTGACCTCGCAACAGCTGGAGGGACGTTCGAGGTCACCAGGGACAAGAGT
>JAAUXU010061287.1_pt1 | contig 18049 bp, 22 predicted proteins | sample 7278151 | NCBI WGS metagenome assembly JAAUXU01 (sample SAMN14350113, study PRJNA611818) | marine sediment metagenome | isolation source: surface marine sediment (1.8m) | place: French Polynesia: Moorea | collected 2018-08 | reverse complement strand
TATGTGCAGTGCATAAGGGGCTGTACTAATGCACCTACCCTGTAATAGTAGCCTCCACGTCTGTAATAAGGAGACCTCCTCACCCTGGTCGAATCATAGTGTGACTGAACATGATCCATCCTTGGGTCCTCTGCAGCACTGTTGTAAGTATCCTAACAAGGCTGCAGCTGTATAAAGACCGGGCACAAACCATACCTGATTCTGCTGCTCCTCCCCACTGGGCTGCAATTAGCCAGGTGCACGGTAATTGCTATGAGGATCTATAAGATACTTCATTGTATGTGCACAATCAGTCAGCCACTGTGAGATGAACCCGTACGTACTGCGTAAATGACTTTCATCATTGTCAGTCCGGTTCCGTCCAATGCCGGAGAGCTGACGAAGCAAACTGAGGCCGGCCAAGAGACCAGAATGCCCGTTTCCAGGTGTTACGTATGGGTACGAAAACAAGGGGGCAAAAGCCAACAAGGTGACGTTGGCGCACATCAAACAAACGTGAAGAACCATTGGTCGGAAAACGTGAACAACGTCGACGTAACCGCGAGCAGGCGCCTGGGCTGAAATAAGCGCACAGTACGACCAACGTGTACGTACAGAACGTCGGCGGTGCAACTTCTCCATGAGGTGCCTGCCCACGTACACGCTGCGTAACTCGAGGCAAAGTAAGCCTAAGGTGAGTCAGAACTCAGTAGGAAGCAGAAGATCAGCATTACCAGTATATTTCATGGAAGAAGTCGCACATCAAACAGATTTAGGTAACATCATCCTCTTCTGGCTCCAGCTCTGGCCCCCACGTAGGCTGCAGTGGCCACGGCCGCAGGCCTCGGCCTGTAGTAATACGGACGCGGGTAGTACGGGCGGTAATAGCTGGGCCTGCTGTAGCAGTAGCCGTTGTTGCAGTAGGTGACTCTCGCCTCACGCTTCCCGCGGCGGCTTCCAGCCTTCGCCCCTATGTAGGCAGCCGTGCCAGCCGCCGCGGCGGTCCTAACCACTGGACGCCTGGGGGGGTAGTAGTAGTTGGGAGTGGTGTAGCAGTAGCCGTAGCCGTTGCAGTAAGTTGTGGTCCTGGGAGGCGCCTCTGGGGAGGCCTCGCGCTTTCCCACGTGATGGCTGCTTCCAGCTTTTGCACCGAGGTAGGCGCCGGTGCCAGCGGCCACGGCCACAGGCCTGACAGGGCCCGCGTTGCTGCCGGCTCTGGCCCCGATGTACGCGGCTGTGGCAACCTTGGTAGCCGGCTTGGCGCCAGTATGGTGAGCTGAGGTGGTGTAGCAGTAGCCGCCGTTGCAATAAGTAGTGGTGTGGTGTGGCTCAGCAGAGGCTGCTCGCTTACCCCTATAGTAGGGACCCGGATAGCGGCTGCCAGCGCGAGCTCCAGCGTAGGCGGCAGCGCCCGCAGCAGTCGCCACTCTGGTCACTGGTCGTGGTCGGTAATAGTTGGGGGTGGTGTAGCAGTAGCCGTAGCCGTTGCAGTGAGTCGTGGTCCTGGGAGGCGCCTCTGGGGAGGCCTCGCGCCTTCCTAGGTGATGGCTGCTTCCAGCCTTTGCGCCGAGGTATGCACCAGTGCCGGCAGCAACTGCCACAGGGTGGCGATGATCATCACCGCTGCCTGCCTTGGCGCCGACGTAGGCAGCGGTGCCCGCTTTGGCGGCCACTCTCTGAACGGGAGTGCGACCAACTACTCGGACATCATCATCTCGATAAATCTGCTGCTGGTTGTAACTTGGGGAAGGCTCAATGTAAAGAGTTGACTGCCTGTAGACAGCAGGGTTGGCCTCGCGCTTGAACCTGCCTTCGTAAGCAAACCTATGGCACCAAGTACACGCCGAGTATTAGGTTTGCACCACATGAATACAAAGAGTACTTGACTTGCACTTACACATCATTTTCGTCGTCTGCTTCACCTCGAATATCCTCAAGAGATTGAGCCTGGGCCAATGATATGAGCAGAGTGAGAAGCCCCTAAAGCAAATACATTGATGTTAATGTTGGTGCATTAGAGAAGGGACAGGCATTTTGTGGAGTTACAATTGTTTTATGCAGCAGCCAGCGACTGGATTAAAGTCTCTTGGCCAACTAAGTCACGACTAAGTCACCGAGTGAAAGATCAGTGATAAAGTGGTGCAACAGGTGGAAAGTCTTCAACGTCAGCACCGTCTGAACCTCACAGTGTCCGGATCACGGGCCAGAAACGGGTGCCACAGCATCCAGATCTGTAAGATTGCTACCGGGGAACTCATCTTCCCTGTCGATTTTTCCTTATGCGCCGCACACGCGCAGTACAACATGGTTGTAGGTCCAAGACAAAGGAGAACAACTCCAATTCTGCAGCTTTATCACCATGTCACACTATGCTCGTACTTACAAGTATCTCCATGTTCATCGCTGGAAGTGCTGAGGGCAGGTTGACAGTTGGGAATGGACTGATCTTCCATGATGAGTCGAAACTGCATTTATAGGTGAGCTCCATGCCCCATTTACTGCAATTGGGCAGTCCATCAGTTCTCCGAAGAAAGAAAAAAGAGTCCTAAGCATACACCAGAGTGCCCAATATTGACTGTTCGCCGCTGCTCGGTTCCAAAGCGCTGGGGTTTTCCTTCTGTTTGTTCAACTCCTTGTGTTTATTCTGTACTTTAAGCAGAGAAATCTCTAAGATTAGTCCCGTCCAGCACTTGGGCGCGGCGAACTTAAAGTGCAGACGAGCAAAAGAGGTGCTTATGCCTTAATGTGTATCTGCTGCACAATCATGGTTCCAGGAACGCTGCTAAGAACCCCTCCTTATGCCAAGGTGTGACGTGATTACTTCACCCGTCAACAAGCAAGACCAAAGAGAACAGTCAGACTCAAAAGTATACCTAACACCTCGAGATTCAGCTATAGCAAAAAGTTGTGGTAATAACGTTTGTACACCCTCTGGTAAGAGTCTAATACTGTTGCAATACCTACCTATGTATGCATGTACAACGAATGTTTGACTAACAGTGTCTGTTAATCTACAACTGTGTAGCAACGATGATGGATTCCAAAGTATTCGTGACACTCAGAGACCACTCACGAAGGTTGACCAGTTGTACTATGGAAGACACTTTGGACTTGGCACCCAACGTTCATGAAATTCTTGCATTCAGGGTAATTAAAGAAAAAAAATATAACATATATCCTGAAAAGGACACTCATAGCTTTTCAATGCAAGCTAAATTGGAAAGCATCCTGTAAGGAATTCTGGGTGAAGAACAATCGTTCAGGTTCAAGGAGAAAATTGTTAATAATTCTATAGGTGATGCTTCAGCACAGGGGACTAAAACTATGGTTGACCTTTCGAGAAGCATCTTGGCGTCACCAATACTTTTCAAACTCTCTTTTTAGTCTTTGAGCCCTGGATTTTATGAACTTCAAGTGTTTAAGGGGGACAGATTCTAGATTTATCACTACTATGTATTTTTTAAAAGGCTCTGCTTCAAAAGTTACTGTCAGAAATGTGCAAATCTCGCAGTGTCGTAATTTTTTTTTATTTGAATGTATGTACATGACAAAATGCGCCGCAAAGGTTTGTCCCCAATCACTTCACACCTCCACGACCACTTTGCCCCTCACATTGCCCCTCGTCACAGCCTGGAACGCTTCGGGAACCTCGGAGAAGGAATGCTTCTCCTGAATGACCGGACGAAGCTGAAATACGCGTATGCGTCTGACATGGTGAAGCTCCAGTGTGGATCAGGTGCGCGTGTTCGTACCTTTCCCTCCTCTGTCAATCGCTTGAGCTCTTCCAAGGCCCCCGGGATGGGTGTGAAGAACGCCCAACGGACCTGAGCCCCTCCGCCGGCCTTCAGAGCTTCAAGGTTCTGAGAAAGGATGTCGCAGGCGCTCAATGCGAAGCCAAAACCAAGGCCCTGATTACTGCAAATAAACATGCATACCAAAAATTTGGAATCATGAAAATCAAATATGAAAAGTCATTACTCAAAGTTTCTCAGCAGTGGGTTCGTCACCGTGACGTATTTAGCTCTAGTCCAGGCCTTCAAGTGTTTATGCAAGGATGGAGAGTTGCCTCCAGAGCAATCGAGGATGAGATCATATCTAGAATAGGTGTCAAAAGTGTTCCTGTTCAATGTAGCTTTCCTAGAGTGCAGTACTTTCTCAATGAGAGCTGGCGCTCATAATCCGGATCTCTGTAATCGAGGATGTCGTCAGCGCCTAGAGACTCCAGCATTTCGAAAGCATTCTTGCTGCACACAGCCGTCACCTGGAGTACAAAGGAGGCACCACTGTCAGTCTCATCAATGCTCCCTCAACGCACACTCACCCTTTTACCCCAGGCTCTCAGCATCTGGACGGCCAAGTGACCGACTCCTCCAGAAGCCCCCACCACTAAGACGGAGTCTTCTCTCGCTTTGGTCTGGGTGGAGAGTTCGCCAGTCCAGATCAGAGCAGAGTAGGCAGTGAGACCGGCGTAGGGTACGGAAGCCGACTCAAAGTGTTCCAAGTTCTTGGGCTTGGCAGTTATCTGCGCAATGCATTTTAATGATTGCTCATGATGCATGTCACGACCCAACCTAATTTACCAGGTCCTTGCTGGCGACCACGTAGTCGGCGTGACAGCCATTCTTGGTCGGATAGATCGCACCCCACACCTCCTGTCCCATATTGAACTTCTTGGAGCTGTTTACCCCCGCAGCCACCACCTCACCAGAAAAATCTCTGCCCAGGGTGATCGGAAACTCGTCGCAGTGCTCGTCAGAGTCTTTGCTTTCGGCGAACGGCGCATTGAGCCAGGCCGGCAGCCGCCCGTCCACGAGCAGTCTCTCTCCGTCCCTTAGCGCGTTGAACAGTCTGTAGCCGTACCCCCTCGTCATTGCCACGTCCAATGGATTGACGCTGGAGGCCCGGACCTTCACCTAGAAGAAAATTGACTGAATCATTGCGAAATCGTCTTTCCGTTGGTTGCGACTATCACCAAGACGTCGTCGGGACCTCTCAGTATCGGGACGGGAAAAACCTCTTCTTGGCGAAGACCGCCGATACCGTCATAGGAGCGGATGCGCCAGGCTCGATAGGATGACGGCGATCGATTTGCTGCTGGAGGCGGACTCTGGTCACTCAAGTTGTCATCTCCGGAGGAGGAGGCTGGCGACGAAAACTGGGTCCTCGGAATCCATGAGAGAGCGAGGCTCTGCTGACGGTGGCGGACTTGACGGAGAGGAACTCGCATTTCATCAAGTTCTCCTTCCTGCTCTGATTCACCTTACGATAACAATGAGTGTCACGCAACTCGTCCGCCCGCCTCCAGCGTCAGGTCAGCTGACTCTGGACAGCCGCTTGTGCAGCCTGCACTTCAGTTTGAAGTTCAACACTCTAGTGAGCTTGATCCAGCCAAGAAATCGTTATCTCTCATAACGAAGAAGAGTCTGTTGCAATCGCTCCGGACTTGACCTCGCGCCCCTGCCATGATTCGCCGACCTCCCACTCGTCTGGAGCTCAAGCTGGAAGACATTCTGGTAAGTTGGCACGGCGGAATCTTCAGAGTCGAATGCCGGAGCCGGTTGCCTCTTCCAGGAGTATCACGAGATGAAGCGGGAGAACGAGACGCGCAAGAAGCGGGCCAGCGCCGCCGCTGCCTTCGGCGCGAGTCCGCCCCAACAGCAGCAGCAGCAACAGCAGCAGAAGTCGCGTGCTGAGATCATCCACGAGAGAATCGGCTTCGACCCGGCCTCCAAGAACTCCTCGTGAACAAGAACCGCCCACACTGCATTTATGATGCAATAATCAAAGCACTGAAGAACAATATTTCTCGCATTCTAGTCTTTGGATTTGCACTAATTCTATTCTTGTACAGTCAAAAGTGTTGCCTGTCTCATTGAGGGAATTGTGGACCTTAGTGACTATGAAGATTTATTCCGCTTAAGGGTCAATGGAATAACAATAATACATCGGACTTGGATTCCAAAGATTCGTATGAATCCAGCCCAACAAGATCCAGGACATTGAAGGTCACCTTGTCATGGCCAGAGAAAACACTAATACTTTTCAGTTACCATATGCACCAAGTGTAGTGGACATGGAGGTAGATACACTCAAAGTATTCGTGACATCTGTGAGTTGGTCTGATGTTAGACACCAGCGAAAGAGTTCACAGTGTTAATGGACATTACACACATACCGGTGTGGAAAAATCTTATGCACTATTCTATGAATAGCGAGGTGATGGTGGCCCCATACCCAAAAGTATTTAGAATGTAACGCTGACTAATGCATATCATGAATTTCTTGGACATGAAGACATACGTACCATGTAAAAGGCTGTGAACCGCTACAGCATGAGGTTGCCAATCCTCCTAAGACTGTGTTTGAGGTGCGGAAATGCCTGCTCCATCTGGACAAGCTGCTCCTTCAGCAGCCGATTCTGCAAGCGGAGGCCGTTGAGGTCCTCCAGTCTTCCTCCTCTCTCACTGTGGGAGCTCTCAGGGCCTTCTGAGGATGCTGCCGTGGTGGGGGAGGAGGCCAAGCGATATCGCTTCTCTTGCACCGCCTTGTACCACTTGGCCCTATTCTGCAACCTTAGCACAGTGGCAAGCCTCTGATCTTTGAGAGAGAGCTGCTCTTCTCTGCGGGTCTGCAACTCCATTGATCTGTTCTTGACCTGCTCAGCGAAGGCCGCCGTCTTGGCCAATTCTCTACCCACTGCTGCATTGGATTCCTTGGCCTCCGCCAAGGCCTTTTGAATCTCGCGCTCATCTCTGTGTATCTTGTTCAGGTGGTTGTTCAGGTCGGCCAGGTGCTTGGATGCCTCTGTCTTACTGAGCTCCTGATGCTTTGACCTCTGGATCACCGCCATGTCCTTGGCCTTGTCAACGAGACCTTCTCGTCTCCCAACACCAGCTCTGAGGCCATCTAGCAGTTCTTTTGTTTTCCTCTCGAGCACTTCGGACCTGGACCTCAGGAGGTTGATGTCACGGCGCAGGGCATCCAGTTCTCCCTCGCCGAACCTTTCTCGACTGACGATAGAATGTGTCTGCTTGCACGATCTTAGACGTTCCTCCCAGTCGTGGACATCTGCCTCAGCACTCAGAGCTTTCTCTTTCTCCTCTTCAATCTCCTTGTTTAAGTCGTCGATGCCCTTCTTGGCCCCTTCAATCTCGTTTAGAAGTTTGTCCAAGATGTTCGCATCCTCAGAAGACTTCTTCTCCAAACTCTCAATCATCTTGTCAAGCCTGCAGCACACAATTTAGTATCTTAAGTATAACACTGAACTTCAGTCGTTATGAAAACTATGAATAACCGACTGTGGATAGTCCTGCCTGGTCTTACTGTAGGGCCATATTTTTTTAGTTCTGACTGAGACAATTAATACCTAAATAGGAGATGAAAAGCAGGCAAAGATTTCTCCAAGCAAGAATTCAGACATAATTATTTAGTATAATATATACACCATAAATTAGACGTCATCACTGTGTATTGGGTCCCTCTTCATGCCCTCGAAGACATGCACCTGGTGAGGCAAAAGGGGCTGAGCTATTCAAAGTACTACGCTTAAAAACTCAAAGTTTGGATGGAGTTATCACCTTGATGCTGTGTGGGTCATCATGACTGATGACTCCATTGCCGTTAATTAATATTTCTATGATAAAAGGTTTAATATGTTGACCACAAATCACCCAAAACACAAATTCTTTTACGCGTGAAATTTCAATATTCTAGTCTCACTTGTTTTGCTCCAGGTACCTACAATACCTACTGCTTTGTTAGTCACCAAGTAAAGCTTACCTTGTTGTATTGTTGTGAAGTTGCCAACTGAGCCTCTCTACGACCCCTGCTCGAGCTTCCACGGCCCTCCCGACTGTGGCCAATGCTTTTTCAAGGCTCCTCAACTCAACATCTTGCTTCCTCCTCTTCTCCTCCGTAACCAGCAGCCAGTGTCCCATCTCCACCATCCCCTTGGTCACCTTCCCCTTCTCTTGGCTCTTTTGCATGTACTCTCGCTGGTACTTGATCCACCGGGCCTTGGCCTCCTCCACGTACTGGAGAGTCGCATCCAGCTCACTACGAACCCTCTTGATATTAGCCTCCACAGAATTTACGCTGTTGGTGTCACTTGCCAGAGCCTTTGACAATTTTGCCTTGTTCTTAAGTCTCAGATCAATGACATTCTGTCTCTTGTTGATAACAGCTTGCATCCTCAGCAGTGACAACTCTGTCTCGCCCAGCTCCCGATGTAGAACTTCAGTGTGTTCCTTCAGCTGCCTCCTGGAAACCTCCAGATCTCTCACTGATGATTCTTTCTCTGTGATCTGCTGGGTGACGATGGACAATGCCTTTCTCGTCTCTGATAGCTTTGCCTCCAGATCCTCAGTGGAAGTCCTCAGCTCCTTGATGATCTTGTCCGTGTATTTGCCATTCTTCTCTGCCGTCAGGTTGTCCTGACACAGGTGAAAGACAGCATCCTCAGCCTCTTTGCGCCTCTTGTCCAAGGCTACCACCCTACGCTGGGCAGCTTCTGCCTCTTTTTCAGCCTGGCGGACTTGCTCACGGGTGATATCAAGGGTCTTGAGTGTTGCCACCTTGGACTTGGTAGCCTTGCTCAGGTCATGAGAGGCATCTTGTAAAAGCTCCTCTGTATGCTTTATCTGGAATTCACAAGACTCATAATGTGCAGCAGTTTTAAGTGTGAAAGATAGATGAGTTGAAGTTCTTTGTTTCACTCATGATGCTTTGGACATGTTCGAATAAACAATTATGTTTTGCGCGTGCAGCATACATGAGATTATGATGTAAGTTGAGACAGAAAGATTTGGACAATGCACCCATTCTTTTTGTCACATACTCTAAAAATAGTTCGTGTCTCACCTGACTTTTTCTGCTACCACACAACTTGTCCATTCTTTGCTCGACGGATGTGAGGTAGTCATGCTTCTCCTGACAGGAGATGATGGACCTGCGCGTGCCCTCAGACTGAGTCTTGATTTCCTTCAGGCGTAAGTCTTGCTCTCTCAGGGCTTCAGAGAAAGATTTTATTGCCTGGATGGAGGAGAAACACCTGCATGCTTGGCAACCCTGTGTGCAAGGACATAACCAGTACATACTGATTCTCCTGAACATACTTGGTCTCTCTTTGCTATATTGATGACTGTTGTGTTCCACCTGTTGATGACCAAGTTCTTCTCGCTTCTAACCCTCTCAGCCTCATTTGCAGCTTCTCTCACCAGAGCCTCCAACTCGCGGGTCTTCTCACGGAGGCTGGCAGCCTAGAACACAACATGCAGAACCTGAAAATGTTGTCGAGGTTCATCCCAGCCGGGACCTTCATGCACTGATGAAGACTCGGTCATTTGGGTGATCTGATTTTTGGCAATTTTGGAAAATGCAATGATATTTATGTGGGGTTGACCTAAAATGGAACCCCAGTCTTACATTTGTTGACACCATCTCCCAAACAAGAGCCTCACATTTGGAAGTCTATCGAGGAGTGCCTCTGAAGCTGCAGGTGCTGGCTGAAGGAGCCATGTTGACCATGTTCTCTGCAAAAGCTGTGGTCGGGCACCTACAATCTTGCTTTTTCATAAACTTTGCAGCCTCTTGTTAGAGCCTATGGCCAAATTATGGACCAAGACCTGGACTCCCAGCCTTGCCAGCGATGATAAGGCCAAGAAGAAAAGCCTTCCTGTGCCTTCGCCAGGCTTGAACACAACTTGATGACCTGTATTAACAACCTTATGCTAGCACACAGTACATATTCTAGTGCATAATTCACGCATGTGACAGAATGCATCGATATGGATCGTAGACGATGGAATCGCACCTGTTCCACATATTCAGTCTCGGTCCTCTCCAACCTCTCTGACTCTTCATGAACCATAGTGAGGTAGAGGTCCTGGGCCGTCTTCTGCTCTTGTAGCTGCCGAAAAGCAGACTCAGTGGCCGAGGCCGCAGAGTCGGCTGCTGCAGCCTCTCCGGCTGCTGACACACGTCGTGCCTCACAGGCAATTTCTTTCTCTAACACACAGTTGTAGCTGTGTAAGAAGACACCAGAACAGAGTTGTTGGTAGTATGGACAAATGACTAGGGTGGAAAGTCTTACTTGTCTCTGAGGCGGTTCCTCCTTTTGATGGCCTCCACCAGCTTCCACCTCAATTCCGTCCATTCTTTCTCGGTGTGCTTGACCGCAGTCTCCGCGGCCAGGCGATTCTTCCTGGCTTTGGCGGCAGCCTCCGTGAGGGCGGCCGCACGCTGCTCTTCTGCTCGCAGAGTCCCCTGTGCCAGCAGCAGAAGCCTCGACTGCTCCTTCCTTGAGGTGCATCTGTCTGCCACTGTGGCTGCAACCTCGGTCAGGCGGCGTCGTTCGGCCTCCAGGCGACGGCGAAGTGCCACATTGAGGTCATGCTGAAATGCGGCGAGCTTTGGGTGATTGGAGGATAGCACCGTCGTCTTCTCACCACTGGTGATGGCAGCATCAGCTTCATCACTACCGACACCAAATGCTTCTCTGTCCTCATTTTTTGCATTGATCCATGCGCTGTTGCCCTCTTCTTGATAGGCAGCATTGGTATCTTTCATTGTTTCATTGTCATCATTCACTGTTTCTTCATCAACCGCCACTGTGACTGTGATGTCACAATCTGGTTCAAATGGCAAGTCAGCTTTTAAGTCCTCCTTGGGTATTTCTTCTTCCCCTTGCTCAAGCAATTCATGCTGGAAGTCTTCTCCCGATGCCATTGCTAAGTTTTTACTGATCATGCGAAGTATGGACCACTGCAGTAATGCGATTGATTAAGCTATGCATCCATCCCCCGCCCTTGTGCTCTTATAGTACCTGCTGCTTTCTTCCACCTACAGTTCTCAGTCCCAGAAGTAAACACGGTTTGACTTGACTACGGAATGTGGTACCCCAGTCAGCTGACGCACAGCTAACCCGGTGGCCGTCGGTGGGGTGAGGGTGGGGGACGAAGAAGGGCTGGGTATAGGTGAGGTTAATATGGCTTAGATTTCCCGTGACAGTTAACGGGAATACCCCGAGAAAAGGCTATTTTGTCTCTGGAAGGGGATCCTTTCCCCTTCCACAGGAGTCAAGGAGGTTGGCTTCTTCACTGAAAGGAGAACATTGATGTTGTTGTTAGGTCCACGGTTCACCAGCTTTTCCTCTATGTCCGCCAGACTCTCAAATTCCGATTTGTTCATAAGTCCTCATCAGCTGACCATAGACAGGTTGCGCCACGATTTTTCTCATCAGTTCCTAATATACTAGGAATTATTATTATTATTTTAATATGCACATTAATATGCATGCCCATGGGAAAGCTTTTTCAGCCGTTGTGTTGGTGACAAAACGAGGGCGCGCGACTAAGAGATTGATCGTGTTGACGTGCAAACGGTGGATGGACATTTCCCTCATGTGTCTGTCAGCTGTGCAGCAACAGCTGACGATTCTGAGTCGGTACACAAACAACAGGATAGTTAAGTGTAGTGCCTCCGGGTGTTCAAAGCGCTCCGGATGAGATGAATACGTCAGGGTTTTCCCTATTCCCAAAGATCCTGGAAAGAGACAAGGTGGAGCAGTGAAGGTGCGATGGAAAAGCTGGAAACCAAATGGTTCCAGCCGTTTATGCGGCCACCGTTCTGTCGTTGATGCCCCTCAGCAAGTTACTTGTCTCCTTCGTTTCAGTCATGGTCGGTTTCCTCAATCGACTTTCCCTCCACCAGCTTGGCGCGGTGGCGTTGGGCGGTGTCTTCGTCATCTCCTCCGTTGGGCTCTTCCTGAACGGCAAGTTGGTGCGCAAGTGGGCTGCTGCGGAATTCTATCAGGATGCAGTTAGGGTAGCCAGAGTCAGTCCCGGCGTGAAGCACCTGATCGGAGAGCCCATGATTGACAGAGTGAGGAAGCAGTCAAGGATTCCTCTTAGCACCTTAAGGGACCAAGTCAACCTCTCATGTTTCAGAAAATATCAATGGGTTCGTCCTCAGGCAACAAATTCGACCTTGACCGCGTCTTCATCAAAATCCCGGTCAAAGGTCCGGTGGGCAAGGGGCAGCTCCATGTTGAAGCAGAACGGACTCAGGGTCATGGAGACCTGAAACTGCGTCGGTGTCTACTACAGGTCACTGGAACTAAAGAGCTGCTACCCAATGAGTACAGAGTAAGTCTCCAGCAAGAGTTTCACCGATGCATCTTGGGCCCAAACTGTTGTCTTGATTTTTTTGCAGGAGAAGAAGCTGGTCGTGTACGATGAGGAGAGGCACGGGGACATCAGGCAATATGTTGCAAAACCCAAGAAGGAGACCTACAGAGAATGACTGCTGAGTGAATGAACTAGGATCTAGGATCTAGGATCAAGATCCAATACAGTAGTGATTGGCCCGAAGCTACTCAGATCTATTCAGGGTCCTGCGGAAGTTCCTTCTATCCCGGGCAACCATCAGCAGGAGTGCAAAAGAAATTGCACAAGTGAGGGCCAACGCAAGAGCACGAGGAAGACACAGATAATGCAGCGACAACGAGGACAGCATTAGCGACGGCATTGGCGATGCGACCCCGAATATGACCAGAGATGGTGAATCCGCTGGTGATTCCCTCCAGGATCTGGTTACAGTCGCCTGTGCTGGGGCAGAAAATGAGGTTGTCAAGGACATTGGGGGTTGCGTCAGCGGATGTCAACAGTGTGGGACCGCTCTAGGGTACCATAAACGAACAAGACTAGAACATCGCAGAAGGACTTGGGCCTGCTTCTCACTCGATCGTGCTCGCATCGATTCTTAGTTCCCCCAGATAACTCTTTAAGCCTTGTGAGTTGATAGTGAGTCTCACTTTAGATAGTATAGAAGCTCACTTAGAAGCTAGGTACGAAGTATAAGATACTACTATTCCATGGTACTGTTAAGGGATATGTTGAGGCGGCACAGTCAAGCTGCCAAAGCAAAGAAGTGTGCAATTTGTACGTACGTCAATGTAAACCAACTATGCCGATCCGTTGGCTTGACTGGAGTCGTCATCGCCAGAGTCACGTTGGAGGTTGCTTCATTCTCGCTATTGCTCTCGCGGTTCTTACCGCCTCCTTGCAGCACAGCAGCCAGTCCCTTGAGAGGGTCTGTCCCGCAGTCCTGCCTCAGATGCCCTGCCCTGATATCAGACGACAACTATACTGCGCTCCAGATGCCGGCGAGCACCACCATTGTCGGGACGAAGCCAAGTGGTTGGCAGACCCCCTGAGAACGGACAGGATCACCTTGGCGTGCTCCATCAAGACCTCTACGATTTTCTCTCCTCTCGTCTGTCTTCTGCTGGTCCGTCTACATCAGGCAGGGGCAGGGTTGGACATGAGACAACAGTTTTGGTTTCTGGACGAGACGCCTCAGGCCCACCCCTGGGCTGAGGGGCCCGTCTCTGCCGCATCCAGTTGGGCGCCGTCAAGGCCGCCAGGAGGAGGAGTTGTGCACCAGACATCCGGACGTCCTATGTAGCAACCAGACACACACAACGTACACTGTGCGCACGTGAACAATGAAGCCATCATGACCCTGAACGGGGACTACTAAGAAGAGAGAGAAGCAACACAGCTGAATGAGCACAAACTCAAGTCCTGTCTGGTCACCTCAGCTGAGTGCTCAAACTAGCAAACAACTGCGACAACAGCTGGGTCAGTTTCTTGGCTGAAGTCATCCCTCTGCTCGTGGTGATCGTTCCAGTGCTCCTTGGTCTGGCTTTGACAGTCCCTCAGGATGGTCGGTAGGTAAGAAAACTTTAACGCATGCATAATATATGTTAGGCCTGTCCGAAAATGCAAATTTTGGTTTTTGGGGAGGGAAGTTGGCGTTACACAGTTTTACGCAGCAGGAACGAGTCTGATTTTTTTAAAAATATTATAATTATTTACTATGGGCACTTTTGAGTCACAGTTTTATACCATACTGTACTTGGAAAGGACGGAGGATACTTTTTTTAGCCGTAGCTTTTGTTGGAATGAGCTACAGAAGTGGTTCATCCCTCTATGGAAAGTTAGAAATCTTAGCTAAAACTAAATGACGTTCGGACATACATACATATGGACATTAGGACCACTCATTTTTCCACAGTGAGAGATCCAAGTTATGTACTGGAGCAGAGCTCAATACGTAAAAGTACGACTGAATTGTGAACATGGAGGACGTCATCAGGCAGATCTTCGCACATGTCAGCGTACAAAAGTGGGGGTCACACATGTAACGAGGGGATCCTGTGTTATGAATCATATTAAACGCTACAGAAGAGGGCAACTGTCTGAAAAGTACTTGGATTTACTGAAGGTTCGACTGAACGGCCCCAAGAAGCTGGAAGGATTTCCTACAAATGAGTGCACCAAATTGTGACTTCAAAAAAGTCACATGGAAACAGACGATCCTACAAAGGTTAGAAAGAAACCAAGGACTCAAGTCCAGATGATATTTTCCATTCAAAATTGTGAATGGCCTCCACGCATGGATCCGACAATTCCACTCCCCTGGTCCTGGTGCCAAGCTCTGAAGTGTCCCTCAAAGTCCGGTCGGGTTCATCGCCGCTGATAAGAGTAGGCTTTGAAGCCTTTGGAAGGCAGATCTTGCTGAAGCATGCTTGACAATCTTGGAATCCTCAAGTTGCACTATAGCCTGTATATTGCACAAAAATGCACACAGAACTGGCATAATATAAAAAAAATTTCAAACGAAGCAAAATTTTGAGACTCTGGAAGTTCTTTCGATCCCAAACACATTGCTGTAGTCCTCCTGGCTGCCAAAAAATCAACGCTTGTCAAGAGGCACTCCTTTCTGGCTCATATTGCATAACGTGTTTACCCTGCTGGAGGGAATATACGTAATTCCTTATATCAACATTCGAATGCACAGTTCTTGTCTCCGACTAGCAGAAATCCTTCCCCGGGTCTTGTCGCTTCTGCTCTTGCACATGTTCAAACGAATTGATGTCCTCCGAGTGACGGTTGTTCTGCTGCTCCTCGTCGTGCTCTCTATCAGCGGAATGGGGAGCCAGAGCAAAGGATACGTTTACGAGGAGGAAATCCTCTACGGGACCTTTCCCAAAGACTTCGCTTGGGGATCAGCAACTTCAGCCTATCAGGTAAGCTCTCCGTGAACAAGAGCGACGACAACATTGACTGGCTGACTCAAGGTGGAAGGCGGCTGGGACGAAGGCGGCAAGAGCCTGAGCATCTGGGACACGTTCGTGAATGACACCACGCACATCGCTGACGGGTCCGATGGCAAGGTGGCGTGTGATAGCTACCACAAGTACCCGGAGGACGTGAAGCTCCTTAAGGCGATGGGCCTCTCCCACTACAGGTTCTCCATCGCGTGGACAAGGATCATTCCTGACGGTAAGACCTTCTTCTTTGAAGAGACGAGCGTGTCCCTCGGAAGGAGGCGTTGCGGCCATTGGTCACTCACACCTTGTGCATTTTCCGGCAGGAGTCGGCGAGGTCAATCAGGAAGGAGTTGACTACTACAGGAGGCTCCTGGCAGAGCTCAAGGCAAACAACATCACCCCAGTGGCCACCCTCTATCACTGGGACCTGCCTCAAGCTCTGGAGGACCTGGGGGGATGGAGGAACTCGTCCAGCGCCGACTGGTTCAAGGAATACGCGGTTGCGTGCTTTCAGGCTTTCGGGGATGAGGTAAACTACTCGTACACGTACAACTAGCGTGCCTGATCTGTTCATCGCAAGGATTGCGCCCCTCCGGGTCGACCCTGCCAAGAGTCCGGTCTCGCACGACTGGTCCACCAGATGGACGGACCTGCTACGTAGTAATAAGATACGCGTCCACGACGACGTCCTTCATCACTAATCCCACTCAGGTCAAGCAATGGATCACCATCAATGAGCCCTGGGTCGTCTCAATCGAAGGTTACGGCGTTGGTGATCACGCTCCAGGGCTAAGAGGAATCGGCACCCTAGTCTACGAGACATCGCACAACCTCATCCGGGCGCACGCCAAGGCATACCGGGCGTATCACAAGGATTTTGCCCAGAAGCAGAGAGGTACACCGAATGGGCAGGAAGGTGCAGTCCAAATCAGCTTCTGAATGTGCTTCATAGGCAAGATTGGCATCACTCTCAATGTAAACTGGGCGCAGCCTCGGGATCCCGCCAACCCGGACGACAAGGAAGCATCCGACACTCATCTACAGTTTTCCTTTGGCTGGTTCGCCAGACCAATTCTCCTGGATGGCAAGTATCCGGATGTCATGAGGCAAAAGGTATGAGCACCATACAATTGAGCTGTCTTGATCGGGGACCCGTACGTAACTTGACGTTCAAGATTGACGCCAAGAGTAAGACACAAGGCTTGCCAAAGTCTCGTCTGCCCGAGTTCTCTCCTGAGGATGCTGAGGAGATCGCTGGAACTTCCGACTTCTTGGGAATCAACTTCTACACGGCCAGCATCGTCACTCCCAAAGAAGCTCCGGACGACTATGACATAAACTACTTTGCCGATAGTGATATTCATAGCTATCAGGACGAAACTTGGCACAGGTGCGTCATTACAGAGGAGAGGTAATGACTCCTTCCTTAATAACGCATAATTGCTCCGATCGCAGCTCCGGGTCATCGTGGCTGAAAGTGACTCCATTTGGCATCCGTCCACTCCTCAACTGGGTGAGGCAGAAATTTGGAAATCACCAGATCCTCATCACTGAGAATGGAGTCAGCGACAGATTAGGACACATTGATGACTTGCACAGGATCTACTACTTCAAGCACTACATCAACCAGATACTCAAAGGTCAGTTCACTATCCTATTGAAAGCGCTCTCGTGACGACCCTCTCCTGGACGTTGTAGCCGTCAAGCTGGACGGCGTCGACGTGGCGGGCTACTTTGCGTGGTCTCTGCTCGACAACTTCGAGTGGCATCGAGGATACTTGTAAGTGGCACACGTTAATCCCACTGAAGTAAGTACTGACTTTCCTCACACTGCAGAGAGAAATTCGGCATCCACCGTGTGGACTTCGACGATCCGGACCGGCCTCGCACTCCTAAGGCGTCCTCCAAGTATCTGGCAGGCATCGTAGCAGACAACGGCTTTCTGGCTGCCCGTGACCAATGTTCTCAAGAATAAGTCCACGTGCCACATCCAGAACAGAGCAATGGAGCCGTAGCACACCTGAGGCTGCGCTGTGTCTTGCTGCCACGGAGCGGATGCGTCTGGAGACTTTGCTGGTGGTGACCTTGCCAAGCCGACCTCGAGTGCGGCCCATTTGTCTGTGTAATAATATGTGGAGCTGTTATAGTCCAGCTTTACATTATGAACTATTATTGTCAAATATACAGTACTACTTCCTCTGCTTTTTCGCTGGGGCATAGGTAAAGTGGTAGAAAAGAAAGGAGAAAGGTGAACAGCATAGAAAGTCAGTCAAGAAGGCCTCTTTATGCACAGTTCTTCCTACTGTAAAGAGTCACATTGATTACACAAATCCCCTGGGCAGCCATAACGGCTCAGCTTTTGTAAGAATGATGCTTGCACGAGCTTTAAGTCCGGAGGATTAGGTGAAAGTGACCTAGTTGGACTTTAAAAGGCTACGTGTGCAGTACCAGTATGGGCAAGTGCTGCAGCAGGGGCGAGCCGCTCGACCCCGGCGCCGTCCTCGACGCCGTCGTGGCCTCCACTGATGCCGCGGAGAAGTGCTGGATGTACCAACTGGCCAACTTCAGAAAAGGTGGACAGCTGGTGGACGAGTTCAACCAGGGTGGATCGAAACAAGTGGGTGTTGGTTTAGTAATGACGCTTGCTCCTGATCAACGGTGCTGTTGGTGGCTGCATAGGTCGAGAAGTTCATCAAGGAGAAACTGTCGGGCTTCATGTACAATCACGGCAGAGGAGAGTTCATCACCAAGACCGAATACCTCAGATGGAAGTTCAAGGATAATGTCAAGGTGACTTTTTTTTTCTTAGGCAGACACCTCAATGAAAAGTTTTCAATAATAATGTCCAACACTGTGATGATCTCTCAGGAACAGGTACGTAGGTTGGGGGCGGATTTTGTTCGTGCGCCCTCACAAAATCAACGTATTAGTAGTTACAACAACAGCTTTTCTCTT
>JAAUXU010183560.1_pt1 | contig 18058 bp, 11 predicted proteins | sample 7278151 | NCBI WGS metagenome assembly JAAUXU01 (sample SAMN14350113, study PRJNA611818) | marine sediment metagenome | isolation source: surface marine sediment (1.8m) | place: French Polynesia: Moorea | collected 2018-08 | reverse complement strand
CTCACTCACTTGCTCACTCACTCACTTGCTCACTCACTCACTTGCTCACTCACTCACTTGCTCACTCACTCACTTGCTCACTCACTCACTTGCTCACTCACACACGCCCTCATTTGCCCACGCACCTGCTCATGCACTTGCTCAACTCCTCACTTTTTTTCCATCCAAGTGTTACTAAAGGCCATTGGGTCGGCGTTGTCGCTACGCGCTAGTGAGTGCCGGAGCCCCCTCTTGTGCCGGAGGCACAACCTAACAATCAAACACACGGAGACACGTGAGTGTTTCAAGCCAGCGGGGTCACCTGAAATAGTGGGACAAAAAGCGACTGAGACGTCAGATTTGTCATATCAAAACATTCTAAGAAAGCATTCTTTGCACCCTTGGAGAGTATCCTCGGTAAAGTTCTTCAACCTCTTGCCAGCCTTGTGTATGTGCTGCTCCTCTAGCTTTTGCAGCCTCTTTTTTAAGGCACGATTTACCTCCTTAGACTGAGCGTAGTTGACCTCGAAGTTGAGTTTCTTGCAGTGTCAGTAGATTTATATGTGTGTTTACAGATGTTATTTTGGTTCACCCAGAGAGAAATAGTAAGGGCGGACAGTCTAAAACTGTCCACAAAGTGAGACAAATACAGGTCTGGTACACACCGGAGACCTCCGTCTCTTAGCGACCATTTGTTTTTTCCCCCGACATGTTCAGGTGCAAGGACAACCCCGACGTTGCCACGGAGAAGAGCGATATCAGTTCTGACGGCACACAGACTGACTGAGCACTTGAGCCTTCAAGACCATGCATCGCTGCAGACTTAGCGAAGGGCTCTGAGCAAGGAAATGCCTCGTCTTTAGTGGTTCACACTTTGCAAGGAGATTCGCGGCAGTTCAGAGCCCCTAAAGGGCTGGATAAGAGATTAAGTAGCTATTATATCTGCTTTTTTACTCAATACCCCAAGAAAGGGAGGAGGAAAACAAGAGAAACACGATACATCACATGTGTGCGCGCCCGCGTGCGTGCCTTGGTATGTGAGCGCACCCAGATGGGAGTCGTACAGCAACGATGAAAACAACCAAGTTCTGGCTGCCGTGCCAGCATTTACGTGGCTGGCCACGTCAATGGTGCTTCTGTGGCTGCCGTGCCAGCGTGTACGTGGCTGGCCACGTCAACGGCGCGTGCGGCCAGCCGCTCCAGCTCCAGCGTCATACGATTGTTACAGTGGAGTGGGGAAAATCGTCCATTACTGCAAGGATATTATTTGCCTCATGATACCGTGGGAAGGCACTCGCGAATATTCCCAAGTGCAGTTTCCGTCCAAAAATGGTTGGCTCGTGAAAAATTAGCCTGGGTCTTTTTTTTTCTCTTCAACCCCCCCCCCCCCTCCCCCATCCTCGCGTCCTCGAAGGTCGGACCCGCCCGCACATTCTTCTGGCCGTCACACACCCCGTACGGTATGCACATAATACGGCGATTTCGCCTACCAGGAATTCTGGTACTGGACAAGATGATGAGCGTGAGTGGTGTTGGTGCTGGTGCTGGCGGGGATATGACAATAACAGGGGGATCAGGCATGACTTTTTTTTTCTCTCCATGATAAACGCGCGGAAACTCCGTTCCTGGCATGTTTGTCTTTTGGGTCCAGTCCTCGTGCATGCGCCACCATGCAGGTAACAGAATGTTGACATTTCTCGCACATGGCCAGGGCGCTCGTGTGCATGAGCCTTTAGTAAGGCCTATCTATAGCAGAATAGAGAGAGGCCTACCTATCTCCTCTTACCTACCACGCCCTTCAGGCCTATGTACGCATGTATGTACATATGCCCAGCCGCAACAGCGCCTTCCTTGCCTTGTCGGCCAGCCCGCCTGAGTGGGTGGGTGGGTGGACAAAGTGATGGCCGTCAATTTCCTATCTCTCTTTCAACTCTTTCGTGATTATCTGCATATCCTACATATGCAGAGAGACTTTCACGAATATGCTGTCATACGGAGTGTAGCAAGGGGAGGGACACAAGCTTTTTGATTGTTGATTTTGAAAGCCAATGGATGTACGTAGAGTGTAGAAAATGGGCACTCTAATAATGTAACAAATGGGGCATAATTCATCACGCAGTTTCGGTTCATATCATTATAGCAGGCTGAAAGTATCCCTGCTTGGTTGGGCTCGAATGAAACCATGTTCGAGATAAGATGAAGAAATATTCCAGTACAGTGCACACCGCTTATACCGGCGGCTGTCAGGACCGAGCCGACGACAGCCGGAGTGCCGGCAAGTATGACTTGGACTGTCAAGCAGCGATGCCAATGCCAGGATCGGAGGGCCAGAGAAGCTATTAGGCCGAGGCCGCTGTGAGGCCAGACGTCCAGTACTGGCCAAATTCAGTACGAAAAACAGCCAAATTACAAGCTAAATATATTTTCAAAATTGGCCAAACACCAAGAAAGCAGTCAAGTGATTCCTCCCACTCTCCATGTTTCGCCAAGGAGCAAACAAGGGCAGTCCAACGGTGGCCAAACAGAACATAAATCCAAATTTATATACATATATATGTATATATTTGGGGGGGGGGGGCAAACACGGTCAAATAGAGGCCAAACTTGAGGTTTCTGGCCACAGATGAGGCCCATCTGGCAACTCGTCGGAATCATGCATGAAAGGTTGCTCAGAATCTGAGACTTTCTTCCTCCACTGTTCTCCTTATAGGTTACCCCTCCGTGAAGTGAGCGAGAAAAACATCTTCGACTTGGGTAGATGTTGCAAGCGTGGAGGAGGTGAAAAAGGAGAGAAAATTTGCAATGGCTGCAGAATACCAACTGCCAACTTCACTAAATTATGGTAGCAGAGGTCAGAAAAAGGCCCAAACTGGTGCTTGTTGAGGCCATGACATTAACTAGCCAAGTCAGGAAGCCGGAATGTTCATGGCGCCGAGGCCGACAAAAGAATCGTCCGAGGTGACCGAGGCCCCGGGATGGACGGCGACAATGGCGGTGCAGCTGATGTGCTTGCACAGGGCAGAGTCCAGGCCGACACAAACTGCCCGTACAAGTTGTATGCCAGTAGTTCTGGTGCCATCATAAGCGGTGTCCACTGTCACTGCCAAAGTCAAGCAGGCCTTAATAATGGCTCTTCCAGACTTTTGTTGTCCCCAAAATGGCTGTGCAATTGCCTCAAATTTCTTACTCAGCACCGTACATGCCTCAATTGTGTCTATCTGGTACTTCAGTAGCACCCGTTGAGTGGTGGCATTTAGTTTTGAAGCACCCGGTACCCAAAAAATGTGAAGTGCCTAAAAAAGGTTATATACCAGGTGATCAAAAAGAAGTTTCTAAGAGTCCCATTGCAGGGCTCTCTTTAGAAGATCTCATTTGTTTGAGGTACAGTTTCTACGTACATCGGTGTTATTTTTAATGTATGATATCTAAATATGGTTACTCAATGCTGTTACAGTGGTTTGGCTAGAGCCATGTGACCGCCACTTCCATTTGTCCTGCCTTTTGGAAGGACTTGTGCATGCACACCAACTTGCATCTTGTGAATCTCCCCCCAAAACAAAAAAAAATGAGGCATAGCTAAATTCTTTGATCTATTTCTCCTTTCTTTGGGTAGAAGGAGAGTTGCAATTGGGTGATATTATTGTCGGATACACAGCTGTATCCTGATATTGTCCAGATCCAGTTCTGGTCAATAATCAGCGTGGTCCAATCCAAGCAAAATTGCAATTCCAGACTTGGTTTTGCTACCTTTTCGCCAGTTTCTTTTGACTACCCTGTATATTGGTGTGAGGTTGTGGAGCTAATGGCCCGGGCGTGAAAAGCAGACATGCGTACGTGCATGTAAGGATGACGGGATATAAGGATGAGATCCCTGCAGGGATCATTTGGTGAAGAAGCAAAACAGTTGAACCGACTTCCTCTACAACAAAGTTTTCTTATCAGCATTGCACTTATGAGGGGGAAAAAGACAAAAAGCAGTGAAACTGGTACGAATGAGGCTACCCGAAAAATCTGGTCTTGCTCAAGATTCACAGGGACTCTTGAAGGAGGGATTTTGCCAAGACTTTTCTCATGAATTTAAGGGGCGGATTTGAATGTGGGCTTTTTTACACACGGTTTATATCCCCCTTCTTAATAATAACTATTCGTTAGTTCAATGAAGAAAAGTTTTTAAAGAAAGACTTATTTTACGCACTGGTCTTGACGAGGAGGAGGGCCTTGGAGTAGCAGTTTATGTCACGAGTGGATGGCACCATTGACTTCAAACGATACCATGATGTCCAAGTGCAATCAGAGGTGGAAGGAGTGGAGTTTTTCTGTCTGCCAATTTTGCTCAGTCACCCCTTTGTTTTCACTCAGTGTCCGGGGTCAAAAAGTGGATGTGTGAAGGATGAAATCCATGGCTGTCAGAAGTGCAGGGTGTCAAGAATTAATCGAGGACAGTCGACCTCCGATTTAGTGAGAGTCCTTTGGGAGTCTGGCAAAAGTTGACAGGGGTGACCTCGTGTCCTTGTCCACATTGCTCCACATTGTACCTGACTGGCAATCAGCCATCTGGCCACTCTGCAGAGAAGTCCCTTAAATGGTTGGAAACCTCCTGGGAAAGGGGACGTGGCCTGCCAACAGCCTGGACTTGAAAACTTTTCACGTTTTCTCTAACAGAAGCTCTCGGAGATGACTCCAGTGTGGCAAAGCAGCCAAAAAAGATAACATGGTAGAGCGATTTCGCCATCCAAATGGCCTAGTTCAATAGCTGGCATGCCAACAACGATCAAGTGGTGTTTATAGAGGTTAAGTTGGGAAATAAATATGCTGTTTTCAACCATGGGGTCATTTCCTCCAGCAGTGGAAAGGACCCCTCGGTATATTCTTGACACCCTGCATGAGGCGGCTGTGGCGAGACGGCGTGGCTGTGGAGAGACGGCGCTCTCCACCGTCATCATGTATAAAATATCTTAGACAGTGACATTTTAGGTGATTTTTTGGGGCCCCAATCAATTTTCAATGCCATTCAGTAGTTATGAGTCTAATTGGAAAATGTCCATTTGTTTTTGCGGGGAGGTTGAAAAATTGGCATCAGACGCTGTTGTACCTGGTGGACGTCTAATTCTTTCTTTTTCTTAAAGTGAACTTTCACTCAAAGTTTTATAACATCTAACAAGTGTAGTGGACATCCTTCTTTTTAGCTTTTGACTCGATTGAGTACTAAAGAAGTGGTTCACAACGCTGTGGGAAGCTAAGAAGCTCCTTTAAAACTGAACTGATGGAGTTCAGGACCACTCATTTGTTCGCAATACAGTCAAACTTGATTATAGTCAACTCTTCGGCAGAACATAACTTTGACCCCGTATTGTGGAGAAAAAAAACCCCCAAGAAATAAGTCCCATGGAAAGTGGCACTTTAGAAAAAAGAAAAATAGGCTTTTAGTAACATGCAAAAATATTTCTAGGCCAAACCAGTATCATTCCCCCCCCCCCCCAAAATGTACCTTTTTTAACTATCGTTTTCCTTTTCTTCCAATCGTTATCTGATCTACTGAAGGTTACTGCGCTGAGCTGCTTGAAGCCACCGACTTAAATCTCAAAATAGTTGTGCGCGCATTATACTTTGGGGCGGATTCGGAGGGGAGAAAAACAATAAAAGTCCATCCAGAAGTAGTGAGACAGAGTCGTAGTGAAAGAGGATCCATCTGAACTCAATCTTCTTAACCTTCACATTTTTCCCGTAGATTTTAGAATTCGCGAAAGCGTTATCATGTCTGACTTGACGCACGCACGCGTAGAACCTCTGGCTTGGGACGGTTGCGTACGCGGAGTTGACGAAATGTCAAAGCTTTCTTGTCTTCAACCATTCTCAAGTCCTGTTTGGTACCAAAGGAGGTTCACACCTTCCCAGGTGCATCTTGACCAAGTCGTCCATGAGTAGAGTCATTTGGCTCCGGTTGCGTTTAACGTGGACTTGGTCACAACCGTCGGGCTCACCTGCAGCTCCTCCGTGACCGTGGTGATGCTGCCACCAGCCATGATGCACTGACGGAGTCGACTGCTCCTGGCATCCCTGCTCCAGACGCACCTGGTACGAAATTAGTGCTACAATATAATATAACGTAAACTAAACTTCCAGCCGACAACCTTGCCTTCTGTCCTTTGCTCATGCGATGTAGCAGCAAATGTGATGAAAATGTGTCACGTTGTGGACTGAATTTGGCTACACAGGCACGGTGTAAAAATAGGAAGGTCACGTGAACACTTAGTCCACTTAGACTGAGCCAAGTTGAACAACTGCCGTAGCGTCGATACTCGGTCTTTTCTTCTAGTGTCATCCAGTACTCGGTCCGATATTCGATGCCATCACCACCAGAAAGCATCGTCTGGAGTCAATACTGGAGTACAAGAAAAAAAACCGCTCGTACTTCGGTCTGACTAATCCTGAATCACTGGGAAAACAAAGGTGCTCGCAGACACTGTTCAAAAACACAGTAGGACAGGTAGAGGAGTGTCCAGGAGACGTAGTAGAGAGGGAGAAAAGCATCGTTGAACGGGTATCGACGACCCATTTTTAGACGATATGACACTCGATGCCGGGGAAAGCATCGATACTCGATCTGATGCCCCAGTATCGCACACTCTTGGTTTATGCTATGGAAATCAAAGAAACTGGAGCTTTCCTCACTGTGGTCCATCCATGTAAACTGCAAAGTCTCAGCGTAATCCTTAGAATTTTTCTTCAGCGTAATCCTTGGAATTTTTTTCCCCAAACAACTCCTGAATGAAGCAGTGTTATGGGCGGCTTTTTTTTTTTTTAAAGAAAACAAAATACTGTACTGGGCAGAGCTTTATCTTGCCCAGGACTGTCCTGTACAGCATGCGGCAAAAGCTGTGTCAGGGGAGTCGAGGTGTTTGTTCTTGGTGAAGTTGGCTTTGCAGGGGGCTCTAGGCCCTCCCCCCCCTCTCTCTTTCCCCGGTTTTTCCTTGTTCATAACGCACGCGCGCACGCACGCGCGCGCGCTCGCACACACATCATGCCACTTGGCAATGACGCACACAAAGTCTTGTTTATTGCTGACCTCGAAGCTGCACTGACGACTCTGCTTGGAGTAACCACAGCTACGACGTTTGGCTAAATCGCCGGCTCGACGCTACTCAAGGTTTAGATTTGGACTTGGATGAAGCCTATGAGACAGCAAACTTGAATCACGTCACCAGGAACAACAGCCTGCGGCCTTCCTCAGCACTGCTTCTGCCGCATACTCTATATTCTCTTAGTGCTGATTAACGAAATCCACAAACTCATCCATTTATTCTTTCAGAAAGCACCCATGAAACTAGAGGCCCTCCTCCTCCTGTCAACAATGGGCAGGTCCCCCCTCCCTGCAGACACACACTGCACGACCACGGAAAAAAACAAGAACCTGGTTTTTTTTGCCTATTTCATGTACCCATACGTAATACATATTATGTATACTACTCAAACTCTCACCGCAGAGTTGGTACCCCCCCCCCTCCCCCCTTGTCCATATCACAACAGTTTATACGTGTGTTTTTCTGTACTCTCAGCCTCACGTCACTTATGTTTTGGCTCCTCGGTGCTGTGACATAACGCAATCCCGTGTAAGTACAGTCAGCTGCCATCAGCAGGCAGTTGTAAAGGAGATTCAGTCAATCCAATGCAGCCTCAGTCTGTTCGTTTGTCACGTCATTAGCTACGTCACAGACGTGCGTAGGATTAACATAACACCCCAAGCAGATAAGAGGAACTTCATCTGCACAACATGACAGCATCAAAGCAGGGGAGAGAGATTGGCTGCTCAGACGCAGCTACTTTTTTCAAGAGAGCCTCTACAGTGGTGTTCCAAAGCACTGACAACTCCAGGGGCACTTTAAAAGGTGAATCCATGGCCAAGGCTACGAGGAATCAATCTACGTCTGCAAAGGGTCTGCCTGGCTGAGATCAGGGCTGGCGTATCTGAGGCCAACAGTTTTGTCGTAACTGACCTGCGAAATAGGCCTAGTTTTCCTTTTTGCCAGTTCTGATCACGTTAAGGCCTTGTTTGTTTACTCGTACCGCTCAAAGTCAAAGGGTTCACGTTGATGCCTTTTCAAGAGAGGACTACGTCCAGGTAGCACGAGGACTGCACTTTTGGTTCGACCGAAATCTGTAGATGACGCATTTTACTTATTGAACAGTGGTGGCTACAGAGCAGCAAGATGGCAACTCACAAGTATCTACAGTGGAAGGTTACCAATGGACTCTTCAGATGGATTAGGTATATTTACCTTACCCATGGTACTCAAGACCCTGAGATTGGCGTTGACAAGTGAGTCCATCAGAGGATTTGTCAACCAGACACATCAAGCATTCTGGCAACAGCTGCTCTGGCATGAAGTTCAGGAAGAATCTGCCAATCTGAATTTATTATTCAAGCATAGGTTTGTCCGCGAATAAAAAAAAAAAACCCAAGATATATTTCATTTCTAAATGTCTGGTTAAGAAAATCAGTGATTGTCCAAAGGAATCTGCCATCACATCAGACGAAGGACTCATCTACAGTACAGCAATGTGCCTTTGGACGCCTCTGTATTCCCTGCCAGATTGACACACACCGAGTGCATATGAACTCAGGTTCAGTTGACTTTGCTCCCAACTTCTTATGCACTTCTGAAGGCGATGGATTCCTTAGCTTTTATCTTGATTTTGTAGTACATAAAAGCTGACATCAAGATCAACAACCCACGTTCATACGTACTACAGAAGTATAATACAAGCTATGATTCATCCATCACCCGAAGTTTATATCAAAGTCACAGATCTATGTTAATCGCTCCCAAGACCAATAAATCCGTCACCTGAAGTTCATATGAAAGTCAGATGGGGTACAATTCTCGTTTAAGTCTGCACTGTAAATTCTGGCAGGATCGGAGCTACTGCGGAGTCGTTCTACATCACTGCCATTGATAAGACGCATCTTCTGCGTCCGTCCATGTCAAGGAAAGAAGTGCACGTTCTTGGGAGACAAGCACGTTGTTGGTGTTGTTGTTCAAGCTTCCGCGCCAAGTTTACACTGCCACACAGTGAACAACAACCTATAGCAAAATCAGCAAACTTTTTACAGCGCCAATACATCGCTGTTCTACTGGAAAGCCAGAAAGTTAGGATTGCGTACGACGGATTCACCTCCCTTCCAACATGATCGCAGCCAAGTACGAGTCCAGGCCCTACACTAGCAATGGGAGCGCTTTCTCCACAGCCTGGTGCAAGCTTTGGCACTCTCCAGGATAGAATGATAACGTCTGACTGACGAGCAGCGTGGATGTTTGCAGAAAAATCTCGTTATCATCGCTGTTAACAGGGCCCTGATCTCCTTTGTCAACTCGCCGCCCAAGACAACTTGGCTTCGTTTCGAAGACCTTTCCACGGCAAGGGCAGGAGAACGGCCGCGGTGAGGGTGGTGCCGATCGTGGCGCCGATCGTGGTGCCGATCGTGGTGCCGAGTGCGGTCACGAGCAGGGCCACGCCAACGGCCACGCCAAGCCCAAACCCAAACCCAAACATAACCCTAAGCCTAACCCTAACCTTAACCCAAACCCAAACCCTAACCCAAAGCCAAAGCCGTGATAGCAGAAATGTCCCTCTGGCATGCGCACATGTGGTCAGTAATGAGCACGCGTGTGTGTCCACAATTGAGTCTCTGGCCACGGTCCTGATTATGAACTGGTGCGAGAAACCGCGGTCTCTTGCTTGCTCGACTTGGAGGAGGTGGAAACCAGAACGGAGCCTGATTCTGAAAGGCATCAGCTTGAAAGCAGCCACATCAAAGTGTGGTTTTCTTTTGCGCGGAAATTCTGCGCAGTTCTTGTATTTCCGTCATTAGTGGTGGGGAACGTGCACACTTGGATGGATTAAAAGTATAACTGCTCCTCCTGACACAGCTGACTCAGAGGACTCTGACTGATCCCTGTTCGAAGCTGTGTCACACCGGAGTCGAGCAGTGGCTTCCTTGCTCCTCTTTGAACCGGACGTCAACCCTTTGGCTCTTTCCCCAGACGCCTCCGGGCTGCTTTTACTAACCTCTTTTGTTAAAGGAGGTTGCTTTGAATAATAGAGCTGAGAGGTGCTACGTGAATGCACCAAGCAGCGGTTGGTACACGTGTTTGTGTTTGTGTGTGTCCGCGTGCGTGTCCGCACGTCTACGTGTGTGCGCGCGCGTGCGCGTGTGTGTTCACCGCCACCATTCTGCTCCTTTGAACTCAAAAGAACTGTGGTATTCTAATTGTGCCAGCATTTCTTTCACCTTACGAAAAAGCGGCATTTACGAGAAAACAATAGAGAGAGAGGAGAAAGTGAGAGAGAGAGAGAGAGAGAGGGAGAGCAGGAGAGAGAGAAAGAGAGAGACCAAACGACCTCAGCCCAGTCCAGCCCAGCCCCCGCTTAGGGTCATGTGTGAAAACCTCATGCGTCGTGTTTACTTGTGTGGACCAGAAGTGAACGATGAAAAGTTTTGACTCCGTCGTCACCGCCAGTCCTGACCCTTCCCGTCCACGTGGTCCTCTCCGGGAGCGGCGCGCACCGAGTCCGGTGGGTTCGTCGATGCTGTATCCAGTGCATTTTCTCAACGGGTCTTTATCGCTTACGTCGAGTAGGTTGAGGCGGTAGCAGGAAACGACTGCTTAGGCAATTTAAGTCACGGAAAGTTAAGCTTGCCGCTAAAATATGAACGCGCTCTTGGTACTTAACTGCCGCAGTCCGTCCGTACGAACAACGAAGAAAATGCACGCAGGCAGGCAGGCAGGCAGGCAGGCAGCACTACTAATGTGTGGGGAAGGCCTGGAAAAGGCAACGTCAGGGATGGATGGAATTTGCCAAGACTTGAATGCTCGTTCGCTTACAACTTTCCGCCCCTCCAAGTACGTCCTTTCTGTGCTATCGGGCCAGTGATGTGCGAAGAGGAGGGCAGAAAAGATGCCTTCAAAGTCACGCAAGTTCATATGAGGAAGAAGAGTCAGCTCTGATGTTGACTCACTCACTTCCCACCTTGACAACGTCACTCCTTTGAAGAGAGCACCTTGGTCGTGCACTGCCCACAGAAGACTTGCAGCAGGGATCGCTGGCACCAGCTGTGTCAGCCACATTCAATTTTCAAAAGTGTCCGTCAATGCAAACTTGGCAACTCTGCAAAAATAGCGTCAGAGGACATTACAAAAGAGGAGCTTGGCCAAGGTTTAAACTACCATTACAGTGTGTATGAAGCGTCTGCTAGTTATAGCGTTCCATTCAGCGTTCATTTCGGGAAAGCGTTCGGCGTCACCATTCAGAAAATGCCGTTAACGTTCGGCGTTCGGTTGAGCGTTCGTTGAAAAGAACACCAAAAATGCCCATGTTCAAAGCATTCCTTCCAATGTTGTGTTTGTATTCGATGAAAAACCTCCGCTCTTTTCACCATTCTTAACGTACGCACATCCGGCCAACCCACGTTGTGCGATGATCAACAGTACAGTCAACTGCAAGTCCTTCTGTTGAGCATTCGACAGAAGGACTCGGAGTCCACCCAGCCGAGGCTCAAGTAGACCTGGGCCAGACTCGACGTCCAACGACCCGACCCGCCCGTCTTGTGGCAGGTCGGGCCCACCCCGACCTGATGGCGGCTTCAAACGAAAAACTCACTCGGCTTGACACGAAAACCGTCACGAAAGTTGGTAGTTGAAAAGAAAAGCTTCATCACATCTGGCCAAAGGATATGTAAAGTTTAGCCAGAGAAAAGGATAATGCCATATCGTTAGTGACTCCAAGCTTGGAGAGAAAAGCTACACGTGGCAAAGACTGTCAAATCTCAGAGTTAGGCTAATTTTGTTGCTGACCAAGCATTCTTGGTCCTGTCTCAAACTCATGGAAAAGGAGGGAAACTACTTGGCCATTGCATAAATGGTGCAGGCATCACTTTTAACGGAAGCTGAGGGTCAACCCAAACAAGATGTGAACGGATGCCGAAGTTCAGGACCGAGAACAAGATCAGCGCAAAGTTCGCTGGTGACGGCTCAGGGGGAAGGCTTGCACTTGCTGACGCAAATCCTATGGATTTCAGCATCTGGGGCGATGGAGCATTTGGTGAGCGCCCAAACCACCAAAGCTCACGTGCTCATCTGATCAAGAAAGTCCAAGAAGCCAAGGTGTTGACGCCTAAATACGTCTGGAAAAGAAACTATGTGCCGCAGCTAACTTATGGCACACATGCCAAGTGCAGCAAGCTCGAGAGGACACAGAGCTGTATCATTCTTGTTGGAAAAGCTATTCAGTTAAGAGTGCAGAGTCTTAAACTCCACGGGCCTGAGCTTTGACTTAGTGTCAATGATCCTGTGACTGGCGAAGAATTGGCGCTTGGCAAACGCTGGGTTACGTCCACTTCATCATGCTGCTCGAGTCACCTTTCTTTGACCCCGTCTGTTTAGGATCATTGATTCCCCTCAACCAAGACTTCCGTGCTTTCGTCTCTGACTGTTTTGTCACCGGCAGTTGTTGCAGTTCATGCTCACCACGCTCATGGGCGACAAGAAACCAATCCTTGCATCGCGTAGCAGAAATGGACAACATTTTAATGCATCATATTTTGGGGTCTGGCTTTAAAGCAGCGTTGAAGTAGAACATGTTACAGTGCATTATAGCTCCAGTCAGCAATTCCGATGTTGGTCACGTTGCTGTGACTCAATTTGCACCTACTCTATTTGTGCTTTTGTGCCTGGAAATGAAGTATAGAGGCCACCGCCCTTTGCTGAGTCCCTTTTGAAGGGAGAAAAGGTGACGACTTCCATAGGCACTTTGCGATTTGAATGTTGATCTTGAAGGCTGAGAGAGATCCTCTGGAGTGCAGGTCAGCAGTTGGCCGCTGATCAGAGTTTTGGAGACAAAACAAGGTGGGGGACAAAAATCCTGAGACAAACTGTTGTGAGACAGATGATCCCTGTGAGACCGTCCATGTGAATCGATGAATCATTATTACACCGCTTTCTTACGATACACTGGAGTTTTGGGAAAATAGTAGCTTCCTTGCTTTGATTTCGGTCTTCAAGAAAAGCTGAACTCAAAAAGGTGAAAAAAAAAAGCTCGAACTCTCGGCCCGGCCCGACTCGACCAACGCCCACTTCTAATCTCAAGCCACTGACCTCAATCACCTAGATACGCTCAATTCCAAACAAGGGATTGCTGCAGAATCTTTTGGCTACATCTCAGCTACCCACGTATGGGTTATATATACTTGGGCACGCTTTACGTTTCTATCGCTTTGCGTTCATTGGTCGTCGAGCAAATTCAATGCGATCAAAGTAAATATAATGCTTGAAGTGCAACAAACTTGGCTGTCTCAAATCAGCTGAACTCGGTAGGTCGTGATTTTTTTCTCTCTCCAACTGCACCTGATCCGGATCTAGATTGAGATTCATATGGTGTTCGTGGCCTCTAAGGCCTCGGAACAACCTCGAAGCAATTCAGCCTTCACATTGGAGGAGGAAACTTGGATTGCCACCGAATTCACTGATGGCGCAACTCCACATTGCACCCGTGAACCTCTTGTCTCTCTCAGTGTTGGAGAAATTTGAAGCTGGCACCATGAGTCGTGGCTCCGAAATTGGTTGGCCTCCCTCCCCAGACCCGAATCCCTTGGATTTCTGGTTCTGCGGACGTGCCCGGGCTCACGTCTTCAAGATGACGCCACCTGAAGTCGAGGATCTCAAAAAAGGTTGTGGTAAAATCACTCTCATCACCTGAAATTCGACTCTCTTGTCAGACTGTCAGTCCAAAAATTGCACAGCCAAATATGGGGCCCACTTTGAGCACTCATAGACGCCGACTGCAGCCTTAATTTTACTTATTCAACTTATGCAAACAAAAATTCTCAATCTGAGCTTCCACATGATGCATGAAACTTCTGGAATAGGCGAAGGAAAATTCTCAGACAGACAAAGTCAAATTTCTGAGAATTTTGGGTCGCACTTTATTTCTACAGTAGCTGCTGTAAAGTCACCTTCAAAAGCTCCCACTCATAGTCATAGGAGTCAAATTTTCCAGGAAGATGAGAGGGTTGATTCGACTCGATCCGGCCTTGGAATCACCTCTGCCAGACGCAACAAAAGTGTGCAGCACAATAGATGGATTAAAAAAAGACCCTTCCTACTCAACTCTTGGTGAGGTAATTTGCCATTTCTTAGGTTGTTGTCCTGGAAAACAGTTTTAGGCATGCTTTCCTCGTCTGGATATGCAAGTTTGGCCAGCACACACGTTTGGGCGGGAAATTTAAATTTTCATGTTCTTCTTTGTAGTAACTTTAAATATCCCAAGCGCTTTGCTAGCCAACCCTAGATCCACGAGCAGGAAGGGATAGAGTGGACGACACTGGCCCGACCCAGGCAGGTCAGGCCGTTCCCGACTGGCTCGCAGCGCCCTCTGGCGGCGAGAGAAAGAACCATCAACGTCATGTTCTCATGGGTGCGGGATGAACTCGAAAATCAAGCTTCGACTGTACTGAGATTCAGCACGCACCGTTGTTAGCTCTGCCTCCCCCCCGCCCCTGAGGTCGCTGCAGAGTCAGAGGACACGAGAAAATGCACTTTTGTCCACTTCCCACTGCTGTCGTGTTAAAAAGACAACAAACTGTTGCAACTTGAAAGAGACTGAACTGGAGGCTCCTTCGTCAGTGCCAGTTTGCTAAATCGGCACAGTACTGTACTTTCTCCTATGTAGACTCCCCTGGAAGCAACGTTGCGCTGTACTGATTTGCTACGCACTATGTACGTGGCATGTTCAGTACTGCTTTTAGCAGTTGTTTCCTCTCTCTCTCTCTCTGCCTTCAACAACGGTGCAGTCCTGGAGCAGCACGACTTATGCATTTGAGGTGGCTCAAAATTCTGCCTCCCTAAGAAAAAGGCAGTTAAAAAGTTTGCTTTTTTAACTTTTCCGTTAACATTGCATAAGAAAGTAAAGGGTGGGTGCGGCCTAGTGTTGTCGACGGGCTGCAGGTCAGCTCGACTCGGCCCGTCGGGGCACCTTCAGCTCACAGGTGACTTGGCAAGCCGGCTCTGGAGGCTGGAAGCGGGGCCACCACAAATCAGCTCAAGCGGAGCGAAGGCAGCAATACCAATCTATAACCTTGATCCCTTCAAAGCTCTTGACGCAAATCTTTCTGTTGTATTTGAAACATTGAGCTTCTTTTAAGCTCAGAAGCCATGCTTTTATGGTCTCCAACTCGTCTGGCTCGTACATACGTATGCTGCTTGTGGCTATTTTTTTTCCGGGCTCGCCAGCTTGGCCCACGAGCCGAGCTGGCTCGGAGCTCAGCTCGGCTTGCGGACCCCAAATCGGGCTCGTTCACAACTCTACTACGTAGCGTCAGCAACGCTGCTATAAAGCTTCCACCTTGACTCAAATGGCCGAGGAGTGAAACGCTTCACGTTGGTGCAGGAGAAAAACCGCAGTCTACTTGGAAAAGTCCATTCCTCGTGGAGGAACCTTCTCCCCCCCCCCCCCGGGGGGGGGCTTTTTCCATGACTGTAACATTTGATTTGGGCGGAAAAAGTTCATGTAACTCTGTTATTATCTGACTGTCACAAATGTGCACACTTTTCTGATAGGGGATGACTGTTCAAAGTGCCAGATTTATTGAGGTTGGTCGAACTAATATTTTGAGTCGGGCAAATGTTTTTCTTTTTTTTCGAGATGGGGTCTTGTCGGGCTGACTGAACCTTCGAGCTTCGGCCATCGGACACCGGCTGGAAGCATTTCTAGTTTTCTTAGCTTTTGAGCTGACTTGGAGCAAATCGAGGAGTCAAATGATGAAGAGTAACAGAGTGTAATTGTGCTTGGAAAACTCTAGTGACTCCTTTGAGAGCAAATTGTAGAAAGTGATCAAAGCTCCTCCGGGCTCGCCATCAATTAAAGACTGGTGTGACTCAGAAAGGAAGTTCTTTTTTTTTTTTAAAAAAAAAAAAAAAAAAAAAGAGTTGAATCATGATCATTGTCTACAAGTCTTCTCACGTTCTTGCTTTACCAGATTGCTGCTTTCCAACTCGTTTGTCATGTTCCTCTTCTTCCTCCTCCCCGATGGAAATACCTCAACCAGACAGTCCCGGTGTAACTGTCCAAGTTGCGCGCCCACTGAGCTGGAATTTGGCACTCTCCGGAGTCGTGATTCGGTCTGGCCGAGTCACTGAGTTTCTCCCTCCTGTTCCCACCATCTCTTTAAGCCTTTTTATCCGAGAGGAAACGAACGTTCAACTGACCATTACAAATCGTCGTGGAAATCATCAATTTGAAAAGCTCTCTCCTCCTTTCATGTCTCTAATTGGCGAGCCCAGGAGAAGCTGGCCAAAAGCCTGGATAAATGGGGAAGAAATGGACGCTTGCAGACCTTGTTTTTTCACATAAATTCTGTCAGTTCTGGCGCGCAGAGTGCGAGAAGAAAGGGTTTCTTTCGATTTCACTGGCCCTGAGTTCGACCTCTGGGGGCGCGGGAGGGTGAACCGGGCCCGGGTTGAGCCCGGGCGGGGTTCCCTCACGTCCGGACGTGAGAGGGCGACCCTCACGTCCGGCTCAGGCAGTTGTGTGGTGCCTGCTTGTTGCCATCAAGAGGCTGAGAGATCTCTCACTGGGTGCCAGTCAAATGGTTGGGTCTGACGAATGGGCGTTCGACGCCCATTCTGACGTCGCTCACTCACCTGTTGACGTTCAGCGACGTCGCGCGCACCTGTGTGGGCTGGCGGCCTCCACCGGCCTCGGAGGCAGTCGACCTCCGATGTAGTCAAGTTCTCCGTCAGCAGAGGAAAAGCGACTTTAGCGGGAGTTTGATTATTAGGGCTAAATCAGCGCTACAAAGGCTGTGAAGGAGCTCTGAAACGGATTACCATTGTCATCTTACAGCGATCGCTGATTAGGCTATTTTTTGTCTCAAACGCAGCCTTTTCAGCCTTAAGGCACTCACTCGGTCTCCACGTGACGTAGGATGAGTTTCGGTCATCAATCGTGATCACCTGACAACAACTTTGGTTGCTGTCCAAAAACATGGTCGTTTTGCTAGAAAAATAGTCATATTTGACTTTATCAGGGGCACCGCATGCAGCAAAAATTTTTAGTAAGGTGGAAAAATTTGCCTTTTTCAAGGATTTTGATCTTATCGGAGTTGACTAGATCGGAGGTCGACTGCACTGCGACCTTCTCGAGCTGGAGGGAGATCGACAGCTCGTCTTTTCAGAGATTTTTTCTACCGAAAGCAGGATGGAAAAGATTAATCTTGATTTCATCTCCTTCAACTGCATCTATTCTCTTTTCCAGAGCTTCCTCTCGCACGTCGCGAAATAGTCAAACAAACAAACATACGAAGGAAAGCAGCTCTTGGTCAAGACGAACTCCCCCTCCATGAAGTCGCTGTTTGCTTCAATGGGCTTTGTAAAGACACTTCTTCCTTCGGGATCTCGACCATGGCGGAGTTGGGTTCCATCGTCAGCAGGAGCACGGACGACGACGACGGCGACGACGGCGACGACGACGAAGAGTGAATAAAGCCATGAGCCAAATCTCCACCTGATCGTGTGTGAACAAGCCAGGCAATATGATCGGAGTGGCCAAACGCGGTCACATCGTGTCAGCCAACAACTTCATCGAGTCCATCATCAGGAAGTTCGACGAGAAACGTGAGTACCACTCATTTGTGCCGGGAATCAAGACTGTGGTCGACTGTGCCATGCTCCTCTCTCTCTCCCTCTCGTTGTACTCGTTCGTGCTCGGCAACGTGCGCCTGGAGACATTTCCGATAAAAAAGTACCGGTACCAATCCTTCATCTGTCGCAAAAAAGGGAGAACGTTACGCGAACAGATCAAAAAAGAGACGAGAAAAAGTGGCTGAAATTTACATATTTCTCAAGGCTGGGAATTATGTGTCTGCCTACATACATATAGTAGGAAGAGAAGCTGAAATGACTACTTTACGGGCCAAGCGGAGCCTTTATAACCTAAATGGTCATATGTAGCCTGTTTGGAAGATCTACAGCCTGACTGAAAACTCCATTGCCTGCTAAGAATCTCCATGGTCTATTTTGTACTT
>JAAUXU010018912.1_pt1 | contig 18062 bp, 13 predicted proteins | sample 7278151 | NCBI WGS metagenome assembly JAAUXU01 (sample SAMN14350113, study PRJNA611818) | marine sediment metagenome | isolation source: surface marine sediment (1.8m) | place: French Polynesia: Moorea | collected 2018-08 | reverse complement strand
GGAGGCTCGCAGACTCGGAGGCTCGCAGACTCGGAGGCTCGCAGACTCGGAGGCTCGCAGACTCGGAGGCTCGCAGACTCGGAGGCTCGCAGACTCGGAGGCTCGCGGGCCGCACGACCGGGCCGTAAGACGTTTTCCACGGATCCGACGAGCGAAAACGACGAAGCTAAGAACAAACAGCGTCTGCATGCTCAGCCATCAGGCCTTGGCACCCCTGCCGGGCTAATTAACCTCCAAATAAGGAGCTCCATCCACACAGGTGAACCAGAAGATAATTGCCGGGCAGGTGCTAATGATTGAGAAGCGGAATGACGAGCCCTCTGGACTGGCTTCTTACATGCGCGTACGTGCGTACCTGGGTGCGTGCGTGCGTGCGTGCGCGCTTCCGTACTGAGATTTTTTGGTACCTCCTCAGAACCAATTGCCTTTTTACAGCACGCTCGACCCAGCCGGTAATGAGTGACGAGCACATTTTCTAATCAAGAGAGAGAAGCTGCAGCAGGAAAGCCCTGCGAACAGTTTGCATTCAAGACGCTGTTTATGTGTGCTGTGGTACCTTCATTGCCAGCAGGCAGTCGAACTAGCACCCAAGCACGATGCGCCCATAAATATGCCTCCTGTCTGTGTGTGCACCATGTACAGCATGCAGAAGGTGTCTCCTACGCACTGTCAAGTTCAGCTCCTCAGGCACGTCAGTGGCGTACATATGGGGCAGCAGATGTCTGGAAGAGCAGTTAGTACCTGCCCAATCGCTTTGTCGGGCCCTGAGAAGCAATCTGGACACCTTTTATGTTTTCTTGTCTTCTCAATGATTAGCTTTGAAGCCTCGGGACAAGAGAAAAATATGGGTGTTTCTTTTGAATTTCCCCGGCTCACTATAATAATGACTCCTCGTTGCCGGAGCAACCGCGGAGTCACCAGACATGCAGATCTGTGTCCGTCCATTGAAGTTTTCTCATCCTGGTCTGTCCTCTTTCATTCACCCATAGTTCACAGAGACTTTTTTGCTGTGAGCTCACCTTCCTTAATTGTCCTCCAATTACGCGTCCTCCCACTTTTCATCCCCCTGATTTTTTCCCCCTCTCAAAGCCAGCTGACATGTGGATGTCGTAAAACACCGGCAGCACCTCCAGATAGGCTTTTTTGTGCCTTTCCCCTCTTAGGTGATGTTAGTGGGTGTTTCATTTTAAGCCTCTTCGCACACTCTCGCCTTCAAAAAACGTGTCCCCATTTTTTGCCAGACAACCTGAGGTCCCATCCCTGACAGAGAAGCGACGACGCCCATCAAAGCACTTTTTTCTGCCCGACGAAACCTTTACTTACTCCAGATTATGCACAATCTGGGCGTATTTTGTCTCAGGCGGCGCTGCCGGATCCCACAATGCTCTTGGCTCCAGGAGGATTCATTCAAAGTGAGGTCATCGCGTCCAACTCTTCTGTCTCGTTCAGTCGGTCGTGGTTAAGAAGGAAGAGGCTTTCTGACCTCGAGACAAAAGCCCGCTTTAGTCTCGTCACACAATTCTCTCTGGCAACTCAGATGTTGTCATCAGGCTGTAACAGTTCTGGTCAGCACAATTTCCTTTCCATCGTCAATGGCACTTGATCTTTCTCTCTCTCTCTCTCTCTCTCTCTGGTGCGTTAATGGATAATCGATCTTTAATCCCATTTTGAGGAAAATCTTATTGTCCGTCAATCCAACTTTGTCAACTCCTTGGCCGTGATGACGAAGATTGAGCGGCCGGCCAATGTCTCCTGCTTTGGAGGATCCTCCAACCACTTCAGAAGGAACTTGTTCGCGTTACTCACGTCACAGTAAGTAGTCACGCATTCATACATTACGCTGTTCAGGTAATGCCTACTGTAACCTCTCTCTTTTTTTTGGCATCTCCGACAAAAGGTGGAGCACGTACAAAGAGATCGACGTGCGTGCGCTTACGCTCCTGTGCATGTCCATGTACCGCGCTACATAGATTTTGGTTCTCATGACCGGTGAATTACGGACAAATGGAGAAGCAAATGCCCACATGCGCGTGTGGTTCCCGTAATACTCAAGCAAATCTGCAGGTTCTTTTGTCAACGTGCGTTTTCGTGTGGGGAATAAAAAAGGCTGTTGACGGTTTCCTCTGACCCCGGCACAACTGGCATGGTCGCACAGAGTTTGCTCTTGAGAACATAAGTGGTTTTTTTTACTACAGCACGGATTTATCTGGGGTGTAGTTACGCCGTGCATATGCGATTATCAGCAGCAACTGTATCGTATGTGCGAGACTTACTGTAATTGACATAACTTGATGGAAGGAAAATGATCATTTATCATGTGTTCGAGGTCCATATCTGCGGGGTTTTAGTGTATACTTGATAGCATTCCCAAATGTTCATTTCTCCAGGTACACGAGGTCGTTTATAAAAAGAACATCTATGCTCCACTTAGGTTTTTAAAAATAATGCGTCGAGGTAAACGTATTAACGTGTTCATTACACAGGCGGAAAATCCCTAGTGTGTTCTTTGTACGAGAGAAATGTGTGTTAATTTTGAGCTTCCTGTGCCTTTTTTTGACCCTGAATGTCACGCCCTGGAGCGTTCGCCATTAGGGCCCTAATGGAAGCAATGCTACTGGCGTTCACATTGAATGTTATAATGCGTGCATATGTGAACTTCGCGGCGCAGCACGTGTACATGTCTGTGCGCGTTCCTGCCTCTTATTGCCTGCGCCTATTAACGAATAACGCTTTGTGCTCGCTCTATGGCCAGGTCCTCATACAAGTGTTTGTTGCAGGAAACTGGGGGGCGAAAGCGCGCCATTTACACCACTGATGGCATAATTTGTCCCTGCGTCCTCGGCAACATCGTGACAACGTTTCCCGCACACGCAGAAGCTGTTGTTATTGGTCTCGGTCCGGCTCGCCCAGTGGCCTCCACATTCTAGGTATATTCTGACAAAATGCAGTCATGGTCTTGGAGGCAACTGAAGAGAGCATTTAGGGGACCGCTTTATCCGTATTGTATCGGGGCTAGATGAGATGCCCCAGCGCCGTTTTTGAGTGGAAGTGCCTCGTCACTTCATTACATATCTGCTGACAGATCGTTTTTCCGCTACTTGCGTTGAACTGACGGACAGCAAAAACTCGCCAATCCGCGATGGCTGCTGCAGACGACACCACCTTGCTTCCTCGAAAATCCATTTCGGAAAAAGCCTCCCATTTCCTGCCATAAAGCTCCGCCTACGGGCACTTGCACGCTGTCCCATAGAAGGGGCACGCGTGCAACAAGTAAGACGTGGTGCCGAAGATGGCAACAGACTGGCTCCAGTCCATCAACCGTCTTGAGCTGCTCAGATGCGTCGACCAAGTTCCCGAGTGCATCGGTGGACACTTCTGCTATTGACTTCATTTTGTTTGTACACACGTCCTGTTTTGACACCAAGACACAACAGAGTCCACCCCAGGTTCAGCAGGAGGTTCCCCTCCGCCCTATGATGACTGCTCGTTATGAATATTGGCCCCTGAACGATGCAAAATGTTTTGGTGGAGAGAGAGAGAGGGGGGCAGCTGCTTCTTGTCATTATAACGCGTTTACTGGTGTATCTCCGTATGTACTGTCCGAAGCAGGAGTCCGTCCGTACGTGCGAGTACACGTACGTATGCATGGAGAGGGACCGCGCGCACTGAGTCTGAGCTGCTTGCTCTGCGTGTGTGTGTGTGTGTATTCCAGCTGCGTTCTTATCTGCAACATTGAGAGTGAGTGAGAGGAGAGAGAAGGTCTGTAACGTTCGTCCTGAACTACCATGGTCGTTGATTGATGCGGCGACAGATTAGATCATCAAGTCTCGCACGACCCAGAGGGTGAGAGCGACGTTATTGCTGCATAAGTGTAGTCGTCGTCAATGTCTTCCTGCATTGGCTGGCACAACTGGTACGGGACGACGAATTGAACACGACGTCTGGTCTGGTGTCCCTCGTTTCATGCAACCTTGCACACACACACGCACACACCTGCCTTTGGCATCTCTCTCTCGTTCAGGTCGTCCTGTTTACTGCTTCACTTACACTAAGCCACTCCTCCATGACTTTCCAGACTTCACCTGCTTCAGCCTGATCATGTTCGCTGAACTTGAGCAGCAGCGAGAGGAAGAAGGGGAGAGGCGGGGTCTGTTCGGTGTCTGCTGGCCCGCACAAAGAAAGAAAGGAGCAGCGAAGCTCATTGGCGACTGAGCATTAGTGCAGGCTCCTCCTCCGGCCACTTGTGTCGGACCCGCTGGAGGAGGAGGGGGAGAAGAAGAACATGTGTGCTCCACTCGCCCCCGTCGTTTCTCCTCCACACTCTCCCTCTGCTAGTTAGTTTTAGTGGAGGGCCCTTAATGCTATTCGCTCAGTTAGGCATGTCTGCGGCGGAGATGGCCACAAAAAAGCAATCATTTCGGCCTCTCTCCGTAAATGATGGTCCTCATCAGCCGATCTCTCTTTCTCTCTCACGCATGCACACGCACATGCGCACGCAGGCGCGCGCACATGCACGTCGGACGAGGCAGTATCTCTTCTATTGAAGAATGAGCCTCTCTCTCCTAACTTGTTTCTTTCTACTCCTCGCTCTCTCTCCATTCTCAATCCACCATGTGTAGGCTTGCCTGCGTTGGGGCCGTGGGCACGACCAAAAGGATGACTTGTCAAGCTTAGCAAAGAATAAGGAGAGAGAGAGAAGAAACGCTTTGTTCGCCACGCACTGCTGCTCCAAACCAGAGAGAGAGAGAGAGCGTAGATTGGAGGTACTCAAGAAAAGAGAGAGCTGGTGCTGCTGATCGGGCCTCCTTCAGATACGATAGATGACGGCAGAACGATGATACCACCTATTGTCGAATCCGACAATGCAATGGCAAAGGAGAAGCCTCTGGCTGCCTGCCTACACTTTTTTTTCTTCTTCCAGGCAGATCTTGTACAAGAGAAAAGAAGGGGGATGACGAACATTTTCTCTTTCCTCCTTCTTCTTTCGAGCTCATTGGACAAGGTGCACGTTCAATAAATGTAATCAGCATTGAAATCTTTTGACACCAATATAATTACCGGAGGCAGGCAGCCAGGTAGAGCTCATTCAAGGGAACCATTTCTTTCTAAAGAAATTCTATGTACCCAACACGTACGTACCGTGCAACGGACACGCTGTACATGAGTAGTGATGGAGTGCCCCAAAAGTGACGGACTGCAACTCTGGAGGGAGGGAGGGAGGCGGCCGTCCGGGGCTCTCGGCCGTCGCGTGTCAGATTTGCACCAGAGTTGCGAGCAACTGCCAGGCCCATCAGGGCTGAACCCGACGAGCACACTTGGGCTTGACACCGTCCGAGTCGGGCGTCCAGTGCGGCACCTCCTCCACTGGCACCAAAGCTCTCCTTTCGACCAAGAGGACATTTTGTAACTGCAGACATTATTGTCTGGTGGAGAATGCCCCTTTTCGCCATCCATCCATCCATCCATCCATTGGCGCATGCTGCGAGATAAATGCGAGGCAATTAAAGGCGTTCGTGTGCGCCCAGCAGCATGCAGAGTATGGGGAAAACTAGGTCGCGACAGATAAAAGAGAGAAATCTGGTGATGCTGGACACTGGAACGGTCTGAGACAAGACCGTGTCGGTCGGTCAGGCCTGAACATTCCCCATGAGGGGGGGGGAGACTCTGAGGGCAGAAAATGAAAGCATTGCTGAAAGCCCAAAAGTCCATTAACAATTGCAATAGCGTGACAAATATGCCAGAGCATTAAATGAGGCCAACGTCAAGCGGCTAATTAATTCTCTTCCCCTCAACCTCATCTGATCCACTTCGTCACTTCTGGGCTACCAAGCAAGCGGTTTTTTCCCCCCTCCCTCCGGTTTGATTGTCAATGCCACCGATGGGACGGGCGAAGCTCCAGAGGATAATTACCGAATTCCAGACATGCTATGCTGTAATCATGTTTACGCTTTGTTCGTATTCTTCTATACGTTCGCTCACCACTGCGTCGTCCCCTCACTCACTCCCCATGCAGACACAAAGAGAGCAGAAGCAACTGCTACTGCTTGAGATAACAAGACGTGGTCTTTTGTCATTGACGGTACTGAAGGCTTGGGGTTATGAATAGAAAGGAAGGTTTGCTGCTGTAAACTCTTTTTTTTTTTTTTTTTTCAGACAGACAACTATCACGGAGGTTATAACACGAAACCTCTGGGCTGCAAATTCTCGTTCAACGTACGTGAGAACTCACAGATGTTGCAACCGCTGCCAACGCATTGAAAAGAGGTCTTGCGGGGGGGCTTCCACTCTGGCCTGGTAGTCTGATTATTAACGTCGATGGCCCCAAGGCAGAAGCTTCGTTGCTCCAATGACCTTTGCCTCGTATCTATAAAGAGGCACACGTACTACGAACATGTAAGTCCGTATACAAAACAGGACGATTTTTCTTCTTGCCGACACAAAAGAGGCAAGCTCGCATTGACATCGCCTCCCTTAACCTTTTATAGTCTGCGGGGACGAAAGCGCCGCACTACACGTACAGGTGCGCACGGTACATACTCAGTACGTACATGCCATCGTAGGTACGCGATCTCCTGGCCGAGACGTGCGTGGATAAAAGGAAATTATGTTTCCAGCTCAGTACGTACGCAGCAAGCTCAACGTGGGGGCGCCTCCTTTTTTTAAGGGAGTGATTAATTAGGCAGTATTTTGGGCGAGTAATTGGGTTGCCGCCAGCTTCATTGTGTAGATATCGACACCTCATCGTGCCCATTGTGTCACGGAACCGAGCAGCAGCTTCGGTGACGACGCGCACCTATTTATCATGGAGGGAGTGTAAGGATTTGAGCAAAAAAGTCATGTGCGACATTGAAATGCAGTTGCGTTCGTAGGTGCAAATGCTGCGCTACCAGCGAAATTGTCATCGCTATTGTGACTGCGAAATCATGACTGTCGATGCTCAATGCCGAGGGTGGACGATGTCAAAATATTCACGGCTCACGCGACGCGCTGGCTTGAATGACAAAGCAAATTACGATCGCAGTGGGAGCCAAATCCGCCCCTTGGTAGAGACTTCTGCTGGCACAAAGTAGCCACAGAACAAAAAGTTATTTGTGGTAGCAGCGCCTTTGTGAGAGTAATCACACATGTCTGTTGCAGAAAATGCATCAAACTTTTAATTTAAAGAAAAAAAAATCAATTTGACAGTGCTAAGTCTCGATCCTGACTTGAAGAATATGCGATTTGATATCTCTCCTGGATGCCTCGGTTGGTTCTTGATGCGCAAATTAGTGCCAACGAGAAACACAGGGTCAAGACATGAAGGGCAAAGTGCCTCGTCATGTTAAGGTTATATTCCTCACCCCAATATGGACCCTCTTCCCCGACCACGGGCATGACAAATTGCATTCCGGCAGGGAGAAATGGCCTTCGCTGGTAGCAGAGACTTTTTTGACTCTCTCCACAGAGGAGCAGCATCATGAATGCTTGCTTAGTAGTTACCGTAGTGTTTCTCAGGCATGATTGACAAGGGTGTCTTTTTGTGCGTTATGTAATTGCTTTTCACTCCCCTTAGGAGCTTTTTGTGGTTGTGGCATGAGAAGCTCAGCTCATAGAATGGAATTCCATGGGAGCCGTGTAAAAAAAAGGGGTGTCCGTATCAGCAGAGAAGTCATTTGGCCTCCGTTGCCACATTCACTCTCTGCGAGACCAAGCGAGCATCCGATAATCACTTAGCCACGCTCGCTTACTTACCACTATCTATCTTTGAAGCCAGCGTTTGTACTCGAGTGCTGGGGAGTGAGAGACAGGTGAATAACGAGCGCTCTTTGTGCTACCCTGATGAGAATTGGACGTGAAGAAATCTTGACCCCCTTTGTTTTGACCATCACGCCTCTCCTTAAGCCTTTTCTTCCCTGGTCGCCAGCAACAACCATTCATCACATGCGTGCACGGCCAATTAGCTGCTCGCCCCCCAGCTCACCTCAGCGCAGTCCTGGGGGGGGAGAACAGATCTGACATCAACCAAGATCAGGCAACAGATTATGAATGATGATGCCGAGGGATTCTTCCTCCTCTCCCTCAAAAGTATCCTTTTTACCTCCCATCTCAAGTTTCTGCTCTGCTCGAGCTTCTCCTCTCTTCCTTTGATTTTTGGCCCTCGCGGCTGAAAAGGTCTGACATAAAAAGTGACTCTTGGAGAGGCAGTTCTTGTTCTTCTTTTGTGTAATGGTTAACGTTTTCCTCCTTACGAATGGGCGGTTGATGGTTGGGCTTGTACGAGAGGCTAACGTAGGAAACGAGGAGCGGAACGAATTAGACCTATCATCAACAAAATATTTTTGTTCCCCCCCCCCTTCTCAAGGCTACTTATATGTGTATCATCGCCAGTACGTTGGTTACGTACTGAGACGGACCTGCTGACCAATTCAGAGGGTCTAAACAAAGGAGATCCTTTACCATGATAGATCATCATGCAATACTATGCAGAGGACCCAAGGGCATGACTCGTGTGCACAGCGCAGCTGAGAAGTAAATTCCTACTCATCCCGGCATCTCTCGCATTCCTCCAATTTCCCAAAGTTGATTTTCACGCCTTCTCATTTGGCGGCTGCCTTTTTCTGTCCTCTTTTTTTTTCATCGGCGTCCCCTGCTCGCGTGAGCTGTCGCCAGAAATTCCTTTCCGGTCGTCCTGCGTCTTCACACATCCGAGAATAAGCAGGCATCTGCACTCAGGCTCGCCGATCCAATCTCTGAGCTCTCGACCAACATTGGGTACCTGTTGTCACCCAAAAAGCGTTAACGCAGATAGATGACTGAGTGAGAAAAAGAACAAGAAGAACGACAGAAGAGAGAGAACAGGTGAAGAGGAATAATACGACGGACATATACGTCCACTGAGACGGTTGGGACTCAAGAAGACCCATTGAGTGGTCATGAGTGCTCGCTAGCTCGTAGGTCGCTTTGTGTCTGCGGCGAGCCGCGGTTCCTCTGGGCCGCCGCCGCCACCGCCGCCGCCGCCGCCGCCAAACGCTTGCGTGACAAAGCCTTCAGAAAAGACGAGGCCGCCGCAGTGAGATCCATGCAATAACAGGAGTGTGTGCGTGCGAGCAATTAAAAGGGTAATATTCAGAGAGCATGATGACTTTACACGAGTGGAGCAATGGTGATCTCGTGTCCAAGCACCCAGCTCTCCTCAGCTGACTCGCTCCAGATGTGCTGTGGCAGCAGAAGACGTGCCCATCTTCTTGGTCCGCACGGTGGCGCCCGTCCTTTTGTCGTGATTCCCCCTGTCAACCCTCGTTGAGGAATTTCCTCTGGTCATTTCTTTCTGTCGTGTCTGCCTCTCTTTTCATGACCCTTTAATTCGGTCTTTTGATTACACTCGGGCTGTCCAACTTCACACTGTAATTACACATCTGGTATCCTGCTTGCCTGTTGCTTGCTTGCTTGGAGTCTGTCTGGCAGAGCAGAGCAGAGCAGAGGGAGAAAGACTGCTCTGCCGATGCAATTATGACTGCCCACCTCCTCTCTGTCAAACACACCTAATTTGAGCCGTGAGATACGCACTTTTTGCGCCTCTTCTTGACGTAGTGGTCTTGCCAGCCATCTTTTCAGCTTCAACTAGCTTCACTCGCTCTAATGTGACAAGTCCATGATCATGTTTAGCGTTTGCTGTGCCGAGATGAAAAGGAGGGAGAGAGGGAGAGAGAAAGAGAGGACTGTTGTGTTGCATTCAGCGGGTCATTAATTGTCGATTAATCTTCATTGTGGAGTGGGTTTCAGTTAGAAGGGCAACCTCTACTTGTCAGCAGTGTTTGTAGGATCAAATCTTGGCAACTCAAGCTAGGGTAGCGGAACTCTGGCCGCAGGAGAGCTTGATGTGCTTGGGCTACAGGACTCACTCGGAGCTACTAGCCTCGATATACATAGGGAGGAGGGAAGAAAGTAAGAAAGTTGCTCCACGCACATCATACAGATTTTTTATATAAAAAATCGCACACTCTCCCGTTGGGTCGTCGACTGAAGGCCCCTGAAGGTGCCAATTTGGCCAAGCCGCCACAAGCTGTCAGATTTCATGAAGAGAAGTGAGTAACTAAGTGAGTGACCCCTGCAGCCCCACGCACGTAAGGTAGCAGGCAAGCTTTGAGCAACAGGCATGCAAAGTGAGATGAGAAAGCGGTTGTCGGTTTCTTTCCATGGAGAAAACACGCGAGTTCAACCGAAAACGTTATTCTTTTCGCGAAAAAGGGAAGAAGCAGAAGAAGAAGAGCATGAGTAACAACAACGGAGGCAGCGACGGTATGGTAAAAATAGGGGAAGACTTCAAAGGGGAAACATGCAACGAAACCATTGTTTGTTTGGGCACTTACTTACCGACTACCGTGGCTACCCACATTTTAGAGAAGGACCCAACACACATGACTATCTAAGGCAGTGCACAAAAGACCTCCCTGTCCTTGAGAGTTTCCTCTTGTGTTTTTGCAAGCCGTCCGTGTGTCAAGCATGACGGTTGAGAAAGTTCGACTATTGTTGTCGTTGCCGCCAAAAGGCCGCCAATCACTGGTCTGCTCCTTGAACATAGCCCCCCTACGTACTGACAACGCCGCTCCCACCCGTAGTCTCCTACATGCATAGTACTACCTACCTACCTACCTGGGCATTCATATGCGCTCACGTACGAACTCACTCCGCATTAAGTTTCATACTTGCACTGTTAGTCTGGGCGTGTGTTTGCAAAACGTGCACGCACCTACCGCCAATTGCTACATCACCATTATCGAGAAAGAAACAAGGCGAACAAAGGAGAGAGAGGTCGTGTCATAAAATGTGTCATCCGCTCTCTGGCGTAAAAAGGAGTCGCAGTCAAGCGTAACCTCACTCGTTTGGAATTTTTGGAACTGCGCGCGCGCGAGCGTAAGTGTACATAGGTGAGGAGGGGAAATCCGAGGGCAGTAGCAAGTAGAACGTACACACGTACAGACCGACAAACCCACCGACATACGTACAGGTATGGCTGCATGGATGCCACACGCGCACGCGCGCAGACTTGCTTCAAGCATTCATAACGCCTTTGCCTCTCTATTTCGCTCATTGTCTTCCTTTCATGTGCAGACACCGTGAAAATTCTGGCACCGACGCCCGACCAATCAGATAAATTCGCCCGAGAAAGTTTAACGCCTCTTGTGATGCCCCCCAGTTTCTCTCTGTGTGTGTGTCTTTTCTCCTGCAAACTCCGGGCAAAAATGGTCCAAATCAGCCTTTAACTTCCTCAGCTGCAAATAGGGACAACGTGCATACGACACATGGCGTGTTTTACTCGCTCATTTGAACGTTCGTGCAAAAATTCCTGTGGTCCTTTGTACGCTACTTGACTTATTTGTACGTGTTAGTTTGTGTCTGTAATTTGGAAGGGGAGGAACTTTTCTGCGCAGTTGCTGGATAACCTGATAGGGCAATACCTGGTACTACGGTTCATCACAAAACGAGATGCTGTGGAAGATCCAGAAGCACTGAGGTCGGACGTTCACCGTACCAACAGACGCTCAGTCACCCACAGTAGCGTAGCGGGTCTTATTCCGATGTTATGTCTTTGGTTGTCCCCCACTTGGCCATGCTCGCGGTCGATTACGCACTTTTGCACAGGCCAGGGAGAAGAAACTGCATTCGTTCGACCGACGCCAAAAAGAGGACCTTGGGGATGATCAACGCTTGGCAGACGTGCAAAGAGCCTCGTCCTTCTTTCTGTACAAAATCAGTCCAACAATTAGTTGGGCTAAGCTTTTCTGCTGTAGGCAGATTGGCCCCCACAGCATTCCCTGAACTGGAGCAGGTCCAATTTGGGGAAAGAAAAGCGTACCAAAAACTCTGTGTGCCCTACAGCAAATGTGCATACCGTGTCACATTCAAAAGCCGCACTAACGAAGATTTGATTGCACCGTTCGGTGTGAGTAGTACTGATTTGTCGTGGCGTAAGTGAAGTCTCATGTAGCTGATACAAAAAGCTCAGTTATGAATGGCAGATAGTACATGTTAAAACAAATGATGTTATTGCACGGCCATGATAGTATATGTGTATTGCTGTTTGGAAGATCAGGCAATGTCCAATGAAAGTGCTCCTCCTTGCACCCACCCAGCCTACAGCATTACTTAGCGCAACTGATGCACTGACAGCTTCTGTCTCACAACAACAGCACACACAGCTTTACAACTTATCAATACTTTGTTAATGGCATTCATATACTCGTATTTGTGGGGGCACCTACGATGCTGTAGTTGCGTAAGACAGCGTTAATGCACGTATATTTCCCGAAAGCTACACTGAAATGCTGTTAGCGATGCGCCCCTGCTCTGGGCACCCACTATGCACATTCGAAGGCGCGCATACCTTGTACGAGATGAAGTTCAGGAGAAAGAAGGGCTGCCAAGATCGTGGCAATGTCTCAATCTTTTGCGTGAGACTCTTTCTTTCTTCCTCGTACTCATAACTCTTTTCAGCCTCTCTCTCACGCACACAAGTAGCCGAAAAGAGACTACCGAGACCAATTGCATATCTAAGCATCCCATCTCTTGCCCAGCTTGCGGGCTCCTTCTCGTGGGCATAAATCTGATAGCAGCTATCTTTAAACGGCGATGACGCCTTCCTCCTCATCTGAGCCTCTGGTGGCTGGAGGTGTGTTTTTTTTAACAATTTGAAGATTGGCATGCGTACATGACGAGCGAAATACTAACAATCATCTAGTCTTCATAACAAACGATCGGCTCTTATAACACGGCAACGTTGCTCGCCGTTGCAAGCTGCGTGAGGCCACATGTCGCTACTGCACCAAGTTCACTCACTCTGGACGGGGCGGATTTTTTTCACCTCATACTTTCTCTCATCTTTGCTGGTAGCACGCACGAACACCAGACCTGAATTATCTGCTCTCCTCTTTCAAGCGCGGTAGCTTCAGCCCTCGTGGTGCTGTGATTACCAGACCTTAACAGTGGACGGACGTGTGGCCTCATCTCCTCTGCATAATGATTAGAGCTCCCGAGACTCGTGTAGCAATAACTGCCTTCTCGTCGTTCGACGGGCACCCACCGAAAAAATGTGCGGCTTCCCTCATTCCGTGGAAAAAAAGGGGTTGTTACAGTAGCGACGCTATTGGCATCGCGTCCACAGACTTCGGGTCAAGTGGGGGCGCAGCTACCGAATTTAAAGCATAGAGGGCACTCTTCTCCTGCGGCTGATAGCCATATAAGACTGCTCCACCTGCCTCGTCCAGTGTTTCCCTGGTCAACTTCCAGTCATTTGAGGTACTTACCATACTTGCGTACTTAATCCTGACGTGTGTAAGACGTCTTTTTCCATAGGCATGTACAGTAGCTTGCAATTCCTCCAACCCCTTTTATTTCTCCAACCACGAGTCGGTGGCGAACCAGTGGGAAAGTGGATTAGCCTCGTTTCCAGCATCTTTTGGGAAGCACGTTAGGAGGGCCATTAAGAGGCAGAGTTTTTCACCACACGAGCCAAAATGTGCGCGATAGCAGCACACATTTCCCTCCGTGGGCCGTGACCATGCCAAAAATCTGTTCGAGAACATCTCAATTTCTAACTCAGGCAAAGAGAACCTCAGCTCATCAGGTCGAGGTTATAATGGGGAAGCAAGATTATGGGTCGTAAATCGAGAAGGGTTTACCATGGGGCAGAAGTTCGACCTCTTCGTGACGCTAAAGATTCTAGAGAAGCGGTACTGCTTGACCAAGCAGGTGTCCCAACCCTAGCAAGTCTGCGAAGAATAATGTGCGAAGATGATAATCGAGCTGGTTTCCAGAAATTCTCCCCACAGTGTTCTTGCATGCGTCGTTGCCTCCTGATTTTATGGCGGGGTCAATTTTGCTTCGTTCCCTCCAGCTCCTGCATCTCTATTTTCTCTGAACAAAGCTTATTGTACTGCATATATATGAAAGAGAAAACCCACTAAAAGCATACGCACGATTAGTTCCCCGCAGGTATCTCCTCCAGTTCTGGCAGGAACTGCAGTATTTACGATCGCCATGCAATAAATGAGTTAATCGGAAACTCCAGAAATGAGACATTCCAAAGCCTATTGATAATTTCAGCTGAGCGGTCACGCGCGCGCATGCGTCCAACGTTACAGTGAACGTTGACGCACGCGGAGGACTCGGCAGACACACCGTGAACAGTCAATTAGACAGCCTCGTTTCCTACGCATACCTTTTAGGCGTTGCTACCGTGCACATGGGAGAGAGGAGCAGACGCTGTCAGGTTTACGAATGAGGCCAATTGTGTGGGTAGCCGCGAGCATGATGCAGGAGGGGCTGCTACTACTTTTCAAGTGTGGAAGCCCCAGAGCCCGAAATTGATTCCTTTGCCAGTGGAACGAGATCTCGCCCGATCTTTACGAGGTTTGGGGCGGCCCAAAATTGAGCTTCTTATTCAAGTGTGCGACCACGAGGAAGCAGCCCAAAGGAGCATGCAAAATAAAAGGCTATTGTGAGAAGTCACCTGTCCACGTATCATCGGCCCAGGTATGAAGAGGCGGCTGTTGAACATGTGCATTTTTGGAAGGGCAGCACACGTTCGTAAGGACGTACTGCACGCCCCGAGTGCTGCACGTACATATGCGTGAAGCTAAGAGGTTGACAAATATCCACGTTTAAACTTTCTCTCAAATTTTTACAGCTGAAACACGCCCTTCCTTTCCTTCACACGTACGACGGATGTCAGCAACCAGAGCACGCAAATATTCAAGCAGAGTTAAGCAAGCGCCGTTTTTTCCACTGCATTCTTCAGGGCTTCCCCTCTGTCAATCAGTCGGGGAGCTGAAGAAAGGCGCTGAATATGCACCTGCTGCCCTACATAGTACAGCACCCCGACCCAGGCGGGGACAGCCAGCGAGCAACCCCGACCATCCCAATTAAATGACCGGAGAAGTAGCAGCAGGAGCAGATTTATCTCTCTCTCTCTCTCCCTGTGTGGAGTTAAGAAAATGAAACAAATGGCAGGAAGTCGTGGAAAACGTGTCTCTTTCCTTCTTGCATTGATTGCGATCTCCTTCGTCTGTTGTCAGAATTCTCCTTCTCGTTAATGCCTGATTGCAGCCAGGAATTCTGCAGATGGTCATGAGTGCTCGTGAGACATCAGTGACCAACCAGGCTTCTCTTCCAGAGCGTCCACGCCAGGATGGTCGGACATACTGAAAAATAAAAAAACAAATGAAATGCCTGGAAAAAGACACGAAAGCATTGAGCAACCTCTCTCTCTCTCTCTCTCTCTCTCCCATCATGCCTAGGCAAATCCATCAATCTCTTGTCAAAGACTTGGCCCCAGGCCCCGGTGATTAGTTTGCAGCCGCGGTTTTTTTCTGCCCTGTCAGTTTTAAGCATGTCATTTTGGAGTCTGTGGGATAACTGCTGGCTGTAACCCAGGCATGGATGGGTCAGTCAGGTCTAAGAAGAAATGAGCATTTATCATACCAGCAGCGCTTTCATTTTTCGGTCAGCGGCTGCGGCGGCGATTTCTCTCCCTCCAATTTGTGACGCCCGTCGTCTCTTTGTGGCTTTGATTGCCTCGCCCTCAATTATATCATGAGAGAGGACCCCTAACAAAAGTCCAGACAGCGATTGTTTTCCGAAAATGAAAAAGAAAATGCACGACAATCACTTCTCCCTGAAGGTTCCATGTTTTAAAATCCATTTCTGGCGTCTTAAAAAATTGCTGCCACTCCCACCTCATTTCCTCTGATCACTTCTCATGCACCTCTTTTGAGGAGCTCACCCGTGAAAGGGGAGAGGGGTTGGCAATACATAGCTGGATGTTACATAGCGCACCCACATTTTTGGGGTGGGTAAATGTTCGCTGAACCCTTTCGCCATTATATTCCAATCTGGCCGGTGAAAAGATCTCTGGTCTGGTACCAGCATCAGTCTCACTCCTGCTCGTCCTGTGGAACGTCTTTATTGAAAGACGGCTACAAATTACCCACATTTCTCAGCTTAGATAAACCTTGCTCACCCTTGCCTGCTTGTGCTTGCCAGCCTTTCAAATGGGCAAACGAGAGAGAGAATGAATTTTCGCCGTGAGCTCTCAATCACCCCCTCCTGCGTTTCTATGGTCGCTGCTGTTGCGTCGTGATACTGACACTTGTTCAACTTCAGGCAGTAGTCCCGCATGGACGTGAGCGATACACATCCGGACGTCTGCGACGCCAACCATGCGCACCAAGCGCTCTCCCAGCAGTGTGATCCAGCAATGCTTGCCAGAGGCTGCCGAGACTACATACCTCCGATGAAGGAGATATAATCAAGCAACAGGTCTTACTTGATAAGGACGATTAAAGGCAAGTACGGGCTTCACCTTGGGCACACAAGTTATTACGCACCTCTCATATCTCAGGCTAATAATTGAGTGAAATCTCTGGTCCCTAAAGACAGCCTCATACTTCTTCCAGTTGGGTGAAGCGCACGAATGAAGTCAACCCTTCTTGACAGCGTTGGTTTTTCCCCTTCATCTGCCTGTCCCAGCCAAGTCCAACGCAAGGATCCGATGACAAATCTGTCGAGTTACCTCCCCACAGGTGGCTGATTGTCCGCCCGAGAAATATGATTCCCGATTTATCTCGTCTCCCTTTCTGGGTTCCTTTCCTTGTTTATAATTTCATTCATGTAAATCCGCCGCCCTAATGTCCGCCATCAGTCCCCTGTCATGTGTGCCCTCTCTCACTCGCCCACTTCTCTATTAGGCCGCATTGAGCAGCTTAATGCCACTGATCCTTTGCTTCAGAGGATTTTCTTTCACTGTATCCATCTCTCTTATTACGTCCCTTATCAGTTATCACGCATGTCTGATGCATTTTTCGCATGCACAGCACCACTTGCTACACTGCACTTCTGCTGATCAGCTCCCCCTGTGTAGGTGTGACGATCGTCCCAGGATGCTACGTACGTACATATGTGCAGGTGCAATGTGCACGTTCATATACGGATGAGTGCTGTGCCAGGCCGTACGGTTGCACGGGACATACGAGTACAGTTGTGTGTAACACTGTACCGAGAGCTGTAACTGCTTTACCTTAACTGATGCAACTGTGGACTTCCCATAGTCTCCCGGGGTCCCGCAGCGCATCTTATGATCTGAATATTAAGCTTGAATTCTTTGCCATCCGTCAGCGCTTGGTCTCCTGACTACTATCATGGTGCGAGAGAGATGAGAGCTCATAACAACTCTGTTAGAGACCGCTTTGGCCTCTCTCCTTCTTTCTATCGCTGGCCGAGTTAACAAGACAAGCGTAACGAAGAAAGTCTCTTTTGCATACTAACCGTAAAATCTACGAACAGTATATTTTTTTCTCGTCGATGGGTTGCAGTGGCTTACGAGGGATACCACAATTACACATGAGGCTGTACACAATTATACAGAAGTAGACTAATATTTGGCTTTGGATTGCAGTACATACGCAGTACATGCAGACAGACATGGTGTAACTGTACGAGTACATAAAAAGTCGTTGGACGCGTGAATTAGTCGTCGTCGGTGTCAGCTATTTCCACCTGCTGTTCCTTCGTGATGGCAGGGTCGGGTGTAAGGGCTAAACCGTTGTTGGCAGCCGCCGCGGCTGCCGCGGCTGCCGCCATCGCCGCGGCCCAGGCCGCCATCGGTGACGGGAGACACGCTGCAGCGGCGGCTGCCGCCGCCGGTGACGGGATGCTCATTGGACTGGCTAGTCCCGTCAGAGACGTCGCTGCCGTCAGTGATGTCGCCCCCGCCGTCGCCACTGTTGCCTTCGTCGGTGGAGGACTCGGTGACCCATGGCCGGAAGTGCTTGCCGGACTGCCGCAACTGTCGCCGGCTACTGTCTGACGAAGCTGCTGCTGTTGTTGGGGTGGCGGCGGCTGCCCATTGCTGGCCGGGGGAGTGAGGTCGTACGGGCGAAACAAGTTCATGCCCCCACGGTTGTGACGCCTCCACTTGGCCCGCCTGTTTGAGAACCAAACCTGTTAGCGAATGTCACAGGTTAACAAACAAGCATATGTTATACGGGATTAGTATATATGCGCTTTCAGAAGCAAGTACACGTGAT
>JAAUXU010144553.1_pt1 | contig 18063 bp, 17 predicted proteins | sample 7278151 | NCBI WGS metagenome assembly JAAUXU01 (sample SAMN14350113, study PRJNA611818) | marine sediment metagenome | isolation source: surface marine sediment (1.8m) | place: French Polynesia: Moorea | collected 2018-08 | reverse complement strand
ATGATCTAAAACGAAAAATGCCCATAACTTTCTAGGCTGTCGGTTAGTGTTTCTAATTTTTTGATATGTTACTACCTACCTCCATATGCCATCAATACCCAACTGTTTCCAGAAATGGGTCCTGTCACTTTGATAATGTTGCTCTCTACCGGCACTGTGAGATGTGAACAGGAACGTGGTCTCCTTATAATACCACCACTTAAATGAGGTGAAAGGCTACTCACAGATGAGGAAAATTGTCAAGGGTATAAGATTGCTGCTGCTCGAGTACATGTAGAGTATGCCATAGAGAGGATGAAGAAGTTTGAAGTGCTCAAGTATGTCAAGATTTGTCAAATGGAACACATTGACCAGGTTTTGGTGACTACATCATTTATATGCAATTGTCAAAGAGACCTTATAAAAGACTAATTTTGCCCATTTAACTATACGTCCAAGCCTGTACCTCTGTTTGTACATATGGAACGACAAAGTCAAATCCTCCTCCTCAAATTCATCACACTTGTATATGTGCAGTATACGTGTGTGTTGTATATGTACCTGTCTACTCAAATACACCATATCCAGTCTGAATTCAGACTTTTGCTTTAGCAGATTCCTCTTACCCTTAGTACCCTTTTTACCCTTGTTATCCTTATTGCTCTCGTTATGCTCGCTATTTGCGCCTCCCTACTATGTACCCCTTGCATAGCAGCTCCAAGAAAGAAGCGATACGTTACACTACCAATGACTGTTTATTTTCTGTATGCTGACAATATTTCAAAATTTGGACTGGCAAAATGGTTGAAAAGAATGCACTTTCAACAACTTTTGAAATAACTTCCTACAAGAATGCATCATCTCAATCAATCTCAATCAGTACAGAGTCTGCCTCAGAGTAAACAAAAAAGTGACATTAGCTCAAGACATCTGAACCTGGATAGGGATGGGGAAAAGTTCCTTGATACACAAGCAACAGAAATTTTTGATGTGTTTTAGGACTGTGTGACACTTGAGTGTATGAATCTTGTAGTCCAGATTGCACTTAGCAGTGGAGAATCTTGCAGTCTAAGTCACTGTCCTCTGCGGCAAATGTTGCTGTCCAGATCGTCATCTGTGTCAGCGATCTGGACAATAAGGCTTCTGTGTCATGATCTACTGTGTCAGTAAGGGTTGGAATGTCGTGCCACATGCTTATTTGCAGTGTTTAGTTTAAATTAAAGAAGAGGAAATTGGAAGCCTAAAAATAGAGAGCATAACATTTAGCATTAGCATCAAGAAACTTTCACCCATACCTGTACCTGTGTGTAATACTCATGACTCTTGATCAATCCATTCTCAAGATACGGTACAGAAATCTTCTTCCTTCTGCAGGAGGATGGACACTTTATTTCCAGTGTGGCCATGTTTCCTACCCTATCTTTCACTATCCCATCTGGGGAGGCACAAAGCCATGTTTGGCAGTTTCTTACAAGAAGGCCTGACTGCCAAACATGATTTGATGTCAGCATATCGCACGAGTTGGGATGGTCCTTCGGGTGTCCCTTAAAGTATTGAATTCAATTTTCAGACCTTGCCCTGGCAATCTTGTGGCACTTGCATGCAGAGATTCGAAAATTCTCATGGGCAAACCAACTTTTACTCTTACTTTGACCAATTGTTTCTTGAAATATTTTTATGGCAGTTTCTGTATTACATGAGATGTTGTCTCTATAGAACTCAGGCTCCTCCTCATTGTTTGGCTGTAGCTGATGACCTGGAATGAGGATTTGTGCCTAGAAGACTCTTAATTTCTTCAGGGACAGGTGGAAAAGAAGCAGATGCAGGCTCATCTTCCTGGTTCTCAACTGTCAGTGACTTGAACAAGCATATGTCAGACTGACCAAAAGACCTTATTTCACCTGCCAACTTTTGTCGTTCCTCATCACTTTTTCTGAATGTTGGTCGCTCCAGTTCAGGAAGAACAAACAGATTTCAGATGGTCTCACCTTTGGGATAGAGTTCTCGAGAACAGAGAGAGGGAGCTGACCAAGCCTGCATTTTGCCAGTTTTCCCTCTACTTCTCTCTTGGTTGACATGCAGAAAGAGTCATGCAGATGCTTACATTGGCCTCCAATCCCAGTGACACAGGTGCAATGTGCTTCCCCCACTTTTCTGTCGGTTGAATTGAATTCACATACAATCTTTGGTGCATTGACATTTCTGGGATGCAGTGTGCCACAATCCTGGTCCTTGTTCCATCCCTGATTTCCCGTACATCATGCAGATGCCCAGCCTTTAGTAGATCTTTTCCCTTCATCAAGTTAGCTGGTTTGAGCTGATCATCACATGTGATGGTTTGGTGGAAGCCTCCTCCCAAAGTTATGGACATGACGATACTGGTGATGAATGGGGTAATACTTTCTTACACCTGTTCCTGACACCTGTTTTTGACACCAATTTCATTGCACCTCTTAACTAAAGAAATGGCACCTATTTATACTTACTTGCACCTTTTTAATTCAACAACTGGCACCTATTTGACACCTATGTCACTGCACTTTTTAATGAGACAAGTTGCACTTTATTTCAAATTTTGTATGCAATAGATGATGATGAGGAAAAATCGGAGTACCAATGTACCATAGCAATAGCTTGTTGCAAGGCCTGTAGACACCTGTAGGTAAGGATAGGTTGGGCACTTTCTTCTCTTTTATTTCATTAGGTGCTATCATCTTAGTCTGACTTAGATGTACATGGATTGAGAATATAAATTTGTATGTGTTGTACAGTAGGTGTCACTTGTCTCTAACACAGGGATGGCGGAGTAAATCAATCAGTTTGGATTTCCTGCTTTTTTCTGATGTTTGCTGGAGCGAAACCTCATAAAAAGCAAACCGAAACAGACAAGTCTTGGCGGACTTTTTTGTTTTCTACTTGTCCTCTGCCGACAAGATCTCTTTGGCCCAGACCATGAACGAAAAGGCCCGTTGGGACATGATTCATGGGGGAAGGCGGCAGAAATCCAGCGCCAGACAGGCCTTGGCCTAGGGGCCTCTCTCTCGACAATTCGACGGGTCAAACAGCGCCAAACCTCAGCCAGGAGTGAGAGAGCCTTCCTGACGAAGAGGACCCCAGAGCTGGTGGTGCAGGCCGTCCAGTTTGGCACCTTCTGACAGCCACCAGAGCTGAAATCTACTTTCACCGCAAATTGACTACAGTAGCTTAGTACATAAATTTCCAATCAAGTTGGGCAGAGGTCAAGACAATGTGTTTTCCAAAGCATTTGACGACATCTTCATCTTTTGAACCCATGTAACAAACCCCAGATGCCATGAGTGAATTTCCAAAGTTGACCCCTTTTCGATGTAGCCAAATACATATGTACGCAAATAAGGTGAGGCTGAGCCTACTCAAGGTGACCCCGAAACAGCTTCCCTCTGCTCTTTGTACCTCCCCTGCCTCCTGTACTAGGATAGACCTTTGTGGTGCATCTCGCCACAACTAAAGAACACAGACGACGACTTAGCTTACACGCTAACCGTATATATTTCCGTGGTCGTAACTACTCTAGTCCTCTGCTTGCTCTTGCAGCACCCGATGCTCCAGAAGCCGCAGCAACAGCAAACCATGAGAGCCACGGCGATCAGTCCGGCGATGCCGCCGATGCCCATCGAATCGTCGTCATCGCTGTCGTCGCTCAACTCCTTGATCTTGAACTTGCAGGAGATCTTGGCGATGCATGGGTGCTGCCACCGGTATTGGGCCAGGGAGCCGTACTCGAGCGTAAGCCACTGGTGCCTCTCAAAGCCGTTGCTGGACGTCTCTCTCACCAGCAACTCATTGCTCGCCCTGAAGGTGACGCTGGCGTTGGTGACGCGCATGTTGCGGCTCACGGGCAGGTCCATGGTCAGCAACAGCTGCCAGTGGACGGTGCGATTGGGCAGGGCCAACCCGATGCGAGCGTAACCGATGTCGCCTGTGTGGGTGGTTCAGTATGACTTGACGTCGGAATTTTTTTTTTTGGGGGGGTGGGGGGAATAAAAAAATTCAAGAACGCCCTTTTGGGGGCCCAAAACTTAAAAGTGCAGCAATAACTTGAAAATACAGAGCAGGAATTGCAAAGAAGGACTATGCGAGTCACGAGTGAAAAGCACACTTTTTGAGTCGACTTCACTGTCCGAGGAGCAACAGATTCAACAGTAGACGCAGATAAAGGGTTGCATCTTCTGCTCTGAGGTTGCAGACAAGGAGACTCCAAAGGCTTCCCTCCAATGAGCGGCTGATGACGTTTTCGCTTCAACTGTTGCGTCACAAGTTTTTCTGGGCAATTTTGAAGGCAATAAATTAAACCGAGCACGAAAAGTATGTGAAATGGATCATTTTTGTCGGCAGTTTCGGAAGGAAAAACAAGTTTTCAAGAGATCAATGCTTTGCTCTGCCGCAAAAAAAGTACATTTTCACCAGAACAAAACACCAAGAGATGGGATGGAGTTGGTTGTGGGATTCGAAGAAGACACCCTATTTCCAGCCAGTGCAGCCGTGCACATGATTGCACACGTCAGCAGCAATGGAGCAACTTCAGCCCAGCTCTGAAGTCAATTTGGACAGAGCAAAGACACCATGGCCAATCAGGACTGGGAAGAGAGTGATGAAAATGCCACTGCAATCTCCGGGATGGCAGCTGGAGGACAAAATCAAGGAGAAGCAACATCATGAGCCATGACAAATCTATCAATATAGAGGATTTGTCTGTCAGGTCATGGGTGCCCAAGCCGCTGCACCGATCGTCACTAAACTTGGTCTCCAGCTGCTGCTTCTCATCAAGTCCCCTGAGGTTACTTTGGATGAAAAAGGTTGCCATGCACTGGCCAGGAAGTATCAGTTTCACTGCAAACTCCGGACGTGCTCTCAAAACATTCTGCAACTTGGCAACACTGGAGAGAAGGTGCGGAAGGAAGGTGTCTGATCAGTCACTTTCAAGAGTAAAACCGACCACCCGGATCCGATCCGGGTGCAGAGCGTATGGATGACACAAAGGGCATGGTCAACACCAAGCTATGCATCCTGAGCTACGGCTACGTCTCCAGCTGCAAAAGCTCCGGCGACAGCAACGTGGTCAGCACGACGAGCGTGATAAACATCACCAAGCACGTGCTGCAGAGCGCAAAGTGCGTAGAGGGCGATGGTAGACGTGATATGCATATAAATCTATTCTTTGTGCAGTGTATATAGTTGAGGAATGGCTCACTTACCTGAGGAACTTGCATATTTGTTTGAGTAATTCGTTGCCTCTCCACATCCTTGTGTTAGGGCGGTCTCACACTGGCACTCTGGCCAAGAACCCATGGTTGGAACAAACTCATAGGTACCCTGTCCAGTGCAGACAGCTCTCCAGGTGGATAAGCCCTGTGCAACGTGCAGACATATGCAAGGTTGTTGGGTTTGACCATGGCTGTGGCCAAGTTTTCCAGCTGACGCCACTGTGACAACAGATGGTCACAGTAGCTTGAGAGCCCAAAGTCAAGTCACGAGCCAGAGAAATGTATCAATGCTTCTTAGTGAGGTCAAGATGAGGCATGGTCATAATACAACAGTTTATTTTGGACAGAGTCACATTTAACTGTCCCAGGCCTTAGATTGTCCGAGGGAGGACCGAGGACAGTGGAAGGCCGAGGACAGCGGAAGTTGACCAGGAACGTGGGCAAGACAAAATGCTACGAAACATTCATGCAATTTGCAATTTGACGTCAGATTCTTGCTTTTTCTGAGGGGGGATCGACTCAAACCGTCGACCCTGAGAACTTTACCATATGTCCCGGGGAATATAGTTTACCGATTGCTCCCAAAGTCATCGTAGCCAGCAAAAAAAGATGACAAACGCACAGTTCAAGATCTGGATAAAGTGCGACATGGGCACGGTGACAAATATTTCTTGGACCTGAAGATGGCTATGGCGGTGATGTACCTGGTGTCGGGGGAGACCCTCAAAGCGAACGTACCGTTTGGCGCAGGAATGGCTGATGGGATCCCCGGTAAAAGTTCCAATTTGTCCCTTTTGCCTCCGTCTTGAAAACTATTTCAACTAACACATTTCGGTGTCACTCTGTTCAGTCACAAGCCTACTTAGTCCTGGTTGCTTATTACAACAGTAACAGCAGAAAGTCGTTTTTTAAGACCCTCTTATACAAAAAAGCAACCCAAAAATGGACGGTTTCTGGCAGAAATTGGAGTCATTGAAAACGTCGGAGAAACGGCTGTGCATGACCTGATGATTGCTTCCATGAAGTCAGGTTCGTCTTCCTGATCTCATAGAGGTATATGTATGTTTATATAGTATATAACATATCTATTAGGCTAGTTCAAAAATTTCAACTTCAGATTTTCATGGTGGAAAATTGGCACTAGACACTGGTGTAGCTGGTACAAGCCTCATTTTTTGAAGAAAAAAAAATGACTTACTATCTGCACTTTTAATTTGAACTTTTACTTCTTATGTTTAGACTGTACCTAGCAAACTCCAAAAAATGCTATATTATGAAAGTGTCTTTGGTGGAGCTGAATTCTTTTTTGCTAATACTAGACACTCCCCACTATGACCTCATCATTAGGGATACTTTTATAGTATAGCATTTTTAGAGTTACAAAATCTCAGACAGCTCTATGTGCTGTGCTACTGATAGAAAATATCTTTAAGGAAAAAACTTTTTTGGTAACATCCTCTTAATTTGACCCCATGCCCAAAACCCTGGATGGAAAAATATGAATTTTCAGAAAAAGTACCATTTCAAACTAGCCTAATATCTATAGAGAGAGAGAGAGTGGGTGGGTGACCAGCCTGCAACGTATATACTCTACTCCGTCCAGTGCAGACTGCACTGTGCAGTGCTAGAACGCATGTTAGGACAAAAAAATGTTACCACAAAACAGGTACAACTTTTCATATACAACAGATATTTCCATTCTGCTTGTTGTCCTGTGATCTGCACTATGAACTGTGGCGATTGACAAAAGTTCCATGCTCCTAAAGGGTAATGAAGCTTTGTGACAATTTTTGTACTGCCAAGTTATGGGTTGATTTTTTGAATAGGAGGATCTTTAAACAAAATAAGTATCTGGAAAGTACTTCCCAGTTATGCTACAGTAAAAAGTAGGCTATGTTGAAAAAGGGTCAACTTTGGAAATTTACTGACAGCAGTTGGAGTTTGTGACATGGGCTCAAAAGATGAAGATGTCGTCAAATACTTTGGAAAAAAACTGTGTTTACCAATGCTCAACTTTATTTGAAATTTATGTTCTGAGCTATTGTAGTAAATTTGCTGTGAACATAGATTTCAGCTCTGGTGGCTGTCAGAAGCTGCCAAAGTGGGTGAAAATCACTGACCAAAATGCTGACTTGCTCCAGTTGGTCAGAGAAATATTTTACAGCAAGTCTTGAAGATTTTTTTTTACTTTTTATAGTATTATGCAACTTTAAATGCATTTGAGCATAGCCAAAACTCCTTTTCTTCCAGTTTCATTTGACTACAAAGTCTTCAAATGGTAGGTGGTGACAAATTTTGGACACCCACAGGAAATTCCTATTTTGGACCTAGCCTAGTAAAGAGATTCCTTAAAATCCCGATGCAGTAAAAACAACTGACAGAAAAATAAGCATCTGGCGTCCAATTGCTCATCAATTGATTTCGATGTGAGTAAATAAGGTTTCCCTATCATTTCCCATAAGCTGTATCTTTGTTCACCTTAAATGATTTGACTCCTGGACATGTATAGTGAACCGAGTGCCCGATGAGAACCGGTGCTCTTTTGTTGGGAGTGACCCCAGAGGTGCTCGTGGGCTCTGGAGGTTGGTTCAGACAGGACTGAGCCAAGGCTTCAGCCAAGAAGATGAGCAGCAGTGCCAGATCAGTCATTTTGGCAAAGCACGAGTAGTTACTAAGTTTGTAGCCACAGAAGTCGTTCTTCTGGCTTTGTTTTCGCACCGTTTTGAGGCCGATTGCAAAATACTGGATGGATTGCAAAATACTCGAGTTTTTCCTCTCTGACTTCGAGAAGTCATTGTTTATGGGCAGCTGAGGTTTTGCAACAGGAGTGAAGTGATCAACAGTAGGCACTCGAGGCAGAATAGGAGAAAGTGATCTATCATTTTTCAACTTACGGGGTGTAGCAGCAATCCCAACCCTCATGTTTCATCTTGAAGCCTAGTTTTGCTCTTGACCTGAATATGGATACCTCATTCAAAATCTCTCAGACAGTCAAGTAAGATGGATGTTGGACAATTGAACTCTTTCTAAAGCTGGAAATGATTCTTCGGGTGTCTATGTAGGTCACCAGGAGCGTGGAGATGGCGTAGAAGGTGCGGCTGGAGTGGGAGGTGCGGCTGGAGTAGAAGGTGCGGCTGGAGGAGGAGGTGTGACCGTATCACATACCGAGTATCACGTGATTTTTCCCTTCTGCCTGACTGATTGTGTTTACATCGCTTTACTTTTAGAACCGGACAGAAGCAGAATCGCTAATGTTGCAAATCTGAACATTGACGTCAACGTCTCCTCAGGTCAATGTCGATGGCTTGCAAATTCTCGACGTCTGCGTCAATGTCAGTTCATCGCTCAGCATAATGAAGGAATTCTTCGCCACCCTGTAGACTTTACAGGCTTGACGTACGTACAAGGACGTGGGGGCGGCCACATTATCCTTTTAGGTCAACACGGTTGAGTCCATCGGAGAGTAGAAGTTGGTCAACTGAACATTTTACATTTTAAAACAGAAAGAGAAGCAAGTTTTGGTCCAGCTGGAGCCAAACAATGGACTATTGCGTGGTTTGGAAGCCGCCAATTGAGTCTGGCAAAAGCCAGGCTTTGGCAATGCCAAACACTGACCAACACATCCAAGTTGGTCGATCAGTTAGTGTTGCTGAGATGAACTCGGGGATTAAACCAAAGAAGTCTGATTTTCCAGCTATTGCCCGATTATGAGTTGTTTTACCTGAAGCCCCTGAGTGTTGCTATTGGGGCCTGAAGGTCAGTCTTGAGGCCCCAATAGCAACACGCAACTCCTCCTACATCATATCCATCTCCTTCCCCGTCTCCAGCTCCAGCTCCAACCTCTTCTCTATGGAGAGACTCTCCTTGAGTAGGTTGAGCGAGTCCGTGTTGGGGTTCGCGAACGAGAGGAACGTCTCTAACCCCAGGGATCTGCGTCGAATGATGAGCGACCTGGGCTTGGCACCGTAAATGTTGAGTGCAGTGCAGCGTAACCACAGTACAGGGTGAGGACAGTGCAGTGTATATAAAAGTACAGGGAACTGACTGTCCTTGTCAAGCGGCCTAAAAACATGCCTGCCAAATGTGGACTAACATTTGTTGCCAACAATGATATTTGCATGTTGTCGTTGCTATGGCAACATGAGCAACGTTGTTAGTTTTGGGTGAGTTTTACCCTTTAAAAATAAACTGCCATTGCCTTCCTTAAGAATGGTGACTTCACTAAGCAGTAGACATGCCTGTAATTAGCAACAAAAACCACTGTTAAGTGCCCATTTATGACAGGTGACATATTTTAGTCCTCCCTTCTTATAGCATCAACTAGAACAAGAGCTACAACAGATGCAACAAGAGGCGCTGCCTCCATGGAAGCGTCCACGGCAGTGTCCACGGCAGTGTCGGTGTCCGCCATTGATCTGTTCTTTCACGGCAACGAATGAAGCAGTCCATGAGTTCAGTTGAGTTGGTAATATCAAAAATTACCTACAACTAAGAGCAAAGTGACCGAAAAATATGCGGGAAAAGCTCGACCTTGTAAACGGGGCTCACAGGATCGCTACTTTCTCCTTTGCTGCAGCTGAACCTCTAGTTTAAAAACATTTACTTTGCAGCTTATGAGTACAAAGCCTCTGCTTGCAGCTAGAATGATGTCAATTTCTTCAAGGAGTAAAAGAGGTTGATGTCAATGGGGAGGTAAATACGGGCCACACTGTACAATCCTTGCCGTAAGTGATTGCATCGAGCATGCCATCACCTCCTACGCTGCACTGAAACGTGTTGAGGTGAAATTTGGATGTGCAACAAATAGATGTGATCCTTGGACACAATGTTGAGTGCACAGGTTCAATGTCAAGGCTGCCCATTTTGGTGCTAGAGTGCTCAAAAGGAGGTCACCAGCAGAAGGGGGGGATGTTTTTCAAAATCAAGAAATGATTATTTCTTCCTTTCACTTGGCCTCCAATGTTTGTTGTCAGTCTCATGGGACTGCTGTTAATTCTACTATCTTTCACATAGGTCTAAAAGGTCAGTACTCTATTTCAGCTCCCATTTCACTTGTTCTGATGCTCTCAAACACCTTGGAACGAACTCCCTCGATGTTGCTTGAAACCTTCTCCAGGTTGTTGTCTGGGCTGTACAAAAGCAAAATGACTTTTTTTCATGTACCTGCAACTGGTTCCTGACAGACATATTGACCACTCTGAGAACAGGTCTGGAGTTTCAGGTGATCCTCAAAACCACTGGGGGAAGTGAGCACAGTCATCGCTGGCCTTTGTTAGGCGAATCATATTGCCAATGACCAAATAAAATTGGCAGAAAGAGGCGGTGTTGAGATATATCTCTTCACTGATCCCGCAACTTTTTCACCAAAAAAACCCGCAACCTCGAAAATGTGCCAGTTTTTTTTCGGGCCGTACGGCTCAATATCAAGGAACTGGTCTATATTCAGTAAGATCAACTATACGCTCAGGATTACTAAAAGGCGCACTGCCCATTTTTGAGAACATCACAGGATTTTAGGTGAGTTGAGGAAAATTCTGAACATTAGTTCACACTTTCGAGGATTTGATGCTTGAACAAACGAAAGGCACACATTTCTTTGGCTTTTCCTCAAGGAGCATTCGCAACGATGAACACTCGGCGAGTGGGACAGTACAGGGCGGCCCGGACCAGGTGTAGTCGCCCCTCCCGAAGTGGGGACACTTGAGCATTTGAGCACACGCGGAGATGAAAGTAATACCCATTCATTATGGGTCAATAAAATAAATAGCCTTCCTTCATATGTCGGGGACTCATCATCATTTGGCGAGCCAGGCACGAAAATTTGGTTGGAAACTTTTTTAAAAATCAGTTTGTTGGCACCTAGAGAGATGGAAACAGAATGAAGTGGAGTCACTTCCACTGCTGAATAAAAGCATGAGTAACCTATCACTACTTCTTAGGTTGTGGACAGTTGGTAAAGGTGATAAACTCACTCAAAATCAGTTCCTCAGCATGAAGATATAAACGAAGCAAAAGTGGTCTCAAAATTTTGTTGAATGCAAGTCTCAGTGCTCATTAAACCCACCACCATTTCCTAGTTTTTATGAACACTTGTTAAGGGCTATAAACTCTCTTAAAACCAGTTCCTGGGCACCCACAGACATGTCAGCGAACCAAAGTTGCGTCATTTCTACCTCTGAATTCATGTCTGGATGCACATTCGACTTACCACTATTGCATAGGTTTGGCGAAGGTTCCAAACACACATAAAACGTGGCACAAGAAGTCAATTGCCAAGAGGCCATATTGTACACACACACACACACACTATGCTCATATCTGGCGCCAAATAATGATGCCCAAGGCATATCAAATATGAAGGCTTTTGAATTGACCAGCAACACGTTGCGACATTGTAGTTTGAAGCTTTTTCTTCATTCATTCTTGGAGATTTCGTTCGTGCGTGCATACCCACATCTCTCCATCAGCAGAGTCGAATATTTATTTTATGTACAGTGCTTGCCACACATAAAGTCACTTGGTACAAATCGTTGTGCAATCCTTAGTGGGGTAACTGTAAGGTTGCATTTAAGGTTGGAATGTGTGGTGCAGCGTGTTGGACATGCGATCCTGCAGTTTTGTCAAGTTTCAGGCACTTATTGTTATGCTAGAGCACTTAAAGTGTGATGAGTTGGGTGTCGTACCACGCGGTCAGAGGGGTCCTCCGCAGACCCCACCTACTCTGCCAAGCCTTACAGGAGCCATGGCACTGCTTAACTCTGATACTCAATGATATGTTTAGGTAAGGAGATGTTCTCTGGAGGAGGTTCATGCATTAGCTGAATATCATGTGGTCACTCATCCTTATCTCTGGGTGTTGGCCAGGTTTCTTATCAGCATGGGTGAGCTGACCTCCTACTGCATGCAGGTTACAGGCCTAAGTCTGCCTACACTGGTCACAAGCTAGAAGGCATTGGTACCAAAGGCGGATCATAACCGAAGTCTTACTGCAATAAAGCCAATTATTCTGATGCAGGTCTGATAAAATTCTACCTACATATTCCTCCACCCCTAACGGGGGATATGAGAAAGTCCGCAGGAAAATTCCCCCACTTCTATGGCTTTTTGGTGCCCTCTCATACTTTTGAAGCCTTATGATTCTTCAGTTCTGACGAGCAGGAGGATGCCAAAAACAAAATGCTTTGTGTTCATTTCCAAGCATGAGCAAGTTCAGATTTTATTGCCAAGTTCTCTGGCATTTGTCCCTCCTACAGCGCATTGTGTGCATGCAAGGTCATCCTCACTCTGCATTCTTAAGAAAAAATGCCAAGTTTTTGTGTGTAATTCTCAAGTTTTGAGCAGCCCTGCACGAGCAGAAGTTGCTGCGAAAAGAAAGTATTTGTGCAACTCTTCAGTGCATCGCGTTGTGCACAACGTTGCCGAACAAGAGGCGACAGACAAAACGCCACTGGATTTTCACCGTCATTTCTTGTGCTTGGGCCAAAAATATGTAATTTCATGGGCTCACAAAATGTGCTGTCATATTCTCCTCCAGTTCTTTGCAATGAATTATGGTGCCACGAGTAAACTCTGTTTATTGCACATCACTCTAGCACTTGAACGGCAGTCAGCAGCACTAAGTACAAGGAAGTATTGTGTTTTTTCGTCAAATTGTTCATTTTGCATTCATTTCTTTTGTACTAAGGAGGGCTAGAAAAGAACTACTTTACCACACAGCTTGTGTACTGAGAGCGTGTGGTAAAGATTTTTACGACACGCTCCCAGTACATAAGCAGTGTGGAAAAGTAGAACAGAGAAAAGCCCAAATGCAGCCACAAATATGTGGGAAATGCAGTGCAACCAGATACAAAGCAACCAGAGCAACCAGGTACAAAGTGATCTGAGCTGGAGCGACCAGATACGATGCGAGCATGCATACATGTATACATGCATTTGGCAAGTAGCGTAAATGAACTAAGTGACGCAAAAAACGGTACATGCATTTGGTAAAGTAGCATTTTGCAACCCCTCAGTCGTTGCATCCGTCATTTCTCCGTCAAATCTTCGGGCTGCAAAGACCTCGGGTTGGTAAAATGCTACTTTGCCAAATGCACGTCATGTACCATTACACCTGTGTCTTTTTTCTGTGTGCGATTACTCTTTCTTTCAGCAGTTTGCAGAGACTCCAACGTGGTTGTGGAAAGTGCCTTGAGTGGACCTGCCCAAGCTGGACATGTTAAACATGAGCAAAAAATTCCGTCCAGCCAGGTACAAAATGTGGGCTCTGTGGGCCGGATTGACCCAATTGTGACTGTTTCAAGTGGAGGTGATGTCATCGGGTAATTGTGACAACATAGGGATATTTATTCCTTGAAATCCTGTGTCACTTTGGGCGTTCAAAGCTCTGAATGTCTCAACCAGAAGAAGTTTACGCAGAGAAAGTGACATCGCCAAGATTGGTTTGGATGAACAAAGATTTGGGCTTGGGCCAAAAAAGGCCTCAAAGGATATTGCAAAGCCTTGCAGCCTCACAGACCTGTTCATCAGTGCAGTGTCAAGGAGTTCTGAGGTGTTGCCAAGAGTGCTGCTTTGGCAGGATCGCATCTTAAACAAACTGAGAAGTGCTGACGTTTAGTTTCGGTTAGGTTTAAAGACTTTCTTATATTTTACGTCTGCCAGCAAGGTGCACTTGTTTGCAACGACTCCGTTGGCAACCTTCAGCTATGGACTTCTATAGTGGCGCTGATTACGACTAAATTACTATGAGTTCGATTAGAGTTATCAAACCCGGTTGAACGTGGTAAGAAACAAAAATCTTGACGTGCTGGTGAAATTTCTTGAGAAAATACTTCTTTATTGGTGCCATGAAGTGACAGACAAAAATGTAATGTGTGCATGTGCCAGAACTAGGATAGAGCCTCCTACCCACAAAACTACTTGTTTTATGGCCACTTCTTAGGGAGATTTTTCTGTCAGCCAAAAGCACAGTTCTAGCGCTTGTGCAGACACTGGTGCTGATGGCAGCTCTTTCCCCATCACATGCGCTTGCGCAGGGAGAGCTAAAAGTGTACCTATGTTACTAAAAAGTAGTAATTGCAGAAGTGTCCTCCTTTTTCCAGTCGCACTGCATAAGGCAAAGCATGAAGCAAAATAAAACTGTATTGAACTCTGTCAAAAAACTACTCTCAATGTTGTTCAGTAGAAACGTATACAGCTTTTGTTCTTGTCCTAATTTCAAATATAAGGTTAAAAGGCCTGGGGCTCATTTTTGGAGAACATTAGAGGATTTTTTTTGTGTGCCTTAAAGTCCGAATAATGCGCTAGTCAAGTCACCAGGTAATGGATTGAGTAATTGGGCCAAGTATTGAGTACCTGAGAAAAAAGCTGCAAAAGTATAAATACTTGACACTGAACTAGGCCTAAGTCACACAACCTTTTTCAAATGTGCTCAAAATCTAGCTTTGCAGATGTTCCTACAAGAGAAGGTGCAACATGCTGATAAATATGACGTTGAGATAGATGCCTCCGTCTTGTTCTTGCAGAGTGCTTTAAAAGTTATAGCTGCACCCGTTGTAGCGTACAAGGCTTTTTTAAAACCACATGTTATTCATTTGACATAAACTTGCAGACATGGCTGAAGGCCAAAGATCCGGTGGTGGTGAAGCAGGTGGGCTCGGCCGGGCTATGCCAGGACTAGCCCATGTCCTTGATGAAGGAGGGGTTTGATGGCAAACACGGAGTCTGCAGCCGAGCAATGTGGATGATGGAGTCCAAGGGTCGACCCTGACAGCTGTCACACGTTTTATATCAAATCCACTTTGCAGACCTTTGTCTCATCTTTCTGTGAGGAGCTACTCTTCTCATCAGTGTTCCTTGTCACCCACGAGCAGTTTTGCCATCTGTATTGCATGGTCACAGATATTTGTGGATGTCCCACAGCCTTCAACCAAAATGGCATTTCTCCTACATGGTGCTTGCTCATACATTGGCTGATGCAGTTGCTGCTGTCCCCAACAGTGTGGACTTCTGCTTCGTCCAGTCCCTGTGCTGCAGCCACTACCTGGTCTGTCTGTGCGAGGACGTTTTCCCCCAGTGTCGCCTTGCTGCAGCCTCTTTGAGAGGCCTGTGAGGGAATCATTTGGCTGGAGGTCCTTAGAAGTGTCTTTCATATATGTGATTTGACTGTCAAGGCAAAGCAAGTTGCTGGTGTTGCTCTGCTGTATGGTGTTGTTTTTCTGTCATCCTAGAGAAGTGGTAACTATGTCGAGTTACTGTGACTTCGCCGATACCAGAAGGATCACACTGACGTGACGAAGATCCCTGCCCACTTTCCTCTGGAATAAGCTGGGAAACAATCCAATGGGAAAGAAGTTATCTACTGATGTCGGTCCAACGAGGTTCAACTTTTTCACTGCGCACTCTGCGCTTCAAGTGCAGAAAGGCTTAAAAGGACCCATGCCTGAAAGCATGATTTTTCACCTTTTTGGGGCAAAGTTAGCCAAAATTTTGGGGTGAATCCAGCATCTTCCATCGATGCACTGCAGTTGAATGCATCTCACGAAGATCACAATGTATGTTCCAAAAATGCATGCAAGACAGCGCAGAAAGCAACCCAAATTTGCATGAGCCTGTTCTACTGCAGTGTTTGTGGAAAATACAGGGTGTTCGCGAAGTCGCCACACCTTTCTACCAGGATATATGACGGCATCCAGATCAACAACGTTTGAGGCACGTTTGTATGAGACAATGGCTAGTGTCATTAGCTTCATGAGTGCAGATCGCCAATCTCGGGCTGGAGGAAGTTGTTGGAGAAGTCCAACCTGGTCACGACGTCCATGGAGGCATCGGTGGCGCTCCCTCTGACGCTGACGGTCTATTTGGTCAATGCGAACCTCCTTTTCATCCGCTCTTCTTCTTTTCCTCGCACTGACGACTCGACTCACCCAACCTCGTTATATTTTCATTCACAGTTACAATCCTAAGTTCAGTATTTTGTGCCTATGACAGTTTTGCCTACAACCTCGAGGATCAAAGGTGCAGAAGACCTGGATAAATGATCATGCTTTAGTCTCCTCAGGTGAAATATTCATCCCGACTAAATCTCACCTTACCCCCGGAGGAACATGAAAGCCTTGACGTTATGAAAAATATGAACATAAAGTTTGACTGCACAAAATCGATTGCCAAGGGTTTCTGCACCATTGCCCCCCCCCCCTACAGCTGGCGGCTGGAGATGCCCAAGGCATTTCCAAGGCTGAAGGCGAAGCAAATTACTGCATGAGGTGCAAATTTGCATGCAGACACTACTTTCCCTGGAAATGCAGCAGACGAGGGAAACATGAGTGAAGGGAAGTCTTCAGAGCCTCAACTCCCTCGCGGACACGTACAATGTGTGTACAGGGTGCGTCTGAATTGGCTCGACTCCGACTTGCAGCATTGCAACGTGTGCTGGTGCCTGAAGATCAACGTGACCGGAGATCTTCAGCTTGACCAGTGAGTGAGAAGATTCACTTTCATTGAAAAAGCACTGGCCGAAGCTGGGTCTTGACCCATTTTCTCATTGATCTTACGCCAAATATATAAAATCAGACACGAGGCAAAAGTCACACTGAACTTTTGTCTGTACTTTGCCTTAAAGATGTTGAATTGACCTTGAATTGTCAGTGCAGCTGTTGCAGGTGTCCACAACTGGACGGTGATCAGTGATGCAGCAACGCACTCCTTGCAACCTCGCAGAAGCCAGCTGAAGGAGTGATCAGTGCAACCTTGATGGACGCTTTGAGATGACAAATGACGACCTAGTTGCCAAAACTAAGTTGCCACTTGTCATCTGCCGTAACTAAGTTCTGGAGTGCAGAGTTGAACCAAAATTGGTGCCAAAGTCTCCAAATTCTGCTGCTCCTCGACCCCACGGTGGTCACGCCTGCCTGACAGACAAGTATTTGAGACGAAGCTGTGACCAGCGACGAAATTATCAAATTTGACCAGGAATCCACCAATTCGTGGCTTTTTCGCCTGTTTTTTCATCTTGCACTGCAATTTTGTTACCCTGTCCCCTTCCTGGTCCTCAGAGTTCCACCAGGTCATCATGACTCTTACACATTTCGCGACTTAGAGTATATGAACAGTATTTCTATCCTGTTCCCCTAGAATCCTGGTCATACCAAGTAGAATGAAGAAAAAAAACCCTTTTTTTCAAACTTCCAGAACGAGCTAGTGTCAGTAAATGACGACACACGCACTAAACGTCATCCACATGTCAGTGGATGTCGTACGTACTAACTGTCAGGATGCATAAATGGCTGTAAGTCATTGAAAAGCAGCTCTACTCTTTCAAACTAAACTACTCGGGCTTTATGAAGCAGAAGAAAATGAAGCTTCAAAATTTAGAAGCTCTATTTTTCTGCTAAATATACACTGGTTCAACAGCGTCGTTGCCCCAAACAAAACATTTTGCCGGCAATTGGAGACACGTGTGCGACGACCACGTGTGCTGACTGCAACGAAGGCCTACACGTCAGATTACCCAACTGATGACTAAAGTGCCAATGGCCGACAACAGTGCATTACCAGCATTTGGGAAGGCAACATTTTGCAAACACTCGATTCGCGTAATGCCACATGCCAAATGCACGTACCAGGCTTTGCGGAAGATTGTCCATTTTGCAACTGTTATTCAGATATCATGTTATGGAGGCCCCAATGTAACAGCAAATCCCATAGCTGTACTTTGCTGTTGGACCAAGTCTGTAAATCATTTTAGGAACTTAACAGTGGTGGCTGCAGAGCAGCAAGTGGGCAGCTCACAAGTGGCTCAGTGTGAGCAACAGACTCTTCTATGGCTTATTTATTATGGACTGGT
>JAAUXU010171120.1_pt1 | contig 18064 bp, 18 predicted proteins | sample 7278151 | NCBI WGS metagenome assembly JAAUXU01 (sample SAMN14350113, study PRJNA611818) | marine sediment metagenome | isolation source: surface marine sediment (1.8m) | place: French Polynesia: Moorea | collected 2018-08 | reverse complement strand
GGGCGCTTGTATAACATTGCTTAGGGTAGCTCGTCCAAGCATCTGGATTTGTTTACCCATTATACTTGGCTTGCTTATCCAAAACTTGGTCTGTCTACAGCTACCTAGATTTTTCCATCTTACTTGCCATTTGTTTTGGAAGAAAGTCTCTATCTGGTTTCTTATGACGACCTTTGGAACTGGAGGGACTTCCACTTTGCCAGCACTTGCCCCTTCTTTTGCCAAAATATCCGCCACCTCATTTGGTTCATGGCCCACATGAGCACTGACCCATCAGAGGCTGACATCATTGTGTCGTGCTATGTCCTCAAGAAACTTCATGCAATCCCAGACTACTTGAGAGCCTATCTCCTGGCTGTCTAGTGCTAAGAGGGCAGCTTGGCTATCCACAAAGATGACTATTTTTTCTGAGTGTTTGGGCTGAAGAAGCCTGGCTACCCTTGTGATCATGGTCAGTTCAGCCTGAAACACCATGGACTGGAGCCCTAAGCCCCCTCTCCCCCGCTGTTCCACACACCCCTCCCGGACCAGGTAGCCCTGCCAAAAATGGTAACAGATAGTAGTTTTGTGTACCCCATGGACCAAGTGCTGACCTAAAAGGGACTGAGAAAGAAGAGCATCTGCAGAGTTATTGGACAGACAAAATGTCCCAAGAAGTAGGTATGATACATGTTTTTTTATTTCTAAACACATCTTGTGTTATGCTTTTTTTCAAGTTGTTAGGGAGAAATTGACAAAAATGGCCAAAATTCCATAAAATTACTAAATAAACTTTAAAAAATGACTAATAAACATGGTTTTCCTCATATAGAAACTTTCAATCAGGACGTTATGAAATGCTAAAAAGTGTTATCAAACATAGATTCAAGAAGGCAAGTTTGAAGCTCCGCTATGTGGTCCCCTGACTGTCTGATTGAGTTTTCCTGGCGTGCGCTCCTTCCCCCTTTTCTCCCTTTCTTTACCACTTGCCACAGAAAGTTCTGATGTACAGAAAAATGGGCCTTATAGGTGATGCAAGGGGGTTCAGATGGTGCCACCCCAAAATTTAGGTGGACCGGGGAAGGCAGAATCCCTCCACAAAAATTTCTGCACTTTTCACTACAACAAAGTAGCCAAAACCAGCCATCACTGGCATGGGGTCATCTGTGGGTTGCCGCAGTTTGAGTGCTCTAATGTCACTACGGGCACTCAAAGCTGTGAACTGATCAACTCAGAATTATGTGTCACTGTCTGGAGAACTCATTCCATGCGAAAATTCCACTTAAAAATGACTCCAGACAGCCTATGCACAGAGTTTCTCACTAAAATTACTTACGCCAAGGTCTGTACTTCACCGTTTTTTGGTGCTCGGGAGGAATATGCACCACATCAGTTTGTCCCGCCTCTAGAGGCCTCAGTAATGAACAACGGGACACATGTTTGTGGAGCATTTCATGTAAATGTAACTGCCGCTTCCGTCACATGGGGATGTCACGGGCTCAATTTCTTGAGCCTTTTATTAAGGTTCTGACTTAGACATAAGTCGGGCGAACTGAGGCCCAAGGCCGCGGCGTCCCTACGTCATCTCCTCCCCTTTCTCTCTCCTCATGGACATGGGCAGAATCTGGAGGAGGTGAAGTAGGGGATGCCCTAGGCTCGACTTTTTCGTAGCTTCTTAAAGGAGCACTTGGCGTGAGCTTTCAAGCTAGGCCTGAGGTCACGCCATCCCTACTTCACCCCCTTGCACAAAAAATGGGAAGCATTCAGAAATGAACAGACTTGAGTCGGACAGACAAAAGCTGCGGTACAGGTCGGATCGGGCTAAAGGAGCCGCGGGTTCGAGGCAGGCGGGCTAAAATGGGCTTTTGTTTCATGCCGATTAGGACGGGCCAGGAATGCCCCATAGGAATGTCCAACATGAATCCCTCTGATGAACCTCCCTATGGATCTGAATCTCCCCCGACATTGAAAGTTTTTGCAGATTTCTCACTAATTCTCTGGCAAATGGAAAGCAATGATGTCACATTAGATTACAAGTTGCCCAACTATTATGTGCGTATTTTTCTCGCAATGACGACGCCAAATCGCCTCTGATACAACTAAGCAAATGTGGTGCAACAATGCGGCCAAGCAATGTCTAGCTTTTACGTCACTTTTTTTGTTTATGTGAATGTCTTATTTACTCTGAGCGGACCATGAAGTATCACTAATCCATTATTCTACAGTACAGTAGAGCGAGCGGGCAAAATATACCTCGCTGCTAGTACAAAGGAGCGGGCTCTTCAAAATGCAAACTCGGACGTATAGTGCTACTTGCATAGGTGGACGTAGATACTTAATACGCATGATACTAAAAAAATCCCTGATATTTCAGTTAGCGCGGAAGCCACTCCAGAGAAGCTGGTCTCGGTCTCGCGCAATTCATTGCTCAGCGGGCTGCCCTCGAGCTTCTACAACCGGGAGTACGTCGCGAGAGTAGAGGCGGTGACGCTCGACGAAGTCAGGGCAGCCGCCAAGAAGTTCCTCTCGGCCTTCAAAGATCCCGCCAACGGCTTCGTCTCGGCCACCTGCTTCCCCTCTGCCGTGGACGACGTCGCCGACGGTCTCCAGAATCTCATGGGCTTGGACACGATGAAGTTTCTGAGAGTGGGTGACATTGAAAAGAGTCCGTTCGCCGAACTATTGGTTCCTACGCATCCAGGAGCGTCGTAGTTGCATTCTGTGTACTAAAGTCACATTGTGTAAATTTCCCACCGGGCTTTGTGTTATCTACGTATAGTACGTTTTGTTCTAGTGGCGGTAGGCCTGACTCTACGTACATGCGTATCGATTGGCAAATTTGTGGTACCTTTCGTACAGATATGTGTGTGCTCACTCGTTCTTCGTACCAGCACATAAGCCATACATATACCAGCCAGCACATAATTTGTGTCTTTGTAGGCATAGTACGAAGCCTAAGTACACGTGTACTGAGGTATATAGGATATCAGGACATACAATACAAACACGATTTTAATGCCACGTTTCTTTAGCAAGCAATGTCCACCAACTGACGTCGACTTGCAAAACGCTTCCCCCCCCCCCCTTTCGTGCATTCCTGCTGTATAGTAATAATTGGGGTTTGAAACTTGAAAGAGACTTTGCAAATTTTACGAGTAGTTTAAGCATTGCTCACTAGCTGTGCTGAACTCTGTTTGAGACTAATTCAGATCAAAGGAGGTTCAACTTTTCAAATTGCTGGTCTGCTGTGAAGCTGCCAGACCGAGGAAATACCCAGTGCAAGCTCCGTTATTACTACAAATTGCTGACACACACTATATAGATTTGTTACGTACTTTTAAAGGACAGTCTCACGTGTACAACTTGGGTTGGTCAGCAGCAGCCGTTTCGTAAATGCCCAACTTATTGCACGTCAGTCATGAGTTTTAAGCATTTGAATCTTACTTTTTATCGCAAGCTTAGTATGTTTCAGGTGGATGCAAAAGAACTGTCACAAGCACTTTATTGAAACAGTCAAATTCGAAACTTTTCGAAGAAATTTAGAATGTGGGATTGTGGGTTGCTTTTTAAGATTTAAAAGTATTTTTATAGTTAAGGCTCCCCAAACCCCTTGAAATCACTGTGTTTTGGAGATATTCCTTGGGTGTCAACTGTTCAGTTCCTTCTCGGCCGTGCATAAAAAAAGGGATTGGGATACCTGAACACTACATTGCCGTTGTAAGACACTGGTCCAGTTGTGTGACTTCACTTCGTAAAAAACTGATCAGTAGGAAAATTATTGTTATAGTGAGACTTGTAGCTTCAAGATTGGTGCATGGGATACAGTATCGAGTTTGGCAAAAATGGCATCGCTGTTATTTTGGGGCTGCACTGGCACATGGTCTTTTCAATCATAGAATCCTCCTGATGTCTCCCTGATTTGCATTTAAACTTGGGCGCTATGCATTGCTCACGACAGCAATAAAATGGAAGTTTTCAAGAAGATGTAGAATACCAATTCGCAATACAGAAATAACTGTGAAACGTATGCATGACAGTCCAGTAGCACTTAATTGTAAAATTTTTGAGTGTGATTCAATTCAACTTGATACAGTTGGATACATCGGGGTGGATTTTCGAGCCTTAGTACTTTCGACAGGATGCTTAACAATGATATGTCGTGTCCAACTTCGTCAAGATCCATCCCTCTCGTTGATTTTCGTCGCCCAAGTCTATACGGTCTTGCCACGAAACTTTTGCCGACTCCGGCATGATGCATTATTTTGAACCTTGCTTGAACTGGAGGAGGACGATCATGTAGGTCATGATGGTGACGAAGCTGCTCATGAGGCCGGAGTGAGAGAGGTAGAAGAATCCATAGGGGCTAATTGGCGTCTCAGGATTGACAAGGCGGTCATTCAGTGTCTGAGAACAATAATAAAGGAAGTCAATGAATTGCAACCCTCTCAATCAAAGTCATCGTCACTTGCCTCCATGTCTACCCTCTGTAACTCGTCCATGTTGTCATAGACAACTGACTTGAACTTGGTCAAGGTTACCCTGAGACATTCCCTGGCATCCTTGATTCGCTGGCCGGCATTGAAGGTGAGAAAAGCCATGGTGAACAGGGCAATGATGCACACAAAGAAGAAGACGCCTGCATATATGCGAGCAGTCGTCATTGGCCCGAAGAAGTTGCTTCCCTCGCCATAGCAGCTGATGACTCCTGGAGCACAAATTAGTTGTATAGTGAAACCTCTCTGTCAGAAAAACTTCCCTAGAGACTCAAATAAATTTCCCCAGTCACAGCATACCAACAGCTGCCGTATAAAGTAAAACAAAACGGGCGGATGGAAACAAATCCTCCTTGCTGAGCATTCTAGCTTACTTGTGGAAGACAAGACATTTGATCAGAGGTTGATACTACTAAATCTAAACTAATTCTAAGGACCTTCTAATCTAACGGCAAAGGCCTGCAACAATACAGTCTCCTCGCTGAGAGGCTCACAGCACTCTATTCCACGTTCCACAACATTCTATGTTCTATAAGGACCTGTGAGGCTGCACCTTACATTCTCATGAAGGTCCGTGACACTTGACTCCATGCTCTACGTATGTATGTCTTTCTACTTGGCACTTTTGACGGGCCTGTGATGCTATACATCCACAGTCGTACATCCTTCTTAGTTAGATTAGAGCATCGTAGGCCCTTGTAGAAGGAAGGGTAGAGTGACGTAGGTCCTAGGAATTAGATTCGGTTTAGCAGATCGACCTCTGACCGACCAAATATCCTACAAAACCGATTTGTTTTCATTCTTCCGTTTTGTTATCTAAATTTGACAGCTGTCACAGCTGTGACCAGGGAAATTTACTTGAGTCTATAAGCATGAAATTGATCAGTCCCCTTTTTTTCGACGAAAAATAGGTCCTTCTCTACAGGAATAATCTCCCTATAAGCGATATAGGGTCCACGACCACTTCGTGCAGAGAGGTGCCACTATACCAAAATTATTCACATATTGCTATTGCATAAAGAAATGGCAATACAGCATTGCTGGACATTGTCTTTCGTTCTTACCAGTAACAAGGGCGAAAGAAATTTCAACCATGATCATTGGTGCCAAAACTTCATTCATTTCAGACTGCAGATCACACAATATCAGGCACTTCCGCACGAGTTCTTCTGACTTTTTGGCAATAAGAGACGTCGATCGTGCCTTTTGTCGCTCCGGGCCTGAAAAAGGCAGGCCAGTGACGCATGACGTTCAAGTTGAGGAGAAAATGTAAACTGTATGCAGTGCGTGTACGCACGTACAGTGCTGCTGCATTTGCATAACTCACAATTCTTCCGTTCTTCCAGTGTCATAGGAATTGCTTGAGCTGAAGCTCTTGCTGTTGTCAACGTTGTTATTCCCCTTATTGCCTCCTTTGTTCTTCCAGTCATCTCCTCGTAACAGCCCCTCAGTGCGTAGAGGAACAAGGTGGATATGATAGAAGAGCCAAGGAGGACCGGGTGGAAAATGCCAAAGTAGATCATCGATGAAACAGTGATTGAAAAGATCACCTTTAGCGTATAATTATGAGCGAATTGGTCGTCATGCAAGGCCAAATCATAGAATTGGGTTACGAAGCCCATCAAGGAAAAGCAAGATAAGACTTCACAAATGACCATCACAAGCATTCTTGATCTGACTCCTCGCGAGTAACGGTGGTCAGCTGAAAGAGAGGTCGGAGGGTGGTACAGTCAACCTTCAATGGCGTGAAGATTCAAGATTGGCGTCCTATGTAGTGGGTGTTTTTTTTTAAATAGACCTTTTCATTGCGGGTATAATGAGGCACCTTGATATAGCAAAGTCATTCCCGCAGCTTCAATAAATTGAAGGTTAACTACACTGTCCATGGTGTTGTATAGAAGACCCATTTAAGACAACACCGAGTGGCACTGAATGCAACCCCCGGGTATTTAGTGACTGCTTTGTGTTTTTGACTGGGGACAGTGAGAGAGAGAGAAAGCAAAGAGCAGAACTTTTCCTTAGAAATGAAGAAGGATGACAATGAGAAGAATAATCAAGTTTCTTGCACTTTTATCAGGCCAATTGGGCGTGACAAAACTATACATGACCTTATCATGAAAAGTAATCCTAGTCTCAAACAACTGTAGTACATGATGATATCTCCTTGGGTGTTTTATTTATTCGAAGCAGATGGTCAGCTTAAGGTCTGAGCTAAATGCAATATGTGGCCTTACTGGCAGCACCATTTGGTACATACAGTCCTGACTGTCAGTAACTGCGTCGAGCATGACAGCACCTCATATGCTGTACTGAAACATGTTGAGGTGGAATTTTGACGGGGAATGCGTGGATATGATACTTGGGCACAATGTTGAGTACACAGGGTCAATGTCAAGGCTGCCCATTTTGGTGTTGGGGTGCCCCAAAGGAGACCAACTGGAGAGGGGGCATGCCACAGGGGCTTGTAATTTGGCCTTTTCATGGGGTAATGCTTATGAAATTGCCTGAAATTTTCATGGAAGAATCCTACTCCCCAGGCCCACCTTTTCCAGGGGGATTCACTCCCCAGGCCCTCTGGCACCATTCACTAGCATGCAAAAACCCCATGTCTGGGTTGGGAGGTTGCTAAGTTTGGTGAAGCAACAAAGAGATAGTGACAGAGTGATACTCTGACAGGTAAACAAAACTCATCAACGACAGTCGGGAAATCTTGATCTGGACTGCCACATTCGCTCCTGCTGAGGCTGATCTCGACTGCCTTCTCTTGATACGTCTGAGTCTGATCAGGTCCGCAAAGCCCCAGACTGCCATGAAATTCCTCTCGCTACTGCTGTGGACAATCTGAACTGCCTTGAGATTTCCAGACTGTCACCGATGAGTTTTGTTTACATGTCAAAGTATCACCCTGCCACCATTGTTTTGTAGCTTCACAGAACGTAGCAACCTCTCAACCTGGACACAGGGATTTTGAGTGCTTGCACATGATGCCAGGGGTGGAATTTTGATGTGGAACGTGTAGATGTGATACTTGAGCAAAATGTTAAGGACAGAGGTTCAATGTCAGGGCTGCGCATTTTGTTGCTATAGTGCTCCAAATGGGGCCACCTGGAGAGAGTTGAAAATTGACTTTTTGAGGGGGGTAAAAGTTGATGAAATTGCCTAAATTTTCATGAAGGAATCATTCCCCCTAGCCCCCCCCCCCGTTTCCAGTGGCATTCATTGCCATGCAAAGGCACACAAAACCCGTGTTCGGGATGAGAGGGTGTTACATTCCGCGAAGATACAATAAGAGAGTGACGCTTCAACATGTAAGCAAAATGCACTAACATCGATGGTGCGGACGAGCCTTGACAGTCCGTAGAAGCTATATCTGCAGACAAGTCTCGACAGTCTCTATGAGTGTGAAAGACATTGACAGTCCGGAGGAGCTAGGTTCGTGGGCGATTGTCAACAGTCCCTGGGGGTTCCTATATGTGTGGACGAGTCTCTACGGTCTGGAGGAGCTACATTTGTGGATGAGTCTCGACAGTCAGATTTCCCTACACCTCAAATAATGCAATAAAAGAGTAGTGATCAGAGGAGGCTGCGAAGTCTTTCTCCTTGTAGTCACTTTCCAGGGTGGGAAAGAGAAAGTGGCGGGCCACTAAAAATTCGAATAGCTTGCTTATATTTCATGATAGCCGACTTCTACTAATAGCGTTCAACAGCTTTAACATTAAGTTTCGATTTCTGCTTTAAAATGTTGAAATTGGACGCACGATGAGCCAGGGGGAGCTACGAAGAATCCTGGCATTGGCCTTACTTGATGCTGGACTGCTGCAAGTGGAGATCGCCACCCTTGACGATGTCGGGATTTGCTCTGTACAGTGTGTAGCCATGACCAAGAGGGCTAACAAAGCCCCGTAGAGGAAGCCTGGGTTTGGATTCTACCGCCCAGTGTTTACCAAGGAGTTTGTAGACAACCTGATCTGAAGAATCATGAAAAGAAACAGCGTGTACCCATGTGCCCATGCCTGATTCTTCTGAGTCTCACAAGGCATCAGCCACAACAACATCATCGAGGTTGGGTTCAAGAGCTTTTTCTGTCGAAAGAGGCAGCTAATCACAGAAGAGGCCAATTAGAGGCAGCTCAAGAGAAGCTCTTGAGGCGGTTGAAGAACAATAGGTCAATTATCAAAATCTTTTCTGACAAGAAGATTTTCACTGTCGACCAGTTCCACAACCAGAGGAATGACTGCTGGATTGTTGTCAACAAGTTCAACGTCGAGGGTATCGACTACATGAAGCACCGCAGCAAGTTATGGTGTTCGGGATCATTACCTCAGATGGGAATAAGATGCCACCAATCTTCTTCAACACGGGTGAGAGCTGCAATGCAAAGAAGTATTACAACCTGCTCCGGTACGAGATCTTGCCATGGTTAAGGACCTACTGCCCAGAGGGCAACTATGTGTGGCAGTTGCCAACCGGGTTCTGCAGTTCTGCAAACAAAACTTCCCGCCCTTCAGGTCAAAAGAGATGTCGCCACCATTGTCACCCGAACTCAACCGATTAGATTATTTCTGGTGTTGGTCATGGAGAAGGAGGTCAATGGGACACCAGACCCAAACTTGATTCACTCCACGCCAAGATCACAGCAGCACAGGAGGCGCACCCGTCGGACGTCATCATGAAGGCTACGAGAAGCTCCGACCGAGAGATGAGGTGGTTGTTGCAGCTGAGGGCTCTTGGGTTCAGCATGATTAAAAGTTATTTCATTTTCTTCATGTTAATGTCATCTACTTGTTTCCTCATCTCCCGCCATTTGTTCTGCTCTGTCCTATCCAAAGTTCTCAATCAGTCTGAGTTAAAAGCGTATGCGTCTTTAAAAAATGTTCATAGGAAACCTCAACCTCAATTTGAACTTAATCGTGGCAACAAACACCGAGAATGCGGCCAGCTAACCTGGGGCTGCTGTTTTTTTGCCTGCTTGCAGGATTTCCCAATGGAAATTTCAGACATTTCGTAACTTTTCCCCCCATTCAAAAAGTCAAATTCGAAGCTTCTTCGGTGTGCCACCCTGTCCAGGCGGCTTCCTCTAGCACCAAAATGGGCAGCCTTGATATTGAACCTCTGTACTCAATATTGTGCCAAAGTATCACATCTACACGTTTCGCATCAAAATTCCACCTTTACCTGTCTCAGTACAATGTATGAGGTCATGTCATGCTTTTGGAAATTACTTGCAGGAAGGACTGTACAGTGGTTGGAGCTTGACGTTAGTACGTACTTGTGTGTACACGATGGCGTACGTGTTACTTACGAACTAAGAAGTTGTCAGTCAGTGTGTTGGCAACTTCCTCCAACCTTTGCCTCCTCCCCCTCAAAACAAAGAAGGCAGTGGTGACGCCGGCCAGGGGGACGCACTCCATGAATTTGTAGAGAGTCAGGTCGACGAGAGAGATGCCCACCTGGAAGAAAAAAAGGTTCAGTGTTGCCATTGGAGGCGAGAACCATTCTGAAATTCATCGCACCGTCTTTTGAAGGTGTTCTGCGTCAAAAAGTATCCCCTTTTGATCGCTTCGATAGATCAGGATGACCGTGCTGAGGACAGAAAGTACGAGTGTGCCCAAGAGTCTGAAGGTCGGCGCTTGGGTGGGCACGAATTGGACATGCGAATCCTCGCTGCTGACGACAAAGGGGAAACCGAAGAGCGAGAACACTTTGAGCAAGGGCCGCACCAACAGCAACAGCAGTGACGGCAGGATCGCCGGATCCTTCTGGTGGGAGGCAACTGACACCATGGCCGTCAAGTGGGGGACTGAGAAATCATACAGTATAGGAAGTAATATGACCGACGTCGCGTGAGTGTGTGCCGTGTTAGCGGGTCGTGCGTGGCTGGCACGAGCCCTTCATTATTCCAGGGAACCATCCTGCGTGCTGCCCCTTTCCTTGTGGAGCTTTCTCCACTTGATTGTGAAACTCTCCCCAGCAGTCAAGTCAGTTTTAGGTCACTTAGCCAAACTTCATCACTTCTGGTACGAGAGTACATGCAAATGCACTGCACATGCTGGAGGAAGGCACTTTCTTGAGCACCATTTATCAAGGATCTCAAGTACGTGGACAAACAACTAAAAGTTTTCCAACCTCCTACCCCAGCCCAAGCTTAACTGACCTTTGGTTCCGATGTCAGCAGAAACTATTTCTCTGCTCCTCCCTGGGAAGCTGTTCCAAATACCGATCAAAATCTGGAATATCTTTAAAACTCACGGATGAGTTCGAAAAAGTTAGAAGGTCAGAAAAGTCTTATCTACACGTTTAAGTTATTCATGGACCTGCGCAAGTACCAACAGCGATGGGGTGCAGCACGAGGTAATTTCAAGATTTATGCCTCCCTTTTTTTCTCCAGAATTACCTGAGCTGCGCTCACTCCTCGTGTACTCAGTCATGTCGTGTCCTTCATACAGGAGCGAAAGGACTCAAAATTTCTCCTTCGCGCACACATCCGGTCATGAATGTTGTATCTTCATTACTACCAGAGCTTTTCTCATTTTTTGGCCACTAATGAGCGTGGCTTTCCATCGACTGCTGCTACATGTGTAGCAGCAATTATTTTTACGCGGAACATGTGCCGCAAATGTGTAGTCAGAATGACATTACCATTATGAGCCTGCAATTCAAAGAAAAGCTGTCGCAGTGGCAGGTAAGATAATTGATGTATAGAGTATAAGTGGGCATAATAATTTTTAAACTGTTTGTAAATGTTGGCTGGCCATGCTAATACACTGAGGAAAGTCCTTTAAACTTTGAGGTTTGCTGAACCAGCCTTGCTTGGATGACTTTTGCAACGAAGAACTAAACTGCTCGAGGCGCTCCTAAGACTGTTAGTCGTCCGCTAGTCGTGAGGAAAAACCGCCTAACAACTTTGCAACGTCGAGAAATGTAGTTCTCGTGAAAAACCGCAAGCTCATGGGCAGGGCCGTGTAAACGTGAGAGCGTGAGTTACCCGTACCTGGGCTCACACATGGACGCGGGCGAGCTCTATGGGCCGCACACGAACGGCACGTAGAATGACGAGAATTGCTGACGCCACAGTCACGTCACTTACGTTGTGCGCAGATTCTCCTGGAATTGAGTCGAGGAACATATGCTAAAAGTTGAACTCAACACTAAAAGGTACAAGGTTGGAGCTGCCAAAGTTAATTTTTGGAGAGATAGTGGAGAGCAATTTGGAAGAGCGATGGCTTAGCCTTGGCAGAGAGAATCAAGTGAGAACGTAATTTTGCTCGCCATAAATAGACTAAAGCTGAACACGACTTCATGAATAAGGCATGCACAAGTACAGACCAATGTGCTGGAGGTATACCATGCGTGTGCTGCTGAAGCGTTATGAGGCCTCACCATCAAGAAGTCACGTGAAAAACGCTGAAGAGTTATGTCAGTTTTATCAGTACTCTGTAGTTTCGCTGAATCTGTTCATGTATCTGACGAACCTGCCAGTTCGTACATACATATGGCCCCCGGCATCTCTGGTGTTGTAGTGTGGAGAGGCTTGTAGTCCGTTCAGTACAGTGAAGAAGTACAGTACGTAGCAAAATTACCAGGAAGGAATGTGCCGTAGGTGACGTGTGTGCATGCGAGCGTATACGTGTGTACAACAAATTATCTGCATACCTCCAAGAAGAGGTTCTGCCTTGCCTTTAACGAAAAGGTTCAAAACAAGGAATGCAACAGGTTCCTCCACGAGGCTAAGTTAGTACTGACATAAGGCAGAACTTCCATTTCTTTGCTCTAAACTTCCCTCAACCGTTGGACACAAATCTGCAGCTTACGCATTTCCCATTGTTTCATGTGATGGCAGATTCTTTAAGCAACAACTGGCTTGCTCAAGCAGACATGTAGCCATCGAACGTAACTTGTCCTTTAGCACCTTATTGTTAGAGTCATAGATTTTTCTGTAACGTCGTGACAAGGTAGTGAGCGCTTACCACATCTGGTTGACGGATCATCTGATAGACTCACATGTAAACACCAATCTCAGGGTCTTGAGTACCATTTGTAAATGTACCTAAAGCTAAGAGAGAGAAAGAAAGAAGAGTCTGTGACTAACCCTGAATTTCGGATACTTCTGAGATTCGAACTTGCTGCTCTGCACCCGTCACTGCTCGATATGCAAAATGAGTTATCTACAGATTTGCTCCAGCGGCGTCGTGAAGTGATCATCCAAGAAAATGCAAAGCATCTTCACGTTCTTACCATAACGCTTCACCCTGTGCTTCATCACGAACATTTAATTCAGCAAACTTTTTCAAGCGTCGGGAAGCTCAAAATGGTCGAGGTTCTTGAGACTGAGCACGCCCGCTCGTTAAGCGTTAGCTCTACCCTATAGAACACACACATTGTGCAATGTAGCTAAAAGCTGCTGTACAGTATATGCAATTGAACCTAAGTAGGTAGCAGGAAGAGGCTCATCCTCTTCTCTCTTTCAACCGTTTCCGCAGCGAGCAGCGCCGCCGCCATCTCCGCCGCCGCCGCCGCCATCTCCGCCGCCGCCGCCCCCCAGCGCAACAAGTCGCTCATTTCTCTTTCTGCCTCTTGTTGCTCTCTCTTTCTCTCTTCAAGGTTGCACTACATACGTCACACTAGATCTGCTCTCTCCTTTTTACGAATGCCCCCAGATCAGAGTGAGCCTTCTTAGCACGATAAAGAACGGTGGCAGCGTCGTCGACGTTAGTTTGACTGTGGAAGGAAGGCTGGCTGAAGCCCAACGCATCCCCATTTCCTTTCTAGCCCCCGAACCCAAAACCTTTCCTCCTCTCAATGCTGGAATAAAAAGAGAGAAAAGTTTTGGTCAGAAAGCTGCAAAATCTTAGAGAAGCACCCGAAACGAGCAGTGTAGACCACAAGGACGAACCTGAGCCGGTTAAGGTAAGCTTGTTTAAGAATAAAAGAGAAAGAAAGAAACCAGAAACAGAAACGAGCCGAGATTTAACCAAAGTAAGCGAGCATTTCTTCTTAAAACATTAGAATGGAGTTCCACATTTGCTGTGCTGGGGTCTGAGGACGTAAAGCCTTTATGTCAGGTTTATTATACCGTGTAAGCCAGCGAAGTATTTGCCACAGTAGGGTGACTCTGGCACTTTGGCTGAGCTCGGTCCCCACCCATTTATTTCCTGATGGATACTTTGGAAGTGTGTTTTGGGCGTTCCTTTACAGATGCTGCAATATTCGTGCTCACGTGAGTAGAACTGTCATTATCACCGCTGTTTTACTTCACTGAAAAAATGTCTGTGTAGCAGCAAAATAAAGAGGGGGGGCAGGGTTTTTGGGGGGTCGCCAGACGAATTGGGGTAAAGTTTAGAGCGTTCTAACTCAGCTCATTAAAGGTTGCAGACATATCTAAGTAATCTTTCATGAATGCTGACGACACTTGGCTTCAGATTTAGCTGGCACACCCTGTAACTTATGCATAGGCACATCACCGCTATTGTAAATCAGCCCTCCTCTGATGTACGTACGTAAGTAGCTCACCTAACCTTTGATCTCGGTAGCGGTGCTGGAAGCTTCGTCGTACTATGCATACGTACAAAACATACAGTGCGTATGCACATGCTTGCGAAGATGTCATAGGCAGGAGTTTCTCGGAGGAAGCCTCGCCACGGTACAGTTACTGAAACGAGCTGGGAAGTTCACAAGAAAAGTCCTTCAGGTCCTGGAGTTTCAATCCCTCGAGGATTACGTTAGCTTGACAAATTATGGCGCTTTTTTCCGACGGACATGCACATTGTAAACAGATCCACGTAGAGGACAGTCTTGCCATTTCATCCGGCCAAATGCGAAGTGCTAAGTCAGTAGCAATCATAGGTGGATAGACGTGCCACTCCTCCCTGGCTGGCTTGGCGGGTCGAGTGGCGGTGTCCAAATGCACAAAGGCCAAGCGTGACTTATTCAAGTGCGCAAATAAACCTTGCGTAAGTCAAGCATCGGCTTCATTGCCAAGCCAACACCAAAAGTCAGAAACCTGGTGTTCGCCTCCAATTCAGCTTCGGCTTGGACCCGTGAGCTGTCAACTGAGGAAACAATGACACGCTTTTGTACCGTAGGACACGTATGAAATGGGGCTAAAATTTTAAAAAAGTAGTACCTTATCAACTTTTGTCCTTTAAAACTTATGAGTTTCAGTCTAATCTAAATTTCCACTTTTCAGGTGCATCATTCCAGTTATGTCAAGCTTTTTTGTCATGTTCAAGGACATGTCTCCATGTCATGTTGATTTTGGAAATAAGAGCTACTTTAGATAAAGTTGTAGCTTATTTCGTAGATTTCAACTTTCTGCATTTTCCCTGATTGCTGCATTTTTGGGGCAAGAACTTTGCAACCTTTTGTGCTGAATATCAGGTTCCTACTAACCGAACAATGGCCTCTACGTTCCAGGTGAGACGGCTTTCATCGAAAGAGTTAGCGAAATTAGTCAAGTTTCCCCCGAGATGCCATAGCAGAGTGATCGAACCAGTGCAAGATGTTCTCCAAGGGCAAGACCGGCGCCAGACTGTTGGAGAACAACGCCATCCTCCACCACTACGAGGTTGGACACGCATACGCTAGCGGAGGCCCCGAAGGCATCTGGAAGATATACAAGGCCACGTCCAGGGCAGATGGAAGAGTAAGTACACTAAAGGGATAGCGATGTCTCCTGTCAACAAGTGCTACGAGTGCATGCCAACAAAGAATGACTCTATCATTCATAATCTCGTCGTCCTGAGAAGAGAGAAAACCTTAATTGGTCACGTAAGTCGAGTCGACCCCCACGAGAACATCACTTTTCCGTCAAATAAGATCCTCCAACGTCCTCGCAGACACATATTTACATATGCATGTGCTTTCTTTTTCTTCTTTGTGCGTGGAAAAAAGGGGGAGCTTCTCGTGACGAGGTCAATTGGCTGAGAGTCACGCACTAAGGAGGAGAAGAGAATCCTTTTCATGAAGGAGACAAAAAACAGTAATGAGTGGAGAGCAAAAACACATGCTATTCACATAAAGCACCCTTCTCTGGTAGCAAAGTATAGCATCAGCCGAACAAACTCACCTTGGGGCCGTTGGCATCTATCTCTTTCAGCGATGTCAACTGCAGTTCAACGTACTTTACGAGGAGTATCAGAAGTGGTGCTGTTTTCGTGAGACGATAGCTACTTTTTGCGTCGCTGTAAAGTAAGGCTCTATTTTCTGAGTTTTGCCACAGTCAATTTGTCGATGCCGAGGGCCATATTCCAAGCGAGGGCGGGAAGGTGGGAGGGCCCAAAGATGTTACGAGGCTGTTATAGGCTGAGGAGACATCAAATGCTGCAAAACTGGACTATAAAGTTAATTGCGTTATTTTTGGACTATAAGGTGCTTGTGAGAGTATAAATAGGTTTCATATTTTCTACTCCCAGAAAATAAGATAGCACTTAAGGGCAGAAGTTTGATATCAAATACTGTATAAGTTGTCTGCCTTACAATCTGAATTTACAGCCATGAATGAGTGGGTGATAGTGTCACCTTCAGCAGAAAAGAGTAACTTTGGTTCTTGCACCCCGAGATTTCCACTGCTGACCAAGTCTTTAACCATGCTCTCTGCTCCGTTTTCCCCAGTTATGTGGCAAGTGTACATAGCAGCACAGTCATGTAACATTCTGAGGATCACATCCATGAGGATCCCCCTGACTGGGTCCTCTGGATCGACTCAAACGCTTAGGTCCAGTTAATAGCATTCCACATTCCTGGTACAGCGAATCTCACAGAGGGGACCACTCCTGACATGCACTGTGAAGTCTACATGTCGGGAGAAGAGGCTAGACATTTAGGTGGATGGCTTAATTTTCTGCCCTCTTCGTCTGAATGTGGGGAACATGTTTCAATGGAATTCACCTAAAAGTTTGACTTCATTTCAAGACGATACCACAAGCTGTACGCTTACAATGCAATACGAATTGGTGAATTGTCCTGGGAGTGAGTCTTCATTGTTCCTGTAGAAAAACTGACATTTTGTGGGTAGGTACAGTAGAAGACACTCAAATTGGTTCCTACTGGACTGAGCAACATGGCACAAATAAGCGTCGGGACCATCTAACCATGGAGACCAAGTCATGTGAAGTGCCTACAGATGTCAGACAGCTGTTCTCAGCTCAAGCAATGGCAGAACAAGGACGTCATAAAAGAACTGCTCCCATACTTTTTCTGACAGAACCCAACAACACAGAAGATTTGTTATTCTACCACGAATAATGAAGAAAGTGATAAAACAAAGCACTGTTTTATGCCTGGTTCAGCCTTACTTGAAGTATGTGGGAAAACCTAATTGTCGCGATTTATCACTTAAATGTCCCAATCAAGTAGCCGCCGGATGTGCAGAGCAATATTTTTTGTTTTTCACTGTATTAACCGTGAGTATTTCTTGGAGTGTCCCCACTAAGCTGTTCATCAAAAACAAAAATGGGTCAAGATTGGGTATCAACCCCAAAACCCCGGATGTAGGTTAAAATCTGGGCCTAAACCTAGCCTGATTCTTTTCCGTATCTTGATTAATGTTGCCGCGTGGGATTGCAGATTCAAGGACAAATTTTCAGGTAGCTCAGCAAAAGTCCAAATCAAACTGTTCTTTATTTGCTGGTGGGGGACCTGTTGGTTCCCCGAACCAAAAACCTGCCCGATCGGGTCAGAAGTTCTGCGGTAAGTTTGAAAATTTTGCGGAAACTCCTTAAAGTACACAACGTATGCAAGCAGACGATGACTACGTCAAACGCAAGAAGAAACGGCCTTTGGGCTGGGCCCGACTTGCCAGCCCAAGCTTGGGCCCGTCCTGCACAGCCTGCAGCCCCAATCTTTCAACCCGTTGCAATGGTGAGGTATGTCACCAAATTTCCAAAGGCCTATCTTGTGCTTTATTGTAACTAGCAGAGGTTCCCGGCATAGCTCGGGTTATCATAAGACTCGCCGCAATCCCGCCCACCAGGAGACTCGACCATAGCCCAACACGTGTGCTGCACACTCAACACGAAGGTGATCTCGCCCTCGAAGGTGATCTCGCCCTCGAAGCTGATCTCGCCCTCGAAGCTGATCTCGCCCTCGAAGCTGATCTCGCCCTCGAAGCTGATCTCGCCCACGAAGGTGATCTCGCCCTCGAAGCTGACCTTACAGGTCGAGCCCCAGTTTGGCTTGCGTAGTTTTCCTGACTCAGTGTCCACCCCTACTGACCTTCTCTCCCCCTTGCCATAGATACCTACTGACAAAAACTGGACCTCAATTTCGACCTCAAAACGACCTCCGACCTAAGGCGTGGCGTGATCACTTGCGATGAGTAGCGCCTGGTGACCAAGTTTGCTGATGATTGGTGCGGCGGTTGGGGCAGCCATAGCCTGACAGGCAGACACACTCATGCACACACACATGTAAATACAGGGACTTTGATTTATATATATTATAAGGTAGGTCGAAATAGGGGTCAATTTTGGAATGTGCCTGAGTGCACTTGGGGTTTCTTGTGTGACATCAAATGATGAAGCTGTACTCAAATAGATTTGGAAAAAATTGCAGTTAGCTTTGCCTCTCCCAAGATGAAGTTTTACTACATAAGT
>JAAUXU010081749.1_pt1 | contig 18066 bp, 15 predicted proteins | sample 7278151 | NCBI WGS metagenome assembly JAAUXU01 (sample SAMN14350113, study PRJNA611818) | marine sediment metagenome | isolation source: surface marine sediment (1.8m) | place: French Polynesia: Moorea | collected 2018-08 | reverse complement strand
CCGCCGCCGCCGCCGCCGCCGCCGCCGCCGCCAACGACGACGACGGGCGCTGTCGGCAGTACCGGGCTTGCGGGGGTGGCTCCAGCGCAACTTGTGCGGAGCTCCGACCGTGCAGTCGGAGGCTCTCCTCTCCTTCGAGAGGATCTTTTTGCCAGCAGCAGAAGCCGCCAGGAGCTCGCTCGCTTGCTCCATGCGTGCGTGCGTGAGTGTGTACGCACTTGTTCGTGCGTGTGTGTGTGTGTGAGAGAGAGAGAGGAGAGAGAATGAAAGAAAGAGGGGGCGATTTGGTTTCGTTGCGGGCTCCGCTCTCTTCTGTTGCTCTGTCAGTCCATCTGTCGCTTTCTGCCTCGGCCGACGGCTGCGCGGCCGCCAGCAACGGGGAGGACATTGATTCTCGGGGAAATCGTGACCGACGCGAATGATTTATGACTCCATCATTGGCGAAGCGAAGAAGTCCTAGTCGTCGTCGTCGTCTTCGTCGTCTTCGTCGTCGTCGTTCTCCTCCTCTGTCATGCCGGGGCTGGACTGCTTGGAGTGGGAAAGGGGACCTCGACGAGATGGCGGCCAGACGCCGCATGCGACCATGATGGATTGGACGACCGCAACGATAATTCCTCCTCTCCCCACGTTATTGGCTCCTCCCCAAGGAGGCTGGGAGGACCAGCCTGTTATGTATAAGTCGAGGCTGTAAGTAAATTTATGATATCTCTCTTTCTTGCATAGAATTTATAGGCGCGCGTGTGTAAGAGCGCGGTTTTAGAGCCACTAAAAGAGGAAGAAAAATCTCTCTTTCTCAGCGTCTTGGGCCAGGACTAGAAAACAGAGTCTCATGCGGCCTCGCTTTCGCGAGGGCTTCAAGAGGAACCTGGAGGGAGATAAAATGTCCACCGGGCTGAAGTGAAGCTTCTCTCTCCCCTGTCCCGTACTGCACGTCAGTGCACATGTACACGTTGTACTCGCCCATCGTCTTCTCCAAGTTGATTCCACTGCTTTCTCTCCATTGTTTCGACGCTAGAGCCGCACGCACGCACTCGCAGGTCGCACTCGTTGTTGCCTGAGGGGGCGGCGGCAGCCCCGCCCAGGGGGAGCAGCGAGGAGAAGACGACGCACTTCTTCTCTCACTCGACCGAGCAAGGAAAGTGAAAGTGCGCGAATGAACGACGTTGTTAGTCTCCCCCAACTCCGGACGTGTTATCTTCCCCTGGCCGAAATGCCTTTCTTTATTCAATGATGCGGAACGAAGGCAGCTCAGGTAAGAGCAAAAGCGCCCAAATCCGGCGCTCTCATTGGCTCCACGTGTTTACTCATTACCACCTCTGTGATAATTACTCCGCTAAAGAGTCTTTTGTCTTTGTTCGCCCAGGTGAGTTTTTGGCGGGAAAAAAACTGACAGGCGGCGTCTCCACCAGCTCCGCCTGCTCCGCCTGCTCCGCCTGCTCCGCCGCCGTCGACGACGAAGACCACCCCACAAGCGAGCTCCAGTGCAACAACGCCCACTGAGAGAGACTTTCTTCTCTACTCGTCTCGCTCTCGTCGTACTACGACGGCGGGGCCTCCCTCTACTCGACGAAATGTGCTCGCTACTGCCTTGTTCTGCCAGCCCAGGCGCTTGGAGAAACGAGCCACGAACGGATCTCGACGGCACGCAGTCAACGGGGCCGTGGGGCAGCGAAGACGGGGTCTGGTGTCGCCGCCGTCGCCGCCGCCGTCGCCGCCACCGCCGCCTCCCTCCCCCGCACGCACGAGGTGGTGGTGAAGCTGGACAGGAGGGGCTCCAGCGGCCAAGGCGAAGAGAAGAGGAAAAAGTGCGCGAACTCCGTGCCGGCCGGAGCTCTGGAGTGCCGTTTTCTCTTCTTCGCCCGGGTCATCTTGATGATGATCCCTCCACCCGTCCGTCCGTCCGTCCCTACGTGTCCCCGTCCCCCTCCGTGTCCTCATTTGGGTCGGGACGAAAGAAACGATGCTCCATTTACCTGGTTTTCCTTTCCATCACACCGTTCACCGTGCTTCCGACTTCTCAGCCAAGGCTACGGACCGACGAACAGACGCAGAGCGCGACTCGTCTATCTCTCTCTCTCCCGCCCTTTCCCCTTCTCCTCCTTGCCTCCTCCGCCGCCCTCGTCTCCACCAACTATTCGGTCGAGCTCTGCCCGTCTTCTTCGCTCCTGTTTGTCCGCCTCCTCAAAGTACAGACCCGCGCGGGCAGCATCGTCTTGCGTACATCGGTCGGTGTCGGTCGGTCGGTTGTGCTTGTGCGCCGACGGACAGACAGACGGGCCGATGCGCGACGCGACGGACGGTCCGACGCTCCCTAACCAGCAGCGGCGACGCCGGCGGCGGCGGCAGCGGCAGGGACGGTGGCGGTGGCGGTGGCGGTGGCGGTGGCGATGACGATGGCGGTGCCGGCAATGGCGGCGGTGGCGACCGACCTGTCTTGGGGGCACAAGGTGCGGCACCTTCGCAGCCGCCCGTCTGTCTGTTCCTCCGTCCGACCCGTCTCCACCCCTGCGACCGTGTCCATACCGCTTCGCTTGCCTCATGCTGCTGATCAAAAGAGCGACGAGAGGCGACGAACACACCTTGGAACTTGGGCAAGTTGGACTCTTTTCCTCGGTCATGCACGATAGTCCGGGAAAGCTCCGAAGGAAAATGCGAGCAGGCGACGGCCGGCCTCAACGCTATGTACTGTGGAGGACGTCACACGCTTCCAATCACAACTTATTAGTAGTAACCTTGTCATGCGACCAGTAAGAGCCGCTTCGCTTCGTGCAATAATAAATAGGCCGGAACATTTGACAGGAAAACATTTGACAAGAATTCAAAATATAATGAAATCATATGTCAGGGTCTGGACGTGCGTGCAGGGAGAGATAAAAACGAGTTTTGTCCACAGCACAGTATTCATTGTACGGATCATCAATCGTCATTGCCTCACAAAATATGCTTATGCAAGAGTCATGCGGCGAAGGATATACCTCAACTATACGCCCAGATATGATTACCACACGCACGCCAAAAAAAACCGTTGTTAAATGCAAGTATTTGTGTCTGTCCCCACTATCGGTGTCTTGCTCGCCGTCGTGGAGTTTCTTCAATTTTGAAAGAATGCAAAGTCTCCTCGACATCCTGCACCACGCACGTACAACGACACAACATAACCTTGTACATTGGAGCAAATACCCGTATGAGTCACAAAAAATTCGCCAGCTTACGTGTTAGCAGTAAGCAAACGTCCGTTGCGTAATCTGTACTGAATCCTTAATCCCAGCACTGCAACAACTACACACGTATCACAAACAAGAGGAAAAAGGACAAGCCCGAGAAATTTCTTTGAAGTCTCCTGCAGTTGAGAGAAAAAGAAGGAAGTGAAGTCATCCGTCCTCGGCGAAAAAGGAGTAGCTCGTTGACTTCGTGAAGCAGCCCGGCAGCGCCATGAACAGTGGCCGCAGTGTGGATTATGCCGCCTGGCACATTCCCTGCTACTCCAACCACAACTGCCCTCAGGAGCGCTTTGTGGGGGGAGGCTCTCGACACCAACCGGCGCAGTCCGAGAACGTGGCTGTCGCCGCCGCCGCCGGCACACATGTGGCGTCCATGTTGTCCTCGAGTGCCCCCACCGCTGACGTTGCTCTCGTTGCTGGCTTCCTAGTCCTGCTGGCGGCTCTCTCACTGACGGCGGGAGCCTCCGTCTTGGTGGGCCTTTGCTGCTTGTCCAACAGAAGACTTCGATGGTCTCTACGCATGTTTCTGATATCCCTGCTCACGTCTGACATTCTGGTCGCCTGTGCCATTTTGCCTGCCCACGCGGTGCACGCCTCGGCCACGTCGCCCCTCCCGCCAGCGGCGTGTCTGGCTTGGATGTACGTCCAGTTGTCGGCTGTGTGTGCAAGGTCGTGGGCAATGCCGGCGACGGCTCTCCTCTACCGTCTCCACAGTGGCCTCATCCCGACCAGCAGGATGGCGGCAGCACTCGCTTGGACGTGGGTAGCCGCCCTCCTTCTGGCGCTGCCGCCGCTTGTGGCCCGCGACAGCTTCATCGAGCTCGACACCTGCACCGTGGCAGAGGAGAGTGTCGGACTCCTCATCTATTCGGCTTCCGTCGCCTTCTTCGTGCCAGCTTGTGTTCTTGCGCCTGCATTTATCAAGTGGGCGGGTATAAAATACGCCATGAGTAGAGATGATAACACGGATCAGGATGATGAGGACGACGAAAGTGCGGATCATGAATCAGATGGACATCGTGACAATTTGGCAGAGTCGGTAGAAATGTCACCGCCAACTCCTGCTGCACAGTCGAGGAATGTTTTTTTCATTCCAGACCATCTTCCAGCTGTGATTTATACCATGTCTATTTGTCACGCGGTCTTGTGGGCGCTGTTCTTCACTCACTTGGTCCTGATTCCTCTGCTACAGCACCCGCTGCCCAAGTGGTTCGTGCTCACGGCCACCTTGATGGGGTACTCACAGAGCCTCACCTCGCCCATTCTCATTATGCTGCTGTTGGACGACGTGGCGAACGCAGTCACATTTTCACAGTGTTGTGGCACGAAGAGACAAAAAAAAGAGGTGAGACCAGCAGCAGCAAAGTCATGAACACTGATGCACCGATCTTCAAGACTCACACGTCGAAGATGTAGTAGGCTTGACCATCTCTGGAGTGGTAGATGTCGTAGCGAGTGCTCCTGGCCAGCAAGAATATCATAGTGAGTAGGAGTGAAAAGACAGTCAGCCCAACTACGGTGATGGCGACCAATGTCCAGTGGACGAGCAGCATATTCGCTCTTCTCCAAGTCGCAGAGACGACCACGGTGCACGTGGTGATTCAGAAACTCACATACTGTATGGTAACTGTGTATAGACGAATAAATGACCGACATTCTTGTCTGCATTCCTGTCTCAGGGTTGGCTGCGGCCTATGGAGGACGTTCTTACAAAGCACGCTTGGTTCGTGTTGTCTCCGCACCACCTTTTCCCGAGAAGTAAGGTGGTGATGATGCAGAGGGGATACCAGTGAGTCACGTCCACTAGTTCCGCCTTGGGTCCGCTAGATGGAGTTCTCCCGGAAGACCTGGATCGTTGTTATCGAGCGTCAGTCTAGGCAGTAGCGACCTCTGTCGCTATCAGTGCGTCCACTGCCCCTTCATGACATCATACTACGTGTTCGCACGTCGGTAGTGGTGTACGTACGCACGATACGCAAAAGGGGGGCAGGCAGCAGGTAGGCAGAAGCCACTTATTGCACACTAACATCCGGGTACGTCCTGTGCAAACTCGGTTCATGAATTTGTCGGTCTTAAACATGCTTGTACGTCTTACGCGCACTTTCCCCAATGAAGGAGTGCGAATAGACCAGCAACCACCGCATGTTACCGGAACATCTGTCAGTTTCCAGTCTTAAGAGCTGACAACGAAATTCTGTCCAGGACACAAAGCTTTTTACACGACAGTGCAGCTCTGTGTGCAGTGAGTAACTTAAGTCTCCGCCGTTAAAAGCTGTCGTCAAGTAGACGTACACTCAAGCCTCCTATGCGCACATGAATCTCGCACATAAAATAAGTCTCCAACTTTGATCGTTTTGCTGCTGATAATTTTTTCATAAAGTAATGTTTCGCAATTATGCTGAGTCTCCGATGAGACACATTCCACTATGACTGGCATCAAACGTACGAAATCCTATTACTTAAATTATTAACGGAGGTGCTCAGCATTGTCGGGGTTAAGATTCAATATATGAGCTCCTGCGCTCCGTGCTCATATCCCCATCTAATATCTCTTCTCTCTGTGCTAATATCCCCTGGGAGGCTGTCCAAGTATCCCCAACAGAAACTGCCGGCGGGATCCAAGAAAACGTCAAGATGCTGTTCATCAGTATCACCAGTTTATCATCCAGCAGACTCATAACATTTGCCTTTTTGCTCCCTTGGCGCCCACTCTCAGTGGGACAAAAGAAGCTGGCATATGAAAGAGGCCAACGCAGATTAGGTTGTTTTTGTAGATCTGTATTTTGTAATGTTTTTTGTGGTCTGAAATTCCTCGGCATTTTTGTGGCAAAAAGTTTCGCTACGGGCTCACCCATGGTTGAGGGCAGAGGGAAAGTTGACCCCCTCCCAATGACACTCATTTTGGGTACCTCTGATACCATGCCAAGTTTGTTAGGCATGAATTCAGCGACTAGAGCGATTTTCACGTTCAAACTTTATGGTCTAAATCCGTTTTTTTCTTTTCTTAATTATTCATAAAATTAGGCCATCATACAAAGAAAGTTTCAAATCGTCTGTGACATGGTTTATTTCATGCGTCTTGGCACATTAGTAAGTTGTAGTAAGATAGTTTTGCTTTTGAATGCGATCTTAGTTCGCCTGTCATCAATTTACGCTCTTGTTATTTGACGTTGTACTCCAGGATCTCCAGGTTAAGGGTCAATCTCATGTGTTCCTCAGATGAATACGAAATGAAAATTCTGCTTCATTAAATATGCCCCTCTTCAGAAAAAAGTTTTAGTTCAGAGTACTCAGTTTTCACAAGTAGTCGCGGTGCAACAGTGAGTCGAGAGCCGAAATTACAGTTTGGCAAGCAAAAAAGCTCTTTTCCCCAAAGTCATTCGATAACACCTCTACTGATTCACAGCAGGTAAAGATGCATCCCAGACATTGGGACGTAGAGGGTATTCAAATACTTATCCATTCTCGATATACCCCATAAATTATAGTATTTATATTAAAGCACTCAAAGGTGCACAAAGGAGCATCTTCATCGGGGCTTAAAGTTGCGTCACGACGAGCCAAAGCGCCCAGTGTTCCCCAGACTTCAGCGGGTGATGTATTCTATTGTTCGTCATCCGCACGCACTCGCGCGTACATGGACGTGAAGTATGCGAGGTCGAAGTCCGCGCACGCTGTCATTAATCTAGAAAATAACAATCCTTGAGCATTCGTGAAATCCAACAGTAAACAAAAGAAAATCATGTTTCCTACCAAAATTTGGAGAGAATTGTGCCAATTGCACTGTGGAACTGAATTGGAACTGTGCCAAGTTTCGCATCTATTTTGAGCCAAACAATCGTACTATTCATATGGCAACATCAGGTGCATAGGTCCTGTTGGAAGGCCCTGACCCCACAAATCCTCCTCTGTGCGGTTCTGCCTGAGTTACCTTAATCGTGGTGTCAGAATTGTCCCTTTTTTAAAAATGGATGAAGTCTTTGCACTGATATTCACTCCAGAAGCACATATAGAAGGGAGGCTGTTACATCAGCTCATCATATCTTGGTCCCGCAAATGCAAATACCTAACATCAACATTCATTCGTGTAGCAGAAGCAGGGGGGATTATCTCGGGGAGTAAATTGGCTCCTCTAGTATTTCTTTCGAGCTTAAGAACCAAAAAAGTGTATAAAGTTCAGTGGAAAGCACCAACTCCAGCCATTCCCTAGGTTGATTGCACCAGGCGCTGACTTTCACCCTGCATACTGTACGCAGATATACGTACGCTTACGAACGGCCTCAGTTTGCTTCTTTAACACTTACTTTATGCTTCGCAAGTCGTTTCCAAGACCTTCTCTCTCCTACCTCCTGTTCCCCACAGTCCTACCACTATCCGTCCTCTCCCTAAAAACATGCCCCCCCCCTGTCCTATTTAGCCCTACTTGCTCTACCTGCCCTACTCCGTCCTCTTCTGCACAGCCCTCAAACACTGGATCCTCGACCTCCTTCATTCCCTCACAGTCCAATCATCTTCCCTGTTCTCCTTCCCCTCCCTCCTCTCCTCCCCACAGTCCAACCACCCTTCCTGTGTAGCCGACAAAATGTGCCACGAAGAACTACCAATACTTGGCTGTCATGACCTCCCTCGAAGTGACCAACTCGAAGTGGTGCTCGCCAGCTCAGGTGCCGGTTGTACCACTCCATGCGTGCCGTGCAGTCGTAGTGTAATGGACTACACAGATTGCTGTAGTATAGATCAAAAAATTGAAGTCGTCCAAAGGCACAGTTGCCAGTCAACTGCCGCAGGGGGGAAAACAGTCGATGTCGAGGGTTCGGGTGCGATCAGTCAAACTGTCTGCTACGAGATAGGTCGCTTAGTTACAGACATACGAACCAACTGCTTCCCTTCACCACTCTGAGAGTACGTATGCGCAACGGTGCGTATGTACGGTGTAGTATGCTACATAATACTGTTAACTTAAAGAATGTTTCATACTTGCCTACAAGGATTATATCTGAAGATTAATGGGAATACATCAATCCAGGCGAGCAGCGAGGCAAGATGTGATATCTGCGTGCTTTTTTTCTTTGCATTATTTTTTTACATGGGGTCAAAGGCTCATCATGATCCTTTTAATGCCTTTCAACCCGGAACTTTCTCATCCCTCAACATTCGGCCAAAAGGTTTTTACCCCCTTTATTTCCTTTCTGCACAAAGGAAGTCCGCATGAGCGTCGAGACTCAGGTTTTTGCTTTTATGTTCGTTTACCTTCAATGTTTTGTATAGAATTATGAGTACAAATACGTAGAGGACGTGAGCTGGCGTATATGACCTCTCCTCATCGCTGTCAAAGCTAAGACTCCAGCTGGGATCTGACAGGTATCTATGCACTGTAGCTGCACTGGATACTCACATGACTCGAAGTGTACATACCTACGGCTGTTCGTCATACACCTGAACATACGTCGTACATAGATCGTGAACCTACTCGTTAAATATGGAGAAAGTGACACGGTCGCATCCGCTTACTTTAGCGGAAGTCTCATACGTTTCGTCTCTCTTTTACTCAGTCTCTGCGGTATGCAAGTGATTCTTACACATCCGCTTGTAGCAGTTTTGTGCGTGTGTAAGTGAAGGGTCTGTTTGAAGGTGTACACGAAGACCCTGGAAGAAATACATACTACGTACGTAGGTACGACTTGACAGTAAGAAGTACAATACGGGATTCAGCGGAGGCCACATTATCTCGAGAGCATATTGCTTACGTTCTTATGCAAAAACTGTACAAATATGTCTCGCAAGGTTGCCAGTGTCATCAAATCCAGTCTCACCCAGGAAGGTCAAGAGCTGCAAAAAACAAAAAGGAAAGCCTTGAAACCCTCAGTGCTTCCAGTGTGCCTTCTGTATTGTAAAGCCAGTTGCTCAACACTTCAGACGTACTTCGTAGATTGCTTTGAAGATGTGCTACAGAAGTAATGTAACTCCTGCGCAGAAGAAAAAGACTCACTTAGAACTTGTGACTGCCAGTTGGTCAGTTGGTCCTCTAAAAGCCTCCGTATGCTTGGACACACGTGGATACTGACACAGGGCTCTGACTCTTCTTCCAATGCCATCCCACTTTATGCATGCAAGTGGCCAACATGCTTTAAATGATCTAAGCGCGTTTAGAAAGTTCCTCTGGTTGCCCGCGTGCAGGCCTTTAGAAAGGTTTCGTCCATCCTAGAAATTTCTTTCTTCCCTTTCAATCCCTGAATTTATTCCCTTTTGCTCTGCTTTTGCTTCTCGCAGACATTTGTCAATTTTTCTTTTACACGTCCGCCAAAAAATCAGAGTGCGAAGCAGCAGTAGCGGCAATCGGTGAAAGTTTTTGAACGACGACCAGCGAGAGTGGAGCTGGGGAAAATTTCTTCCTCCTGCTGCATTCCCTCACTCCATCAGACACCTAGGACACTTTTTTTTCTTGAACAGTTCGCAGTGTACGTACAGTGTGCAGTACAATGTCGACGTGTGCAATTTCCCATATGGTACCAACCCTGCTGGCGGTACACAGCGGACTATGTACGTACGTGCAGTAGCTTCCAAGCACAGCTTCGACCTAAGGCATTTACGTATGCACGCATGGCTTGGCCAAGATGGACAACGACCAATTCTGCACTGAGTGTGTGTCCGAACGCAGCAGGCGTCACATTTATATGCGAACGTTGTTCGCTGAACTTTTCAAGAAATGATTCTGGCTTTTGCTTTTGGCGAGTTGTAGAGTGCAGAGTCACGAAAATGACACGACAGACACATGATTATGCAGAAAGCAGAAGTAGCAGCAGCTCAATTTGCAGTGGATGCATTCACAATTCAGTCTCTCAGAAGTCTCGACAGGTGCCAAAGTGTTAACGTATTGCAACTTTAAAGGCTTTAAAGGTGATCGCTACTTATGTGTGTGCAAAAATGTTGGGCATACTTAAAAAGCAAATGTGAGACTTTGCCAAGGTCTGGCTGCGCCACGACGTACATACGCACTCTATACTACGAGCATAGTAGCCTTTTACGTACATACCTATGCACACCCACACACAAAACTCATTAGCGCGTGAAATAGGCCATTCATTGGAAAGGTAAGTTAGCACTATAGTGTGCGTATTTTTGCCGCCAATTTCACGGAATCAGTTTCGCAAGTCGTCAATGAATGCGCCATAGAAGTTTCACGTCCGCCTGTGGATGAAAATGTGTTTCTTCATTAAGACGGATGACGTACGTACACAGACCATGTAATGAACGTGCGTACGCATATCATACGTACAAATGTACCCTACGTACATACTGAACATGTGTACGATACGCACAGCAGCACTTTCGTACACTGCATGGACGATGTGCGCATGTACCGGTACGTACGTATTGCGAAATCCAGCTACTTTATATATACGGTGGACACGTGGAAGGGTTTTTTTTCTCTCTCTCTCCGGCTCCTTACAAAGTGAAAATGTAGCATTTTAATACGCTCAGCACATGGCTGTAGTCGTCTGAACGCAAGCCGCTAACGCCTGCTGGATTTTCCGAAACTCTCGCTTTTAGAGCAATCGACTGCAACTCGCGTGCGGGCAAATACGAATCATGGTTAAATTCAGTAGAGCGGACAAGTATGATTATTCTCAGGGAGGCATAATTGACATGCCTGGCCTACTCCTAATGGTAGGCCTCTCTTTCAGCAGGCCCACCACCACCAAGCGCTCGGCGCTTGTGTAGTGTAGTCGCTGCTACAGTAACGGTACCAGGCGAACAAGAGACTCCCTTCCTCCCCCCTCCCCCTACAGGGACTCGGAGCCGCAAGATGACCCTGCGAAACACATTTCGATTTCCCGCAGAACTGAAAAAGACTCGTGTGTGCGGTGCACTTGAAGTACAGCGTACGTAACCAAAGGTTAGCGCATCGATATCTAACCAGTCAGGCCCTAGAAGCTTTTCTTTGCTTCTATGTTTAGTCCACATACCGAAACCAGAATGGCGTTTTGGACAATAGCTATTTGGACATAGACACGCACGCGTATGCGAAGGTGATGCAAAAAATTGCAAAAGTGGCCGTGCTTCATATGACTAAGCCGAAAGACCGTGGAAAAAAAGCATTTCAAGCACTAAGGTCAGCGTCTGGCCGATAACGGCGGAGACGGAGCCCGAGGGGAAGGGGGAGAAAGACGAGGGTCGTCGTGGAAAAGAGAAGTTGCGAAATCCAAGCAAGCCAGTTAGCAGGAAGGTCAACAGCTTTCAGTTTTACTACGCCCTGCACCACATACGATACCGTGCAGCAGTGTTGGACTGGAGGGGCATAACTGCAGTCATAGCTGGTGGCGGCACTCAAGCACTGCTATTTCCTTACGCGCGACTGGCGAGGTCACATTCATTCAGGATTTTCACGCCGGGGCCTTGAAGGCGCTGCTGCCCACATGCCTGTACCTGTAGCGTAAAGCTGTGTTGGGACGAGAAGGCAGAAGGACACACAATATCAGCTTACTACATCAGAAGCCACGCTTTTACTACGCACATACATTGTACGGACGCGAGGACGGCAGAACTTGTACGTCGTAGCAAATTTAAGCACTCCAGCCAGCTTGGTGGCGCCGACATGCAGTGCAGCGCTTGCCATACGCACAGTACTTTAGACGGCTCAGACATTTTCTTTCTATGCAGGCAAGCAGCCTCTGTCTATATCGTGCAGGACATGTGCTCGCACTTGATGCAGGATGTCTCACAAAGTACTTGTTGGTGCCGGCCTCCGTCCAGGTTTTGCGTCAGAAGTCTACCAAATACGGCCAGACACTTAAAATTTCCCCATAACTTTATTGAGGCCGCTTTAAATTTCATTCAACTTCAAATGCACCTCGTCATGCAAGCCGGTTGCTGCTATCTTGGGCCAGCTTGGACTCATCCAACAAATGTTCAGCAAAATCCAGCTCATACCACGAATATTGCCCTATCAGCTGCAAAAAGTGGTCAGACACCGGTTGAAATCACAAGCTTGGGAGATTTTTTTATCGGGAAAGAAAAGGAAAGAAATTGAGGGAAAGAACTAGAAGTGTCTGCCACAAGTCCTGACCACTGTGATTTTCGCACTAAGCTTTTTTTGTGAGGACAGTTCGAGAGACTTATTCACCATGCAATTGCTCGCACAGCGAAAAGACCAGTTTCCCTCTCGATGTGGTCAATTTAGTGAAACCTTTGAGCACTGCTGGATCAGATTGAGGGGCAATAAATTCGTGCAAAAATAGATTAAAAACATCAAGATGTTTTTTCAATATTATTCGCTACACCTTCATCGTATGTATTCTCGTTTGACCGCGTGGAGAGAAAATGGGTGGGTGATCCTGGAGCAAAAATGCATGCATGAACTGTCCATTCCTAATTCCCGATTAAAGTACTCAAAACTTATCATTTTGCTCGGAGCATATGAAGTTTTGTGAGATTTAAAGTGTCCCAGACAAGGTTATAAGCACGTTTAAAGTGTCTGAATTTTTCGCGCTCTCTAAATATTGATTGGTGCGGATAACAATAACAGAGTTTGAGGAGGTTTTAAAACCCCACATCAATTCCTTCACGTTCAGCTGTATCCTGCAATAATGCCAGAATAGGTGTACAGTACTCGAGTGAAGATACATTGCGTCAACATTCTCTGTTTCTTCACGAAAATTACGTCTATTTAGAGTGGCCTTCCGCCATCATTGCTTTTCTGCCAGCGTGCACTTATGGGTGCTCATGTGGAGAGGGGGGGATATTACGGTAGACATGGAGGACTTGGAACAAGGCCACGGTTAGTCCAAAAAGACTCATTGGGCCTGGAGTGCATACGGTCGTGCAACTCAGCGTGTAAGAAAGTGAGTTATTTATGCCTTGAATGACACATGCGCGAAACTGCTGCGTGTCCACGGGCTTGATCGTGTGTGTAACTCTGCATATTTCTGCCATTATCGCCGGAATGTCTGTTGCATTTGGCACAGTTTTCTTCCTCCCTTTGTACTGCACTACCTCAGGCATGGCGTTGGCCTAGTTAGATTACGCAGGAGCTGTCGACAGCCTAATGGAAAATCAAAAGCGTTGATCGACTCTGGCATTTCCTCCCATCTTTCTCTCCTGTTCTGTCTGCGTTTCACTTGCTGCGAGAGAAAACATTCCTATCTCTCCAGAGCAGCAGCATCTTCCTCTGACTGTAGCCTCCCGACCAAGCAGTCGTTGGAGCCACTCTTCAGCGCTTCGGCGGCCGTGCAGTACAGTGCCAGCAACAACCGTCGGTGTCCCTTATGCACTTCTCGTACCATGAGAAACCATTTCAGCCGTCATTTTGCGGTACGTTGGTTCGTTGGTCGGTTTTTCTTCAAATACGAGTAGGTCCAGTTCTTTGGCCTGAGTTTTTTGAGCCATGTTTTACAGGTATGTGAGGGTGCGCGTGCGTGCGCGCGTGCGTGCGTGCGAGAGGGAGAGAGAGAGAGAGAGAGTGCAAACGGAGCGAAAAGAAGAAAAATGCATGGGTGTTCTTCCTACTCTTGAGTTGGAGACTCCGTCAAGTAACGGGACTGCCTGCCTACCCTCTTGAGTGTCGCTGAGCTTGTTGTTGGGACGGACGGAGAAGATCCCTGGAGAGAGAGAGAATGAGCAGCGTCGGGGGCACTGCACGAGCTGAACCTTGGTACACCACTCACGATGAGGCTTTGGGCGTCTCATACAAGTGAAACTCGCTTAGTCTTTATGTGATACAAGTTATTACACAAATACTACACAACGTAACATAACGTGACTGGTCTCTCGTTGGGGAGCGTTCGGGTGAAATTGGATAAGACCTGGTCGCAAACTTGTGGCCGGCTCTTTTCGTCGGTACGAAACTCCTTGAGCCTCGTATGAAGTGTGTGTGGCCGACTGGAATTTCAGACGTACTCGTCCCATTCGTAGATGGGGTATCCGTGGAAGAGGTGCACGTTGGAGCTGTTTTTATCCTACTTTGCGTGCTCAGTTGAGACGTACTGCGCAATATGAACTACGAAATACCTTGCCCGCTCTTTCAACTTGGTCCTCTTCAGTTTTTTCTGGCTTTGTCCCGCTGGAAACAGTTCTAATTGGTTGGTAATTCAATGGCTCGTGGCATTGAGACTTGCCAAATCAATTTTGCAAGCGCCAGTGAGCAAGAAGTAAAGAAAGAGAGAGGGTGAAGGAAAGAAAGCGACTTAGTCCCTTCCTTTTAGTACAAATACGCAATCGCCTCATACGCGCACTCACGTCGGAACATGAGCATGCGAAAGTCTCTTCAGGGGGACGAGAAATTAAACAAATACGGTTACCAACTTTCACTCTTTGGCAGAATTCCCTACTTTTTGTGATATGTGGACCAAGAGAACGGGAGACAAATATCGACACTTGTCGACACGGATACGTCCTCGCAATTGTGCAAGCAGACCTGTCTAAGAAGGAGGAAGCCTCCCTGATCATGTCGACAACTTTCAAAGGATGTTTGGTTACCTTGGCACGGGGGTGGGGTGCAGGAAGGTGGGGTGGGGCGGGGATTCAATCTCGAATGCACACACGTACTGTACAGTATGTATGTACACGTGCCTGTTGTGGCCTTCGTCTTGACGTATTGGTGCGGAAAAGGTGTGAGAGTACCGGCTTCTTTTTTGTCGCTTTCCCCAGTTGTTTGGCCTGCGAGCAACGTCAGCATATACATGTACGTGTAGGTGACATTGGCTCCAGAAGTCTGGTTCTCTACTCGGTCATGATTTGCTTCTTTCTCTTCGTCTTACACTCATTTCTTCTTGTCAAATTACTTCTAGTGGAGCTCCAAGAAAATGACTGTTCCACGATCGACCCATGAAAGGTCATTGATGCGGCTCTGGCACAGATACAGAAAGACCAATACCACTAGAAATTGAAACTATAGCCCTTGACCTTCTCGTATCAACAAACCGTAAAGAGAAATTATGCACGTCTTCCTCAAATCTACGCAATTTTCTTTTTCTTTCTTCACGAAGGCCGTTTGGTCCATTCAGTCTTTTTTCTCTCATCCCGTGAGGTAGCAGGGATCTGACAAAAGTCGAAGGATCGATAGAAACAGGAATTCTACCTTCATCATCAGGCCAAGGGCAGATCTACGAAGAGGGATTCGCCGAGGTGGCAATTTGATTTGAAGTACATACATGTACAGCCTCGCCTGCCTCTGCCAGTGTACAAATGTACCTACGAACGTTTGCGCGCGTCAGGGTCACAGGCACGACCGTGTCGTTAGCGCCTCACTGAGGTCACATGTACGAAAAGTGCATTTTCCAAGCCACTAATAACGAGCATGTAGGTCCCATATATTCGCCGAAGAAGCAAGGTCTGCCTATTGATACGTGCGTCTTCCCATTTTTTTAGTTCTTAACGTGCAGTTCTCGAGATGTCGTTTGGGAAGCACCTGACGCAAGTGACACACATTGACTCGTTCAGATCCGTAAATTTCGCAAGCTTTCGTAATAGCTGCTACAGTCCCCGTGCAGCAGAGCATTCCACAACTGCCAACGCCTTCTTTTGCATTGGACAATGCGCCCACGTACAACTTTTTAAGGGATCTCCTGTCTGCTCCTCTTCTGTCGTCATATGTACAAGGACACACACAAACACACACGCACGCACGCGCACCCACACACAGAACCACAGTGATCCAATTGTTGGCTTTCTGCTGCCTGTCCATGGTGGGGCAGTATCCGTACGGGACTTTACTACCAGGATATGAGTGTGCGTAGCTATTACAGATCAGCAAGCGCGCGAGTATGTGTGTCGTGGCCTCTATCTGTGCGTGTGCGTGTGTGTATGTGTGTAAGAGAGAGCCCGCAGCTCAGTAGATGAATGTATCGACCTGGTGAGAGAAAGGGAGAACTGAAACGACTGAGCCATTTCTGAGCCAATGTAACAGGCAGCCGAAAAAGAGGGAAAGAAAGAAAGAAAGAAAGAAAGAAGCAGAGGGAGGCAGGGAAGAGGAGACGCCGTTCGTAGTACACTAGTGTACGGACGTGTGTATGTATGTAGTAGTTGTGTAGTGTGTGTACCGAATCAGCCACAGCGAATGTGAGGCAATGCGGCCGAATGAAGCCATACGGGCAAGCTGGCAAATTTTCATCTACGTTCACTGAGAGAGTGACTTCTGCGAAAGGACCAAAGAGGACGATCGACGATGCCTTCTTATTATTTGTTCATCCATCGCTCTTCATCATGCACTAACTTATTATTAGAACTGAAGTTAGACACTATTATTGCTGCTATTCGTTACTTGACGGAACAAGATCGGTCGGCACCAAAACAGGGCTGAAAAGAAAAGTGTGCCCCTGGCAGCGGCAGCGTTCACACGCACGCACGCACGCACGCACGCACAAGAACGCGCCAGCGCTTCTCCCCAGCTCGCTGGCGCGCACGCACTCGCGCTCGCCCTTATTCCTTGCCTTGGTGCCGTGGTGAGACTCTCATATCCTCGATCTGCTGCTGGCGCCGATGCCGCCGGAGCTTTCGTTGAAATCTCCACAGCCGCAGCCGGGCCAATAACATTCAAGCGATAGAGCAGTGGCAGTGGCAGGGGTAGCCTACTGGCCTGCCTGGATAGCTCACTCGCGCGCGCGCTTGTGACGTCACTTTAGTCCCGGAGGCCGGTATAAATACTTTTCACCTACATAATCTTGGCCACTTAGTACCAGTGTGTCTGAAGAGACGGACGAGTGTGATATTTTCCTGGGGCTGAGGTCATTCAGGATATAATCAGGTAGGTGAACAGACGAGCTCTTAAGATCGCGCGAAAAAAAGAAAAAAAAGCAACAATTGAGAGGGGAAAAGCGCAACAGAAATTTGGGCATACGAAACAGCGATGGCTGAGGCGAACGCGGTGAGGAAATGCAGTGTGGTCCCCACTGGAAGGCTGGAGGTTGAGGCTGGAGGAGCGATGGCAGCCGACGAAGAAGTAGCATTTCTGTGCTAAAATGTGAGAATAGCCTAAAAAATACGTCTCGAAGTGAAATAGCACACAAAAAAAACACATATGATACATCATGGTGCAGATAGACAGTGCAGCAAACCCGTTTTTCTTCGGCCCCTGCTCACACCAGTCATCAGTGAAGGAAGCCAGAGAAAAGGAACGTTCATCTCACGTAAAAAAACGACGCCCAGAGTGCATAACTGAATGTGTTCGAAGCGTTCATTCACCTTCTTGGGATTTCATCGCTGCAAAAGCCGTCATGGCCTCCCTCCCTCCACATCGCCCGTCATCTGTAGAGCCTCTCCAAGTTGCCTCAGTCGTCGCTGTTCATCATGCCAGAGCCACATCTAACAGTCTTCCGTTGATGTGTGTACTCGTTTGTACTGTATGTATCCGTACAGTAGACAAAGTTTTTCACAACGGAGATGTTATTAGCACAAACACACCGGCAATGGAAAAGTTCTGTTAAAGAGAGAAAAAAACAGCAAAAAAGGATATCCTCAAGGGCTCGATCGATGGAGGAGCTGCTTGCCTGCAAGAGAAGTCAACACCACCTCTCTTTTGTTATTTTCTTTCACTTTCTCCGAACCATCGATCTGCAACTTTGCCCTTCTTTACTTTCTGCTTTTCTTATTGTCTGAACATATTTTAGCCGTGGTCCCTGCGGTGTCACTTGACGCAAAATGAGTTTGGGCTAGGCTCCTCTGGTAACCGTTTTGCTGTCACTTGGCAAGAAACATCGATAATTTTTTTCGAGCTGTAGACAAACATCTGATTTGCACCAGCACAACTTTCGATCTCGTAATGTTGCACCCACCTTTTCTTTTAGTCTCTATTTATAATTTGACACCATGCAAGTCCAGGTCCGGCTTGCACAACCATCCTGCTACTACT